>Ga0265798_10001149_pt1 | contig 41966 bp, 43 predicted proteins | sample P3T30metagenome_FD_192430 | JGI IMG/M metagenome (GOLD analysis project Ga0265798, IMG submission 192430) | Plant litter microbial communities from East Loma Ridge, Irvine, California - P3 T30 | ecosystem: Environmental > Terrestrial > Plant litter > Unclassified | place: USA: California... | reverse complement strand
GTCGACGAGCTCGCGGCCGCCGATCGAGTAATGATTGCCGCCGTAGTCGATGTCAATGCGCTTCATAGACGACCTTCCTCACCGCACCCGCCGGCGGCTCAGGGGTGAGCCTGAGCCCGGCGTTGCTGTTGGCCATGATCATGAGTTCTTCGATCCACTGCTGGTTGATCGCGGCGTCGCGGCTGCCGTGGAACTTGAAGCGCAGGGCGGCCGCCGGGTGGAGCCAGATGGTGGAGCTGCCGTCGCCGACGCTCTGGTCGTCGCGCCAGCTGAAGTAGAAGGATTCTCCTCGTCGGAGTTTCATGCCGATGACGACGCGCAGGTGCGCGAGCGCTCTGTCGTCGAAATCGGCTTTGGTATTGGCGTCGTACGTGATCGTTCCCACTGCGGGGTTCCTCGTCTCATTCGGGGTCTGGGAATGAGCGCCGTGCAGGTGCGGCGTTTCGCCGACCCTAGCGGTGCCGGCTCGGTGGGGCTTGCGCACTGTCCGTCAGCGGCCATCTCCCCGTGCTGTGCAAGGCAACTCGGCGGGATCAGCGGTTCTCACTGTGAGGACGCAATGTTCGCCCTCCCGAGGGCCACCGCGCTCCGAATGCATGACACAGTGTCCAATCGGTCAAATGAAGCTGCCCACCCCGCAGCAGACCGGGAATCGAGAAGGTCATGAGCGTAACCGCTGTCGGGATCACTTACGCGGGAATGGAGTACGTCATACCGGGGCGCTCTCTTGACGAGGTGCAGGCAGTCATCGCCGACGCGGCTTCGGGCCTTCCGGGGTGGTTGGCGGCGAGAATGCATGATGGCCGCGGACTGGCAGTGAACCTCCTCGTCGGCCCTGGCATCCCGGTCGCGGTGTGGCAAGTCGCGGCGGAGCGTGGAGAGGCACTACGCGAAAAAGCCCCCACGGATCTCGACGCAGCGCTCGACTGAACCGAGCCGGAACGGTCTTCTCTCCCGGCACCCCTACCGGGAGAGAAGACCGGCGGCGCGAACCCGATTCCGCGCCGGTCGTTGCCGCGAGCAGGCTAGCTCGCGGGACTTAGGGGGCAGCCGCGGCGGTGCCCGCCTGCGCCCTGATGTGTACCAATGCCGCGGTGAGTTCGCGGTCGGTCAGCCGTGACGCCCGATGCTCGGTGCGCACATCGAGGCACTCGAGGTGCAGCCGTGCGGCACGCCGTGGGCTGCGCGGGAGGAGATCCTGAATCGCCTGCTCAGTGTCTTCGAGGGCGCTCGTGAGCTCGGGAGTGAAAAGCTGCGCATCGATCATCGCGACTGTCCCGCGACATCCATCTCATGCAGCCGCCGCTGCGACTGCAAGACACCGTCGCGCGCGGTCGCGCGAAGACAGACCAGCGCGTTCAGTCGCTGCCGCTTCCCCAACGGTTCGACGGAGAATGTTCCGCAGCGCTCGAGGTGGGTCGCGGCGAGCGCGACGTCGGTGACCTCCTCGCAGCTGCCCGTCACCCCGGCGTCGACGGTGCGGGCGGCGATGAGCCGGTGCTCGTCGTATGCCTCGACCACGGTGTCGCCGCCGGGTAGGCGGTAGGTCGCCACGCTCAGGATGTCGTTCGCGTCGTGCCTGGACAGGTCTTCGACACGCGGCAGCGGGGCTCCGCCGCGCCTCACGACGTACCCCAGACGTGCTGCAGCGCCGCGTTCAGGTCGTCGAAGTACCGGCGCTCGGTCGGCGTCGCGAGCAGCAGCACCTCGTAGTACTCGCCGATCCGCTCGACGTAGCCGAGCACACCGACACCGTCATCGTCCGATGACGTGCCGACTCTCCACTCATGGTCCGACAAGCGGACCAGTTCTCGTTCTGCGACCGTGATCATTGTCAGCGCCCTCCTCGTCAGACCCACACACAACCGCATCAGCGGCACTCGAGGAGGGGGGTTGACTTGACGTGCGCCGATGCGCTTTGATCGCGCGTCGCTCAGCGAGACGGCACGATCGTCCGCCCGCGTTCGCTGAGGATCCGCGTGAGCGCAGCCAAGGCTGGGTTGGCGTCGAGGACGTCGGTAAGCGGCGGCGAGAGCTCGGCTTCGTGCTCCATGGCCGGGCCGTATCGCGCTAGCGAGCCGATATCGCGCGGCGAGTCCTGCGTGCGGAGCCCTGGGAAGCGGCGGGCGATCCCGCGCATCGCGAGGAGTCGCGCGAAGTCCTCCGGTCGGGCGAGCCCGGGTGAGGTCGTCCCGTGCTGGAAGAGGAAGACGTCCGCCTGCCGGAACGGTTCCGCTGCATCCAGGTAGCCCTCGAGCGATCGGAGCACCGATTCCACAGGGAAGTAGGTCCAGAACGGGACGCGACCGCTCGCCAGGGTGCGCCAGGGATCGGCGAGCACGAACGAGGGGACCACGAGGCGGTCGGCCGGGTGGCCGAGGTCGATGAGCCAGTCGCGCAGCACCGTCGCGACCGGCGCCGAGGCCTCTTGCGGGCCGTCGATCGTGATGCGCACCACCGGGTGACCGTTCGCCCTCGCCCACTGCTCGACCTCGGCGGAGAACTCTGCCGGTGCGCCCCATTCCGCCTCCGGGGCGATGTGGTCCGCTGCCGGCGCGTGCGGATGTTCGAGGTGCTGCTGGGGGGAGAGTCCTCCACGCCCTCCAACCTGGAAGCTGTGCCGGTCGGCGATCCGCGTGACCGGCCAGGTCGACTCGTCGTGCACGACAACGACGGGCGCGCCCGGGGCGAGCTCGGTGTCGAGGAACCGGCGGTAGGCGCCCGGGAGGCGCGTCCACTTGGTGCGCAGGTAAGCCATCCGTCGCACCATCAGACGATCCTGCGCTGGGTCGTGCATCTGGTGCACGGCGATGCCGTCATTGCGCTCGAGCAGCGATGGCGCGATCTCCCGACCGAACGCCAGGGCCTGATCGGGGCGATCCGGGTCGCCGGTCCGGTGAACCGGCACCAGCACGGTGCCGGGCAGCCACGGTGCGCGCATCGCCGTAGCGAGATGGGTGATCGCGCCGTTACTTGACCCGATCACCACGGCCGGATGCGGACCTGCCGCGTAAGCCGTCGCGAAGCTGCTCGCCACCGCGTCCAGGTCCACCTCCCGGAGCCGGGTCGGGGCGATGCCCTCCGCGGCACCGATGCGGGTGTAGAACTCGCGCAACGCAGGCCACGGCAGCCTGCCGGCCACGCGCACCGCCGTTGCCATGCCGGCGCTGTTGCCGAGGTGCGGGAAGGCTCGGCGGGCGACGCCGGCGACGGTCGCTGCATGCAGCACGCTGGCCGAGTCGAATGAGGCGACCATCTTCTCCGCGTCGAAGCTCACCGGGCTCCCGCCCCAGTGCCGGCTCTCGCAGTGTCCGGGCGAGCGGCGAGGGTGTCCCCGACCTCCGCGGTTGTCGCAGCTTGGTCATCGCGCCCGACGCATCGAAACATGCGACGACCGTAGGCGGGCGCGCAGGACAGGGGCGGCACGCTCAGCCTCCGCACAAGCACGCTGGCGCCGCGAACCGCTGCACAGCCGAGGCGAGATAGCAACCCCCTCCCGACAGCACCGCGCTGCTGCTGTCCTGTGCAAGGCGGAGCGACGAGGCACCGCCTCGAACGGGAGGTCGCATCATGGAGGTTCTGCAACGACGACAGCACGCACCCGACTGCGTGATCACCGAGGACGTCGAGGGCCAGCACCGGGTCAGGGTCGGGCCTGTCACCGTCGGCTGGGTCATCGTCGACGGCGATCGGTGTCGAGCGCTCTACGGCATGAAGCTCGAGTGCGCCATCCCCGTCGGCGAGGCGCGCACGGTCGAGGACGCCGCGCGGTTGCTCGCGGACTGAGCAAGGCCATAAAGGAGCGCAACCCGTGCCCGAGCACCCTGAATGCTTCGACTTGCGTCGCAACCGCGGGCAATACAGAACCATCTCTCGGCCGCGCAACCGCCCATCCGGTGGGCACGCTCTCGAGACGAAGAAACCACAATCAAACCGAGGGAGGGACTGAACGAGCTATGACCGCAATCGCTGTGGGCATTACGTACGCCGGTGCTGAGTACGTCGTCATGGATCGGACACTGCAGCAGATGGAGTCGACGATCGCCGACGCCGCAGCTGCAGCACGACCGACCTGGTTCGGCGCTGCAATGCGCGACGGACGGGGCATCACGGCGCGTCTGCTCATCGGCCCCGGAACACCGGTGGCGCTTTGGGAGGTCGAAGACGACGGTGGCCAGGCCCCGCGCGAGGACTTCCCGGGGGACCTTCACCTCGACAGCGACTGATGGCGGTGGAGGGATGAGGCACCTGCGCGCCAACAACAATCACCGGCGCCGAACTCGGTGCCGACGCCGTATCCGTAACCCTCGCGCTCGAGGGCACTGCCAACGCGGTGGACCTCGCGCCGGCGTCTGCGGCGGACCTGCGCGAGGAGCTCGAGCCCATTCTCGGCGCAGCACGCAACGTCGGCCGTACCGGCCGCGGATCTGCTGCGTCGTCCGCGCCGACCGGCGAGCAGGCCGCCGCGCTCGCCTGGCTCGTCGGGAAGGGTGTCGACGTGCCGTCGCGTGGTCGGCTCTCGGCCGAGCTGCTGGGGCGTTACCGCGCCCGGTAGAACAGTGGCGGAACGGGCCGATCAACTCCATTCCGACATAAGGAGCGTTTTCGGTCGTGTTGCCAGAGTGCGCCCGTCTACCTCTCTCGTCGCGGCCGCCGCGTCGCAGTGATCGTCGATGCTGACGACTGCGACCGTCTGCACGAGTTCGGCGAGAACGTTGACGATGCCGAAGCGGCTGCGGCTGCGCGGCGCAGCTCGAGGAGGCCGCAACGACGCCGATCACGTCGGACGCGGTGAAGGCGGAGCTCGGCCTGCAGCGACCCAGGCCTGGTCGAGGTCGCTTTCGTCGCCGTCCGGGTCGACGCGGAACCGCTCAGTCGGCATCCTGGCGATCTTGATCTCGGTGAGCACCGTCCCGTGATCCGCCGCGCAGAAGCAACGCTGCAACGATTCGCGCCGCGTCGCCCGCACGGTCGACCCCCGTTCGAGCCAACGTCGCCTGTCGACGAGACGCCGTCGCATCCGCTGGGTAGTGTGCAGAAGGCCGCGGGTGCGTCGTCGCGTCGGTGACGCGGGTTCCGCGGTCGGCTATCGCGACGGAAGGCTGTGAGGCATGTCGGAACCGTCGCTGTGGGCGCCGCTGCGAACGGGTCAGCTGTTCGTTCGCCTGCAGCTGCCGTTCCTCCTGAGCGTGCTGTTCTTCAGCGCGGCCGTGGCCCTCACCGTGCCGGTGGAGCAGAGCGGATTCCTCTGGGCCGGCGTGGGCATCACGATCGTCGCGTCGCTGCTGTTCCTGCTGCCCCGTGAGCGGTGGACGGCATCGCGCTGGGTGCTGGTGGTGCCGGTGCTCGACATCCTCGCCCTCGCCGGTGTGCGCACGGCGCTGCTGCCGTACCTGCCGACCATCGGCTTCCTCTGCCTGTTCCCGTTCGCGTGGATCGCCTACCGGTTCCGGTGGCCCTGGCTGTCGATCGTGCTCGGCGGCAGCGTGCTCATCGCCGCGCTGCCGTTCCTCGTCGGCGCCGCCCCGGTCTCATCCGGTCTCGCCCTGGTGAACCTGCTAGCGTTGCCGCTGCTGGCCACCGGCATCTCGGTCGGCATCCACCTGGGGGCGAACAGCTATCGTCGCGGCCAGGATGCGGTGAACCGCAGCCGCCGCGAGGTGGCTGCCGCGCTGGCGAAGTCCCAGGACGGCGAACTGCTGCTGCGCTCGCTGCTCGACACCGTGACCGGCGCCGTCGCGTTCTACGACGCGGATGGCCGACTGACGGTCTCCAACGCCGCGGCTGCGGCGTGGGGTCGACGAGGCGGTCTGGACCTCGAGGCCGGCGGCGTCGCCAGCCAGCGAGTGCTCGCCGCGGACAAGAGTACCCCCATCCCTCCTGACGAGCGGGTCGTGCCGCGTGCGCTGCGCGGCGACACCGTGACCAACGAGCTGGAGTGGCTGGGAGAGCCGGGCAGCATGATCGCGATCATGCTGACCTCCCGGCAGGTGTTCCGAGCCGACGGAGTCCTGCTCGGCACCGTCATCGCCGGGTACGAGGTGACCGAGCTCGCCGAGGCGGTCGAGGTGCGCGAGCAGTTCCTCGCCACGGTGTCGCACGAGCTGCGCACCCCGTTGACGTCGATCATGGGCTACACCGAGTACGTCACCGACGAGCTCGGCGACGAGGCGGAGGCGCTGGGCGTCGACCGAGCGCTCGCCACGATCACCCGGAACACCGAGAAGCTGCTCGACCGCGTCGCGCAGCTGCTCTCCGCGGCGGACAAGCACTTCGAGGTGCGCCTCGAGCCCATCGATCTCGCGCCCGTGCTCCGAGCCTCGGCCGATTCGCTGCGGGTCATCGCCACCGGCGCCGGCGTCGACCTCGTCGCTGCGCTGCCCGAGGCGCTGCCCGTCGAGGCCGATGGGCAGCGATTCGCGCAAGCCGTCGAGAACCTGCTGACCAACGCGATCAAGTTCACCCCCTCGGGAGGAACCGTCACGCTGAGCGCGTCGGTCGACGCCGACGAGATCGTCGTCTCCGTCGCGGACTCTGGGGTCGGCATGAGCGACGAGGAGCAGCGGCGAGCGTTCGACCGCTTCTACCGGGCTCGCGGAGCCCGTTCGAACTCCGTGCAGGGCATCGGCGTCGGCCTCGCGATCGTGAAGACCATCGTCGACGCGCACCACGGCGCCATCGCCGTCCACAGCGCACCCGGCGCGGGAACCGCCTTCACCCTGCGGATCCCCGCGCGGCGATAGGTCCGCTGCGGGACCACCCGCGGACGCCGTCCGGCATCTTGGCGCCCCGGTGGTTCGAGACCCGGGCGGGCGCTGAGCCGGCGCGCTCGACCGCGTGGGGCCGCGCATCCGCTCGTAGGATCGGCGGGTGCCCCACGCCTTCGACCTCGACCGCATCGGCGCGGGCCTGCCCGTCGCCGGCTCGCGCGACGAGCTCGAGGCCGCCGCGGCGCGGGGTGCGATGGTCGTCACCGCGCCGCCCGGCACCGGCAAGACCACCTTCGTGCCGCCGCTGGTCGCGAACCTCGTGCCCGGCCGCGTGCTGCTCACCCAGCCGCGCCGGGTCGCAGTGCGCGCCGCCGCCCGGCGGATCGCCGCCCTCGACGGCAGCGCGCTCGGCGGGCCGGTCGGCTTCACGGTGCGCGGCGAGCGCACGGTCTCCGACGCCACCCGCCTGGAGGCCGTCACGCCCGGCGTGCTGCTGCGCAGGCTGCTGAGCGACCCGGCGCTGGAGGGCGTCGACGCCGTGCTGCTCGACGAGGTGCACGAGCGCTCCGTCGAAGGCGATCTGCTGCTCGGCATGCTCGTCGAGGTGCGCGAGCTGCGCGACGACCTGCTGCTCGTCGCCATGTCCGCGACCCTAGACGCCGCACCCGTCGCCGAGCTGCTCGGCGGTGGCGACCGCGGCGCGACGGTCGTCGACGTGCCGGCGGCGCTGCATCCGCTCGTCGTCGAGCACCTGCCCGCCCCGGTGGCGCGCGTCGGGCCCCGGGGGGTGCCGCGCGAGTTCCTCGACCACGTCGCTCGCACGGCCGTCGCCGAGCAGGCGCGGGAGCGAGCGGATGCGCTGGTCTTCGTGCCCACGGCCCGCGACGTCGACGAGGTGGTGCGCCGCATCCGCGAGCAGACCTCCATCGAGGCGCTGCCGCTGCACGGCCGGCTGCCCGCCGCGCAGCAGGACCGGGCCACCGCGGGGCGCGGCCCCGGCGAGCCCGCGCGCATCGTCGTGACCACCTCGCTCGCCGAGAGCTCGTTGACCGTGCCGGGCGTGCGGCTCGTGATCGACGCCGGCCTCGCCCGCGAGAACCGCCGCGACGCCGCCCGCGACATGACCGGCCTCGTCACCGTGAGCGCCTCGCGCGCCAGCCTCGAGCAGCGCGCCGGTCGCGCCGCCCGTCAGGGGCCCGGTCGCGCCGTGCGGCTGTTCACCGAGGCGGAGCAGGCGGCGTTCCCGAAGAGCGGCAGCCCCGAGATCGCCTCGGCCGACCTCACCGACACCGCGCTGCTGCTGGCCGCCTGGGGCACCCCCGCCGGTGCCGGCCTGCGGCTGCTCACACCGCCGCCCGCGGCCGCGATGGAGCGCGCCGTCGCCGCGCTGCGCGAGCTCGCCCTGATCGACGACGAGGGCCGCACCACGGCGCTCGGCGCCCGGGTCGCCCGCATGCCGGTCGGCGTGCGCGAGGCCCGCGCGCTCATGGCCGGCGCCGAGGAGGGGCTCGACCGGCGTGCGGTCGCCGAGGTCGTCGCCGCGCTCGCCGGCGATGCGCGCGACAGCGGCGCCGACCTGCCCCGGCTGCTGCGCCAGCTGCGCGACGGCAGCGCGCCCGGCGCGCAGCGGTGGCGGGCCGAGAGTAGGCGGCTGGCGCAGCTGATCGCGTCGGGCGGCGCATCCGCATCCGCATCCTCGGTCGACGCGACCGGCATCGTCACCGCCCTCGCCCGCCCCGCCTGGATCGCGCGTCGGGTCGCCGATCGCAGCTACCTGCTCGCGAGCGGCACCCGCGCCGCGCTGCCCGAGGGCAGCGGCCTGATCGGCGTGGAGTGGCTCGCCGTGCGCGAGGTGCAGCGCGCCGAGGGCCGCGCGGCCGACGGCACCGGCGCCGTCATCCGGCTCGCCGCTCCCTTGGCTGAAGCGGATGCGCTGCGGCTCGGCGCCCTCAGCACCGCCCGCGAGGCGCGCATCGACGACGGCCGGGTGCGGGTGCGCGAGCAGCGCAGGCTCGGTGCGATCGTGCTCGCGAGCACCCCGGTCGCAGCGCAGCGCGACGACGTCGGCCCCGCCTTCGCCGCGCACCTGCGCGAGCTGGGCCTCGACGCGCTGCACTGGACGGAGGCGGCCACCGCCCTGCGCGCCCGCCTCGCCCTGCTGCACCGCGAGCTCGGCGCCCCGTGGCCGGACATCGCGGACGAGGCCCTGCTCGAGGTGCTCGCCCCGGACCTCGCGGCGCTGCGCCCGGACTCCTCGCTGCGGCGCATCGACGTGACGGGCGCGCTGCGCCGCCTGCTGCCCTGGCCCGAGGCCGCCCGCCTCGACGAGCTCGCGCCGGAGCACCTCTCCGTGCCCTCGGGTTCGCGGGTGCGCATCGCCTACCCGCAGGACGCCGACGGCCCACCCGTCGTCGCGGTGAAGCTGCAGGAGCTCTTCGGCCTCGCCGAGACACCGCGCCTCGTGCAGGGCCGGGTGCCGGTGCTCTTCCATCTGCTCTCCCCCGGCCGGGCGCCGCTCGCCGTCACCGACGACCTCTCGTCCTTCTGGAACGGGCCGTACCGCGACGTGCGCGCGCAGATGCGCGGTCGCTACCCGAAGCATCCGTGGCCTGAGGACCCGTGGACCGCGCCGGCGACGGCGAAGACGACGAAGCGGATGCGGGAGGCCTAAGCCCGCGCGTTCGCCGTGGGCGTGCATCCGCTCGTAGCGCATCCGCTCGTCCGTTCATAGACTTGAGTCACCACAACTCAAGTCTTTCGAGGAGGACATGATGGCCAATCTGCAGGGTGCTCCCTCCACGCAGGAGAAGCAGAAGTCCGCCCTGGAGAAGTACGGCGTCGACCTGACCGCGATCGCCCGCTCGGGCAAGCTCGACCCGGTGATCGGGCGCGACGCGGAGATCCGCCGCATCAGCCAGGTGCTCACCCGGCGCACCAAGAACAACCCCGTGCTGATCGGCGAGCCCGGCGTCGGCAAGACCGCCGTGGTCGAGGGCCTCGCCCAGCGCATCGTCGCGGGCGACGTCGCCGACTCGCTCAAGGACAAGCGGCTCATCAGCCTCGACCTCGCGGCCCTCGTGGCCGGCGCGAAGTACCGCGGCGAGTTCGAGGAGCGGCTGAAGGACGTCCTGAAGGAGATCGACCAGTCCGACGGGCAGGTCATCACCTTCATCGACGAGCTGCACACGCTCATGGGCGCCGGCGGCGGCGAGGGCTCCGTCGCGGCGGCCAACATGCTCAAGCCGATGCTCGCCCGCGGCGAGCTGCGCCTCATCGGCGCCACCACGCTCGACGAGTATCGCGAGTACATCGAGAAGGACGCGGCGCTCGAGCGCCGCTTCCAGCAGGTCTACGTGGGCGAGCCCAGCGTCGAGGACACCGTGGCGATCCTGCGCGGCCTCAAGGAGCGCTACGAGGCCCACCACAAGGTCGCGATCGCCGACACGGCGCTCGTGGCCGCCGCATCCCTCTCCCACCGCTTCATCACCGGCCGCCAGCTGCCCGACAAGGCCATCGACCTCATCGACGAGGCCGGCAGCCGGCTGCGCATGGAGATCGACTCGGCGCCCGTCGAGATCGACGTGCTCAAGCGCCAGGTCGACCGGCTGCTGCTCGAGGAGCTCGCCCTCAAGCGCGAGAAGGACGAGGCCTCGCAGGCTCGGCTCGCCAAGCTGCGCGAGGACCTCGCCGCCAAGCACGCAGAGCTCGGCGTGCTGCAGCAGCGCTGGGAGGCCGAGCGCGCCTCCCTCAACCGCGTCGGCGACCTCAAGGGCATCCTCGACGACCTGCGCATGCGGGCCGAGCGCGCCCAGCGCGAGGGCGACCTCGAGACCGCGTCGCGGCTGCTCTACGGCGAGATCCCCGTGGTCGAGCGCGAGTTGGCCGAGGCCGAGCGCGCCGGCACCGACCCGGGCGAGCGGATGGTGAACGAGCAGGTCACCGACGAGGACATCGCCGCCGTCGTGGCCGCCTGGACCGGGATCCCGGTCGACCGCCTCACCCAGGGCGAGACCGAGAAGCTGCTCAATCTCGAGGGCGAGCTGGGCCGCCGGCTCATCGGCCAGAAGCGCGCCGTGCGCTCGGTCGCCGAGGCCGTGCGCCGCTCGCGCGCGGGCATCGCCGACCCCGACCGGCCCACCGGCTCGTTCCTGTTCCTGGGCCCCACCGGCGTCGGCAAGACCGAGCTGGCCAAGGCGCTCGCCGAGTTCCTCTTCGACGACGAGCGCGCCATGGTGCGCATCGACATGAGCGAATACGGCGAGAAGCACTCGGTGGCCCGGCTCATCGGCGCCCCGCCCGGCTACGTCGGTTACGAGCAGGGCGGTCAGCTGACCGAGGCCGTGCGCCGTCGCCCGTACTCGGTGATCCTGCTCGACGAGGTCGAGAAGGCGCACCCCGAGGTCTTCGACACGCTGCTGCAGGTGCTCGACGACGGCCGGCTCACCGACGGCCAGGGCCGCACGGTCGACTTCCGCAACACGATCCTGGTGCTGACCTCGAACCTCGGCAGCCAGTTCCTCATCGAGCCGGGGCTCACCGCGGAGCAGCGCGAGGCGTCGGTGCTGTCGGTGGTGCGCGACTCGTTCAAGCCCGAGTTCCTCAACCGGCTCGACGACATCGTGGTGTTCAGCGCGCTGAGCGTCGACGACCTCGGCCAGATCGTGGAGCTCTACATCGACCGCCTCGGTCGGCGCCTGCAGGGCCGCCGCCTCGAGCTGGCGGTGACGCCGGATGCACGGCGCTGGTTGGCCGAGCACGGTTACGACCCCGCGTACGGCGCCCGCCCGCTGCGCCGCCTCATGCAGCAGCAGATCGACGACCGGCTCGCCAACGCGCTGCTGAGCGGCACGGTGCGCGACGGCGACACGGTGCGGGTCGAGCTCGACCCGTCGGGTGCGGGGCTGCTCGTCGCGAGCGCCGCGGAATAGTCCGCGACGGATGGCCGTCGCCCCTCGGGGCGGCGGCCGTCCCGCGTGCGCGGCAGGCGCATCCGCTCGCCGAGTCGCCCGTATCCACCGGCGCGACGCGCGACGCGCCGACAGATGCGGGCAACTCGGCGTTCACGCGCGGGGCCTAGCGTCGGCAGGGCATGTCAGCCCTCGCCCTCCTCCTCGTCCTCGGCGCCGCCATCGCCCACGCCGGCTGGAACGTGCTCGCGCACGGCGTCAGCAAGCTCGGCGCGCCCTTCCTGCTCTGGGCCGCCCTCGCCGCGACGCTGATCTGGCTGCCCGTGGTGCCGTTCACCGGCGGCATCGGGGCGGCCGACCTCGGGTCCCTCGCGCTCGGCGTCGGCGTCTCGGGCGTGCTGCACATCGCCTACATGCTCGTGCTGCAGGGCGGCTACGCCCGCGCCGACCTCTCGACGGTCTACGCGACGGCGCGCGGCAGCGGCCCGGTGCTCAGCGTGATCGGCGCGATCCTGCTCTTCGCGGAACTGCCCAGCGGCACCGCGCTGCTCGGCATCGCGATCGTGATCCTCGGCGTCGTCGCCGTCGGGTTCATCGGCCGCCGACCTGACGCCAAGGGGCTCGGCGCCGGTGTGATCTGGGGCGTGCTGACCGGTGTCGGCATCGCCACGTACACGATCTGGGACTCGTTCTCGGTGCGCGAGTGGGGCATCCAGCCCGTGGCCATGATGGTCGGCACCACCGCGGTCGAGGTCGTGCTCTACCTGGCGATCTCGTCGCGCCGGCGAGCGTCGTTCGCGCCGATCCTGCGCGATCACTGGCCGCGCATCCTCGCCTTCGGGGCGCTCTCGCCGCTGTCGTACATCCTCGTGCTCACGGCGGTGCAGATCGCGCCGGTGTCGCTCGTCGCACCGATGCGCGAGGTCAGCGTGGTGCTGGTGAGCCTCTGGGGCGGCTTCGTGCTGGCGGAGGGGCGCCCGTGGGCGCGGGTCGCGGCTGCGGTGGTCGTGGCGGCCGGTGTGGTGCTCGTCGCGCTGGGCGGTTGAGCGATGAGCGATCGGAAGGGCTGTCGATGAAGGAGCGGATGAACGTGGACGCGACCGCGATGCTCTGGCGCGGCGACGGCGCACCCCACGAGCCCATGGCCGTGGACGCGGTCGAGCTGGCCGCCGGCGAGGTGCTCGTCGAGATCGAGCTCGCCACGATCTGCGGTTCCGATGTGCACACCACTCGCGGAGACCGGGCCACCCCGGTGCCGACGGTGCTCGGCCACGAGCAGGTCGGCCGCGTCGTCGCGCTCGGCCCCGAGGCGCCGACGGCGCTCGACGGCGCGCAGGTCGCGGTCGGCGACCGCATCGTCTGGTCGATCTTCGCCGCCTGCGACGACTGCGACCGCTGCCGGGCCGGACTGCCGCAGAAGTGCCGGCGGCTGCGCAAGTACGGCCACGAGCGCACCGAGCCGCGCTGGCAGCTGGGCGGCGGCTTCGCCACCCACGCCCACCTCCTGGCCGGCACCGCCATCGCGCGGGTCGGCGACGAACTGCCGGCCGAGGTGCTCGCCCCGCTGAGCTGCGGCACGGCCACGACGGCCGCGGCGCTCGATGCCGCGCGACGCACCCACCCGCACCTGCGCGGTCGCGCGGTCGTGATCAGCGGTGCCGGGCTCATCGGCCTCACGCTCGCCGCGATGGCGAGCGACGCTGGCGCGACGGTCGTCGTCGTCGACCCGAGCGAGGATCGCCGTCGCCAGTCGCTGCGCTTCGGCGCCGCGGACGCCGTCGGCACCGGCGTCGCCGAGCTCAGCGAGGCACTCGAGGCCCTCGGCTTCGAGGCGCCGGAGCTCTGGTTCGAGGCCTCCGGAGCCTCCCGGGCCGTCTCCGCGGCCGTCGCCGCGATCGACGTCGGCGGGGCGGTCGTGCTCATCGGCAGCGTCTCGCCGGGGCCGAGCGTGGCGGTCGACCCGGAGCGGATCGTGCGCGGGCTCATCACCCTCACCGGGGTGCACAACTACGCGCCGCAGCACCTGACCGCAGCGGTCGACTTCGCGACGAGCGCGACGGACCGCGTTCCGCTCGCGGAGCTCGTCGGCGACACGAAGCCGCTCGGCGACCTCGACGATGCGCTCGCCCTCGCCGCCGGCGGGGCTCACGTGCGCATCGGGGTGCGCTCGAGCTGAGTGGCGTCAGTCGCGCGCGGCGAGCAGCTCGCTCATGTCGATCGGCTGCGTGAGGGTGTCCTCGAAGGAGCTGGCGGACTCGGTGAGGGTGGATTCGGGCATGCTGTGCCTCCTGGACGAGCGGATGGGTGCCTCAGCAGTGTGCGCCGCCCGCGGTCGCGAGGCGGCGCGCTCACGGCGCGCGCGCATCCGCTCCCCCGCTCGGACGCAGCGTGCGCGCTTCCACTGGAGCGATGAGCAGCATCAGCGTGGGCGATCGGGTGTCCTGGGGCACGCCGCAGGGACGGACGCAGGGCACGGTGGTCGAGCGGAAGACGAAGGACTTCTCGCTGAAGGGCCACGATTTCACCGCGAGCGAGGACGAGCCGATGCTCGTCGTCGAGTCGGAGAAGACCGGCGCGCACGCGGCGCACAAGCCGTCGTCGCTGCGCAGGCTGCAGGACTGAGCTACGCCTGAGCCTGCTCGTGGTGCAGGCGGGCGTAGAGCCCGCCGGCCGCGAGCAGCTGCTCGTGCGTGCCGCGCTCCACGATGCGGCCGCGCTCGACGACGAAGATCGCGTCGGCGTGCTGGATCGTCGAGAGCCGGTGCGCGATCGCGATGGTCGTGCGGCCGTGCGCCGCGGTGTCGAGCGCAGCCTGCACGACCCGCTCGCTGACGCTGTCGAGCGCGCTCGTGGCCTCGTCGAGCACGAGGATGCGCGGGTCCTTGAGCAGCACCCGCGCGATCGCCACGCGCTGCTGCTCGCCGCCGGAGAGCCGGTAGCCGCGCTCCCCCACCACGGTGCCGTAGCCCTCCGGGAACGCCGCGATGGTGTCGTGGATGCTCGCCGCCCGGGCTGCGGCCTCGAGCTCCGCATCCGTCGCGTCCGGCTTCGCGTAGCGCAGGTTCTCGGCGATGGTCGCGTGGAACAGGTACGTCTCCTGGCTGACGATGCCGATCGCGCCGATGAGCGAGTCCTGGCGCAGCTCGCGCACGTCCGCGCCGCCGATGCGCACCGCTCCGGAGCTGACGTCCCAGAAGCGCGGGATCAGCGAGGCGATCGTCGACTTGCCGGCGCCGGAGGGGCCGACGAACGCGGCGAAGGTGCCGGGCTCGACCGCGAGGTCGATGCCGTGCAGCACGTCGTCCCCCGGCCCGGGGTAGCGGAACGCGACCTGCTCGAGGCGCACGCCGAGCGGGCCGTCCTCGGGCAGGCTCGCCGCATCCGCTCGCTCCTCGATCGCGGGGCGCAGGTCGAGGTACTCGAAGATGCGGGCGAACAGGGCGCCCGAGGTCTGCAGGTCGAGGGCCACGCGCATGAGCCCGAGCAGCGGGAAGAGCAGCCGCGCCTGCACGGTCGTGAAGGCCACGATGGTGCCGGCGCTGATGTCGGCGGTGCCGCCGGTGACCAGGTAGCCGGAGACGAGGTAGACGATCGCGGGGATCGCCGAGAGGAAGATCGTGACGATCGCGAAGAACCACTGGCCGCTCATCGCCTGCTGCACCTGCAGCGACACCTGGCGGTCGTTGGCCTCGCTGTAGCGGTCGGTCTCGGCCTGCTGCCGGTTGAAGCTCTTGGCGAGCAGCACACCCGAGACGCTCAGCGACTCCTGCGTGATCGCAGTCATCTCCGACAGCGACTCCTGCGTGCGGGTCGCGATGCGGGCGCGCACCTGGCCGACACGACGCTGCGCGAGGGCGAGGATGGGCGTGACGATCACCGCGATGAGCGTGAGCTGCCAGCTGAGCAGCAGCATCGCGAACAGGGAGGCGATCACCGTCACGACGTTGCCGATGACGCTCGAGACGGTGTTGGTGAGCACGCTCGCGACGCCGCCGACGTCGTTCTGCAGCCGCGACTGGATCACGCCCGTCTTGGTGCGCGTGAAGAAGCCGAGCTCGAGCGACTGCAGCCGCTCGAACAGGCTCACGCGCAGGCCGCCCATGACCCTGTTGCCGACCCGCGAGGTGAGCGCGGTCTGCGCCACGCTCAGCAGACCGGTGACCACGTAGATCGCGATCATGAGCAGCACGAGCTCGAGCAGCAGGCCGAGCACCGGGCCGCCCTCGGCGGGGAACAGCGCCTGGTCGAAGACCGTCTCGGTGAGCAGCGGCGGCACCACGGCCAGGCCTGCGCCTGCGAGCACGAGCACGATGATGCCGGCGAGCGCCAGGCGGTGCGGCCGGAAGAGCTCGGCGATGCGGTGCCCGAGCTGCGGGATCCGCGGCGCCTCGGCGTTGCGGGCGCGCTGCGCATCGGAGTCCATGCTGCCTACCCGGGACTTCGGGCCCGGCCCCATCATGCTCATGCCGCGATCCTGCCACCGAGCGGATGCGGGCGAGCCCGGTTCCGCTGCGGGCGTGCGCTCAGGCGCCGACCGCGGCGTGCAGCGACGGCAGCTGCTTGAGCGGCAGGGAGAAGCCGGTCGAGCCCTCGTCGAAGACGATGCCGTAGACGCCCGACTTGGCGTACTGCTCGAAGCCCTCCACGACGGCGATCGGCGGCAGGCCGACGACCTCGGTGGTCTCGTCGAGCGCGCCGCGGCGCTCGGCGGCGGCGTGCGCCCGGGCCGCGGAGGTGAACGCGAGCATCATCGGGCGGTGCTCGTCGTCGATGACCGCGAGCGGCTGGCGGGTGCCGTGCTCGAGCGTGCGGGCGATGAACACCCAGCGCGGCAGCGCGAAGACGGCGCGCCAGAGCTCGGCGGGTGCCTGATCGCCCATCGAGGCGGTGCGAGCGGACTCGGCGCGCAGGTCGATCGCGGCGCTCGCCGCGTAGACCTGACGGTCGTCGGCGTCGGCGGTGAGGGGGATGCTGCGGTCGTCGAACACCCGACCAGCGTATCCGTCAGTCCGCGGCGCGCTCGCCGGCCGGGTCCGGCCGCTGCACCGGGATCTCGCCCGAGGCGATGCGTCGCTCGGTGTCGCGCCGCTCGGCCAGGGTCGGGCCGGCCGGCGTCTCGCTGCGTTCCGGCAGCAGGCGGCGCAGGCGGCCGAGCAGCGCGGGTCGCTCCTCGACGGCGGCACCGGTCCAGGAGGAGCGGCGGCGGGGCTGCTCGGCGTCGCGGCGCGCCATCAGCGGGCCGTCCTGGACGAGCGGATGCGGGTGGAGTTCGGCGCGGGGTATCGCACGATCGGGTGGCCTCCGGGGCTTCGGGACGCCGTGAGGGTGACACGGCAGCTGGAGCAGGACCATTCTGGCCCCTGCGCCCAGGCCGCGTACAGCTTTGCGGCTCCGAGAACCGTATGGATCCGATGCCCGATGCTGAGGACCGCCAGAAGGTCAGGCCTGGAGCTGCTCCCGCACCTGCCGACGGAGCACCTTGCCGATGAGGCTGCGCGGCAGCTCGTCGACGAACTCGATGCGCCGAGGCGCCTTGTAGGCGGCCATCTCGCTGCGGGCGAAGGCGCGCAGGGCCTCGGGGTCCACCTCCGCTCCGTCCTCGACGACGACGGCGGCGACGACCTGCTCGCCCGAGTGCTCGTCGGGCAGGCCGACGATCGCCGCATCGGCGACGCCCGGGAAGCGGCGCAGCACGTCCTCCACCTCGCTGGGGGCCACGTTGAAGCCGCCCGTGATGATGAGCTCCTTGATGCGGTCGACGATGCGGATGAAGCCCTCGTCGTCGATCGTCGCGATGTCGCCGGTGCGGAACCAGCCGTCCGCGAAGACGGCGGCGGACTCGTCGGGCTTGCGCCAGTAGCCGGCGAAGACCTGCGGGCCGCGCACCACGAGCTCGCCCTCGTCGCCGAGCGAGCGCACGACCGTCGGGTCCTCAGGGTCGACGATGCGCACCTCGGTGCCGGGCAGCGGCAGGCCGATCGTGCCGGCCTTGCGGTTGCCGGCGACCGGGTTCGCGGAGATCACGGGGCTCGTCTCGCTGAGGCCGTAGCCCTCGACGAGGAAGCCCTTCGTCTCCTCCTCCCACGGGTCGACGATGGCCGAGTAGAGCGGCATGGCGCCCGAGATCGCGATCTCGATGCCCTCGAGCGAGACGCCCTCGGCCTTGGCGGCCTTCGTGAGCCGGTCGTAGATCGGCGGCACGGCGGGGAAGAAGGTCGGCGGGTGCTTCTTGACGACCGGCAGCACCAGGTCGGGGTCGAAGCGGGGGAAGAGCACCAGGCGCGCGCCCATGCTCATCGCGAAGGTGAGGCAGAGGGTGAGGCCATAGGCGTGGAAGAGCGGCAGCACGGCGTAGACGGTGCAGTCGCCGCGCGTGATCGTGGGCACCCAGGCGCGCGACTGGGCGGCGTTGGCCACGAGGTTGCGGTGCGTGAGCACGGCGCCCTTCGGCGAGCCGGTGGTGCCGGAGGTGTACTGGATCAGCGCGATGTCCTCGTGCGCCGGGCCCTCGTGCTCGGTCGACAGGCGGCCGTGCCCGAGCAGGTCCTTCCAGGACAGCGCGCCCTTGGTCGGCACGGTCAGCGCGGCCTTGCTCTGGCGGGCCTTCTTGATCGGCAGATTCAGCAGGATGCGGGTCTTGCGCCCCATCGCGCTCGGCAGGTCGACAGCGACGATCGTGTCGGGCCGCACGTCCGTCGGGAAGTCCTGCAGCGTGGCGACGGTCTTGTCCCAGGCGATCACGGTCTTCGCGCCGTGATCCTCGAACTGGTGGCGCAGCTCGCGCGGGGTGTAGAGCGGGTTGTGCTCGACCACGATCGCGCCGAGGCGCAGCGCCGCGTAGAACGCGACGACGTGCTGCGGGCAGTTCGGCAGCACGATCGCGACCGTGTCGCCCTTGCTCACCCCCTGACGGCGCAGGCCCTCGGCCGCGCGCTCGATCTGCTCGCCGAGCTCGGCGTAGCTCGTCTCGGCGGCGAAGAACTCGAGGGCCGTGGCCTTCGGGTAATCGCGCACCGACTCGGCGATGAGGTCGACGAGTGTGCCGGTCTGCTCAGGCAGGTCCTCCGGCACTCCGTCGGCGTAGCTGCTGATCCAAGGGCGTTCGTCGCGGATGGTCACGATCGACAGCCTACTGAGCGGATGCGCTCCGACAGTTGTCGGATTCCTCCAACATCCGCGCGTCTCCCGGGCGCGCCCCTCCTAGCGCTCGTGCGGGTCCGCGTAGATCGGTCGGAATCGGCGGCTCTGACATCCGCAAGGCCGCAGAAACTGACCGATCTGCGCGGGGCGAGCGGATGCGGCGGGCGCTCATCCGCTCGGTCGTAGGCTCGGAGCATGCGTGCAACGGTGATCCACGGTGAAGGCGACGTCCGGCTCGAGGAGGTGGCGGACCCGGTGCTGAGCACCGGTCGCGATGCGATCGTGCGGGTCGTCGCGGCCTGCGTCTGCGGCTCCGACCTCTGGCCCTACCGCGGCGTCGGCAACGCGCCCGAGCCGAAGCGCATCGGGCACGAGTTCGTCGGCGTCGTCGAGGCGATCGGCGACGACGTGTCGAAGGTCGCCGTCGGCGACTTCGTGATCGCCCCCTTCTACGACTGCGACATGACCTGCGCGAACTGCCGCAACGGCGTCAGCACCAGCTGCCTCGACGGCGGCTGGTGGGGCGCCGACGACCGCCAAGGCCACCTCGCCGACGGCGGCCAGGGCGAGCGCGTGCGCGTGCCGCACGCCGACGGCACCCTCGCCGTCGTGCCCGGCCCGGTCGACCCGGCCCTCGTGCCGCACCTGCTCACCCTCAGCGACGTCATGGGCACGGGCCACCACGCCGCCGTCTCGGCCGGTGTGACGAAGGGCTCGACCGTCGTGGTGGTCGGCGACGGCGCCGTGGGGCTCTGCGGCGTGCTCGCATCCGCTCGCCTCGGTGCGGAGCGCATCGTGATCATGAGCCGCAACCCGGCCCGCCAGGCCATCGCGAAGCAGTTCGGCGCGACGGATGTGGTCGAGCTGCGCGGCGAGGACGGCATCGCCGCGGTCAAGGAGCTCTTCGACGGCATCGGCCCCGACAGCGTGCTCGAGTGCGTGGGCACCAAGGAGTCGATGGAGCAGGCCATCCGCTCGGCCCGCCCCGGCGGCCAGGTCGGCTACGTGGGCGTGCCCAAGGGCGGCGCCGAACTGCCCATCGCCGAGCTCTTCGGCAGCAACGTCAACATCGCCGGCGGCGTCGCCCCGGTGCGCAACTACGTGGAGGAGCTGCTGCCCGAGGTGCTCGACGGTCGGCTGCAGCCGGGCGCCGTCTTCGACCTCGAGCTGCCGCTCGACGAGGTCGCCGAGGCGTACCTCGCCATGCACGAGCGCCGCGCGGTCAAGTCGCTGCTGAACGTCTCGGCGGTCTGAGGCCGGGCGGCCTGCGACCGAGCGGTCAGGGGCTCAGCGGCTCGCGGGCCGCAGCGGCACCGCGCAGCGCAGCACCAGGGCGACGCAGGCCAGGGCCGCGCCGATCAGCATGAGGTCGGCCGCGAGCAGCGGCAGGCTCTCGGTGAGCGTCGCCTCGGTCACCTGCGAGGCGATGAAGGCGCCGGCCGCCAGCACGAGCGCGATGGCGCCGAGGCCGCCGAGCAGCGCCTCCCAGCGCCGGCCGTGACGCGACGTGCGCGGGCGCTCGGCGAGCAGCGCGGCGAGGGCTGCCACGGCGGTGACGAGCAGCAGCGAGGCGACGATGTCGCTCGGCCGGTGCCATCCGGCGTGCAGCAGCTGCCAGGCGACCACGCCGAGCAGCGCGGCCACGAGCGGAGCTGCGAGGCCCCGCAGCCGCGGTGGCAGCGCGATCAGCAGCGCCGTGCCGACGGAGGCGAAGGCGATCATGTGCCCGCTCGGCAGGGTGTTCGCCGCGGCGATGTCGAGCTCCGGGCGGATGAGCACCTCGTACTTGAGCGCCTGACCGAGCACGTTGCCGACGACGATGAGACCGGCCGCCGCGATGCCGGCCCGCGGGCGCCGGGAGACGAGGCCGATGAGCGCGACCGCCAGGCAGGCGACGACCAGCGCGGGCACCGAGACGAGCGCCAGCAATGCCGGGCGGCCGTAGTCGGCGGCTTCGAGCAGCAGCTGATCGATCTGCTGGCCGCGCGCGGTGAGCACCGCCGTGGCGTAGACGGCCACGAAGCCGAGCGTGGCCGCGGCGGCGATCACGAGGCGCACGCCGAATGCGCCGGGGCGCACGTCGAGCGCAGCGGTCACGGTCGCCTCCTCGGCGGATCGGTGCTCGATCGGGAGGACGAGCGAGGTGACGACGGTACCGCGGCCCGGCTGACGAGCCGGTGCGAGCGGGCTGTCGGTTCGACGCAGTCGAGGGCTCAGTCGCCTCCGCCGCCTCCGCCACCGTCCGAGGAGCCGCCGTCGCTGCTGCTGCTGGGCGACGGGGACGGATCGGGGCTGCCGGTCCCATCCGCTCGTCCGTCGTGAGCAGCGGTGCCGGCGACCGGAGCGCCGCCGTCCGAGGATGCGCGACCCCCGCCGGCCTTCGGCTTCGGCTCCTGGAACGCGAGGATGAAGAAGGTGATGCCGATCGGCAGGAACGCGATGCCGATGCCGTTGCCGCTGAGCCAGAAGATCAGACCGGCGGCGGCGAAGGTGACGGCGATGCCGAGATAGGCGGGATTCGTCGGCTTCTTCATGCCGCCACCGTATCGAGCGCGGCTCAGGACGACCACGGGTAGCGGTCCACCCCGCCCTTGCGCGGCTCCTTGCGCTGATCGGCGTTCGGGGCGATGCCGACGGCCGGCGGGTCGCGCAGCAGCGCGACGGCGTCGGCCGCCTCGAGGTAGCCCTGGCGGTCGAGGTGCGCGAAGCGCCCGTTCGGGTCCCACGGGTCCTGCTTCTTCGGCGGCAGCTCGATCGGCGCGCGCTCGAGCAGAGCGATCACCGCGGCGAGCTGGTGCTCGTCGAGCCCCGGCTCGACGCGGCCGGGCACGGGCACCGTGAAGCGGATGCGCTTGCCCGCCATCACCGCCAGCCACAGCTGCTCGCGCTCTTCCCGCAGGTACTGGAGCGCTCGATCGAGCTCTTGCGGGGAGCGCTCGCGGCGCCGACGACGCCAGGCGGTGCCGTCCGAGCGGATGGAGATGGTCGGCTGGGTGAGGAACGCGTTCACGAACAGCCCGACGAGGACCCCCGCGAAGACGAGCGAGAGCGCCGTGGTCCAGAAGGACTCCTCGGTGAACGCGCGGATGCCCCAGAGCACCACCTGGATGAGCAGCGGCGAGGCGAAGATCCAGAACGATGAGCGGCTATCGCCGGTGAGCGACACGAGCCGTGCCCAGTACCGCAGCCGCGGCAGCGCGACCCACTCCCCATCCGCCATCGGCTCCCCCTCCGCTGCGGCCGAAGCTAGGCGCGCAGCGTGGGAGGCCGGGGCGGGGAACCCGGGTGCGGGCTCCGTGTCCGCCCGATCAGGCGCCCCGGAACGCCGCCGCCACGTCGTCCCACCAGGCGCTCGCAGCAGCGCGGTGCGCCAGCTCGCGCTCGGCGGCCGCCGCGCGCACGAGCTCGCGGCCCTCGTGCAGCGCCTCGATGGTGGCGGCGCCCACGGCGTCGAGCTCGTCGATCGGCACGGGCGGGCGGGCGCCCCAGTGGCCGAGCGCGCCGGTGAGCTTGATGCGGGTGTACTCGTCGACCGCGAGCGCCAGCACGGGCACGCCGGCCGGGGCGGCGAAGACCGCGGGGTGGTAGCGGCCGGTGATGAGCATGCGGGCGCCGCGCGCGAGGCGTACCCCGTCGCGCGACGAGCCGGTCGGCAGCACCTCGCTGGGCACGGTGAGCCGGGCGCGCAGGCGCTCATGCAGCGCCGCGTCGCCGCGGGTCGGGGCCGGGTCGTCGAGCGGGCCGAAGTGGGCGTGGAAGCGCACGGTCGCGCCGGTGACGGATGCGGCGTGGTCGATGGCGCGGGCGATCGCCGCCTCGACGACCTCCGCCGGGCGGTGGTCGAACCAGCCGGAGAGGCTCACGAGCAGGGTGCCGTCGTCGACGGCGCCCGCGTCGAGGAAGGACGCGTCGTCGACGACGAGGCGCACGTCGTCGCGCCATCCGCCGGCCAGCTCCAGCGAGGCGGTCTCGCGCACGGAGGCGATCGCGGCGGTGCGCACCATGCCGGCGACGAGCTCCGCATCCGCTGCATCGAGGTCGGGGCCGAAGGTCTGGCCGCTCACGACGACGGGCACGCCGAGCGCGGCGGCCATCGCGGCCAGCGTCGAGCGCTCGAAGACGTGCGCGTGCCAGCGGCTGGCGAGGTTGCCGCCGCCGGCGTTGAGCAGGCCGGATGCGCCGCGCAGCGCCTCCAGGGCGGGCAGCGCGATGTCGTCGTCGGGCAGCTGCAGCGCGCCGTGGGCCGCAGCGATCAGCTGCTCGGCGCGGGCCGCGGAGGCCTCACGGTCGAGCCCGGCGAAGCCGAGGCGCGGCACGCAGCGGATGCCGTAGCGCTCCGCCGACTCCTCGGGCACCGAGGAGACGCCGACCGCGTCGAGCCCGCGGTCGCGCAGCTCGGCGACCGCGGCCTCGAACATCGCCTCGTCGCCGATGTGCATCATGCCGTCGATGACGCCGACGTCGCCGATGACCAGTACGTGCATGGGTGTTGCCTTCCAGATGACGGGATGCTGCGAGCGAGCCCCTCAGCGTACGGTCCGTTCAAGGGCTCCGAATACGATGCCAGCGGCCGCGCAGTGCGGCCAGCTCTGTTCGGAAGGCTCCCATGGGAATCCAGACCGCGCTGGACGCCGTCCGCAGCGCACCGCGCATCATCGACGCCCTGCACCTCGCGGACGAGCTGGCCTTCGAGGCCGCCCGCGAGCCGGGGCCGCGCACCATCCGCATCCTCGCCGCCGCGATCGCCGGCGACGACCAGGTGACCGCCATCGCGGCCGTGCACGCGCTCGCGAGCGGCTACGACGAGCAGGCCTCCGCGACCCTCACCGCCGCGCTCTCCGACGAGCGCGCCTTCATCCGCGAGCACGCCGCCTGGGCGCTCAGCCGCACGCTGCCGCGCTACGACGCCATCGGCCGACTCGTCGCCATGACCGCGGCCGGCGGCTTCAGCGGCATGCTCGCGCAGAGCACCCTCGAGGTGTGGTCGACCGCGCTCGGCGAGACGCTCGCCGTAGCGATCGAGTCGGCGCTGCCGGGCACCGTCTCGGTGGGCGAGCGCACCCGTCTCGTCGAGACCCTGGGTCTCGTGCGGCAGTCGATCGCCGTCCGCCCGCTGCTCGAGATCGCCCGCTCGGCCCAGGAGGAGCCGGAGGTGCGCGCCGCCGCGGTCGCCGCGCTCGGCCAGCGCCGCGGGGCCTCCGTCGAGCAGTTCGTCGACGAGGCCGGTCCGGTCGGCGATGCCGCGAGGCTCGCGCTCGTCGACCAGCGGGCCCCGAGCGACCGACCCGAGCGCGGCGCCGGGCTCACCGTCGCCCAGCTCTTCCTGCACGCCGACATCGATCCCGCGCTCACCTCGGCCGGCGCCGGCGACAACGGCGGCATCGCCACCCTGCTGGTGCGCCTCGGCGACGCCCTCGTGGCCGACCCGCGCACCGACGTGCGCCGCGTCGTCACCATCTCCCGCGGCTCGATCGAGCAGGCCGTGAGCGACCTGGCCGACCTCCCCGACGGGGACGGCCACCGCTACGGGCACATCCCCCTCGCCGCGGGTCCCGTGCCCTCGGCAGCCGCATGGCCGTTGCGCGTCACCGCGCGCCGGGGCACCCGCCGCATCCTGCGCGCCGCCGGCCGCATCGACCTGCTGCACCTGCGGATGGCGGATGTGGGCAGCCTCGCGGCCGCGGACGTCGCCCGCGAGCTCGGCATCCCGGTCGTCTTCACGGTCGCCCCCGACCCCCACTCGGTGATCGAGTCGCTCGACCGCTCGGGCGCCCTCACCCGCGAGACCTTCGGCGGGGTCGACCTGCGCGAGCACTACTGGTTCCGCGCCGACCTCGTGCAGCGCATCGCGGCGAACGCCGCCCACACCGTGCTCTTCCCGCGCCCGGCGCTCGCCGAGGACATGCGCTCGCTCGTCGGCATCGACATCGCCGCGCATCCCGAGCGGCACACGATCGTCGCCGAGGGCGTCGACCTCGAGCTCATCGAGCGAGCGGTCGTCGAGGCCGCCGACGGCGCCGAGCACGAGGCCTTCGCGCAGCTGCGCGAGGTGCTCGAGCAGCTGCCCGCGGAGCGCCGCGGCCTGCCCGTCATCGTCACCCTCGGCCGCCTGCACCGCGTCAAGGGCATGGCGACCCTCGTGAACGCCTGGGCCACCACGGAGCTGCGGCAGCGCGCGAACCTGCTGGTCATCGGCGGCGACCTCGAGCATCCGTCCCTCGACGAACGGGAGCAGCTCGACGCGATCGACGCCGTCGTCGATCCCGGAGCGCGAGCGGATGCGGGCCTGCTGCTGGCCGGCCACCGCAGCAACGACGTGGCCGCCCGATGGCTCGCCGCCGCCAAGCACGGCGTGCCCGAGCTGCTCGCCCCGAACGGCCTCTACGTCTGCGCGAGCCTCAAGGAGGAGTTCGGCCTGGCCCTGCTCGAGGCCATGGCGGCGGGCCTGCTCGTCGTCGGGCCGAACAGCGGCGGCCCCGCGACCTACGTCGAGCACGGCGAGACCGGCCTGCTCACCGCCACCTGGGACCAGGCGGCCCTCGGCGAGGCGATCGCCCGCGGGCTGGAGCTCGCCGCGGAGGACGCCCCCGGCCGCGCCGAGCGCGCCCGGGCCATGGTGGCCGACCACTTCACCATCCAGGCGATGGCCACCGCCCTCGGCCCCGTCTACGCCGGCGTCGCCGACGACGAGGCCGCGCTGCTCGACACCGCGGAGGCCGCCCGATGAGCCTGCTCGTCATCAGCCCCGACTACGCCTCGCACCTGCTGCCGCTCGCCACCCTCGCCACCGCCTGGCGCGACGCCGGCGACGACGTGGTCGTGGCGACCGGACCCGCGACGGACTCGATCGTGCAGGGCTTCGGCCTGCGCCGCGTCGATCTGCCGCTCGGCCGCGGCTCGAACGGCGGCGTCATGCGCTCCGCCGAGCAGCAGGCCGAGGAAGCCGCCTCGCTCGAGGGCTTCTTCGCGGCCACCCGGCACGGCATGGTGCCGACCCTGACCTCTCAGGCGCGCGAGCGGCTCACCGACCTCATGTGGGACCCGGTCGGCCGTGCCCGCGCCACCCTCGACGTCGTCGAGCGCACCGCTCCGTCGACGATCCTCGTCGACCACCTCGCCTTCAGCGCCCGCCTCGCGCTGCAGACCGCGGGCATCCCCTATGCCGACGTCGTGCTCGGCCACCCCAGCGCCCTGCCGGTCGGCGACGAGGTCTACGGCTCCCCCGCGTCCTGGCCGTCGGCGATCCGAGCGGATGCGGGCGAGCTCGCCGAGCTGCGCGCCCTCTGCGAGCAGGTCTCCCGCAACTTCACCGCGCAGTGGAACGCCGCGGCCCGCGAGCTCGATCCCGGCGCGGCCGAGATCGGCGACGCCTTCGCTTCGCACGGATCCACGGTGCTCTTCAACTACCCGGCGGCGCTCGCCGAGGGCGACGGTCGCGTCCTGCCGCCGAGCGCCTTCCTCGGGTCGACGCGGCGCGACGAGCCGGCGGACGCCGAGGTCGAGACCTGGATCGCCGACGGCGAGCCCTACGTGTACGTGAGCTTCGGCAGCTTCCTCTCGGTGCGCGACGACGTGCTCGCCCGGGTCGCCGAGGCGCTGCGCTCGCTCGGGCTGCGCGCGGCGGTCGCTCCGGGTGCCACCGAGGCCGAGGCGCTCGGGCCGATCCCCGAGGGCTGGCTCGTGCGCTCGTTCCTGCCGCAGGTGCGCCTGCTGCGCGATGCGGCCGTCGCGGTGACCCACGGCGGCAACAACTCGGTGACCGAGTCGATCGGCTCGGGCGTGCCGCTCGTCGTGCTGCCCTTCTCGACCGACCAGTTCGCGGGAGCCGCGGCGATCGAGCGGGTGGGCTTCGGTGCATCCGTCGATCCGAACGCGGCGACGCCGGCGGAGCTCGCCGCGGCGATCGACGCCGTGCGCCAGCTGCCTGCCGACCGCCGGGCCGCGCTCGACCGGGTGGCCGAGGAGCAGCGGATGCGCCCCGGTCCGGTCGTCGCCTACGAGGCGCTGGCCGGCTGAGCCCTGCCGACGCCGACCATGGCGTCGGCGTTCGCGAGCACCCACTGCATGAGCGGCATCATCCGCTCCATCAGCTGCTCTCCCATCGGCGTGAGCGTGTACTCGACCCGAGGCGGCACCTCCGGGTACGCCGTGCGCTCGACGAGGCCATCGGCCTCGAGCGTGCGCAGCGTCGAGGCGAGCATCTTGTCGCTGATGCCCTCGACGGTGCGGCGCAGCGAGCCCCAGCGCGCCGTGCCGTCGGTCAGCGCTACCAGCACGAGCACGCCCCACTTGCTCATGACGTGGTCGAGCACGGTGCGTGAGGGGCAGTTCGGCTCGAAGGCGCCGGCCGATTCGGCCCGCATCTGCTCAAGAGTGACGTTCACGTGAGCAGCTTACCGGAAAGTGGGTACCCCACCCGCGGAATGCCTCCTCCGAGAGGACCGTTCACCCGGACGAAGCCCATCGGAAGGAACCACCATGACCATCCTCGTCACCGCCGCCAGCGGCCAGCTCGGATCGCTCGTCGTCGACGCGCTGCTGCGCCGCGGAGCCCCCGCCGACTCGATCGTCGCCACCGCTCGCGACACGGCCAAGCTCGCCGCTCTCGCCGAGCGCGGCGTGCGCACCGCCGAGCTCGACTACGAGCGCCCTGACACGATCGCCGCGGCGCTCGACGGCGTCGACACCGTGCTGCTCGTCTCGGGCTCCGAGCCCGGCAAGCGCCTCGCCGGCCACCGGAACGTCATCGACGCCGCCGTGGCCGCCGGTGTCGCCAAGCTCGTCTACACGAGCGCGCCCAAGGCGACGACCTTCGACTGGGCGCTCGGCGCCGAGCACCGGGCCACGGAGGAGGCGATCGCCGCGAGCGGGCTGCCCGCGGTGATCGTGCGCAACAACTGGTACGTCGAGAACTACGTCGCCGACGTGCAGCGCGCGGCCGACAGCGGCGTGATCGCGGCCTCCGCCGGCGACGGCCTCGTGGCCGCCGTGACCCGGGCGGACCTCGCCGACGGCGCCGCCGTCGTGCTGCTCGAGGACGGCCACCTCGGCCGGGTCTACGAGTTCGGCGGCGACGTCGAGCTGAGCTACGACGACATCGCCGCGGCCGCCGCCGAGGTGCTCGGCCGCGAGGTCGCCTACGCGCGACTGAGCACCGAGGAGCACGTCGCAGCGCTGGAGGCCGTCGGGCTCGACGCCAGTACCGCGGGCTTCGTCGCCGGCCTCGACACCGGTATCCGCGAGGGCGTGCTCGCCGGCGTCGACGGCACGCTGTCGCGGCTCATCGGCCGTCCGACCACGCCGTTCGTCGAGGGGCTGCGCTCGGCGCTCGCCTGATCGGGTTCCGCCGGGGCTCGGTGAACCGGGCTCCGGCGGCCTCGAGCCGCTCGGAACGCTAGGAGGCGCCGACCAGGCGGGCCATCGCGGCGCGGTCGCCGGCGGCGGCGCGGTAGCGCTCCATCCGCTCGGCGTTCGCGTCGTACTGCACGCCCGCTCGCTGCTCGGCGACATGGTGCAGGGCGTAGACCCGGCCCGGATGGCGCACCGGCGGTTCCCCCAGCAGGGTCTCGTGGGCGAGGTACCAGGCCGCGTCCTCGAAGCCCCAGCCGCGGAAGCGCTCGTCCTGCCCGCCGTGCGCCGCCCAGGTCTCGGGGGTGGCCACGTAGACGCCCGAGCACGCGCCGCGCACGAGCTCGAACGAGCAGTCGATCAGCGCGGCGCCCTCCGAGAACTGCGCGGAGCCCTCGGCGCCGAGCCAGCGGTACTCGTCGTAGGGCAGGTGCACCCGCCCGCTCGTGCGCGCCGCCGCGATGGCCGCGCGCAGCGGCTCGGGCTCGGGCAGGGTGTCGGCGTCGCCGATGATCACGACCGAGCCGGGCTCGGCGTCGCGCATCGCCCGGTTGCGGCAGGCCGCGAGCACGAACGGCTGGTCGTCGGTGTCGACCGTCGCGACCCGCAGCTCGGGCAGCTGCTCGGCGTACCAGGCGGTCACCCGCTCGAAGGCCGGGATGCGGGAGGGGGCGGGCCGCCAGGGCAGGACGACGGTGGCCTCGTTCATGGGGTCAGCGTAGCGGCGGGCGGCCCCGTCCCGCCGCGGCGCATCAGGGGATGAGCCGGTCGGCGCGGTAGCGGTCGAAGAGGTCGGAGAACGCCTGATCGGTGCGCCGGAAGCCGAGGAAGCCCGCGGCACGGCTCTTGCCCATGTCGGTGACGACCTCCATCCGGCGGCCGAGGTCGGCGTCGGTGTGCCACCACGAGGCGAGTCGCGTGATGTCGGGCTCCACCAGGTCGTACTCGGCGGCGATGGCCGGCCAGTGCTGCGCGTGCTGCTCCATCTGCTGCTCGAGGGGGCGCACCTCGCCCTCGAAGCCGACGACCTGCTCCGCGGGAACGCCGAGCAGCTCGGCGAGACGGGGCCACATCCACCGCCAGCGGAAGACGTCGCCGTTGACGATGTTGAACGCCTCGTCGCGGCCGCCCGGCTGCGTCGCCGCCCACGCCATCTGCTCGGCGAGCACGCCCGCATCGGTCATGTCGGTCAGCCCGTTCCACTGCTCCGCGCTGCCGGGGAAGGCGAACGGCACGCCGAGGTGCTTCGCCAGCGTCGCCTGGACGGCGATGGTCAGCCCCATGTTCATCGCGTTGCCGACGGCGTGGCCGATGACGGTGTGCGAGCGGTGCACCGACCAGGTGAACCGCTGGCGGGCGGCGGCCGCGAAGAGCTCATCCTCCTGGGCGTAGTAGAAGTTCGGGGTGTCGAGACGCGGCGACTCCTCGCGGAACGGCGTGTCGGGCATCTCGCCAGCCGCGTAGGCCTCGAACGGGCCGAGGTAGTGCTTGAGCCCGGTGACCAGGGCCGCGTGCTGCAGCGGCGCGTGCTCGAGGGCGGCGAGCAGGTCGCGCACCATCGCACCGTTGACCTCGATGTTCTCGGCCTCCGTCGCCTGACGCTGCCACGCGGTGAAGAACACGTGCGTCGGGCGCTCGTCGGCGAGGGCGTTCCGCAGGCTCGCCGCGTCGCGCAGGTCGGCGGCGATGCCGCGCACGCTGCCGGCGTCGACGGCGCGGCGGGAGAGCGCGAGCACCTCCCATCCCTCCCTGCTGAGGAGGTCGACGAGGGCCGAGCCGGTGATGCCCGAGGCGCCGACGACGAGCGCGGTCCTCGGTGCGTCGGCGGGGGTGTTCGCGTTCGTGGTCATCCTCGGGCCAAGGACCGTGCGCCAGCCGATATTCCGCACGAGAGGGCACCTCCGCGATTCCCAGGTGCTTGCCGGTTCCGAGCGGAATCGCCTGAGTGCCGCTCGCGTTGTCGTCAGGGTGCCGCCGCGTCCTCTCGGATGCGTGATCCCCGCATCGCCCGCGCGATGCCGCCAGGTGCCCACCCGACCACTTCGATCGAGGAGCTCACCATGACGCTCGCCCTGCCGGACGGCCTGCTCGCCCACGACCCGCGCCCGACCATCGAGCGCTCCCCCGCATGGGCGGAGGTCGCCACCACGGCCGCTGCCGCGGATTCGGTCCGCTTCACGCTCGGCGATTGCGCGCAGGCGCTCTGCGTCGACCTGTGGACGGTGCTCGACGGCGGCCGGCTGATCGTGCGCGGGCCGGGCGGGCTGGCGGCGCCCTGGGCGCAGGCGGTGCTCGACGAGCCCACCGGGCTCCTCCTGCACGACGGCGAGGGCGTGCCGGTGACCCTCGAGCTGCTGCCCTGGACGGTCGGCACCCGCATCGAGCGGCGCTTCGAGCAGCAGTACCTGCGGCATCCCGACCGCGTCGAGATCATCCGCAACCGAGGCACGATGATGCAGGTGCGGCCCGCCATGACAGGCTGAGCGGATGGAACGCGCCACGATCCACGTCGACGCCAGCGCCCTCGACGGGCCCGTGGACCGGCAGGCGGCCATCGACTACGAGGAGGCGCTCAGCGAGTCCTTCGGGCTCGAATCGGCCCGCCGCGATCTCGCCGACGCCGTGCTCCGCGGCGTGCTGCTCGGCATCGCGATCGCCGGTGCCGGCTTCGGGCTCTTCACCCTCGCCGTCATGCACGTGCTCGTCTTCGTGCAGCGCAGCCTCGAGCCGACCGGGGTCGGGGCGGTGCAGGCCTGGTACCCCCTGCTCGGCGTGCTGATCGTCGTCGTCGTCGCGGTCCTGCGCGTGCGGCACTGGCGCCGGCACGACCCCACTACCCGGCGCTACCGGCTCGACCGCTTCGCCCGCGACAACGGTTGGACCTACACCCCGGTGATCCGGTCGCTGGTGCGCCCGGGCATGATGTTCGAGACGGGCACGACGCGCAGTACGTTCGACGTGATCCGGCGCGAGCACCCCCGGCACGTCGAGATCGGCGACCACGAGTACCACCCGAGCCCGTTCCGCAAGGAGCTGGTGCGCCGCGGCTACATCGGCATCCGGCTCGACGTCGCGCTGCCGCACATCGTGCTCGACGCCGTCGCCAACGACTCCCGCGGCGAGGGGTCGAGCCTGCGCTTCCGCGTGGACCCCGCCCAGCGCCTGAGCCTCGAGGGCGACTTCGACCGTTTCTTCACGCTCTACTGCCCGAGCGGCTACGAGCGCGACGCGCTCTACCTCTTCGCGCCCGACATCATGCAGCGGTTCGTCGATGCCGCCGCCGACTTCGACGTCGAGATCGTGGACGACTGGCTCATGCTCTCGAGCCGCGGCAAGGTGGCGACACTCGACCGCGAACGGTGGCGGAGCCTGCTCGAGCTCGTCGCCGCACTCGAGGAGAAGCTCGTGCAGTGGGCGCGCTGGCGCGACGAGCAGCTGCTCGACGGCGCGGCGCCGACGGGCTCGTCGAAGCGCAGGATCGCCCCCCTCCTGTCGTCCGATCGGGCGCGCTCCGGCGTGGCCGCTCCGGGACGCCGGCTGCGGCACCGACGCTTCCGCTGGGCGCCCCTGACGGCCTTCCTCATCGTCATGGCGGTGTTCGTCGGCCCGTACCTCGTCGCGTCGGCGCTCTTCGGCGGCTGACACGCAGTGCTCGAGGACGAGCCGGCCTCACTCCCCCGGCTGACGCGCTGAGGCGCGGCCGGCGGGCACGCTGAGCGGATGCGAACCCGGCACCGTGCATCCGTCATCGTTTACGTCGTCGTCTGCGTGCTCGTGCTCGCCGTCATGGTGCTCGGAGCAATCGAGACGATGGTGTGGTCGCCACTGGCGATGACCGACCCGCAGTACGACCTCGGCCGCATCTACGCGATCGTGGGGCCGGTGACCGTGGTCGGAACGCTCATCAGCCTCTGGGTCTGGGCGGCCTTCGGCATCGGCCTGACGACCGCCGCCGGACTGCTCTTGCTCCAGCCCCGGCGGCCTGCACCGCCCCTCGCCGTGATGGCGGTCGGCGCGGCACTGCTGCTGCTCGGCTCTTTCGCGAGGTTCTGGGCGGACTTCGGCATGGGCAACAACGTCTCGGATGAGGTGCCGCCCTACCGAGGACTCCAGTCGCCGGTGGGCGAACTGCTCTACGGGTTCGGCGCCGCGATGCTGCCGGTGCTGGCGGTCATCGGCGTCGTGGCGCTCGTCCGCGTGCTGCTGCGCCGCCGCGCGGCTCGCTGAGTCAGCCGCGCTCGACGAGCCGCGACAGCAGCACCGCGCTGCGGGTGCGCTCCACGTTCGGGGTGAGCCGGATGCGCTCGAGCGCCTGCTCCAGGCTCGGCACGTCGCGCGAGCGGATGCGCACGATCGCATCCGCCTCCCCCGTGATGGTGCCCGCGTCGACGACCTCCGGGATGCCGGCGAGCGCGCGCTTGAGCTCCGAGGGCGAGACCGTGCCGCGGCAGAACAGCTCCACGTAGGCCTCGGTCGAATGCTCGTCGACGGCCGGGTCGACGTCGACGGTGAAGCGGCGGATGACGCCGCTCGCCTTCATCCGGTCGACCCGGCGCTTCACGGCGCTGGCCGACAGCCCGATCGCCGCGCCGATAGCGTCGAAGCTGGTGCGGGCGTCCTCGCGCAGGTGATCGAGGATGCGGCGGTCCAGTTCGTCCATGACGCAACGATACGTTCCATGCCCGGAAATCGCGCAGGAAACCTGCGTGACGCGAGACCATGCGGCGGAAAAATGCGCGCAGGCTGGAGGCATGACCTTCGCCGACGCATCCGCTCGACCGACGACGCAGCGCGCAGCGCGCCCGCGCACGATCCTGATGGTGCCGCCGACCGGCTTCGTCGTCGACTACGAGATCAACGCCTGGATGGACGCCTCGGTGCCCGTCGACACCGACCGAGCCGTCGCCCAGTGGCAGGGGCTCGTGAGCGCCTACCGCGCCGCCGGCCACGAGGTGCACCTGCTCGAGCCCGGCGAGGACCTGCCCGACATGGTCTACGCCGCCAACGGCGGCACGAGCGCGGGCGGCGTCTTCTACACGGCGCGCTTCGCCCACGCCGAGCGGATGGGGGAGTCGGCCCTGCACGAGGCCTGGCAGCGCGAGACCGGCGCCCGCGTCGTCATCGCGCAGGAGGTCAACGAGGGGGAGGGCGATCTGCTGACCCTGCGCGACCGGGTGCTCGCCGGCCACGGATTCCGCACCGACCCGCGGGCGCACGCCGAGCTCGCCGCAGCGACGGGCCTCGAGGTCGTCTCGCTGCGGCTCGTCGATCCGCGCTACTACCACCTCGACACGGCGCTGACGGTGCTCGACGACGTGCACGGCGAGATCGCCTATCTGCCCGAGGCCTTCGACGACGACTCCCGGGCCGTGCTCGAGCGGCTCTACCCGACGGCGATCCGCGTCGCGCCCGAGCAGGCGGCGCTCTTCGCCCTCAACGCCTTCAGCGACGGGCTGCACGTGTTCCACCCGGCCGCCGCGACCGGCTACGCCGAGCAGCTGCGCGAGCGCGGCTTCGCGCCGGTGCCGATCGAGCTGGACGAGCTGCTCAAGGGCGGCGGCAGCGTGAAGTGCTGCACCTTGGAGCTGCGCGACTGAGACCGGGGGACCGGGGGAGGGACGAGCGGAGAGCGACCCGAACGCATCCGCTCGTCCCGCTCGATCAGGCGCTCAGCGCCTTGCCGAGCGCATCGCCGGAGGTCCAGGCCGCGCCGGCCGACGGCTTGCCGCCCCAGCCGTCGCCGGCCACCCCGACGCCGCCGTCGAGCGCGAAGGGCTCGTCGTGCGCCGCGGCCGGCCGTGCGAAGGTCCAGCGGTGCGCGTAGGTCGAGGCCGGCTCCACCGCGATGCCGAGGATGCGCCGAACGGCCGCGACCACCTCGGGCACGACCGTGTCGGGGTCGTCGAGATGCCGCCGCGCGAGCGCCGGCGTCGTGTGCGCCACGAGCACGGGCGCCCCGTCGCCGCGGCGGTCGCCGTCGTCGGCGATGAAGCCGACGGTGGGGGAGTCGTTCACGAAGACACCGTGCAGATCGGCCGGCCACGCCCGCTCGGGCCAGCGCAGCGCCACGGCGATGACGGGCTCCCACTCCTCGGGGCGCTGCAGCAGGTCGAGCAGCGGATGCGCGGGCTCGAGCAGCCGCCGCGCCTGCGGGTCCGGCATGGCCAGCACCACGGCGTCGCTCGCGAGCAGCTCGCCGCCGTCGAGCTCGACGCCGTCCGCGGTGACGCGAGTGACCGCGGACTGCTGGCGCACATCCAGCCCCTCGGCGAGGTCGACCGCCAGGGAGCGCAGGCCGGCGGGAGCGGCGTAGCGGATCGGGCCGGTGGACGACCCGTGCATCCGCTCGTCGTCCGCCACCCGGAACGCGTCGGTCCAGGGCCGGGCGAGGCCGCGCGCGACCCAGTCGTCGACGATCCCGGCGAAGCGGGAGCCCTCGGGCGCCGTCAGGTACGAGGCGCCGAGATCGACCGGGCGCTCGTCGATGCGGCGGCTCGCGAGGCGGCCGCCCGGCACCCGGCCCCGGTCGAGCACGCGCACCGCAGCACCGGCGTCCGCGAGCGCCCGGGCTGCGGCGAGGCCCGCGAGCCCCGCTCCGACGACGGTGATGCGCTGATCGCTCATGCACCGATCCTCGGCGCTGCGGTGCTCGGCGAGCCGCGGTTCACAGCGCGCGCGGCGGCTCAGCCCTCGAGCAGCGCCTCGATGGCTTCGTCGAGCTCGAGCGAGGCATCGGCGAGCTGCAGGCCCAGGGCGTTGAGCAGCTCGCGGTGCTGGCGCACCTCGTCGATCGCGACCGACTCGGCGGCGTCCTGCGCGACGGCATCCGCCGCGTCGTCGACGTCGGAGGGGATGCGCAGGCCGGGCAGGGACTCCGCGACGGCGCGCAGCGCGGCGATGACGCGGCCGCCGATGGTCCAGGAGCGCTCGGCCTGCTGCAGCGGCTCGCCGCCGGAGGCCTCGAGCGCGAGCCCGGCGCCGAGCGCGTCGGCGGCCGCGGCGGCGAGGTCGATGGGCGCATCGTCGATGGCGACGTCGGTGCCGAGCGCCGCGATCTCGCCGTGCACGCGGGCGAGGCTCGACGCGGTGCCGGCGTGCAGGTGCGCCAGCTCGACGAGGTGGTCGCGGGCGGTCAGTGCGTCGCGGGTGCTCGCATCCGCTTTGGCGAAGCCGAGGAGGGCGCCGATGCGGTCGCGGGCGGCGGCCGGCAGCTCGCCACCGGCGGGGGAGAGGTTGAGCCGGCCCATGAGGTCGCCGATGCGCTGCGTGTGCCGGGCGAGCACGCGCTCGTGGGCGAGCAGCAGCGCGCTGAGGTTCACGGTCTCCCCGGCGAGCCGCACACGGCGGCCGCGCTCGAGCGCCGCGCGCTCGATGAGCGCGGTGCGGGCGAGCAGGAAGGCCTCCTTGAGACCGGCCATGTGGTTGCGCACGCTGATCCGCAGCGCGGCCTCGGCGATGCCCGCCTCGGTGCGCTCGGGATCGAGCAGGGCTGCGCCCTCGGTCGACTCCGGGCTGCTCAGCGCGCTGCGCGCGGCGTCGACATCGATCAGACGCAGCTCGGCGAGCGCGAGCAGGTGGGCTCGCTCCGAGGCCGTCAGGGCGGGTCGCAGAGCCGCGACGATGGGGGTGATGGTGCTCATGGGATGCCTTCCCACCGCACGTCCCTCCTGCGGTGTCCGGGCAGCGTAACCCCGCGACGGCAAGGAATCGGCAGCCCTCCGCAACTTCTGCGAAAGCCTGAGCCCGGGCGGGGTGCAAGGTCTGCGCAAGCGCATTCCGTGCGTGAGCCCGCCGTACGCGGGATGATCGCTGCATGACCGTCATCGCCGTCGCCGGGGGCACCGGCACGATCGGAGCGCCCATCGTGGCGCGCATCCGCGACCTGGGCCACGAGGCCCGGGAGCTCAGCCGCCGGACCGGCATCGATCTCGCGACCGGCACCGGGCTCGACCTGCGCGGCGTCGACGCCGTGATCGACGCGATCGGCGTCGACACGATCTCGGCGAAGCGCGCCGTCGACTTCTTCTCGACCACCAGCGGCGCCCTGCTGCGCGCGGGAGCGGATGCGGGGGTGCGGCACCACCTCGCCCTCTCCATAGTCGGCGCCGATGCCGCCCCGCACGGCTACTACGCGGGCAAGGCGGCGCAGGAGCGGATCGTGCGCAGCGGGCCGGTGCCCTGGACGATCGCGCGCGCCACGCAGTTCCACGAGTTCGCGGCGCAGATGCTGCGGCGCGGCGCCGTCGGCCCGATGGCGCTGATCCCCCGGACGCGCGCGCAGCCGGTCTCCTCCCGCGACCTCGCCACGGTGCTCGTCGACCTCGCGCTCGGCGAACCGCTGCGCGGCGCGATCGAGATCGCCGGGCCCCGCGAGGAGCGGGTCGTCGAGATGGCCCGGGCCTACGCCGCGGCGACCGGACGGCGCGGTCCGATCCTCGAGATCCCGTTCCCCGGGGCGTTCGGGCGGGCGCTCGCCGACGGCACGCTGCTGCCGGGAGCGGACGCGCGCATCCTGCCGGAGTCCTTCGCGGACTGGCTGGCGCGCATCCGCTCGTAGCTCAGTGCTGGCCCGCGGGCCCGTCGCCGGCGGGCACGCCCCAGCGGCGCTTCGGGCGCACGCCGCGGGCGACGCCGGCCTTGGCGAGCCGGTCGGCGATGAGGATGCCGATGGCCGTGGCGGCCAGCACGCTCGCGAGCGTGAGCGCGAAGAAGCCGATCAGCGCAGGGGTCGACAGCGAGCCGAGATCGAAGGACACCCAGGCGAGCAGCGGGTAGACGATGCCCAGGATCGCCGCGCCGGCGTAGTGCAGCCAGGTCCACCAGCGCTGGTAGCCCACGAGCAGGAAGGCGAGCTCGGCGAAGAAGGCCCACCACAGGTTCGTGGCGATGCTCATGTACCCGTAGCCCGAGAACGGCATGATCACGAGGCCGCTGATGAGCCCGACCAGCAGGCCGGCGCCGGGGCGCTGCAGCAGCCGCATCGCGATGACGGCCGGCAGCAGCCAGAGGCCGGCGATCGCGACGGCCGCGAACGGCGCCGCCGCGAACACCGCGGTCGAGAGCCAGTTGGCGGGCGCCAGCAGCACGGCGCCGGCGACGCCGATCACCGCGCAGGTGATCAGGTAGGCGGTGGGGGCGTTCTTCATCGGTTCCTCCGGGCGGTCGGTCGTCAAGGGTGCAGCGGATGCGGTCAGCCGGCGAGCGCCGGCACGGTCAGTAAGAGGGCGGCCGAGACCGCCCAGAACAGGAGCACCGCGGCGGTGTCGACCGCGCGCCAGCGCAGCACGTGCCGCTCGGTGCGGGTCGGATGCGCACCGAACGCCCGCGCGTCCATCGCCATCGCGACGCGCTCGCCGTGGCGGATCGCGCCGGCGAGCAGCGGCACGATCGTGCCCAGCCAGCGGGCGGCAGCGGCGAAGGGCCCGCGGCCGGCATGGGCGCCGCGCACGCGGTGCGCCTGCCGGATCACCTCGAGCTCGTGGCCGAAGCGCGGCAGGAAGCGGAAGGCTGCGAGCGCGGTGTAGCCGATCCGGTAGGGCAGGCGCAGCTGCTGCACCATCGAGCGGGCGACATCGGGGCCCGTGGTCGTGAGGCCCGAGAGCAGCGCGAGCGCGGTGATCGCGCCGAGGCGCAGCCCCGTCGCGAAGCCGGTCTCGAGGGCGCCGGCGTGCAGCGTCCATCCGCCGACCCGCAGCAGCGCCGCGGTCTCCTCGAAGCGTGCCGGATCGGCCCAGAGCGACAGGCTCGTGCCGGTGGTCAGCACGATCGCGGGCACGAGGGCGAGGAACAGCAGGTTGCGGCGGTCGAGCCGGGCGCCGAGCAGCAGGAGCAGCAGCGCGAGGGCGATGAACGCGGCTGGCGTCGCGAGGTCGCGCACGAGCACCAGCAGCACCGTGGCGGGCAGGGGGCCTGCGGCCTTGGTGAGGGGGTTGAGGCGCTCGAGCGGGGCGCTGCGGGGCGCGCTGCTCGTCCGTGTGCCGCTGCGTGGCGCTGCTCGTCGCTGCGCGTCCGTGCGACCGAGCTGTTCCGCCATCAGGTGGCCCTCCCGCCGGAGCTCGGCAGCTCGGCGAAGCGGGTCACGGCCGCGAGCTCGGGGTGCCCCGGCACGTCGCGCAGCGCCGCGTGCAGCGGTGGCGGGCGCAGGCCGGAGCGCTCGAGCAGCGCGTCGTCCGCGAGCACCGCGCCGACCGGCCCGTGCGCGAGCAGCCGGCCCTCGCCGAGCACGATCACGTCGCTCGCGTGCTCGGCGACGAGCTGCAGGTCATGGGTGACGACGAGCACGGTCGTTCCGGCTGCGTTGAGGTCGCTCAGCAGGGCCAGCAGCTCCTCGGCGCGCTCGCGGTCCTGGCCGAAGGTCGGTTCGTCGAGCGCCAGCAGCTCGGCGCCGGCCACGAGCGCCGCGGCGACCGAGAGCCGGCGCTTCTGCCCGCCCGAGAGCAGGAAGGGGTGCGCCTCGGCTCGGTGCTCCAACCCGAAGCGCCGCAGGGTCGCGCGCGCCCGGCGCTCGACTTCGTCGGGCTCGAGCCCCTGCCGGCGCAGCTCGTGCGCCACCTCGTCGAGCACGGTGCTGGTGACGAACTGGTGCTCGGGGTTCTGGAAGACGAAGCCGACGCGGCGGCCGAGCAGGCGCGCATCCGCTCGTCCCACGTCGACGCCGTCGATGCTCACCGAGCCCTTCGGCGGTCGCAGCACCCCGCAGAGCGCCTGCAGCAGCGTGGTCTTGCCGGCGCCGTTCGCGCCGACGATCGCGGTGAACGAGCCGGCCGCGATCGACAGGTCGACGCCGTGCAGCACCGGCGTGCGCCGGCGGCTGATGCGCAGATCGCGCGCCACGACGAGCGCACGAGCGGATGCGGTCCCGCCATCCGTTCTGCCACCGGCGCGGTCGTTCCCGCCAGCTTCGCCCTGCGGAACGACCGCGCCAGGCGGGAACGACCGCGCCCGCGGCACCGCGACCGGGTGCGCCGCCAGCGCCTCCCGCAGCTCGGCCGCGACGAGCGGCAGTCGCCCGAACGCGACCCCACTGGATCGCAGCCGCAGCGCCGCGAGCGTGGCGGTGGGCAGCCAGATGCCGAGCGCGAGCAGCTCCTCCGCACGGTCGCGCAGCAGGTCGACGGGCCCGTCGGCGACGACCTCGCCGAGGCGGTCGAGCACCACGGCGCGGTCGGCGAGCCCGATGGCCGCGTCGAGGTCGTGCTCCACGAGCACGATCGCCCGGTCGCCGGCCGCGACGACCTCGGCGAGGGCGGCGTAGACCTGCTCCGCGCCCTGCGGGTCGAGGTTGGCGGTCGGCTCGTCGAGCACGAGCAGTGGCGAGCCCATCGCGAGCGCCGCGGCGATCGCGAGGCGCTGGCGACCACCGCCCGAGAGCACCGCGGGGTCGTCGTCGCGTCGCGCCCAGAGCCCCACCCGGCGCAGCGCGTCCTCCGAGCGCCGCAGCACCTCCTCGACGGGCAGCAGCAGGTTCTCCGGACCGAAGGCGACCTCGTCGAGCACACTGCCGGTCACGATCTGCGCATCCGGGTCCTGCTGCACCAGCGCCACGCGCGTGCTCAGGCGGGCCACCGAGTCGATGCCGGCGCGCAGCCCGTCGACCTCGATCGATCCGCGCACCTCGGCGGGCACCGAGCGGGGCACCAGGCCGTTCAGGGCGAGGGCGAGCGTCGACTTGCCGCATCCGCTCGGTCCCAGCAGCAGCACCACCTCACCGGCGCGCACCTCGAAGCTCACCGCCGAGGGCGTCGCCTGCGTCGCCTCGTCGTGCACGATCGCCATGTCGCGCACGCGCAGCAGCGGGGCAGGGGCGGTCACGGGGCTCCGTTGGACGAGCGGATGCGCGGGGCCGGGGCCCAGCTCGGGTTCGAGGTGAGCATAGCCTCACCTCACCGCCGAGCGGCAGCCTCCGAACGGCCGCCGCCGTCGCCACTGCGATGCGAAGCGGGGTTCAGCTCCAGTCGGCGGGGTTCACCAGCTCCGAGAGCGGCTTGCGCGAGCGGGGCGCGGCGTCGCGATCGCGGAACGCCGGGTCGACCTCGACGGCGTCCGGCGCGAGCGTGCCGACCGCGGTGACGGTCTGCACCGCGAAGCGGGCCGGGATGCCGAAGTCCTCGGCGATGCCGGCCGCGTCGATGCCGCCCATCTGGTGGGTCAACAGGTCGAACACGTGGGCCTGCACGCTGAGGTGGGCGATCGACTGGCCGGTGTCGTAGACGGCGGAGGGGAACACCTTGCCGTCGGCGTCCTGCAGCTCGGCCACCGCGACCACGAGCACGGCGGCGTGCTGCGCCCACGTGCGGTTGCCGCTCGAGAGGCGCGCGACGATGCGGTCGTACGGCTCGGTGCCGCGGCGGGCCACGATGAAGCGGCGCGGCTGGTTGTTCGAGCCCGAGGGCGCCCAGCGGGCGGCCTCGAGCAGCGAGTCGAGCTGCTCGTCGCTCACCTCGCCGGCCGGGTCGTAGGAGCGGGGGCTCCAGCGCTCGGCGAGCAGGTCGATGATGGGCGTCGCGGTCTCGGCGCGGCGGTCGCTGACGATGGTCATGGCTTCCTCCGGAGGGGTGGGGTTCGGTGGGGGATGCGGCGGCGGCGTTGGCGACGCGACGAGCGGATGAGCGTGCATCCGCTGCTCCCACTCTGCCGGATGACGACGGCGATGCGGCCCGGATGCGAGCGTGATGACATGAGAAGACGCCTCGTGATCGCCGCGGCCGGCGCCGTCGCGCTCGCAGCGACCGCCGGCCTGATCGCCGGCGGCGTGCTCTGGCCGAACCGGGTGCCCGCTGCCGGCTACGCGGTGCGCGGCGTCGACATCTCGGCCTACCAGGGCGCGATCGACTGGCCTGTGCTGGCGGCGGAGGACCTGGACTTCGCCGTGATCAAGGCCACCGAGGGCCGCGGCTTCGTCGACGAGCGCTTCGCCGAGAACTGGGCGGATGCGCGAGCGACCTCGCTCGCGGTCGGCGCGTACCACTTCGTCACCTTCGAGGCCTCGGCCGAGGAGCAGCTGGCGAACGTGATCGCGACGGTGCCGGTCGTCGAGGGCGCGCTGCCGATCACCGTCGACCTCGAGTTCTACGGCGAGCACTTCGCCTCCCCGCCCGACGCGGAGCTGGTGCGCGGCATCGTCGACCCGCTGCTCGCCGGGCTGGAGCAGCACTACGGGGCACCGCCGATCCTCTACACGACCGCCGAGGCGCACGAGCGCTACGTGCGGGACCGCTACCCGGCGAACCCGATCTGGATCCGCGACGTCGTGCTGCCGCCGACGCTGCCCGATGATCGCGACTGGACGATCTGGCAGTACTCGAACCGCGACCGGCTGCCCGGCTACGACGGCGTCGAGCCCTTCATCGACATGAACGTGCTGGCCGGGGGACCGGCGCGGCTGCAGGAGCTGCTGGGGGAGTGAGCGGGCTCAGTGCCGCTCGAGCGCCAGCTTGAGCCCGAAGCCGATGAGCACGACGCCGGTGATCCGGTCGATCCATGCCGTGACCGACGCCTTCGAGAGCCAGCGGCGGAACAGCCCCGCCGCGCCGATGAGCAGCGCGAACCAGACGATCGTGAGCGCCACGTGCACCGCGGCGAGCAGCAGCCCCATCACGACCGGCACCGAGCCGGCGGGGATGAACTGCGGGATCGTGGCGATGTAGAAGACGCCGACCTTCGGGTTGAGCAGGTTCGTGGCGGCGCCGGTCGTCCAGGCGCGCCAGAAGCCGTCCGAGCGCGGCGCGTCCGGCAGCTCGTGCTGCTCCGCAGGGCGGCGGCGCAGCGTGCGCCACAGCATCATGCCGCCGAGGTAGGCCATGTAGGCGGCGCCGGCGAGGGTGAGGATGCGGTACGCCAGCTCGCTCGCGGCCAGCAGCGC
>Ga0265798_10001148_pt1 | contig 41992 bp, 44 predicted proteins | sample P3T30metagenome_FD_192430 | JGI IMG/M metagenome (GOLD analysis project Ga0265798, IMG submission 192430) | Plant litter microbial communities from East Loma Ridge, Irvine, California - P3 T30 | ecosystem: Environmental > Terrestrial > Plant litter > Unclassified | place: USA: California... | reverse complement strand
GTCGGTAGCGATAAGAACTCGGGATGAACCGGATCGGAACTCCTTCATGATGACCTCTCGCTGACCCTGGTCCATCTCTCCGTGCATGGCAGAGACAGTGAACTCTCGCTCGTGGAGCTTGGAGGTAAGCCAGTCGACCTTTCTTCGGGTAGAGCAGAAGATGACGGCCTGGGTGATGGTGACGGTCTCGTACAAGTCGCAAAGGGTCTCGAGCTTCCAGTCCTCCTTCTCAACGGCGATGACTGACATGAGCGAGGAAGGGGATTAATTGAGACAACACTTACAGAACTGTCGAATACCCTCGAGGGTAAGCTCGTCTCGCTTGACGAGAATCCTGATGGGGTCTCGCATGAACTTCTTGGTGACCTCGAGGACCTCAGAAGGCATAGTGGCAGAGAGTAGGACGACCTGGGTGTCGGCGGGGAGGAGCTGGAAGATATCGTAGATAGAGTCCTTGAATCCGGTGGAGAGCATCTCATCGGCCTCGTCGAGACAGAACATCTTGACGCCTTCAGTCTTGAGGGCACCTCGGTTGATCATGTCGAAGACTCGACCGGGGGTTCCGACAACGACGTGGGGTCCCTCGGCGAGCTTGGCCATGTCCTCTCGAACTAGGGTACCACCGACACAAGCGTGACAGTCGACGTTGAGGTAGTCTCCTAGAGCAATGACAACCTTTTGGATTTGCTGGGCGAGCTCTCGGGTAGGGGCGAGGATCAAAGCCTGGGTCTTCTTCTGGGTGGTGTCGATCTGAGAGTTAGTTTGGTGGAGTGTGTGGTGTATATGACGAAGTGTGTGAAGGAGAACGTGATGTGATGGAGTATAATGTGGAGGTTGGATATATGACTCACCCTTTGTAGGATAGAAACGGAGAAAGTAGCGGTCTTACCAGTACCAGACTGGGCTTGAGCGATACAGTCTCGGCCAGTGATGATGGGCATGATTGCTCGCTGTTGGATGGCGGAAGGTCGCTCGAAACCGTAAGCGTAAACACCTCGGAGAAGGTCACCCTTCAACTCCATGTCATCGAAGCTGACAACGTCAGCATTGCCACTTGATAAAAGTTGAAAGACTTACTTGTCGGTAACCTTGTCCCAGTTGGATTCAATTAGGTCCTCGCTGATCTCGAGACCATTCTCGTTGTTGCTGTCCATGTTAGTTTTGTATTCATATACAATAGTCATAATGAAGAACAGAAGGGGGGGGATTTGTGATGGTTTATATATGTTGAATTGAGGCTAAGATGTGACGAGATGGATGTTGATAACAACAAAGAAGTGGTGTAAGATGTCCTGATCCGGCGAATGATCGAGTGAGACATGTTGTCGTTCACTCAACTCAACCAACCCATAGACCATTCCAACGTTTGATTCAACAACTCTATCTCGTCCGACCACGAAATTTCCCTTTTTCCCTTACATCCGTCACATATGTTGGAATACTGATCGAGAGACTTACTCTGCCATATTGTTTAGTTTTGTTGTTTGTTGTGAAGGCTTCGTCTGTACTGACAAAGCGATCTAATGCGTTTGTTTTGGGTGTGGTTTAGTGGTGGTGGTGGTGGTATATACCTAATAGGTGCTGAAGGGTCCTGTGCTCTTGAAAATCTTGAGCTTCCTCACATCGGGCGGATGTCGCCGAACAAAAGAGCGTTAAGGGTAAAGGTAGACGTGTAACACCGGTAATCCCCGTTGTGGCACTCTACCTCTCCCTGCCTCCACTTTAGAAAATCAACTGTTGACGCTCCTCCTCTCAACAATCCTGCCTACGCGCTCATGGGCGAATGGCTGGAAATAATACACAACTCGCACCTCACTATACTCACCAGCCAACCTCAGTTAGGAGAGCATATATACAAAACCTCACGGACCTGCTACATGTGTGTCTCCTCCGCAGAGACACAGTCAGAGCCAGGAGGGCATGGAGCATCCTGGTACGTTCACATCCCGTTCGACATATGGTCGTAGCTGACAGTCTCAGATAAGATGCAGGGAGATAGATTGGAAATCTAGATGGTACTGGGGACTAGAATGCTTGAACGCGTCAATAGCTGCCGACAATCAGCTGGCTTCGACCAGTCAGCCCGAATATGAAGGCAGAGAGGTTGAACGCTGGTTAAAAGGTGTTCGGGTATCTGCCAGAGAAGTTGATGTAAGCATGAGCTCTCCGGTCGAAGCTACAATCTGACGCTCAGAAACCCTCGCTACTCCATGCTTTGGTCCTTCACTTAATCAAGCACGAGCGGTTCCGACAAGCTTTAGATGAGCTCGAGACGTATGTCTTGCTACTCTATGTGTGAACCCGACTGATCATACAGATACCTCACATCCTACCCATACTTACTTTCGGGTCCACTTCACACCTACGCCGGCCTACTCAGTTTTTACCTCGCCCAGCCACCATCCAACCTCGCCAAGAACGCCTCTAAGTCGACAACTCTGAAACCACAAACCCTCGCGGAAGCGACCCGACCCGCCGAGACCGATAGCACTCATAGTGTATCAGGTCGTAGTGATACCTCCACTATCCGACCGCCGAGCGTAATCATGGAGCCGCAAAACCCTATACTTGTCAGACAAGCGCGGGCCTACTTTGTCAAAGCGCTGGCTCTCGACGAGACGGACGTAGTAGCTGGGGAATTCATCAAGAATGTGAGTCGACGTACCAACCACTGTCAAGCAGGTCTGACCATTATAGATCGACCATCCAGAGCAGACTCGTGCTCGATCCGTCGACCTTTCTAGAGATGATGATGATGGAAGCGAAGGCAAAAGCGACGACGATGTTCCAGTCGACGGGAAGGACGACGATGAGGGGGAAGATGAGAGTGATGACTCTGGGACGGATCTGGAAGCTCTCATGGGAGCAGTATCCGACGACGATGACGATATGTGAAAAACGGAAATTTTTGGATATGCTCATCATTCCATAACTGAAGTTAGATACATGTTGTGCATACTCTATACTCACAACCCGACGAACCCTATAACAAAGCTATGCACGGACGAATCAATTGCCCATATTGACGTTACTCCACCAACCCCTTTCACTCGCTCTAGGTGATATATCGTCACTGACCCAAGTAGTGGTACTGAATCGATCCATCCCAGGAGAGGAATCCATGACACTTCCACTCCCTCTACCGCTCGCCATTCCCGAATCTCTTGGTAGTGGCGTCAAACGTCTTTCGTCTATGTCCAAATCTACGCCTGTGTCTCTCCTTACACGGTCGAGACTCGACATTGCCACTTCCGATTCCGACTGATATCGCGTCGAACGATCATGTAACATTGCTGATGGTGGCGTACGTATAGGATTTCGCCTGGGTGGGATGAACGGTACAGGAGAACGGACAGATTTAGCGGGACTCGAACTAGACGGTGACGATAGTGGGGCGCGATAAAAGAGGGCAAAGTCGTCTGGATGCTGTGACGGCTGCGAGTATATCGAGCTTTCGTCACCGATCGATCGGGTCATGACCGCCCGACTTGGATCTGTTTCGCGGCGCCTCACTCGTCGAGGAATCGAGTCCCGTAAATTAGTATCCCAAGCTGCTTCTGTCGATGGGGAAAGAGCAGGTGAGCCAGGTGGAGCTGGAGTTGTTGAAGTGGAAATAAAGCTGAGTACCCCCTCCATACTTTGATTGGGAGAGCCAAGATCCCTAGGTACCCTCTTTCTCCTCGACGACGAGCCTCTACGTTCAGGTGTTGGGTGTATTTGATCGACAGTTCGTAGTGCCGAGACTTGTCCTACTCGTTCGCCTGGACTAAGTCTTGCCGACAGGACTTGACCGCTTAAGCTTCCAGTTGGAGTCAGGACAGGCTCTCTATCGCTGAGGTGAGGAATTGGGAAATTCGTCGGCGGTGATATTATCGGGAGAGCCTCCGAATCAGGTGATTGTCTCCGCGACGCCCATTCGGGATGAATATGACGCTCCTGACAAGTATCGGACGATGGAGGCCAGTGAGTTAATTCCCTTTCATCGACAGAAACGAGTTTTGGGCGATAAATTGAGCCGATATTCTTCTGAAGGTGACGTCGGCGGCCTTGTTGTTCTTCAGGCGATAGGAAGGGATTCTGACTTTCCTCACCCATGATCTCTGATTCTGGCACGACTTGATCACGATCCCGGACCGCCTCAGCCAGACTGCTCAAATTCGTCTGATCAAAGGTTGATGGAGTGAACGATAGCTTTGGTCCACGGTGAGGAGACTGTCTATCAGCTTGGTCTATACGGTCCTTCGGTGTCTCACATGACGAGAAATGACACGATCATGATGCGGGACGCCTCTGCCCCTACTTCCAGCACGATGAAGACTTTGTTGGTGGAAAGATCGAGTCGTCGATGCGTCCATCTTCGTAAATTTTCCAGCTACCGGTCCGCCAATTGTCATACCAGTCTCTCGCGCTGGCCGGCGAGGGGACCGTTCTAGAGCCAAGGAAGGTCGAGGGCGTTCGCTTGTGTTCGGTGGATCGACTTTCGAAAGAGGATAATATGATCCAGCCATCCCGATGGTGAGCAGTACTCGACTTGCTAATTTCAAGACATTGATCGTCATGATCAGACCGAAAGACTCGTTGACGACCCCGAGGCCTATTGACGCTGATTCGACTGCGAGTCCAGCTGAGATGAGGATTAGGGATGGTAGCGAGGGAAAGTCTAGCATCCATCTCGCTCGTGACTGCTTATTGATGATGATAAAGCTGGAGATACAGGCGACGAACGTGATGAACACAGCCGCTGAGAATCAATACCTCTCTTCTGTCATAACGAGAGACCCACCCGCTACTATGCCCGCTATCGCCAAGGCATGGTTTGCTTTACGATATGGCATCTTCTCAAACCCAACCCTTACCGAAGATAAGCTTTCGACTACTCATCAGCCTGTTCTGATTCTCGAAGACAACATTGAGCTCACGGTATACTACAAACAGGATGTTACCCATCAAAGTCCCGACGAATGCGATCGGAATCAAGGGGACCATGACAAAGGAAAGAAAGAGGGCAGAGGCATTGGTTAGACAAGCTTTGGGCAGGCATGATCGTAGATCGGAAACGAGTAGGGAGTTTGCGAATAGCAGGATGAATAGGATCGGAAGGGCGGATATGGCGCCTGCCCGTCAGCTACACCCAGCATGATCGTGGGCACACTCACCTAATGCGAGATCTTGGGACCTGAATGAGTCCGGAGAGGGCGGTACCAGCTGAGCTAGGAGGCTCCATGTTGCAATAGTGCCGCTGAGTAGGATTTCGATGAGAAGGAAGATGATCGTCCTACAGAGTCAGCTGATTACAGGAATCGGGCATGAAGACAAAGGAAAGGGGCAACTCACGCTCTCGGTCGACGCCACGTCAAACCTAGTAACACCGGGACGAGCAGTATCTCCAATCCGACTGGTAGATAAAGTATTACATGATTTGTACGCGACAAGCCCTGACATCGAACCGATTCGAGGCGAGAGAAACACTCGACCATTGCTTACGCCTCAAAGGACATGGGTCGTTCGCATGAGTGACTTGCCACACCTTCTCGGCCAATTGTTCTGGCGTCGAATAAGCTGTAGCTCGAAAGGGAATCGCGTGAATTATGCGTTGATGATAGACAGCGTGCTATGAGATCGAGAATCAAAGAATCAAAGGGCGTAACCTTCGTTATGTTGATAGGCCGCGGTCGTCTTGACGAAAGGGACACATACACACAGCTACCCCTTTGCTTTCAATCAATCTGAAACAAGGCTTCTGGTGTCGCACACAATCAACAATATTGCTATGCATACATGTACAACGGTGCCTGGTCTTTCCTGTGCAGTTAGTTCCAAGAACAAGGTGACAATGCGATCGCCTAGGCTTCAATGGCCATTTTGCCAAAATCCTCTTCCAACTCAAATCCAGCGTCATCCCAAGCAGGCACATCTGGATCCTCATCAGAAGCAACTTCATATTTGAGTTCCGGGTTTCCTCTACACAGGCTGAATGTGTTAGCGGGAACTGGACTATGAGAACGGATTGCTTACCCGCATTTACGGTCCAGAACATTCTTGGTCGAGAATTCACCCATGTGTACTTGAGCGTGATAGATGTTGTGCTGTATCATTGCCGTTTCTAACGATGTTAGTTCTAGTGCATGTAGTGATGAGAAAGACGCACCGACGCGAGGATCGCTAGAGACTACGAGCACATATGTGTTCTTTGTCAACGGTTCCATGACCACGCAGCACCCATCGAACTTGGCTTCAAATCCAGTAAACTCTTCGGCCGTCCGTCTATTCATCAGCTTACGCAACGTTCGTATGTCCAGCAAGCTTACTGGCAAGTCTTTCTGAAACCTTTGATCGTATCCGAAATCTTTTCAAACCGTTTGCGATCTAGAGCTCTCATACCTCCCTTGACTTCTCGCGCATCCAGGTCGGATGAATCGGCATCTAGTGGTGATCCTGATTTGGCAATGATGAGGAAGGTTTCTGCTTCGAATACAGCGACTTCGACAGCCAGGCATAAATCACGTAGATACGTCAGATGGGTTGTGATAAGGTTGATGTTGGGAACGAGCGTGTGAATCACCGAAGACCATGCCTAGTAATTAGCTCGAGTGACGAGTGAATCCCACAGAGTGAAGCTGACCTTGTACAACGATTCGTCCCAGATCGTAGTGCCGAATATACGAATCTGCCCTTTCCTGTCCTTTTCCTTCGACACCTTGTCATTGATGGCTGTTATTTCTGCCTTCTTTTCCGCAAACTTCTTTCTCGCTGGATCCTCTTTATCTGCCAAATCCATCTTGTTGATCAAGATCCACACTCCTGCATCACTCGAGTTGTCCCTAAGCGAGCCAAGGATATCTTCGAAATAACGCAAATCCGACTCCCACTCTGTTGATGTAATGTCAAAGACGTAAATCAAGACGGCCACATTGGCAAAGATGGTGTCTTTCTGAGTGGTCAGGTAATTGTCGGTAAAGGCATTCTGTCCTCCGCAATCCCAAAGGTTCTGCCAGTCAGCCATCGCCCCTAAATCGTCGGTGCAAGACTTGCCAAGACCAGAGAACCCAGGAAGCGAACAGCAGATTGCTCGACGTCGATTGTCGCACCTAGACGTTTGGTGTCTCGAGCACTATGACTCTGGCTGATAGCATTAGCTATGCGCATGGCACGACGTGGATGAATGCCCGACTTACAAGATTACTGAACGCATTGACGTCTTTCCACTTCCTATCGAGTAAGTCATTATTCCTTCAGACGGGGCCAAAAAGCATACCAGACCTTCCCATCAACAACACCTTTTTGTATTCAGCATTCATGGTGAAAGTGATAGTAATGGTAGACCCACCTTTCGCTTAGACATGGGCGACATGGTGAGAAGCTAATCCGAAGGAGGACTGCGGGGCCTGTTCAGGCGCGTGGATTAAAGTTCAAGCTAGGTCCCGCAAGTATGCCGTTGATGGCGTCTTGGACTTATTGATAGTAAATACTCTGATATCAGGGGCGTGGAAGCGAGAGGTGTTGATGATATGTTGATGATAACGATGTATTGGCGAGGTGGTTATCTACTTCGCCAACCCCCTAATATCAACTTTCCCACGATTCACTCATCACTCTGTGCCTGACCGTCATAGCCGGACTTTGTGAGATCGACCAGCTCATAAGAGTCATCTGCGGATTTGTACAGTAAAGAGCAGTATGGTTGCAAGGAAAAGTAGAGGTCAGGTATCCTCTCCAGCAACTGGATCCGCGGCATCTACTCCAAAGCCAGGTCGAAGGTTGACCCCCGCATCGGCCACGCCTGCGAAACGGAAGGCAGTGATAGCTACATCCAAAGGGAAAGGTGGGGCCAAGGATAGCAAGAAGCGCAAAGTGGTTAAAGACGAGGATGACGACGAGGCAGAAGACCCACCCACACCTTCGGAAAACACGTCCAGCTCCGACAACGATTCTGAGGACGCGTTTGATCCCGAGTCGTCTGGCTCTGACGAGGAGGTCGTCGAGGATGAGGAGGAATCAGAGGTCGATAGTGACTTTTTGGACGAGTCTGAAGGGGAGCAAAAGAAACGAAAGTCAAATGGTGGAGGTAGTAGCCGACCCGCTCAAAAAGGTAGAGCGTCGACTGGGAAAGGCAAGCAGGCGGTAAAAGTTGACGAAGACGATGAAGATGAGGATGCAGACGCGTCCGAAGTGGAACTTGAGGAAGGGCAGGTCATTGCAGGGAGAATATACCCGGCTCCAACTACTGGCAAAGGTAGGTTGATACCACTTGGCAGCTAGCAATCTAATCAGAACAGTCCTACCCGGACAGATATCTCATAACACCTTCAAATTTCTCAAGAATCTCCAAATACCAGAGCGGAATGATCGTGACTGGTTCAGATCCCACGAACCCAGTTTCCGTCAAGCAGAGAATGTGAGCCAAAAACAAGCCGGCTGGCCTAAACATGCTGAATCGACAGGAGTGGAAAGCGTTCGTCGAGCGGATCCAACTGAAATTCTTTGAAGCCGATAATGAAATACCGATTCTCCCGCCCAAAGACGTTATCGTAAGTGTGCTAGTCATGCATCACTGACGTACAGCACCGTATCTACCGAGACGTACGATTCTCTTCCGACAAGACACCGTATAAAAAAAGCTTTTCCATGTCGACATCACGAGGAGGACGAAAAGGTATCTGGGCCGGATATTACCTGGGTATTTCGCCCAATGGTCACTCAGTCCTTGCAGCAGGAGTTTGGCAGCCAGGCAAAGATGAGCTAGCCAACATGCGACAAAGCATAATTCGGGATCCTAGCGTACTCAGGGATTGCATCAGTCGTCCAGACTTTGTCAAGATGTTTGGTCCTCCTACACCCGGTCCAAAGGGTAAACGACAAAACGTCTTTGGCCACGACGACGCCTTGAAAGTGGCTCCCAAGCTGGAAGGCGTCGACAAGACGCACAAAGATATCGATCTGTTAAAGCTGAGAAGTATAGCTGTTGTCAAAAAGTAGGTCTTGTCCTGATGATGCCGCTTACGTCTAGCTTTGATGACGAGGAGGTTCTACAGGAAGACTTTCAGGACCGGATCAAGGCAGTCCTGGATGTTGTCGCACCGTTTGTTCACATGTAAGTGACCCGACTAATTGATTGCAGACAAGACTGATGGCGTCAGGTTGAACGATGCAATGACTCTACCCGGCGCTGCGGACGATGATGATGATGACGATGATGATGATGACGATGATGGTGATGATGACGCCAACGACGATGAAGATGACGATTAGACGGAAAGGCACAAACGGAATACTACATTTGCTAGCTCATTTGGTAATGCCTAGAATGTAGCTTGATATGTATAATACAACAGTCCTGTGACCAGCGAATCATGCTGCTTTCTGCGGCTGGTGACGGGGCGTCCACGGTCCCAGCGACTTGTCCGAGTAAAAGTCCATCGGATAGTCTCCCTCTCCTTTGTCACCGACGGCCAGCTCCAGGCCTCCCCAACCTTTTACCCTTCCTACAGCTACGCTCGCCTCGTATGGACTGAGCAAAGGTCTGCTAAATGCATAGCCCCAATCGATTGACAGCCGAGGACACGAAGTTTGGACAAAGGTGGTAATCTCATCAGGCGAAAAGAGGGCGAGCTTTTGGGGAGACATCTCGGAAAGGAGAAGCATAAACGGTGGGTTTTCGGCAGCAGGTAACGAGGATTGAATCGTCTGGCAGGGTCAGCCAAGTCCGGGGGCGATAACAAAGATGACTCACTTTCAAGACACTGAGACTGCCCTGACGCCCCAACGTCCCCAGAGTGACTGCCCAGTTGCCCGAGCCACCATCTTCCAACCCCTTTCGCGCAGACTTGACAGCATCTCCACGGATCGTCTTCATCTCTCTGTGCTCGTACGTTTCCCTTGTAAACTTTTTCGAATATGGGTCATATCGGAATGCTGGCACTGTGGGATTTGCGATCATGATGGATTCTAGATGGAAGCGCCCGTCTCCTACGTATCTGGTAGTCAGTTCGTCGGAGTTCAAGAAGTCGTGTCAATGCGTACATTAAAGCGTCGACATCCGATAGTTTGGGCGCGGTACACCCGAGAATCTCGCCAGGAGATAGAGGTCTCGATTGAGGTATCGTAATGTCGTATTTCCCTCTCCAAACCCCAATATCGCCTTTCCTCATTTTTGCCAGCATACCCTCTTCTGACGGATCTGCTTCTGTCGTCTCAAGTTCCGGTAAGGCCTTGTCTAGATCTGTCCTCAAGGCCTGTATAGCAGCCACAAATTGGATCGTCGAGACAAGGGCAAGTCTCGTGACTGGATCTTCACCCGAATCGACCGTATCGCGCAGTTGTTGCTCTTCTTCGTCGAGGGCAATGTCGACCTTTCCGCCGGTAGGAGCATCCTCCGCATCTACTACTGAGCGATGGAAGGCGCAACGCGACGAGGGGAAATTTCGCCTGACTGATAACGCTAGATGAGGTGTATCGATTGCGATTTCCACAAAGACGTACAGCGTCTTTATTGATGTCTGCGATACAGGGACTTTGGCTCAGCTGCGGATGAAGAGTACCATCAAAATATGACTCACTGAGACATGAATGTCCATAATGAACAATCATCTCTGCTCCCATCTCTTTCGCTGTAAAGTCGTCTATACAGCATGCTCCATATGTCACATCGGCCAGTAATAACGGCAATGCTCCTGTGAAGCTACATATCTCAGCCTCAAGTCGAATTCGGAGCAGCTAGTACTGACCGTTCGACAATGTCCGCGATAGCGCATCCGTACATCATCAAGCCCTCAGGCATCTGTAAAGCGACAGTCTTGACGCCATCTCTGCGCACTTGGTAAATCGTCTTGTGGATCTCGAAGTTGTAATTTCCGGGCAGAGCTATGCAGTGAGCTTTCTCCGCGAAGTGCTCGAGGGGGACCTTACCATTGATAGCTGCGTTGAGCTCAGCATCGTGCAAAATATCGTCCGGGATCTGATTAGCCACCCGTCGGACTGTCTTGGACGAAGACGCTTTAGGTGTAGATGTCCCGACGAAGCGTTTGCGCGGCTTGCTTTGGGTTGGATTGATGGGACGCTCTATGCCTTCGACAGCATCGGTCGCTTGAGATATCGTTGCCTTGAGTGTCATTGCGCTGATATACGTTACAAATCTAGACATTACAGACAGATTTCAGTTAATCTCGGCACCTGTAATTTGTAGCATTCCCACGGTCCATTTGGGCATTTCGTGCAGTTAACACTATTACCAAGTATCCAGTCCATTCATTCATTACCGTACAACATCATGGACACCAATCTAGCAGCAACGACGGCAGCGAGGAAGGGGCGGCTGATAGCGTTACGCAAAAGAAAAGAGGCTACGGAGAAAGGAGAGACCACCGGAGGACCGTAAGTCAGGACCGGCGATGACTTCGGTCCGCTTTGGACAACAACTGACATTTCAGATCACACTTTACATTCAAGCTACGGAATTATGATCCCGAAACAAAGCAGATGCGTAAGCGGGATGCCCAAGATGGAGGAGAGGACACAGTGGAGAAGGCTGTTGAGGGATTGGCGGAGTCAATCTTGAGGGAAGACGCGGAAAAGAGGAAAGAAGAGTTGGTAGGGTTTCCTCTATTTACCTTGCAGTTGTGATACTGATCGTATAGGACCTTTTCAATATTCAGCCAAAAAGGGCGAATTGGGATTTGAAGCGAGACATGACGAATAGGATGGCTAAACTGGACCGAAAGACCAATGAAGCAATCGCTGGGATCTTTCGTGAGTTCAGCTTTGGGGTTTGGTAAGCGTATCTCATCATCAGGTCAACGTCTGCAGTCGATGAAGAAGGGTCAAGACCTATCCAAGGAAGTGGACCTAGTCGCCAGTTTAAATGCGGCAGAGAAGGAAATGGGCGCGGACAGAGAGACAGCGAGCGACAGCGAAGAAGATTGATCAATATCCAGATAGCCAAAGCGATCCTTTCGTCAGACCCTGAAAATCCTAATGGACATGTATGTATAGTACCTGCACTAAGCCAGACACGTGGTATCACCACAATAGTCAGTCGGCCGATCTGGAAGAATGATGGCTCGCGGCTCAGGGGAAGGTCGGTCCGCCGACACTGCTTGTCCATTGGAACCTGGAGTCAAGCCAGGATTGGATTTTGAACGCTGGAACGACGATCCTTAGCTACTAATTCCCTCACACCGCCTTTCTACGGATTGTCGCTTGACGGCCCAAGTATTTGGGAATACGACAAGGGGAAATCAGGATCACAAAGGCAGGGGCATCGATTTCAACAGTTCGAAACGCCTTTACGCTCCAAGATAATGCCAATCATCCATATCATCTCTCCTTTGCGCAGGGGTATAGAAAGCGAGATACTCGCATTTACCCCTTTCAAGACAGTCAACAACCCGCATCTTCATATTACCTTTGTCAATACAAAGTTCTGATTGTTTTCTGATTGAATACTCAGAATCTCCTTTGAGCGAGGTAGGCTGTACAGGTACATTTATACAATGCATCTGGCTTGTCATCAACCCTATTCATCCCCCTGCTCCATTCGTTCCACATCACCCCACTTCTCACACACCCCTTCACCCGCGCCCATCCACAACATCGATATATCATATGGTGTATACCACCACCCTCACACCAGCCCTCGTGGTGCTCACCGTCACACTGACAACCCTCGTCGACGCTGGTGGATACCAAGGTCCCCACAATACCCGTTATGTCCACTGGGGAGCTCCCCAGTCGCTTCGGACACTCGCAGATGAACGCATGAGAAATGAATGCTCTGGTCGGGGAAGTTTCATGGCCGAGTTCATGGGCGGGGTCGTCTGTGTATCTGAAGTCACCCGAGTACCGTGAGTCCACCATGTATGAGGTCACTGGCTGTTCTGACATACCAGAGTTCACGCCGCTCTAAAGTGTCCTCATGGCTGGTTCGCCCACAAGCACGAAGGCATGTGTGTGCCTCCTGCCGAGCTTGCCGAATGTGATTGTGGTGAAGGCTACTCATGGAATCAACGTGCCAAGCAATGTATACCAAACACTCATTCAAAGTGTCCCGAGAACACCTGGTTAGTCATCATCTTGCAAAGGCTGAAGTTGACTTTGTAGGTGGCACGATCGTTCCGACTCGTGTGTCGACGAACAATGGGAATCTAATACCCCAACTGGTACCCTTCCAGACCCGTGGACAAGTTGTCCGGGAGAATGGTTCTGGCACAAAGTTTGTTTACAAAACCTTTCGGTCGGTTCAAGCATTGACAAACAGGATCACGCCATGTGCAAGCCTCTTCACAAACGATCCCGCCAGCCCGATTGCTCGGGTCAAGGTGGCTGGGACAAAGGCAAACGTATGTGTACTTGTTATCTTACCTGTATATCTCGCTGACGAACAGAATGCTGTCGTGGTGGAGGCCACGGTGGTGGTACACCCCCAACGCCTTCTGGTGCTGGTGGACACCACCACGGAGGAGGTGGGGGCGGAGGAGGTGGCCACGGAGGTGGTGGAGGTAGAGGTGGTGGTGAACATGGTGGCGGATCAGGGGGTCACGGCGGAGGCGGATCAGGAGGCCATGAAGGAGGTGGAAGTAAAGGCGGATCTTCAGGGGGTCATAGCGATGGAGGATCAGGAGGTCATGGAGGCGGTGGAAGTAAAGGCGGATCTTCAGGGGGTCATAGCGGTGGAGGATCAGGAGGCCATGGAGGTGGGAGTAGTAAAGGCGGATCTTCAGGGGTTCATAGCGGTGGAGGATCAGGAGGCCATGGAGGCGGTGGTAGTAAAGGCGGATCTTCAGGGGGTCATAGTGGTGGAGGATCAGGAGGCCATGGGGGAGGTGGAAGCAAAGGCGGCGCGTCAGGTGGTCATGGTGGAGGCGGGTCAGGAGGAAGATCAGGCGGTGCAGGCGGTGCCCATGGAGGTGGAGGTGGCAAGGGTGGTGGTAAATCAGGTGGTGGACACGGTGGAGGAGGTGGGGGCGGAAAGTCTGGTGGAGGGGGTGGACACGGAAAGCGAGATTTCTTTGCTCGTCAGCAGATCCCCTTCCCCCAAAACGACCTCGACAAGATGTATTGCCCCGGCAATCTTCACGCTGTGTAAGTTTACTTACCTGCGCACCAAAGGTGATACTGATAGTAGATCCATCAACACCCCAAGTGGTGGAGAGTGGGCGTACGAATGTGTCGATTTCGCCAACGATTTGGAACATTGTTCTGGAGAAGGCGTGAATTGTGCAGACATCCCCCACAGTCTGTCGGTCGGGTGTGATGCTGGTCGATGCGTCGGCAAGTCTATGCAATGTTCTTCAATACTGCCAAGCTAATTTATCAGTCTACACTTGCCAAGCAGGCTACACTCGCCAAGGCTCGTCATGCGTTGCCCCTCGCTAGTAGTAACGTCGTGACCTCAAAAGGATAAGGAGTCTGCGAGTATGATACATGTTTCGAAGATACGGACTTTATCGGAGAATGCAATCACTGTCAGCGCCAACTCCTCACCGGTCCCGGTGCGACCGGTGATGCCTTAATCTCACACCCAACACTCGGCGTGCCTGCTTTGACCAGATTCGACGTCTTGGCTGCAGCCTGATCATCTGCGATGCAAGAGGCGTGAGTCCATCGCCTGACCCGCGAGATCGCCTATAGAAAGTCCAGATCGAGGCCCATGTGGCTTGATGTCACGCAACGATAGCGGAAAGTCGTTTGATTTGCTGGAATTCTCATCGGCTCCGATATGTCGGACATGCTTTGGCTGACGTGCCATATGGGCAATACGGTTTTACGGTACCGGTCATCATGAGCTTGAATCGATCCTGAGTCTCGATGTTCTATTATTCACGAGGCAAGGTGATGACCGAAGCAGGGTGATCATGAGGCGCACGCGCCGGTCCGGCTTGCTGTTGAGCTCTCGGGGTCTGATAGCAGCAGGAATAACTTGCACGTTCCCTGGCCGCATGCGGGACCTGGACTAAGAGAATTCAGGGTCGGGTTGATACGCTTATTTCAACAGGTCTACAGGCGCCGGAAAACTTCTTTTCTCGTCATACCTCCTTTGTTTGGGAATCAATTTCAATCCCCTTTGCTCGGGGAAGGATGACCACTAGACCTCGGAAGGGATCGACGCAAAGGCACTTCTTTTGCCTGCCCTTTGTCTCGGTTCTAGAAGGTACCAGTAATGCAGTGGCGTCCTCCTAAAGTAGGTGACTCACTTTGTATTGCTTACTTTTCCTTTTGTTCTCCCTGACCGGAGAATTGATCAATTGAAATAAAAGTAGGGTCACATACACGGTTTCTGTGTGTAGACTATTGTTCATCGTTTCGGGTTTGTCGTATACAAACAACGACCGAGCTTTAGTGACACCACCACACACATGTTGACACTGTCTGATCCCCTACTCTCAGGCCTATCGCCATTTCACAAGCCACCTGACCGGATAAACCCATCGTGGTCTTCCACTTCTTCTCATCGATATCCGCTCAAAACGCTCTAGGTCATCGCTCAACGAAACACACAACTGTATCGCAAAAAAACGCGTAAGCGGGAATCGTGGAGCGTTCTCGGCTGTTCAAGCCACTTGTTTACATTATCAGCTTAGACTATATACGCTCGAACCTCGCGCTCTCGTTTGGTCATCGCCCACCCGACTCCCTTCGCTCGACCGATCCATCGCATACGCATCAAAGCCACTGTTTCGAGACTCCCGAATTCACGAACAACAGACCCGTTTCGCTTAGTCACTCAAAAGTACCCGTCAACATTCAATCCACATCGACAACACCTCGAGCACCTGTGTACAGCTCTCTGGGTTCCCCTCATATAACTTCCAGTCCGCCGCTCGATTCACTCTTGCATCTTCGATACCACAGTCATGAATCAATCCGCTACAAAACATGAGGATAGAGCCGAATACCCTTTCGCGCGAGACGCGGCAAATTCTGGACGAGCAATTGAAGTCATGTCTCCCGTTGAACGTTCTCATCCCTACAATCGTCGACCATCCCTTCCGATGCTGGACGGTCCACGCATACACCTTCCATCCCTTGGGCATGAAGGATCGACCAGGTCGGACGCTCCTCGGATCATGTCGGGTCACAGCCAACCAGTCAATATTCCAGGGATCTCGTCTCTGGACATGAGGGATGGACCATGGCAGAGAAGCGTCGATCGTGAGCGGTACTGGGAAGATAGAAATAGGCAGAGCGACAGGCCTAGTGACGACCGCATACCGATGTCTCGGACTGCAAGTACCGGTCATGCGCCCCAGATGCGACTTCCGTCATTCCACTCGCTCAGTAGCTCCGAGCCTCACAACGGCGATCCATTTGGACCTGGTTCATCTGCGATGCCACCCCCACCGCGACCTCGTACCAATCCTCCTTCACCACAATTCGCTTACGCTCGACCGACAAGCCCACACCTTGCCGCAGCGCATTCGCTCAGACCCAGCTACTCAAGCCACAGCCGACCTTTGGACCGACGCGATATGCACGACTATTCACATGTCAAGAGGGAAACTTCGCCGCCCCTTCGATCTATCCACAACTACGAGCCACAAGGATACCCCTCCTCATCAGCTGGTCAATACCATCATCCAAGTGACGGTAGACAACCGGCATATCACCATGGCCATCAACAACATCATCCAGCTTCATTCACTAATCGAGCCCAACATCATCCCAGCTACGCCGATCCTTCGCGACGGCAAGAAGAAGAACGACCCGCTGGTCCTGGGCAATCGCGCCGTTTGGCCCATCTCATGTCTGAACAGAAGCGACGAGAGTGAGTGCATCAGCGGAAATGTCGATGCAGAGCTGACAATCAGGTCAATCAATACTGGGTTTGTCGGTCTTCGCCAAGTTGTGCCGAGTGCATCCATTACGGATTCCAAAGCGGTCATTCTGCGTAAAGCTGCAGCGCATATCAAACAACTCGAAGCAATGCTGTCGAATCGACAGAAGGGCGGTCGCATATCGTCCCCAGAGAAGGGTGGACGACGGACTTCGTCTCCGGAGAAGGGCGTGTCTCGATACAATGACGTCTCGGATGATGCAGAGGAGAGTACGATCAGCTCGTCGTCCGAGACTCGCGACGTGAAAATGGAAAGAGATGGATCTGAAGATAATGAATGGAGACCTTCGACACGGAATTGATATGTACGCCACGATAAAGACTAGTCAAATTATAATGTTGTATCAATCCGATTGCATGCAAAATCAGCTGTTGTTTCATCCTTGGAAACCCATCGATTCGTTCGAGTCCCGTCAGTGCACTGTTGTGACGGATATCCTTGCCCTGTTTCAGCACTGACTTGTGTGTCATACTTGGAGGGTGCAATTTTGATAGTCTGCCGAAGACCCTACGGTATATCGTTTAGCAATGTTCACCGAGCATTGAGACTGAGAGTGAAACTAGGTAATATCACAACACCCGAAACGTGATGACCTATCCAGGACCGGGTTGAACAGTCCCAAGATCGAAGCCGATCACGGGTCCTGTCGTAGTCGAGATTCTCTTCAAGTAATTGTAGGATAGCTGTATGGAGTCTAGTGACTTTCTTGCCAATAGGTCGAAGAAGGATGTGATAAAGCCAAAGTCGATCTTTTAGATACACTAGGCAGTGTAGCTTGCATGGTATAATTACTCGTGCAAAGGTGTGATCTCGATCGACAGCGGTGCCTCCTCCTGGCCCATTCCCCTGACTCGGACGACGGCATCGTAGCTCCCCAGTGTTCTGATTCTCGCTCCATCCTCAAGCCTAACGTCTCTCCACACTACTTCCACATCTAGACTGCTCAATCCGCATTCCTCTTGCAATCGCGCAGCGATATCGCCCAGTGTCAGAGAACCGTGTATGGAGTCCGAGCCTGCACCGATTGTTCTCCTGGCAAAGACGAAGGATGGAGGTAGGTCGTAAAGAGAGGCAAGAGTTTGGCTTGGGGTAGTGATCGATGCGGCTGCGTGATTAAGGTTCGACACTCCCTCATTTGTGCTTTGTCCGGTCGACTTGAACTTTTGTGCCTGTAGCCGGGCGTTCCTCATGGACAATTTGTTCTGACCCATGTCAGCCTATCGATACCTCGATTGACAAAGCCACTCACCTCTTCGACATCGTTCGTGCGGTCTAGATTCCGCTTCCATGGTACGATCCGGGCCAGTCCATTGGGAACGAGCTCATTGCGGGCTCGTCCGGGATTCATAGTCATCCTGTCATCTGGTCATCAGAGGCTGCTAATATAGTGCTTGAAAGCTACTCACATATCTGACCGAGGCCGCTGACATCGTCCAACAATTCTACCAGGACTTGACGTCGTGAAAAACTAGGCGAAGAAGTCTTGCGATATCAGCGATGAAGGCACCCAAGCTTTCTGTGGACACTTACAGCGAATGATCTGCTCGAGCGGCATGCTGTCGCCCAAACAGCTCTTGTACTGATGATGTGAGATGTCATCGCTGTAGGATACAAGTGAATGTTGAGAGCAACCAAGTAGAATGTCGAGTAGATTGACATCTCTAAAGTCACGTGACTAAATAACAAAACTCAAAAGATCATGTCCATACCTATACCTACACCGTACACTATACATTTTAAACCTACTCTTGACCTTCCACCAACATGGATCACGGGGCAGCACGAAGCAGAAAGCAGGCAAATTTAGCCAAGCTAGATCCGGCCCAGTCCGCCCCTAAACCGCGTAAAGAACAGCCACAAAAGTCCTCGGCCTCGACCTCCACGGCAGCGCCAGGTCCATCCCGTTTCAAACCCAAGGTCATCGACAACACCGATCCTGCTCGATTCCGGCCAAAAGCTATCCGAGATTCAGTAGCGCTCATCTGGTCTCAGGGCAGTTTCGACCTGCCGCCTTCCAGCGAAACCATCTCCAAAGTCACGAGAGTCGACCTGACGGGCAGTCCATGCACCGACATCAGCTGGTTAGCGGGTACCAATGTCACATGGCTGTCTCTCAAGGGGTGTAGGATTGAAAAAGGCTGGGAAGAGGTGGGCTCCCTCGAAAATCTAGCTGGTGAGTCGCGACAAATCAATAGTGCTGACATAGTAGTCTTGAATATTTCCGACACCGACCTGAAAAGCTTGCCCAAGTCGTTTCGCAATCTCACAAAGCTCAAAGCACTAGTCGCAATGAATCTTCCATGGCATACGCTAGACGACGAGATTGTCGGGCAGTGGAGTCAACTGAATTCCCTCAGTGAGTTGTTCGCCCAGTGCATGGTCATGAGCCATTCGTTGATCGCCAGTCATCTCGCATTCACCAAATTTGACCGCACTCCCCAGGAGCCTGGGTCACCTGACTCAACTTTCGAAGCTCACCTGCTCCCATTGTCCACGCTTGTCAGCTGGAAGAATACCCGACCTCTCTGACTTGCCGTTGCTACGAGATGTCAAGATGAACAATCTGGCTCTTGTCGATGTGATTCCGTCTCATATGGCTAAATGGGGAACTGGACGTTTACCTGCCAATGAACACACATCCGCCTCGAGACAAGGCGACGGACTCGAAGTCCTTGATTTAGGCAATTGCTCCCTTCCTTTCTCTGCCGTCGAAGCTGCCTTTCTCTCGGAAAATTGGTCCCACCTTCGATCCCTATCACTACACTCGAATCCCTTAGCGATCTCGCATCCCGATTACGCCACTTTGCTTCAAGACAGCGAGACTCTACCAAAACTGCAGATCATCGATTCGAAACGTATCGTACAAAGGAAAAGAAAGGGCGAGATTCAAGAGTCCAAGATTGAACGAAGACGTCGAGAGAAAAAGGAGAAGAAGCGGATGACTGGAGCAAATGCCAGAGAGACTACTGGAACCGTCAGAGTATGGGGCGGAAGTGGAGAACATCCGACCTCGAAGAGCGCTGCGGATGGCATCAAGCTGGATCAGGCCGCGGGCACCACCAATACCAGCGATGCCGCAACCGACGACGTTGTTCAAAAGTCGGACAAGAAGAGAAAGCGCAAAGTCGACGCCACTACTCTAGCAGCTCCCAATCCCGACGCCACAGCTCCAATTGCTTCACTCGAGGTCGATGCGACGCCGCCCACTGAAAAGAAGAGAAAACGAGTCAAGTCTGCCAAGAAGGAAGTTGGAAACGTACAGCACAATGTCAACGATACGCTATCCACGACACGTGACGAGACCAAGTCATCCAAATCTATCATACCGTCTGCTTCTAATTTGCCGGATCCGAGCACGCAGCGTCCAAAGCGAAAAGTCGACGACGGCAAGGTCGAAACGGTCGCAAAGTCGGCGGGAGGTGTTGATCTCACCAAAGTCTTTGGCAAACCGCCAAAGAAGGATGATGATGGGGGACTCGGGGTGGGAGGATGGTAGCCAGCCGTTAGAGAACATTCAGATTCCTACTCTCATAATCTTACTCAGTCATGTATATGATGATGCCCAATCTGCACATGGCGCATCATATGCAGAATGGCACCAATGTACCAAAAAATCATGTTATAGATACATCACGTCTCTCGGGACGGTTACAAGCTAATCATCACTATCATCAGAATCACTACTACCGTCCCCTTCGTCTAAAACACCGGTAGCGAGTCTTCTCATACCGACTCCACCTTCAACTCCGAAACTGGGCTTTTGCGCCGATGTTATCACCGATTCCATCTCGATATCGCCGTCGCCTGCTGAACGCTCGACAGTCAAATCCTGTAATTCACGCAAAGTCGCTGCATCGTCTTCCGCGATTTCAGCCGGTTCGTCGATCTCATTGAGCTCCGCTTGCAGCAGAGCCGCCATCTCCTCGTCCAATTCAGGTTCCGCTTCGCTCGAGGACCCATCTTCAGGAAGTACTGGTACCTCGTTCGAGTAAAGACTGGGCGAGTTAAGCATCTCTTGGTCACCCTCCTCGTCGTAACTATCCTCATCGTCGTCCCCGAATAGATCCTCCTCCTCATCCGGATCACCACGCCGACGATCAGGTGTTGGTGAAGCCGGTCCGGTACCTCCTTCTTCCTCCTCACCGTCGTCCTCGTCTTCCTCCGGAATTACATTCGAAGCATCATACATGGATACTGGTATGGGAGATGGCGCTGCTGGTTCCGGTGGATTTGCGGCTTTGGCCTTGGCGAGCGTGACGCTTTCGATTTCTGATAGCAGTGTTTGTCGCGCAGAGACCTTGGTGTTGACGTCCGCTTGGAGTCCTGCTATGGTCTCTTCGAATCGTTTGACCATGATGGGATTACCGCCTGTGAAGCCGTTTCGTTTCTTCTCAATTGTACTTTCCAGGATCTTGATCTCGCCGGTGAACTGCTTGATCTTGTCCTTCTTCTCCGCCAGCTCCTCATCTTCCTCGTCGTCGCCCGATCTCACGCCCTCCTCATCCTCATCATCGCCTGATCCGTCACCGGCGTCTGAGCCACCGTGATCGTCAGACACTTCAGCCAATTCCTGACGAAGGGCAGCAGCCAGATCATCATCATAAACATCCTCATCGCTCCCGTCAAAGCCTTCCGACCCAACCCTGTCGTCGTAAAAGCCATTTTCGTCGAAGTCACTCTGAGGAATGACCGATCCAGGATCATCATACATCTCGGACCCGCCAAACTCGGACCCTTCACCGTCGGCGTTCGTGTCCCATATCGCGTCTGGATCGTAGTCGATGTAGTAAGAGTCCGGTACATCGACTCCTGGGTTGACGTCGATTAGGTCTGAGCGTCAGCACAGCATAGACTTCGTCAGGTACATCGTGGGACGTACCGTTCTGAATGTCATCGGCTGCTTCGTCCTTGCCAAGAAGCTCTTCCACCTGTTCTTCCACCACTTCAATAGCCCTCCTAGACACTCGTTTTCTGAAACGCCTCTTGCGTACATGCTTGAGAGGTGGGGTCACGCCGTGGGGCCAGATGAATTCGTCAATGTTGAGCGCAGAGGCATTGATCTGACTCTCTTCGCTCACCCGATCTTCAACGACCAGCATCTGAGGGCGTCAGCTTACTAAGCGGCAGAAAGAAATGAGCCTCACCTGCGAAATGTCGGCGACCTTGAACAGATGACGGGAATCAAAAGTTTTCTGGCTCTCGATGATGTTTGGCAGATCGACTAGCTTTGAAGCATATGTCTTTCCCTCGAATTTGAATGCTGCCCTGCGCGTATCTGAACGTTAGACAGACTGCGATGCACGACTGAAACATACCTAGAAACTTGAACTCTACTGCATCCAGGCCTTTGGTCTTGCCTTTGACCATCTCTCTGAGATTGCCAGCCATCGACTCTGGTACTCTCAAGATGAACTGCTCCTCAAAAGCCAAAGGTTCCGTTGGATTCTCGTCCAGATCTCTATCATATTCCCCGAGAAAGCTCGTCTTTCTTCCTGTCTCGGTTTCTTGTCTGGCTGTTCCATTCTTGTTGAAGGATAGCGTTAACCTGCGAGAAGTGTTGGGGTCCGCATGATCCGCGTCGGTCAGTTGCGAGATCCTGGTTGATGCTCGTACTGACGATTGACGCGTCGGATTGTGACGAGATCCTCTTGAGCTACCCCCACGCCCACGAGAGGACCCTGTACCGCGCTGCCGGCGACGAACGGGTTGTCTAGGCACAGCTCCGGATGAGATAGCACTCCCGGATGCTTGGTCTACAATCCCGGACGAGCTATCGCTATTCGTGGGTGGCGGTCTCGGTCCAGCGGGCAGGGTGAATTTGATACGAGCAGTACTCGGTCCCGGCCCCGGCTGAGCGTTCTCCATATATGGCTGTCGCTGACGTTTGATGTATGATATAGAAAGTGAAACTCGACGAGATACAGCGAGCGACAGCTTCCAACAAGTTTACAAAATGTGATCTAATCTATATTACATAATCATATTCACCCCTTTAATCTTCTACCATGTACCAATCCATACCCTTGACTTTGCTTTTGGGCTTGCGCACACCGTTCTCGTCTTCACTACCACCTTGGTCACTATCCTCATCATCGCTTTCATCTCCCTTTTTCCTCTTCACCGGCTTTTGAGGCACAGGTGGAAGCGCTTTGGCTGGTGTTCCAATCTTGGCATGTAAAGGCGCAATACGATGCCGTTTCGACATACCCGCTGGCCGTGCTCCTCCGAATTTGGCCAGGACACTCGATAGATCATTACGACCTACTCATCAGCCTTGTTGAACGATTTTGTGACTCACTCGTTTGCCATCGTATCCCGTCAGGTCTCTGCGGCCTCCCATCTGGTCCGGCAGGACCTGGTGATTGTCTGCTGGATGATGAAGAGGCAGCAAGCTCCCGGCGACGAGGATCGGCGAAGGGAGATTCTGAGCGAGCGACATGTATCTTTGGCTCTACGATGTCCCCTCCTCGTGGTGCTTCATTCGGTGTAGGTGATTCCTGCGCGGCAAGCTTTGGTGATGTTGGCTCCCCATCGATTGTATCTGCCTCTGCAATCTTCACTGGCGAGATAGGAAGGCTTTCTTCCGCTTCGACCTCTTCTGGCGGAGTGGCCATGGCGATTGAAGCGCGAGCTCGTGCGATACGAGGCTCAGCGGGCGGCTTCGTAATCGAGTTTACAGGTGAAATAATGCTAGTTGATGGAGCCGGTGTCGCTGAAGATCTGTTGACTTCTGTCGTAGACTTGGCACCACGGGATGAACTGCCAGAGTACGTGATAGGTTTCGCTGCAGTAGCGGACTTTGCAGTCTTTTGCCTTTTGCTCTTTGCGGTCGGCTCCTGAGAACCTCTGGCTATGCGCTCTGCTTCCTCTCTGGCCTTGCGTTCACGCCTAAGCCTCCTTTTCTCCTCTTTTTCCAATTCCTTCTTCTCTGCTGCGGCCTGGACTCGGCTCGACTTCCGCTCGGTACCCACATGATTCGATTCGGTAGCAGACGATCGAGGCTGAGCCGAGTGGCGTTCAATTGAAGGAAAGGTATCCGCAGATCCACTAGGTATCAGATCCAGTGGATCTGGTGAATCGAGACGGGATCGGGCTCGAGACGTAGATCTGGATTGCAAGACAATTTCCGGACGACGACGCTTTGATGCGGGTGTTGGACGGACCGTTTCGATGACCTCGATCTCTTCCGAGTCAGACAACGCATCTATATGTTTGCTGCTGGCATGAGCGGCCTTTTTGGAGCTGTTCGATGCCTCGATAGGCGAAGAAGAGAGCTGAAAAGCTCGATTAGAGGCTCTAGGTCGAAGGGGCGTACGTTGCTGACCAGTCTGGACATCGTGCCTCAGCGTCTTTGAGGTTGCTGCCAGGTCGGAGTCTGGCACTACTTGCGCTGAGAGCTGAGTGGGCGAGAGATGCCCTGACGATGGTCCAGTGGTAGGGATCCTGGCCATGTTCTCGGGTATTGCGATTTCTGGATCTCGACGCACATATGTCAAGGGGGCTGCCATAGCACGATAATGTGAGGGCGAATCGAACGCGGAAGAATGATGGAGGGCTTCGGATGGGTTGAAGCTTTCTATTCGAGATTGGTTCGCCTCGTCTGCATGGTCAGCATACTTCCAACATGGTCCCTCACCTTCAGCACTGCGACTAGAAAAGAGGACGACTTCATCCTCCGACAGTCCTGTAGGCGCTTGACCCATTGGCTGCAACAGCTTCAATTCCATGTCTCTCGAGTCCTGAGTCGCTCCTGCGTGTCCGGACGATAAGCTATGTGGAGATATCTCGGCAATGTCTCTGGTCTGTTGAGTTGATAATGCCAATACTCGTGCTAATTCGGCTGCTTCACGCCGCCTGAAGACGTCAGATATGCATTTCCATTTTTTAATTAGGTGGCTCACCTGGACATGGGATACAAGCAGTCAAGAAGGGGATGTGGTATGTATAGGAATGGGATGAACGTATATGTATAGTATAGAGTGGAACGAGATGGACGCGTCAACATGATCAAAGAAAAAGAAATCGCGTCTGCATGCTTCAACATTTTACATCATCTACCTCACGCCATGAGCCCGTCAAGGAGAAGCAGCAGCAAAAGACGCTATACCGATCAAGAAAGGGTCGTTGCTGTTGTTACCGGAGCCAATGGGTGCGTTCTCACACAGGTGCAGATGTCTTGATTTGGCTGATATCACAGCGGCTTGGGGTTTGCCATATGCCAAGTCCTTCTGCGCTGTTTATCACTACCCCCAGATCAGCCGATCTACGAGACTACGCCAGTCCTATCATCTATTCATCCATCGTTATCCCATCTATATCCATCTATCGAGTCTCTGACAAACATTGGCAAAGGAACGACACCCAAGAAGGCAGGATCTTTTTTGACCCTTGTCTTGGTGTGCAGGAGTCAGGCGAAAGGTGACAAGACCCGCGATCTACTTTTGGCAGAGCACGAACTCCTTCTGCAGAAACGAGCCAACAACGGCGTGTTGGCCATTGAGGGCTGGTGGGATCAACTGGATATTCAGGTTCAGACATGTGATCAGAGTTCACTCGGAGGAGGAAATGGGGTGTTGGCTTTGTGTCGGCGTCTTCAAAAGACGTGAGTCGGTCCACGACAGTACTGTCTCGCTCGCTGATCGCCAGTCTACCGCATATCACGCTTCTCTACCTCAATGCCGCCCACGCTCAGCTTCTTGGAAACGATTACTGGGCTCTCACCAAACAGCTGTTGACAGAGGGACCCATCGAGGCATTCACGAGACCGAAATTCATGAGAGAAGCTGGTGGAGTCTTGACAAAGGATGGCAGATCTGGCATGGTGTGGACGACGAATGTATTGTCTACGTATGTCTTGGTGAGTCCTGTCAATCGTCCCTTGTGAACATGCTGACGAGTTTAGGCAAAGGAATTGGTCAATCTGCTCCAGCAGTCTCCTCCGACGCTTCAATTCGCTCCACGCATCATTCATACTTCATCACGTACTGCGGCTTTCTCTGCGTTGAACGACAACATCCTCGCCGATCCGCAACTCGTCCAAGCCCCACGGACATACGCCGCCAGTAAATATCTGGCCACTCTGATAATGTCGCATTTCGACCGCGAGTACGGCAATCCCAAATCAGAATCGACCAGTCCTGTCCCGGCGGTTCGATGTCTCAATGTAGACCCCGGTGCTGTCCAGACGAATGTCATGGATGAAGGCTTCCGAGCCGAGGGGGCAGGATTGGCCGTATATATTGCCATCATGCGGTGGGGCTACTGGTTGGCATTCGTGATCGTGAGTTTACCGAGCCGGCGACCAGCTAAGCTAGTAGTGCAAGTATGTCCTAGGCTCCACCTGGCACCCCGGAGCACCCGTCAATGCGTCCCTGGCGATGGTATACGCGTCGCTCATGGACTCTCGCTACCTTCCATCCACGAAAGAGTCTCCGGGTCCAGTCTTTCAGGTCTGGGCGCGACGCTGGCGTAAACCGACTGTTGCTGTCCGTGATGTGGATCGACTGAGCGTGGCAGAAGATGTAATCCGCTCGCAGGTGATCGAGGCTGAGAAGGTCATATTAGCGACCAAGAGTGAGGCTTGAGGGATCTCTTCGTGGTGGTCGACATCTATATATGCATAATCGATCCGGGAGCACAAGCCTATCAAGCGCAAACAGTGACTATAAAGGCGGCAGGCCTGATCTACTCTCGGGATACGTCACTACTTGTCAGCCTACGCACACCTGTGTATAGCTTGCGAACTTACCGGCCGAAAAGCTTGACTTTGATCCAATCGGTCAATACCAAAGTCCTGTTTCGAACCGAGTATAAGGTGGACTGATGGTCAGCTTAGCAAGCGACACAGATCACAAGGACATACAACGTAAGCGGAACGCCAGAACCACATGGCAGCGGCACCTCCGGAAGCTACATTTCCGTTGAGAAGAGGTAGATCAGCGATTGCCTTTTCAGATCCAATGTAGGCGAGGGAACCCTAGGGGTCAGCGGATACCTATAATTCCGGACAGAAATGCTTACCTGATGAGAGTAATGGAAAGGGGTGAGCTTCGCAAGTCGAGTAAGCTTCTTGGCTGACGACTCGATCTCCTGAGGTTCGGCGCCGGCGGACCTCTGCTCGGCTAGCTGCCTCTCCAACTTGGCCTTCTGTCCGAGCTTGCCGAACATTTGGGCGAGGTACATTCCTTGCTGACTCGCAACCTGGGCGGTTGGCGCATATGAAGTTGCTGTACAATCTCCAACAGCGTAGATACCGTCGGCTCCGATCATTGACAAGTAATCGTCGACCACGATACCCCGACGTTGAGTCTGGGCCTGGGGTAATTTGCCCATGAGGTTTCGGGTGATATCACGGGAGGTGTTTCCGGTGGCCCAAACCAAGAGTCCGTAAGGGATTTCCCTGATCTCCTTGTTGGCATCCTGCACAACGACCGATCGCTCCTTGACGTCCTTGACCATTGTTCGGGTGAGGACGTCGATCTTGTTCTCCTTGAATTGAGACTCGGTGTAGTTGATGAGCTGCTTGGAGAAAGCGGGCAAGACGTTGGGTAGCGCCTCGATGAGCGAGATCCTCAACCGATCGGCGATCTCGGGGTACCACTTCTTGAGATCGTCCTGATGGTTAGCACACAAGAAATCGACACGAAGGAAAAGCGACTCACGATCAAGAAATCGTGCAATTCTCCAGCGTATTCGACACCGGTAGGTCCTCCTCCGACAACGATCATGTGCATCAATCGGTCGATCTCCTCCTCTGGCTGATCCTTGAAAGCGGCAGTCTCGACACCTGACTAGTCAGTTTTGAAGATGCTGCAAGTTGAGAGACTCACAATCAAGTAGTCGGGTCCTGATTTTGTCGGCATCACTGAGCTCTTTCAAGAAACAAGCGTATTTGGGAACCCCCTCGATACCGAATGTCTGGTTTTCACATCCAACAGCATAGACTAGGTAGTCGTAGGGGATAGTGACGGATCCAGCGGCGCCTCGAATGTCGGTAGGGTCTGTAAGTCAACTACTGTGAGGTTCGGGTGAGGACAGGCATACCTTGGAAAGTAACAGTCTTCTTGGTGGGGTCGACTTCCTGGGCTTCGGCTTCGTAAACGGCGACCTTTCTCTTCTTGTGCCTAGTGATGTATCTAGTGGGCTGAATGATACTTCGGGGTTCGAGGGTTCCGACAGTGACCGAAGGTAAAAGAGGAGTGAACAGGAAGTAGTTTCGAGGGGAAATGACAACGACGTTGTACTCGTCAGAGTCAAAGTTTTTCAAGAATGAAGTCGCTCCCCAACCCGATCCTAGAACGACCAAAGTAGGCTTGGAGGGATCTTGATCCAGCTGATCTCCAGGGTGGTTCTCCCTTTGAGTGACTGCTCATCAGCACTTGAAAGACAATCGCTGCTCACCGTAGATGAAGGCACCGGTACCAGCCAAGATGACAAAGAGTGTAAATCGACCAAAGCCCTGGACTCGCTTCCTCCACCTCTGACGGAATGGAACCTGTAGAGTTAGTGTATACGGCGGCGTACAGGTGGACACTACGCACCTTGACCTTGACTGCACCAGGTGGGGCTGGTGGAGGGATCAAAGGACCGGTAGGAGGAGGAGTGTTGAGGGCACGCGATGTAGTGGAGAAAGACACGCGTTCTTGAAAGATGCTGTTGACCCTTTGAGTCGAAAGCATAGATCGTGCGGCCAAAGAAGGTCGGACGAGTTGCCTCGAGGACCGAGCTGGAAGTCAGAATATGAGGAGTCTGTGTACGAGAGCTGCCTTACCCAAGTGCTGGAGACTCATGGCTATAGGAGTACGGGGGGGGCGTGTAGGGTGTAGATAACAAGAGTGTGAGAACGAGTTTCCTTTTTCTCTCCTTGAATTCCTGGTTAATTCTCCGCCACGGTGTATATTTATCCGGTTTATCCGTACTAACTTCCATGATACATAACCCATAGTGTTATCGCCGTCGTCTGGGTAGCAGCAACGGAGACGAGCGTCAAGTAGCAGGTATCATTGTATACATTAAATTCAGTGGGTTATGAAAAGGAGCTCTTTTTCGGTTCTAATTTACTGTTGTGTGGGCGATATCTGTAGGTTTAGCGCCACGACCGCAAGTGGATGTGGTTGCACATACTAGGATCACGCTGTCTCCTCGCACGAACAGCATCTCCATACTCCTTTTCTCGATCTGTAGATCATCAGTATATATTCTCGATTGAGTATCACGTACTCTTGGTGGCTGAGGCTGTCCATCCTCACTGACGTCCACGGTATGTATCGTCTCTTCTGCACCTCCAAGTACAAGGTTCATGTGTGCGTCATATGCCTGTACATCAGCACCGCGCACTGGTGACAACATCACGTGTCAGTATGGGGACGAAGCCACTCACATGAAGCTGTCCAGCGATAGTCCTATCTCCCCTTAGCTTGACAAAGACTCGTCTGATGGATCAGCCAAATGTCCAAGCATCGGTATGAAAGTAGACCTACTCTCCGAGACATAAACGGACCAAGTCCAAAGGCTCTGTTATAGTTGAACTTGTTGCTTCGTCCATGGTAAAAGTGATTAAGCTATAGTGTGTGCTTGTGCTGATGGACATGGTCAAGACTGAGGACGGAAGCAAAAAGTCGTTGAATCACTCTGTCGATCCATGGTCTCTATCCCTCATACCATATCATCATACAAGACTGACAAGACTCTATACAATGGCTGGCCCAAATCGTAAGCTAGCTCCATCTTTAATTCGATATGATGCCTGATATTTCTAGTCGAAGTCTTCAAATTCGGCTGCTATGTATTCTTCCCGATCCTGGCCATGTTGAAATTCGGTGATCCAGAATGGTGAGCTCAAGTTGCAGTCCATTTGTGTCAACATCACTGACAATGCAGGTACGATACATATGTCAAACCTGTAGGTCAACTCATTGATAGTAGTTTCCAGCGACGACGCTGATCATCTATAGTACGGAGCGGTCATCTGGCCCCCCTACGAGAGTACGCATAAGCCGCCGAAGACCACGGGGGAATTGCAAAAGGAGATAGAAAGACTGAGGCTGGAACGGCAAACGCGGCGTGGGACTGCCGAACCCACTATCCCATTCACCAACGCCCCAGAGACAACACGCTCAGAGCCAAGCTCGACCCATCTACCCATACATCAACAATCGGCTACAGAGAGACTCGTTTAATAAACATTTGTACTTTACAACATACATGTAACACCGACATCGCACTCATATGCACATTCAATTAAAAAGGACTTCCCGCTCCGAGATATATTCTCATCTGACTGGCTGGCGCCTCGATGATGCGTGCTCTGATACTCTCCAGTCCTAATCGTTTTGTGGCCTCGAAGCGGTGACATCCTCCCAATTGCATGTAAAAGTTGTGCACAGGTCCATCGGGGTCGCTTTTCAAAGACGACCGGACTTTGATAATTTCGACGGGCGTAAAAATGTCACCATTCTGTAATCAGATCAACCACGAGCGAATATGTACCTTCATTTCCTCCATGAATGCTTTCACTTTGTCCTCGTTCAATTCGGCGGGAAGTGGCCTCTGGATGACCGACATGGGTACCATGTGGACCTCGCCGTCTCCTCTTGCGAAAGCTGACGACTGAGGCTTGTCCGTGTTCATGAGATATACGAAGTAGAGTGCAAGAACGAGCTCTATAAAAGACCAGAGTGTCAAGCGACGGAAACGGCTAAACGGCTAAACACCGAGATAGTCAAGCTAAACCCCACTCACCTAGCACTATCCACTTCACGAGTATATCGATACACCACCATGTCTCAAGGTGGTTACGCTATCGTAGACGTAGACGACGAGGTACGCAGAGTGATCGATCTCTGAAAGCTGATGTGTCAGCCCGGAGACATAAGCGGTACGAATGACGGTCTGCAATTCAAGAGTACGTTCCGTCCTTTGCCCCGTCCTCCAACTGTCCTTAGCCTCTGCATGGAGGACTAGCCGGGAAGCAACGGTTCCAAGTCAAAGGATGAAGACTCACTCAACAGCATTTCTAGGCTCAGAAGGGACGCCTGGACCGATATCATCTGGCGCCCAAGCCCATTCACAGACCTCGACTGTACCGTTCAGCCCTTTCAACATTGCCTACTATCAGAGCTACTTTGATGTCGACACCAATACGGTCCTCAAACGAGTCGGTCTATCAATACTGCCACGACCAAACTTTATCGCAGAAGCGTGCAACGGGTCTATCGATCTATACGGTGAGTTCCGTAGATGCTGGTGGCAGCTAAGGTATAGGTCCTTTCTGGACATTAACGACACTTGTCCTCGTCTTGTACACCACCTCAACTCTTACCTCGTCGATCACACAATACTTGTCCAATCCCGACCAGCACATTACCACCAATCTACCTTTACTGTCAACGGCCCTGTCCGTCGTCTACGTTTATGGCCTGCTTGTTCCAGCACTGCTATGGGGCGCCACCAAATGGCTAGGCATAGGTGACTGGAGTGTTGCAGAAGCGCTTGGTACATATGGATACGCCATGAGCGTGTTTGTGCCCATCAGCTTCCTTTGCCTTATTCCAGTTGGAATTCTGCGCTGGGTGCTGGTTGCAGTGGGGGCAGGAAGCTCCGGATTCTTCCTGTGAGTTGTGCTATATTGATTGCTGGCTAATGCTCAGCGTTCAAAATATATATCCCGTTCTTCAATCTGTAAGCTGGCAGTCTACCGACGGTGCTGACGGATAGGCCGATAACAAGCTGAGCCGGTTGCTGATTCTTGGTGTCGTGGGGCTGCACGCCGTAATGGCGTTGGCTATGAAGATTCTGTTTTTCTCGTCGGTGCCCTTCACTACAGACCAATAGCATTCCACTGATCTGCATAGCTACGCCGTGGCCGGAGTGAAAGTCGGTCCAGATCTAGGAGACAGTCCCTTAGACAGCTGAATGAATGCATCTCACGAGTCAGAAATCCAAGTGAAAGCGGTACATTGCGAAGCTCTCATTTCTTCTTGGCACCACGGTAAGTGTATCGCACTTTACGGCGATGGATCGCCCTGACACACGGTTCGGAGCTAGGGAGTTCGACGCAGAGAACGGGCTAGTCGTCCCTCGTGGTAGTCATACATAGTCTATCAAGCTAAAAAGGTACATTACGCATCTCGCCCGTGGCGAGCAAATCATCATCAAAGTTGTCTTCTTCATTATCGTAATCGTAATCTTGCTCTTGGTCCTGCCCTTGCTCCTCATCTCGGTTTGAGCTGAAACTCGCCGGAAAGTGGGTTCCTGCATCCTCCTCGAACGAACCTGGCATACTGCTATGGCGACTGTCGGGGTCGTCAAGATCGTCCGAAGTGTAGGACGGCCCAACGAGAGGACTGCTCGGGCGAGAGGAGGGCTCAGATGTTGGCAAGAGAGGCTGTTGCGACGATCGCCTGCCCAGACCCGTAAATTTGCCCAGTACGCTCAGACGACTCGAGGTGTCGGAGCGTGCCGAAAGCGCCGGAGACGGTGGTGAAAGATCAGGCAGGGCGACGTCAGGTATAGTCGATCGCCAATAATTAAAGTCGGTGTACTCGGGCTTGAATTTGGTGCTGACTGGAGGGAATACCTCGTTGACGAGATCATTCTGCGGTTAGCTAAGCTTGAGAGCCGGGACTTACGAGCTGAATATAGCTTCCTTTGTGGCCAGCCGCCTGCAGTAACTCTGTTTTGACAACACCTGTAGAGTCGATCGTGTAGATCTTTGATGCAGGTATACCGACGGAGCGGTAGCTCATTGCATCCGTGATTCGATTGCCGAATCCAGCATAGAACGCCTCCTGAGTCCCGCTTGGAAACAATCTAAGTATGTCTCTTAGGCATGCCATCTTGAACAATTCGGGCTTCCGCATGATAACCTCTCTGATATTAGCGAAAGCTACAGATCGACTTTACCTGTGCAAACTGGCCATCAAACGGTCCGGAGACATGATGACGGGCCCCTCGGGAAGGCGATACTTGCCCTGAACGATGCTTTTCAGGTAGCCTCGAGTAGAATCCGCTTGACCAATGGCGCGAGAAGTCAGATATAGCATTCTGTACCCATTGTTGGCGATATCTGTATAGAGCTTGGCGATGCCGAGGTGTGTCCAGTCTCGGCCAATGGCTGCGTAGACGTGACCAAGTGCATCGGACCTAGCATTAGCAAGAGCTCTGAGTCGACCTGGCCCAACCCACTTGGTGATTGTACCATCAATGTCTGAAATAACTATCTGATCCGTTTCCTCCCAAAGAAAAATCCGGGCAGAGCAGACTGAGAAGCCCGTGTACGACGAGGTCACAGAGAATTGAACAGTGTTTGGCCCCGCTTTAAGGTCCAATTGTTTCTGCAAGTCAGCCGGGGTTCCCGGTATACTTGTCGGTATGAGCTTACCAGTTGATCCGACGAGAGGCGCAGCGTCTTAGCATACCGACTATTTGCAGGTGCGGTTGCTGGTTCGGGCAGGGATGGGACTGGCGGCAGCGGTGGAGCAGAAGGAGCAGAGTTAGGCGCCGTGGCTTGAGACCGTCTCCACCATCGGGACCATGCGTATCCGGTATTACGTGGTGCATCAACGCCTAGCTCGTCCAGGGACGGTAGCAGCTCGTTACCCTGTGTGGGAGGCGTAAGAGATCTTCGATACATGGAGAGAGCGTGGAGAAGACGGTAATTGTTTGTCCAAGTGGAATATCTGCCATTAGTCATATGGAACTAAGGATGGACTTACTGCAAGCTGTAGCGCACGACCAGTCTGGGGTCATCTACTATCTGAGGACTCTCGATAAACTTTTGAAAGGTGATTCGATGGTCCAAGAAGGTAGACTGTCGGGCTGATTCGGATCTACTTTCGTTGTCGCCTAAAGAAGTTTCCGATAGAGACAATTCGAAAGTATGCGACCGACCTTCAGAATCGAACACGAACAAGTACGGGTTCTCTTCCACATTTCGGAGACGGGCAGACGGCGCAGCCGTAGGATCGGTGTCGATAGGCGGCATACTGTCTCGGCGCTCGGGCGCATGATGGGTCTGTTCCCGGTGTCCTTCGGGTGGAACTCTCCCCCAATCCCAAGCATAGTCCATTGCCATTGCCGCTTTCGTGGGGTCCAGGGTAGGCGATACTGGATTGGGTGGATCGATCGGCGGTTCCGACTTGGCTCTATCTAATCTACGGGATTCGGGCTCTTCCTCCTCGTCGGACGATTCTGCCACCGCCTCCTCGGCCTCCAGACTGATGTGTGTATTCATAAGATTTGGATCTGTAGAGCGCAATGTCATGATTGGCCGTTTCTCGTTCGGGATGGCCGCGAGAAGATCTCGAGCAAAGGTATCGAGCACAGAAGTGCGTACTTCGAAGCTGGATCGACCGTTGGAGGCGCTCCCAGACCGGCCTTCACTATGGTACCCGGACATGTCAAGCATCACATCATCTCGTGCAACGGACTGCGGCTCCGTACGATCCACCAACGGGTGAATAGACCTTGGGTCAGGCGATAAAGTAGGCAGGCCCGCCACTGTCGGCTCTTCTTCTCTGGCCGAAGTTGCGAATCGAGAAGCCTCTGATATGGCTGGTGGCTGAGATTTATGGCGGCGATGGCGAGCTTCGACACTATCGGCCACCTCATTCGTGCCCTCTGTCGACGTGGAAGCGCGAGATGAAATGAATGGCAATGATGGAAGTAATGAAGCGGCCGAACCAAATACCGATGTATGAGCAGTCTTGGAGTGATTGTCGACGTCGTTGATGCGATTCTGCTGGCCGTCTAGTGAATTCTCGTTCAGGTCAAGGTTGGGCACGTCACCGAGGTCGTCCGGACCGGCTAGACGCTCAGTCTCGCCGAATGGCTGCTGAGTGAGCGAGTGGATATCCACAGGTATGGGAGCTGCTTCATGCGAATCCGTTGGGGCCTCAGAGATGTCGTTCTACTTGTCAGCTCGTTCCACTGCCTAGAACCTACTTCGGTGGGCATCACCACTGGACTCGTCATCAGATCCTCCGGGACATCATCGGTCGTCTCCAACACAAAGAACGCTTCGCCAGTTTCTCCTACTTTCATGCTGAACGGAGCGATATGAGGCGCGGGGAGATTGTTTGGTAGCCGAAGCGTGACTCTCTTCTCTCCCGCTCGCAGCACTTGGAGCTTGCCGAATCTGACGTGGAATGGGGAGCTGGAAAGAGTGACCTCGCCATCGGAGTCGACCTTGCGGATGACAATGACATCGATAGCGCCCGAAAGAGTTGCAGGATTGATACCAGAGTCTACCGGGTCAATGACGATACTTGTTCCGGGGCCAAAGGAGGAGCTCACAATAATTGTACGCCTTGGAAAGATATTGCATGTTGGACGTGGTGGCTGAGAGGCCTCAGCTAGCGATGAATAATTCGAGTATCAGACAGTGAGGCCTAGAGCTGCCATTAGTTGGGATGTAATATATACTGTAGTATGATAGAGTCTGTCGGCAACGTACGAGGCGGAACATGACGTTACCATGCTGACACGTGATTCAGTGATTTCTGCCCCATCTCTCAACCGCGTCAACTCTGAATTTTACTACTACAGCACTCATATATCATGCCTACGACAAAGAGCGGACATCTTCCCCTCGCTCAATATGCGTCCAAACAAGGTGTGATGGCCTGCTTGTTGGTCTCATCATTCTGCCTGCTACCGCGCTCCAAATGGCCATATGCCCTACCTACCGACCGTCCTCTGCTGGACCGACCTGAATTACCATTCTTGATGCCCATCACCGCGAATCCGGTTCGAAGCACGCTTTATGATGTTTTGGGCGTCAGCTTATGTATGCTCTGGTGGGCTCCTACGTTGCGGTCATGGTGGTCTCCAGAGCGTATGGCAGATCGAGATGCTAGAGTCCGGCAGACGTTGAATGTGAGTCATAATCACCGTCACTTGTGGAGCAGGTTTGTTGACGCTGTAGCGTTTCCTAGAAGCAACTTTAATGACTCTCGCTTCGAGTCTCTTCGTCACAATAGCAATCTACACGCTGGGCGCGAGCTTCGAGAGGTCCGTCGAGATTGATCGTATACGCTGATACCAGTCACGCTATCGCTACTTTTCTATTCGCGCTACACCTATCTATCTTGACAGTTTGGCCAGTGATTTACGCCGTTGGGGTCAACTTTGTACTGGATACTCGAACTTCTCATTATCGCATGATACGGATTTTCTGCGAATACAAGTACGTTGTGGCTGCATCCTCCGCTGAGATTAGCTGTACTACCCCTCTCGAAAGAGCTATTCTATATCCTGCCGTCGGGGCGGTCGCTGGTGCTTGGCTAGGATCAGTGGCTTTTCCTCTTGACTGGGAACGTCCGTGGCAGGTAAGCGACGATCTAAGGTCCAGCTGAATTCCAGTCGTTTCCGTTGCCGTCCACTTTTGGCTCAATCCTGGGGCATTCCGCAGGAGGGGCAATCTGCTGGATGCATTCTGCGAGGGATTTCCTAATGGTGGACCCAGCTGCCGTGGACGTCAAACGTGAAAAGTAGACTGTCGTTCAGATGCATCAGACTACAATTCATACTAGGTTGTCCTCTCTTTCGTTAGTCGTAGCCATACCGTCCCGCCCATGCTCTTCTCTTTAACAATCTCCCAATGAGCCAAAGGTGCACTTGATGGGTGTCCTGTGCCAAATCTTCGTTCCAGCTCCGCCTTTCCCTCTGCCGTGCCCTCTGCCTCCAACGAGACCATGCCGTGCCATTCGGGTGCCGCTTTATTGTTGGGACCGATCTCTACGCCGGTCACGTACAGATATCGCTTTGCCGAGATCCTTGCACCAGATGCCACCGTCATATCTCGCCTGTCGGACGCCAATCTCATAGATTGAAGTCCCTGATCGCGGTACGGCCCAAGATTGAGAAAAATGATTTGCGAAGCAGGGAGAAAAGGGTAATAGTAAGAGGGAGGCAGAGCAAAGGCATCGACATAAGCGGGTAGATGACCGGTTGGTGTATGAGTGTATTGTAAGGGTACCAAGAGGTGTTTGACAAACGGTACGTATATCAACACATGCTCTGTTGTTTTTGGCGCTCGAATAGCAGTGTTGACCTATCTTCAGCCTGACTCATAGCGGCGACTCACAACCAAATCGCCTAATTTCATTCGCTTGAGAGCGCCGCATTTCTCCAACTCCTCGATAGCTGCGGCTGCTCCTTCAGCAGAGGGCCATTTCCTCACTTTCTCGGATAAAGGTATGAACACACGCAGTACCGGGGCGCGTCCCGGAATGTAGGGCATAGGCTTGTCGAATGTTGGTTCACATCGCGGCGGTCCCACTGCCCTACGTCCTGGCACCGGTGAGCCAAGGTCAGAACGGCGATTCGAATCGACGCTGCCAAAGCTAGATCGTGGCCTAACACCTATAGGCGGAGGTGCTTGGAGAGGCCATACTCCGGTAAGACCGGATAAACGCGATTCACCAATTTGTGATGTTCGCGGCATATACGAGGCGACCGAAGGGCTGGTCTGGAAGGAATAGAGAGAGCCCGGTCGGGATTCAGAGGGGATGCGCTTACGACCCGGAACATCGCTCGCGTTTCTGAAACCGTAGCGCTTGGCGGATGGATAGCTGACGGGAGGAAGACCTGCTTTGCCAGGCGCCAGCGAGGCCGCCGGCTCGGCGACTGAAACGATATTGCCTGTGCCAATATGAGATCGCGGATCGGTCGCCAGACTGTTGCTTCGCCGTCGACCAAAAGAGAAGGTTGCCACAGACGCAAGCGAAGAAATCGAGCCACGACGGCGCATAGGCTTGGGAGTGATGTCCAGTGAGTTGGCTTCTTGAGGTGGTTTCGCTGCCAGAGGTTCTGGCATAACAATCTCAACGACCCGCTCGCGACGCGGCGCTCGGGACGGTGCGATGCTACCTGCGTCTGAGCCTGCCGTGCTGCCGACCCTGGACCTAGGTTGTCCCATGGAGCTCAGACTAGCCGAAGATGGCGAGAAGGGAAAATTCGAAGGACTAGGCCCATCGTCCTCGAAAGGGAGCAGAGAATGGTTTGGATAGCATGATTGTGGTAGGCTCCGTAAATAGAGGACAACGAGAGTATGTGAGAGCGATAGGTGTCGGAGGAGGTTGTGCCACCGGGCTGGATAGGTGCTGTAGGTCGCTGGGTCATGCAGTAATGATTCCACTGCTCATCAGCCAAAGCAACATATAATTGAATCAGGGTGGACGTACGGAAGCCTTCCCATACCGTGAGATTCGGCCAGCGATTTCCAGCTTGCTCTGGCGCCACGACTGTCCATTCTCTCAGGACCCATCGACCGACTGATTCGCCTGTGAATTGCCGTCGTACGTTCTCGGAAGATCCACTAAGCGAGAGAAAAGTGTTAATACCGATGGCGCCCAGAAGACTCGACTGTATCGCGGGATGTGCAAGCAAAAAGTCAAGCTGTAGCCGCCCGCTTGGCCTTTGCAAGACTGAAGCACGCCTTCGTGAAGCTGTCGGTGGATTCAGAGTACCAATGCGCTGAGGATGCTGATTTTGTTGGGCTTGACTCTGCGGAGACGGCGCACCCGAAGGCGTAACGGGACCTGTACTGTTTGAACGCCTTGCTTGCCGTCGGTGTACAAGAGAATCCGATTGATCCTTCGATGGGCTCTGTGGGACAGGAGGTTGCGATCTCGAGGGCGTCTTTATTGGAGATGAGCTGATTGTTGGCGGATTCTGTGCCGTTCGGACATCCAGCTGGCTGGGAGTCCACTGAGCCTTCGACTGGAGACTCGAACTGGGCGTGCGACGGACGGCTGGGGCAGTGTCGATAGCTTGTCCAGGAGGCCGCGGGAGTGGCCGGTCTGATTTGCTCTGCGGTGTCTCAAGCTTGTGGGATGACTTCGGGGAAGTCGTCGTAGTCTGAGCCGACTCAGATCGTGTCAATGTCGAAGTCATTGCTCTCGCGTAGGCGCCTGCCTCAGTGAGACCTTGTCCTGCAGCCGTTGTTGAAGCAATACCATTAGGCGGAGTCTGACGAGTTGACGGCGGAGACGCCGAAAAAGATGATGGAGCTGTTGCCGTAGGCCCTTTGTGAAGCTGAGTGACCGTTCTCGAGCTGCTCGTACCGGATCGTCGTGTGCTCATCAGTGGGCGGCCTTGTTTGTCGGTACGTTGAGGCGATACTGCCATGTTCTCTGACGAGTCCCTCCCATGCGGAGATCTTGAAGAGGCGATAATGTGTAGGTGCCTCGGACTCTGTGTTGGTGACACTACAAGTCAGCTTGAGTGAAACCTTTGTCTCGTACCTGGCGATGATTGCGTGATAGTGCGAGTGCCTGAGCTAGTCCTTGGATACATCCCTGGCGATGTGGTGTCTACTTTGAGCACCGAAGGCCTTTCAGCAGAGGCCGGTAGACCGTGCAACGGAGGAGATGGAAAGACTGCAGCCGGGTAGGTGCGAGGCGGCGATGCGAGCGCAGGATATATGGGGTTTCGATTACGTGGAGGCGAGGTGGACGGGTTCACTGACTGGGTTGGAGGATGCGTCCGGGTGGTGCGTTCTGTAGCACCGCGGTTCTCGGATAGGATCGACACTGGTATCAGTCATGGACGGCTGGTACTGCGATGTGGAGTATTCGATACGTACTATCACCGGTCCGCAAGGGCGACCAAGGTTTCCCAGCTCCACCATTCGTGACAAGATGATCACCAAATCCCTGATTACTTTGGCTGTTCAACGCATTGGTCCTCTTTGGCGGGGTTTGTGGATACATCGACTCATAGGAGGGTCCAGCAACAGGGTTCCGCTCCGGTGTCCCAGCGGAGCGCGCTCCATGCTTTTGTGGAATCCGCGGTGGAGTTTCTGTATTGGCGGGGGTCTTGGGCTTCTGGCCCTTTGGCGACGGTGAAAGCGAAAGTCTGCCAAGGATAGATTGACGACCTTGTCCAGACGATTTGGTGGGTGGAGTCGTGGGCGGCACCATGGCGGAAGACCGACTGACACGCCGAAACTACAGACGCTTGCTTGAGTCGAGATTCGGGTACAGGGTGAAACAAAAGTATTGACGAAAGCAGAGCTATGACAAGGGCCTGAAACACAATGAGGTCCAGGCGGGCGTCATGCGTCGATTGTGCGCCTATTTTGACATGCTTGCTAGGCACGACCTCCCTTTGATCCCTCGAATTTCTCACTGGCCAGGAGATAACAGAACGTTCACGCCCTTCATCACCCTCCGCTATGTTCTCTCCTACTGTACGATTTGCCCGAGGGATGTAAATCGATAACATTGGTGGGGTCAGCAAGGCCCCAGAGAGCCCAGAGAAAGCCGGCCCAAAAAGGTGTAAGAGGGATTCGAACCCCCGCCTGCGAACAGAATTGATATCTATTGAACGATTTAGTTCTAATCAATCTCCTTAGACCACTCGGACATCACACCACGATTTAACCAGTCTTTGCAAATCTATGAACCGCACTCTCTTGTGCCTTCCCGATGTCTGTTGATGCACTCTATTTTGTTTGCATCTGTCACAACAGCCTGATTATGTTCACAGTGCTCTGTAGCATCTGCAGTATGGTACATCACCAATAAGGCCTTGAGACATATTGACAATGGCAATTTCAGAGTAAACTAGATTAGATTTTAGGAGATATGTGTCAGGAAACTATAATGGATGGCCAAATATCGACTAAGTTTGGCCACACTAAACAACATGCGCTGACCACATTCTATTTGCAGAGATCAATGACATCTCCAAGCCGTAGTCCAGACTTGGCTATCAACAAGTCTAGACCATTGTAGGCAAATATTGGCCAAGGTCTATGTTTTGTCCCTCACTATTATTAGTACAACAATTACTGTAAGTACTGTACCAACTTGTACCGTTACGCTCCGCTCCACTTCATACCGCTAGGTTCCATACCGTACTACACCATCCCAAACCAAACCATACCGCTGCGCTCTGTACAATACCAGACCATACCATTCCCCGCACCGTATGAGTATAGGGTATATAAAGCCAGCATTTCTATCTACTTCTTGTTCTTCTTCTTTGTCAATGAATTATCATAGGTTACATTCTACAATCATCTAAGTGACTCCTTGACTAGTAGACACGGTATTATCTATTCATTGTTGTCCATATCCACCTTCTGCTTATAAGGCTAGTTACTACTAGACCTCTCGATCATCATTGTCCGCAGGAATATAGGAATAGTCACTGTGTCATGAACCCATGACACCATATACACGCTTCCACATTTATGCTCTATTCTTGATCCATTCTACTGTCAAACTGCTCTACTCTCAAACTGCTCTGTTCTTGCTCTACTCTCAAGCAGCACTATCATAAGAGTCCTCTACTCTAGAGGTACTCTCAAGCTATGAGACAAAGGTATATAAGTCGGACATAATTGGGTTGAATAAGTTTCTTCCCAAGGATCAAATTATCATTGTTACATAGTTACTTAGTTACTTACTCTTCTTTGCCGCCACAACTCCTAGTTAGTTTTAAACCAGTCTTGTTTAATAAACGTAACTACTTTAGAGTACTGCCTTACGCAGTACTACTTATTCATATCACTTATAACTGTGCTCCAGACTTGCCCAGATCCTTCCAAGTCTTCTTGCAACTACTGTCGACCATATCACAAAGTTCTAAGTCTCTGTCAGGAAACTATAATGGATGAGCAAATATCGACTAAGTTTGGCCACGTTACACAACACGCGTCAACCACGTTGTATTTGTGGAGATCAATGACATCTTTGAGCGATAATCTCGACAAGTCTAGACCATCATAGGCGAATATTGGCCAAGGTCTAGGTCCAGAGTCTAGACTTGGGGAACAAAGCGGAAGGTCAAGATTGTGTTCGAGACCATAGGGACAGGGACATGGGTTGGTAGTTATATAGGAGAGTTGCTGAAAGTCTTCCAACTTCAGCAATCCTTGATTGAAGTCTTCTTGTAGTATAAGTTAGAATTTGCATAGCTTATATTCACTACACCAACCGACTATAGTTTAGCGGCATATCAAAGCCCTTAGACTATTCTGTCTGTCATGATGGCCCCGCAACATCAAACATTCTAATCCAATCCGGTCAACAGTACTCTTGCCAAGAACCCCAATTGGTTGTTCCTTACTTGATTCCTTCCAGTGGGATCATCAACGCCAAGATTCCTGTCCATTAGTACTTGAATATGTGAGGGTACCTTTCAAGTTAGAA
>Ga0265798_10001147_pt1 | contig 41997 bp, 45 predicted proteins | sample P3T30metagenome_FD_192430 | JGI IMG/M metagenome (GOLD analysis project Ga0265798, IMG submission 192430) | Plant litter microbial communities from East Loma Ridge, Irvine, California - P3 T30 | ecosystem: Environmental > Terrestrial > Plant litter > Unclassified | place: USA: California... | reverse complement strand
ACTCGCTTAGTTTATAATGAACGACGGGAGGCACGACGGCTTCCGCAGTCCTTACGACAAGATTTTCTGATTCGAGCTGTTTCAGGCTTTGGATCAGCATTTTTTCAGTGATGGGAGGAATGCATCTGCGCAGTTCGCCATATCGTTTTTCGCCTGACATCAGATGAAATAAAATGATGGGTTTCCAATAGCCTCCGATGCGGTCCATCAGATACGACACCGGGCACTCGATCATCGCCGCCACTTTATTTTCCTGAATAACCGAACGCTCCTTGATCGCTGTCATGACACATACTTTAGGGTAAGTACTTGTGTAAAAGTAAGTACAAAGATAACTTTGTTCCTGAATTTAAATAACAAAATCATGAAAATTACAATTACGGGTTCATTGGGAAACATCAGCCGCCCGCTTGTGGCGCAACTGACAGGAAAAGCGAACGAGGTTACGGTGATCAGCCGCTCATCTGACAAGGTTTCAGAAATTGAGGGCCTTGGTGCCAAAGCGGCGATCGGCGATGTGTCAGATGCAGATTTTCTGGTCCGGACGTTTTCCGGATCCGATGTCGTCTATCTGATGATCCCGCCTTCGTATCAGGCCGAGGACATGATCGGCTATATCGCCGAAACAGGGAAAAAGTATGCCGACGCTATTGCAAAATCGGGAGTGAAAAGAGTAGTCGTTCTGAGCAGCATGGGCGCTCATTTACCTGTCGGAAACGGTCCGTTGAGCGGATTGGCTTTGGCCGAAAAACATTACGCGCAACTTCCGGGCGTCGAAATCACCTATTTGCGTCCGGGCGCTTTTTACGTTAATTATCTCGCACAGATCGGACTCGTGAAAAACTTTGGGATCGTAGGTGACAATTCAGCTCCCGATTCCCGTTTCCTCATCACGCATCCGGCCGATATCGCCGACGTGGCTGCAGACGCCATCCTGGATCCGAAACCCGGCAAAACCATGCGCTACATCGTGAGCGAGGAGTTGACCAACGAAAATATTGCTTCCTTTTTAGGGAAATCCATCGGAAAACCAGACCTGAAATGGGTGCAGTTCGATAACGACCAATATCGCCAAGGCTTGCTCCAGAACGGATTCTCATCTAGCGCTGCACAGGCTTTTATTGAAATGGGCGAAGCGTTTCGCGAAGGCAGAGCATGGGAAGAAGCCGATAAAAACCCGGATCAGATCGTCAGAGGGAAACGCTCGTTCGAGGATTTCGCCAGCGAAGTTTTCGCTCCCGCGTTTAATCGATGAGATGAGAAATGTCGTCTGACGCGTAAAAATAAGACAAGCCATCACCGTCCCCGCCCATGGATTCATGGGTAGCGACAGCAATTTTGAGCTCGGCGACTGCGAAGTTTCCGGGCTCAACTTCTGTTACGGTAAATTGTTTTTGCCTGAACCAGTCGAGTATTTCGTTAATGGACTGGTCTTCGTAAAATCTGAAATCCTCGATGAGAACGGAAATATTCTGGTGCATCTCGAAATCGGTTAACGCGCCATTTTTGTCGTAATTGAAAAAAACAAGATCGCCTTCATTCGCCAGATCCGAATAAATATCCCGGTTTTGGGTAAAGTCGAAATCGTCGTCATGTCCGTCGAACAAGTCGCTCACGTCAAATGACGAATCGTCCTCTTCATACGCGCTTTTGAGCAGGTCGCGAACCTCCCGCCGGTTCATTTTCCAGGAAATGGTCGTCTCGTTTACGGTTAGGCCGAGGTTTGGGTTACAAATGATGTTCACGGCTAAATGCGAAATATGTTGTTACTGATTATTTCCCTTTGAATTCCGGCTTTCTCTTTTCCAGGAACGCACTTGTTCCTTCTTTAAAATCGTCGGTTCCGAAGCAGTATCCGAACGCCCTGATTTCAGACATAAAACCGTCGGAATCCTTGTCGAATCCCGCATTAACGGTTTCAATGGCTTTCGCGATGGCGACTGGCGAATTTTTGGAAATTTTAGTAGCCAGGTCTTTTGCCAGGTCCAGAAGTTCCGGTTGAGGCACGACGTGGTTCACCAATCCCCAGGTTTTCGCTTCTTCTGCAGATAACATCGTCGCCGACAAAATCATCTCCATCGCTTTCCCTTTTCCTACGAGCTGAGGCAGGCGCTGCGTTCCGCCATATCCTGGTATTACGCCTAAAGTCACTTCCGGCAGGCCCATTTTGGCGTTATCGGATGCGATCCTGAAATGACACGCCATCGCCAGTTCCAATCCGCCGCCGAGCGCAAAACCGTTCACGGCTGCGATAACCGGTTTGCTGAGGTTTTCAACGAGATTGAATAACGTTTCGTGCCCGGTGGCTGCCAGGGCCGCGCCTTGCTCATCGTCGAAATCAGCAAATTCGGAAATATCGGCACCGGCCACAAACGCCTTTTCGCCGCTTCCCGTCACAATTATGGCGCGAACTTCATCGTCAGACTGCAGTTGCGCAAACGCATCGCTGAGTTCCTTGATCGTGGCTTTGTTCAGCGCATTAAGCTTCGTCGGACGGTTGATCGTGACAGTGGCAATGCGTTCGGATTTATCGATGAGCATATTTTCAAAAAACATGATGTAAGTATTTAGTTTAGTTCTCCATGATCGGAAGGATAACCTTAAAAATCGTCCCTTTTCCAGGTTCGGTTTCAAAAGTAATACTTCCTTTATAATTCTCGATGATGTTTTTGATGATGCCCAGTCCGAGTCCCATTCCGCTTGATTTTGTGGTAAATTTAGGCTCAAAAATGTGTGGAGCGTTATAGGTTTCGATGCCGAAGCCGTTGTCCTGCACCGAGATCACAACGGTTTTGTTTTCCCTTTCGACTTTTACCAGGACCTGCTTGGGCTCGCGGTGTTCCGGAATGGCCTGTATCGCGTTCTTGACGAGGTTCGTGATGATCCTGATGAGTTGCGTCCGGTCGATTACCGAAATGATTTCGTCCTCCGAGCTTTCAAATGAGATAAAATCTTCGTTAAAAATATCGAGTGCCAGTTCCACGACCTGAACCACATTGAGCGTTTCATTCTGCTGGGCAGGCATCGATGCAAAGTTGGAGAATGCCGAAGCGACGGCACTCATCGTATCGATTTGCTGGATCAGCGTCTGGGCGAAATCGTTGAGCTTTTGTTTGAGGTCCGGATCGTTCGGGTCGAATTTGCGCTGAAAACTCTGTACGGTCAGTCGCATCGGCGTAAGCGGATTTTTGATCTCATGCGCCACCTGTTTCGCCATTTCGCGCCAGGCCTCTTCCCGTTCGGACTGAGCGAGCTTGACCGCCGATTTTTCGAGATCGTCCACCATGCGGTTGTACGCTTTGATCAGGGAATCGATCTCGGTGCTGTTCGCCTTGAGATAGATCCGCTGGTTCTTTTGCAGGAAACTCGTTTCGTTGATGCGATCGGAAATTGTTTTTAAAGTCTGGGTGATGTACGTCGACAAAAAGTAAGCAAGACCAAAAGCGATTATGAGTGTAAAGCCGTAAACCTGGCTCAATCTGATAAAGAAATTGCGCAGTTCATTCTCGTAATAACCGTCGTCTTCAACATACGGAATATTTAAAATCCCGAGCGGCTTAAACTTGTCGTCCTTGATTATCGAATAGGACGATCGGTTTTTGACGCCTTCATTGTTCGTTATGTTCACGTACCGTTTTTCGATGGACGATTGTACAAGTTTGAGCACTAAAGGCGGTACCGGAGGCGGGACGCTGTCTATTGAAAACGAGGATTTTGACGAAATAAGCAATTTTCCGCTAAGGCCGTAAATGTTGATTTCGAGGTTGTGGATGTCTGACAATTCGTGTATCCGATCCTTGAAAATCAGCGGCAGGTTTCGCGTCGTCAACGGATACGTCGTTGTCGACAAAACGTAATTGATGTGTTCCGTAATCGCATTTTCCTTGTTGACGAGCCGTTCCTGATGGTATTCTTTGGCTTCGTTCTTAAATTGGATAATCGAGATCGTGGCCAGCAAAACCGACGCGACAACGATCAGCAATATCATCGACAGAAAGATCCGGATGCGCAGCGATATGTTGAAAATGCCCGCCATTCAGCTGTTGTTTTTTTGCCGGATGCGTTTGTAGAACCGGAATCCGAGCATGATCGCAATTGAAAACGCCATGATCCCGATAACGCCGTAGATCCAGTTGACCGCATTCTTTAAAATGACCAGAAACACGACCGCGAACAAAATGATCGTCGCGCCTTCGTTCCACAACCGCATGAAATTGGACGAATATTTCACTTCATCGCGCTGCAGCTGGTTGTAGATCTGATGACATTTTATCTGATACAAAACGAGCAAAAAGACAAATCCCAATTTGACGTGCATCCACGGTTGGGCCAGCCATTCGGGCATCAGGTACAACAGCGTCAATGCGAATGCGACGGCCAAAACCGCCGACGGCCACGTGATGATAAACCACAACCGGTACGTCATGATCTTGAATTGCTTTTGCAGGATTTCCCGTTCCGGAGATGGCTTGGAATTCGCCTCTATCTGATAAACGAAAAGGCGTACGATATAGAAAAGTCCCGCGAACCAGGTGATCACGAAGATTAAGTGAAGCGATTTGAGATAGTTATAGCTTTCCATCAGACAGTTTCTTCAGTGATGCGAAAAGGAAGCTTCCCGTGACCAGCGTGGCCAGCACATCGGCGATCGGAAACGCGACCCATACTCCAAAAATACCAAATTTATCGGGCAATATCAGAATAAGCGGAATCAGGAAGAAACCTTGTTTGGTCAGCGTCAGAAGCAACGATTTCAAGGCTTGTCCCGATGCCTGGAAATAAGCGGACCCAATGAGCTGAATTGCGATTACAGGCGATGCGGCAAAAACCCATCGGAGCGCATTTGGCGTGTGTTTGAGCACTTCCGGATCGTCTATGAAAACCGATACGATCTGTTCGGCGAAGATCAGGATCAGCGCATAAATCACCATTGCTAAAATGGCTGCGGATAAAACCGAGATCTTCACGACCTTTTTGACGCGCCTGTAATTTTTCGCACCGAAGTTGAAGCCGGCGATCGGCTGGAAACCTTCCGTAATACCGTTTACCGGAAACAATGCGAACATGAGCATTTTGCTTATGATTCCATAAACCGTGACCGACGTTTCGCCACCATGCGCGAACAATTGGTGGTTCAGTAATATCGATAGGACACTGATCACACTTTGCCTGGCCAATGTCGTGAAACTCAGTCCGCCGATTTCTCCTGCGAGTTTAAAATCAGGCACGAAATGGGAAAAGTGAAGCCGGATGTTGCTCTTTTTGACGAAATACCAAACCATGTACAAAAATCCCATCCCGAATGAAATGGCGGTGGCCAATGCCGCTCCGAACACGCCCATGTCCAGGACTTTGATGAAAATCACATCGAAAACAAGGTTCATGATCGACGGGACAATCGTACCTATCATGGCATATCGCGCCCTGTCCTCGGCACGCATGACACTGTTTCCCATTGCGCTCAAAGCTTGTAATGGCCCGGCAAGAAGGATCGGATAAAAGAATTCTTTGGCTGGTTTCAGGATCTCGCCCTGTGCCCCGAAGAGCTCGAGCATCCAGTTGGTGAACAGCAATCCGCAGATCATGAGGATCGAGGTCAGGATTATGGTAAGGATGATCTGATGGGCGACGGTTTTTTGCGCCTTTTCGGATTCGTTCGCACCCAAAGCCCTTGACAAAACCGAACTTCCGCCTACGCCAATCGCCAATCCGATAGAAGCCATCAGGAACGAGATCGGAGTGACAACGGTGAGTGCCGCAATCGCGATCGATCCGACCCATCGGCCTACCAAAATCGTATCGACAAGTAAATTTACGGTCAGGAAAAGAATTCCCACAGAAGCCGGGACCGCTTGCCGCATGAGCAGCTTTTTCAAATCGCCTGTGCCGAAATCTTCTGCAGTGCCTTCCATCAACCGAAAACTTTATCGGTTTTCGACCAGTAATTGATCCAGTTGGCGGCCGTTTGAACCCAATCGTCGTTATCGTTGAGGCATGGGATCGCATGGAAATCCTCGCCTCCGTGTTCCCTGAAATCTTCATTGGCACGCATCGCGATTTCCTCTAGGGTTTCCAGGCAATCGGCAACGAAGGCAGGCGTGACGACAGCCAGTTTCCTGATGCCTTTTTCTGGCATTTTGTTGATTTCGACGTCTGTGTAAGGCTCGAGCCATTTGTCGCCGGCAAGGCGCGATTGAAAAGTAAGTGAGTATTTTTCCTTAGGAATGCCCAATTGTTCAACCACCAGTCGCGTCGTTTCATAACATTGGTGGCGATAACAGAATTGGTGTGCCGGGGAAGGCGTCACGCAGCAACTCCCGTCTATCTTGCAGTGAGATTTCGTGATGTCCGTTTTGCGGATGTGGCGCTCCGGGATTCCATGGTACGAAAACAGCAGATGGTCGTATTCGAAATTCTCAAGGTCTTTAGCGATGAGGTCGGATAAATTCTTGATGTAATCAGCCCGATCGTAAAACGCCGGAACTTCGGTAATCTTTATGTGCGGGAATTTCTTTTTGACGAGTTCCGCAGCCAAAACCTCGATCGTTTTGGTCGACGCCATTGCATATTGCGGATAAAGCGGGAACAGCAGCACTTCGGTCACGCCTTGGTCGGATAATTCCTGCAGTCCTGATTCAATATTGGGTTTGCCGTAACGCATCGAAAGTGCGACCGGCAACTCTGTTTGCTGCTTGACTTTTTCGTAGAATCGTTTCGAGATGACGATAAGCGGCGAACCTTCATCCGTCCAGATTTTGGAATACGCATGAGCCGAATCTTCGGGGCGTTTCCTCAAAATAATCCCGCGGACGAGCAACGCACGCAGCAAAAACGGCACGTCGATTACGTATTTGTCCATCAGGAATTCGTCGAGATACGGTTTAACGTCTTTTGGTGTCGGGGAATCGGGCGAGCCGAGGTTTACGAGAAGGACTCCTTTCATAGTCGAACGTCGAATGTCGAAAATCGAACGAGGTTCGATCCTGACAATCTGGTTATAATTATTAATTCAGGTTATTAATCGAATGTCGAACGATGTTCAGTTCAGACATTTTAGTTCATATAATATGATTCAGTTTGGCATTGAAGAGCGGTTGAGTCGTTTAGCCGACACGTCGTTTGACGTTCGACTTTCAACATTCGACATCAGATACTTCTTTGGCGTTGTCCCGAACTTCTTCCGGAAAGCCGAAATGAAATGGCTCGCCGTGGAGTATCCGATCTTCAATCCCGCTTCATTCACGTTGTGCGTACCGTCTTCCAGAAGCTTTCGCGCGAATTCCATTTTGTAATCGAAAAGGAACGCATATACCGAATCGCCGTAAATCTGCTTGAAGCCGGTTTTAAGCTTCTTGAGATTCAGCCCGATCTGGTCTGCGAGTTCCTGCAATCCCGGCGGTTCGGCCATATTTGCGATAATAATGTCTTTTGCCTTGCGGATTTTAAGGACGTTTTCCTCATCGATCAAAAACGGGCACTGTTCCGCATCGGGATCTTCCGTCCGGTTAAAATACAAACTCAAAAGCTCGTATGCCTTGCCTTTGTAATAGAGATTTTTTATCGACGGATGAAGATTGAAGTGAAAAAGCTGATTAAGCACGATCGCCATCGAAGGAGAAATGTCCGCTTCGTTGTAATATTTCTTGTCCTGGTTTCCGGCCGACAAAAAAGGAATATGCTCGGCTTCCGACGAAAACAAAGCATGAAATTTCTTGATGGATATAATTACGGAAATCACCCACGAATTCGGGGCCAGTTCCAGGTTGATAGGCAATTCCTTTTGCGGATTATAAAGCAGCAACGACTTTTCCTCGCGAAGATCCAGCGCGTAATTCCCGTGATTGAAGACAAACTTTGCCCGGCCCTTGATTCCGTAGTGAAACTGGATTAGTCCCTGGTGGATCTGGCGCTCTACGCGAAACGCTTCCGCACCATCATTCTGGAAACGAAGCAGGTAAAAATCGTCTTCGATTTTAATGACTTCCTGTGAACCCATAGCGATATTTTTTTAAAGTTGCAGAAGCAGAAATTCCTCGTTATTTATTTAGAACCATTCTATATAACATCGATGTGAATCCGCGTCAGCGCTGCAAATTTAGCACAAAATAACGTCAGGTGAACCAATTACATCCAAAATCTCCGACAGCGACATAAAAAGTCCTTTAAGCGTTACTTTTATACTATTTATAGAAATACTTTTGTTGCAGATTTTGAGGATACACATGCATACTACAATCGCATCGAAGCATCAGACGTTTTATGTCGTAGGACTTAGCTATAAAAAAGCCGATGCCGGGATCAGAGGAAAATTCAGTCTTGACGACGCTGCCAAAGACCGCCTTTTGAGTCAGGCTGCGATGGAAGGCGTATCTGGAATGATCGTCGCTTCCACGTGCAATCGCACTGAAATTTACGGTTTTGCCGAGCATCCGTACCAACTTATCAAGCTTCTTGTCGACAACAGCCAGGGCAGCGTCGATGAGTTTCAGCGCGTAGCATACGTCCACAAAAACATAGAGGCAATCAATCACATGTTTCGCGTCGGTACAGGATTGGACAGCCAGATCTTAGGTGATTTTGAAATCATCAGCCAGTTGAAATCAGGATTTGCGCAAGCCAGAAAGCACGGTTTGACAAACGCATTTCTGGAAAGACTGACGAATGCCGTTATCCAGGCCAGCAAGCGCATTAAGAACGAAACGGAGATTTCATCGGGCGCGACGTCGGTTTCGTTCGCCTCCGTCCAATATATGATGCGCAATGTCGCCGATATAAAAAATAAGAACATACTGCTTTTCGGAACCGGGAAGATCGGACGCAACACGTGCGAAAACCTGGTCAAGCACACGAAAAACGAACATATTACACTTATCAACCGCACGAAAGACAAGGCCGAAAGGCTGGCGTCCAAGCTGCATCTGATCGTAAAAGATTATTCGGAATTGCATCTCGAATTGCAAAAAGCGGATATTTTGGTCGTGGCCACGGGCGCCCAGAATCCGACGATTGACAAAGCCGTCCTGAATTTGAAAAAACCGTTGCTGATACTGGATTTGTCGATTCCGAAAAACGTTTCGGACAATGTTACCGATTTGCCTGAAGTCACGCTTCTGCACATGGATCATCTTTCTCAGATCACCGACGATACGCTCGAAAAACGCAGGAAGCATATTCCGGCGGCGGAAGCCATCATTGATGAAATCCGCGACGAATTCACCGCCTGGACGCACGAGCGCAAGTTCGCCCCGACGATCAACGCACTGAAGGAAAAACTCAACGAGATTAAAAATTCCGAGCTCGATTTCCAAAGCCGTAAGATCTCGAATTTTAACGAGCAGCAGGCCGAGATCATCTCGAACCGCATCATACAAAAGATTACGACACATTTCGCGAACCATCTTAAAGACACGAATACGCCCATGGACGAAAGCATCGAGTGGATCGAAAAAGTCTTCAAGATCGAAACGTCGCTGAAATGAGCAAGATCATCAGGATCGGCACGCGTGACAGCCAGCTCGCACTCTGGCAGGCACACACGGTCGAAAAAAAACTTAACGATTTAGGATATCCGACAGAAATCGTCGCCGTTAAATCTACCGGCGACCTGATCCTCGACAAGCCGCTGTATGAGCTCGGCATCACGGGAATTTTTACCAAAACCCTTGATATCGCGATGATAAACGGCCGGATCGATATCGCCGTCCATTCCATGAAAGACGTTCCGACGGCACTTCCTCGCGGAATCGTACAAGCCGCGGTTCTGGAACGCGCTTCGGAAAAAGATATTCTCGTCTATAAAAATACGCCCGATTTTTACCAGGAAGAAGCAACGATCGCATCCGGAAGTTTACGCCGTCAGGCCCAATGGCTGCATCGGTATCCGCATCACCATGTTGTCGATCTGAGAGGAAATGTGAACACGCGACTGCAAAAGCTGGCCGATAATGACTGGAACGGTGCCATTTTCGCCTCGGCAGGATTGGATCGGATAGGCGTCAAGCCCGGGAACCATATCGATCTCGACTGGATGTTGCCTGCTCCGGCCCAGGGCGCAATGGTCGTCGTTGCAATGGAAGCCGACGATTTTTGCAGGGAAGCTGTAGGAAAACTCAATCATTTCGAATCGGAAATGTGCACGCATATCGAACGCGATTTTTTAAGGACGCTCGAAGGCGGATGTACGGCGCCGATCGGTGCATTTGCCGAGATTTTCGGGAATGAGATCCGGTTTGAAGGCGCGCTTTTATCGGTTGACGGAAGCGAAAAACTGGCCATTGAAAAAACATCCGGAACCACGCATTATAAAACATTCGGGCGGGATTGCGCGCTTGAAATTTTGAAAAACGGAGGTGAAGAATTGATGGCAAAAATCAGATCGGAGTTGAAAAAATGAGCGAGCCGATCCGAATATTGTCCACCAAAAAGCTTAAGTCGGGAGATCGAAAATCTTTATCCGATGCCGGATTTTTCGTGACGGAAACCGATTTCATTATAATAAATAACAAACCCTTCGCGCTTTCCGACATAAAAAACAACCTGATTTTCACGAGCCAGAATGCCGTCAAGGCAGTTTGCGATCATCCGGATGTGCAGGAAATTCGCCGAAATCCCGTGTTTTGCGTAGGCGAAAAAACCGCGCAACTGCTCGACGAAATGGGTTTTACGGTTCTGGGTTCCGCCGATTACGGGTCGGACCTCGCCGACTTGATCGTGTCGGATTATCCCAGCGAAAAATTCACGTTCTTTTGCGGGAACATCCGCCGCGACGAGCTTCCGGAAAAACTTAAAATTGCCAATGTAGATTTTAACGAGATCGAGGTTTACGAAACTGTTTTGAGTCCGATGAAAATCAATTCTGACATTGACGGAATTTTGTTTTTCAGCCCGAGCGCCGTCGACAGCTTTATCTCCCAAAACGAAGTGATTGACCAAATTTGCTTTTGCATCGGAAAAACCACTGCGGACCATCTTTTGGATGTCACCAACCTGGATCCGGCTAAGATCGTCGTTTCAAAGAAGCCTACGATTTCGGGTACGATCGATACGTGCGTCTATTACTATAATAACCTGCCGGATTTTAAAAACCAACGGGTTCAAACATAAAACCTTAACAACGATGTCCGATCGTGGATGACTCCGTCATTCGACATTTGACTTTCGACCTTCGACTATGAAAAACGACCTCTTTCTCCGCGCCCTTAACAACCAACCCGTTGATCGCCCGCCTGTCTGGATGATGCGCCAGGCCGGACGCTATTTGCCCGAATTCCGCGCACTGCGTGACAAATACGATTTCTTTACGCGATGCCAGACGCCCGAATTGGCTGCGGAAATTACCGTCCAGCCGATCCGTATCGTAAAGCCCGATGCCGCTATTTTATTCTCCGACATTCTCGTCGTGCCACAGGCCATGGGAATCGAGGTGCTGATGAAGGAAAGCGTCGGCCCGTTTTTGCCGAATCCGATCCGATCTGCGAAAGACGTCGACCAGGTTATCGTACCGGACGTCAACGAAACGCTCGGTTATGTGATGGACGCGATCAAGCTGACCAAAGAGATGCTCGACGACGAAGTCCCGCTCATCGGATTCGCCGGTTCACCGTGGACGATTTTCTGTTACGCTGTCGAAGGAAAAGGCTCCAAAAGTTTCGATACGGCGAAGGGTTTTTGCTTTTCGGAACCGGTTGCCGCTCACGCACTTCTCCAAAAAATCACCGATGCGACGATCGCATACCTGAAAGAAAAGGTCAAGGCCGGAGTTAATGCCGTCCAGGTTTTCGATTCGTGGGGCGGAATGCTCTCACCAGTGGATTATCAGGAATTCTCGTGGCAATACATAAACCAGATCGTCGAAGCGCTCGCGCCTGAAACCAAAGTCATCGTCTTCGGGAAAGGCTGCTGGTTCGCATTGCATGAGATGGCGAAATCGAAAGCATCGGCATTGGGCGTCGATTGGACGTGCTCGGCGAGAAATGCGCGTTATCTTTCGGGCGGCAGGATCACGTTGCAAGGCAATTTCGATCCGTCGCGACTGCTTTCGCCGATTCCGACGATCAAAAAAATGGTCAGGGAAATGATAGACGAATTCGGGAAGGACAATTATATCGTCAACCTGGGCCACGGGATTTTGCCGCATATTCCGGTCGATCACGCGAAGGCGTTTATCGAGGCGGTGAAGGAGTACGGCCATTGATAATGAATAATTGAAAATGAATAATTAATAATGTCTGCCGAAGCGTTGAGGTCGTTCGACATTTGACTTTCGACATTCGACTCATAAAATGAAAGACCAGTTTTTCACTTACATCCAGAACCTCCAGGACAGGATTACCTCCAGGCTCGAGCAAGTAGATGGCCTGGCGAAATTCCGTGAGGACAACTGGACGCGTCCGGAAGGAGGAGGAGGTCGCACGCGCGTCATCGAAAACGGAAATGTGTTCGAAAAAGGCGGCGTCAATATCTCTGCGGTCCACGGGAAATTGCCTGAATCGATGCAAAAGATGTTCGGCGTTGGCGAAGTCGATTTTTTCGCATGCGGACTGAGCCTCGTTATCCATCCCAAATCGCCGATGGTTCCCACTGTTCATGCCAATTGGCGCTATTTTGAAATGTACGATGAAGCCGGAAACGTCATCGATTCCTGGTTTGGCGGCGGACAAGATCTTACGCCGTATTATCTGTTTGAGGACGACGCGGTCCATTTTCATCAGACGTGTAAAACGGCCTGCGACAAGCACGATCCTGGATTTTATCTGAAATACAAAAAACAGTGCGACCAGTATTTTTGGAACGCGCACAGGAACGAGGCCCGCGGGATTGGCGGTTTGTTTTTCGATTATCTGAAGGAAAACGAACAAATGTCGATGCAGGATTGGTTCAATTTCGTGACGGAAATCGGGAATAGTTTTCTGGAATCCTACGTTCCAATCGTCGAAAGACGCAAAAATCTGGTTTATGAGGAACAACACAGGACCTGGCAGGAAATCCGGCGCGGGCGTTATGTCGAGTTCAACCTCGTCCACGACAAAGGCACGCTTTTCGGGCTCAGGACCAACGGCCGTATTGAAAGCATCCTGATGAGTTTGCCGCCTCACGTGCAGTGGGTTTACGACCATCATCCGGAAGCGGGAAGCCCGGAAGAAGCGCTGTTGAGCGTATTATCCGAACCAAAAGACTGGCTATGAGAACGGTGCTGATCGGCTTTTTTTGTACGGCGGGGAGCGTTTTTTCACAAACGGATTCCATCGCGCCCTACATCCAGAAAATCGACGGCAAAATTTCAACCCAGATCTTCGCGCTCGATAATTCCAACAGCTTTAAGATTGATTATCAGTCGGAAAACACCAAAGTAAATGTCGTCCCGAACAAGCGCACGACGCTCAATGTTGGCGTAAACTACGATTTCATCAGCTTCAGCTTCGGGTTTGCTCCCGATGTTTTTGCCGACAACCGAAACAATCGCGATTCGAAAATGTTCTCCACGTCGCTCAATCTTTTTCCGGGACGGATCGTGCAGCATTTCGATCTGTACTATCAAAAAGGAATGTCGCTCGATGTTGCGGGTTCCGATGCCGGTATTTATCTGAAAAACCTCAAATCGCTTAAGATCGGCGGCAGCACGTCTTATCTTTTCAACCCAAATTACTCGTTTCGCGCCATAGCGATGCAGGACGAAAAGCAGTTGAGGAGCGCCGGCAGTTTCGCACCTGGAATTTCCTATTATTACACCCAGATCGACGGAACGAAAGTCGAAAACATGGGCGGACAGATCCATTTCATCGACGTTGCGGTCAATCCGGCGTATTATTACACCTGGGTTTTAGGCGGAAATTTCAGGTTCGCTGCAGGCTTGTCGGCAGGAGCCGGAATAACCTGGACGATTGACGAGCCCGAAACCATGTCGGCGGCGCTTTATCAAGGCAGCGTCATGCTGGCGCCAGGCTATAATTCCAAAACGTGGTTTTTCGGGATTTACGGTAAATACACGTATGCCGATCACAAGTCGGATGTTGCCGTAAACATCAGCGATTCGGTCACGATGCTGACTGCTTTTGTCGGATACCGGTTCGATGCGCCCGATTTCCTGTCATCCGAAATGTCAAATGTCAAACAAAAATTGAAAAAACAACATAAATAATATGTATCCGATCCACCGAAACAGACGATTGCGCACAAACGATTCGATACGTTCGCTTGTTCGCGAAACCATTTTGACAACGAACGATTTTATGTTTCCGATGTTCATCTGCGAAGGCGAGAACACGAAAATCGAGATCGCGTCCATGCCTGGAATTTACCGCCGCTCGCTTGACCTGACGGTCGTGGAAGTGCAGGAATTGTGGAAATTGGGCATCAAGGCAGTGAATCTGTACGTTAAAGTGTCCGATAATTTAAAGGACAATACCGGGAAAGAAGCTTGGAACCGCGACGGTTTGATGCAACAGGCCATCCGCGCGATCAAGGACGCCGTTCCGGAAATGATCGTCATGCCAGATGTCGCCCTCGATCCGTACTCGATTTACGGACACGACGGCATTGTCGAAAACGGCAAAATCGTGAACGATGCTACTGTTGATGCGCTCGTCCGGATGAGTATTTCGCACGCTGAAGCAGGTGCCGATTTTGTCGCGCCTTCCGACATGATGGACGGACGCGTGCTTGCCATGCGAAAAGGCTTGGAGGAAAACGGGTTCCAGGATGTCGGGATTATGAGCTATGCGGCAAAATATGCGTCTTCCCATTACGGGCCGTTCCGGGATGCGTTGGATTCCGCGCCCGGATTCGGCGATAAAAAAACGTATCAGATGGATTTCTGCAACCGTATTGAAGCCATCAAAGAAGCCTTGCAGGATGTTGACGAAGGAGCCGATATCGTCATGGTAAAACCAGGGATCGCCTATCTGGACATCGTCCGCGAAGTAAGAAATGCCGTACATGTTCCCGTTGCGGTTTACAATGTTTCCGGCGAATATGCGATGGTAAAAGCGGCTGCCGAAAAGGGTTGGATAGACCACGACAAGGTGATGATCGAACAATTGACGTCGATTAAAAGGGCCGGAGCCGATATCATATCAACCTATTTTGCAAAAGAAGCGGCAATTTTGCTGAACAAATAAATTACACAGAAAGTTATGACAGTTCAAATTTGCTCTTGCGAAGGATTGAATCCCAATTGTGAAAAATGTTTCGGGAGTGGGTATGTGAATTCGGATACCAAAAAATCGGCGACCATCCAAAAAGAAAAGGCCCCGAAAAGAGTGAAGGCATCATTGATTCCGGAAAATGTTGAGCAATTATCGAGAAAGGAGATTGATAATATCGTGCTGAAAATCATCGAAACGCTCGACTTGAAATCCAAGAAGCAAATGCAGCTGCTGAACTCGATACCGTTCACTTCGACTACGTTCCGACGCGATTTCAAAGACAAATTCCAAAGCCTGGAAACTCTTGAAAAGGACAAGCAATCTTTGAGGAACGACCTGAGTGCGCTTCTGAAAAATGCATCGGCACAAAAAAATTCGAGCCAGTTCGCCTTCACGCATTATTTATCCGATAAGGAAATCGACGTAACGTCCAACAGGCAACTCAAAACGCTGATCCGCGAGTACAAAAAACTAAAGGAAAAGCCGCAGCGCAAGTAATTCGATCTACGTTTCGGCTATGAAATCAAAAATGAAGTTTTTATTTTTCACATTACCTCTTTTTATCCTGGCCTCGTGCGGCTCCAGGGACGAAAAAACCACAGACGGTTTTGAATATGAGGAAAAACTGACGCCTGTCGAGTTGGGCCAGAAGATCTTCGACAGCAAAGGAAATTGCTATTCGTGCCATCGCCCGGACCAGAAAATCATCGGGCCATCGCTTCAGGAAATCGCTAAGATCTATAAGGAAAAGAACGGAGACATTGTGAAATTCCTGAAGGAAGAAGCCGGACCGATTGTCGATCCGGCGCAATATCCGGCGATGAAGGTCAATTTCGCGATCACCAAACGCATGTCTGACCAGGAATTGAAAGCGCTTGAAGCTTATATTTACAGTCATCTGAATTAAGTCAAATGCGTGTAATTCCATTAAAAGAGGGCGATTTTTCCGTAAGTAAAAACAAGGATTTTTGCGGATTGGACGAATTTCCCGGAGGCCTCAAAATGGCCGTTCAGCCTTTCCTTGTCATTACCGAAAAAGATTTTATCCTGCTCGATGCCGGACTGGGATTGAGCGAAGACGGAAACCGTTGATCCACCGATTGCTGGAACAGGAAAATATACGACCCGAAAATATCTCTAAAATTCTTATTTCGCACTTTCATAAAGATCATGTCGACGGTCTCGGGCGTTTCGGGAACGGGAATTTTGTTCCGAACTTTCCTGACGCTAAACTTTATTATCAGCCGCGTGAACTCGAATTTGCTTTTTCTGAAACAGGAAATCCGTCCTACGATTTTCAAAAATTGAAAGAAATCGCCAAACTTCCCAACCTGGTTGCGCTTGACGCGGATGAGGGACATATCGATGACGCAATTTCCTATGCGGTTTCCGGTGGCCACACGCGGTTTCACCAGGAATTCTGGATTCGCGAAAATGGTCAAACTGTATTTTACGGAGCGGATAATCTCCCGCAAAAGACCTATATCGACTTTAATATCGCGTACAAAAGCGATTATGACGGCAAGCAGGCGGCGGCTTTGCGCCATGACTGGAAATCCTCGGCCGAAAAAGAAAACTGGACCATTTTGCTGTACCACGACATGGCTTTGCCGACGCTGCAATTTTAGAAACTTTCTCCGGACGCTCATTTTTTGTATATTTAGGCAAATCGACCGTCATGTTCAAAGCACTTATTTCTTTTGCCGTTTTCTTGATTTGTTTTGTTTCAAACGCCCAGTCCAATAGTGGCTTCATTACTCCGGACATGGCTTTTTCGACGGAATTGTTTCCGGAGAAGAAAAAGGACATTGCGTTTTTAAACCAGCTGCCCCAACCAAAAAGCATGACCGTTGTTCCGTCGCTGACTTCTAGCCAACCGGTACTTCCCAACAATTATAATATTGGAAAAGAGATAAACCGCGACAGGCAATTAAAGCGTGCGGCGGTTGTTCCATTCAGTTCCGATCCGCTTGGAAGGTCGCCGTTGCCGGATGCCGGGCGCGATGCGATCGAGCAACTCCAGATGCGCAATATGACGACGCATTGATGGAAGTCGCCTATATAAAAACGCCGGTCGGAACCGCGAAGATCGAAGGCGATGCAGGCGGAGTCGCTTCCATTTCCATTCTTGACGAGCCGGTGGAGGCAACGGTTGGCATCTCAGAAAATCTGGCCCAGGCGGTTAGCGAACTCCGGGAATATTTTGACGGAAAACGATGTGATTTTACATTCAGGATGAATCCGAAAGGCACCGATTTCCAGAAATCCGTCTGGAAGGAATTGCTAGAAATCCCATTCGGGACCACTGCCAGTTATCTGGAACTTTCAAAAAAATTGGGAGATATCAAGGCAATCCGCGCCGTCGCATCGGCAAACGGCAAAAATCCGTTATGGATTGTCGTGCCCTGTCATCGCGTCATCGGATCAAATGGCTCGCTAACCGGATACGCAGGCGGCTTATGGCGCAAAAAATGGCTGCTCGAGCATGAGACGCCGCCCGTCCAACACAGTTTATTCTAACCAAACCTATAAACAAACATGAAAAAGTTCGCGTTTTTATTGATCGTGCTTTGCGGCATATCTGCCTTTGCACAAACTGAAAAACAATTGTACGGCAAATGGCAATTCGTCGATCTGACCGATACTGCCGATATGGATGCCGAAACCAAGGAAATAGCAACTTCGATCTTCAAGAACTTTTCTCTTCAGTTCGATGCCGACAAAAATGTCGTTTTTTCGATGATGGGCAAGAGCGAAACCGGCAAATGGTCGTATACCGAAGCGGACAAAACGATCAAAATGGTTTCTGCGAAAGATAAAACTATTACGATTCCGATCACGAAATTCTCTGAAAACGAGATGACGGTAAATTTCCAGAACAAGGCGTCCATGATCCTTAAGCGCGGCTGATATGCTCAGATTTATAAAACGTGTGCTGATTCTCGTCGGATTGTTAATTGCCGTGGCCTGCGGCGTTTTGATCGTAAGCGGAAACGGCTACATTATCCGCGGCGTTTGGGTCACCTACATGCATGGCGAAAAGACGGCTTATCTCACAGACTATCGTCATTTCGACAACCGCTCTATCGCCAAAAGCAAGAATCCGCAACCTTGGAAACAAGCGGTAGATTATAATTCGTCAGCTTCTACAGATCGGCTTGACAGCGTTCACAAAGCGATAGGAACCGTTGCGTTCCTGATCATTAAGAACGACAGCATCTGGTACGAACAGTATTATGACGGATTTTCCAAAAATTCGCAATCCAACTCGTTCTCTATGGCAAAAAGCATCGTCACGGCCGCTTTAGGCAAGGCGATCATGGACGGCAGGATCGCAAGCCTCGACACGAAAGTCGGGAAATTTTTTCCTGAATTCAATACGGGACTGGCCGCGAAGCTCACAGTCGGAGATTTGGCTTCAATGTCGTCAGGCCTGGATTGGGATGAAAAATATTACAGCCCTTTTTCCAAAACGACACAGGCCTATTTCGATACTGATCTCGCGTCCTTTGTGAAAAGCCTCAAGGTCGTAAACGAACCGGGAATCACCTACCAGTATTCAAGCGGGAACACGCAATTGCTGGCGATGTGTATCGAGAAAGCCGTCGGCGAAAGCCTGGCATCATACGTATCGGAAAGTTTCTGGCAACCTCTCGGAAGCGAAAACGATGCGCTCTGGCAAACCGACCATGAAAACGGCATCGTGAAAGCATATTGCTGCATCGCTTCCAACGCGCGTGATTTTGCTCGATTCGGCAAGCTGTACAAGCAAAACGGAAAATGGAACGGGAAGCAGATCCTGGACAGTTCGTTTGTTAAAATATGCACGACGCCAAGATTTCCCGAAAGCCCGCAATACGGCTACGGTTGGTGGCTTGACAACTACGAAGGGAAAGACGTTTTTTATATGCGCGGCCATCTCGGCCAATACGTGATCGTCGTTCCCAAAGACGACCTGATCATCGTGCGGCTCGGCCACAAAGGGAACGTAAATGACGCCGGCTTGTTTCACAGCAATGATTTTTACGTATATTTGGATGAGACTTATAAAATGCTTTCACGCAGGAAGTAATACACGCCAATTTAAAATATACACGCCATGATCCAAAAAATTCCACTGGAGAACATCCTGTTTCTCGACATCGAAACCGTTCCTTTCGAACAACATTTCAACAGCCTCGACGACGAGATGAAAACGTTGTGGGAGCAAAAAACCCAATACCAGAGACGCGATGAGTATACGCCCGAAGCGTTTTACGAACGTGCGGGAATCTGGGCCGAGTTCGGGAAGATCGTCACGATTTCCGTCGGATATTTCGTGTTGAAAAACGACATCCGGAACTTTCGCGTCACCTCCTTTTTTGGTGAGGAAAAGCAGTTGCTGCTCGATTTTGCCAACTTGCTCAACAACCATTTCTCGAGGGCGCAGCACATACTTTGCGGTCACAACGCCAAGGAATTCGACATTCCGTTCATCGCCAGGCGCATGATCATTAACGAAATCCAGTTGCCTGAAAAGCTCAATTTATTCGGTAAAAAACCGTGGGAAGTTCCGCATCTGGACACGCTCGAGTTGTGGAAGTTCGGCGACTACAAACATTTCACGTCGTTGAAACTCCTCACGAAAATCCTCGGGATTCCATCCTCGAAAGGCGACATCGACGGCAGCCAGGTTGCGAACGTGTTCTACGTCGAAAAAGACATCGACCGCATCATAACCTATTGCGAAAAAGACGTGATCGCCACGGCCCAGGTCTTCCTGAAAATGAGGCGGGACGAACTGTTGGCCGACGATGAGATCCTGCATATTTAGGAGCTGATCCGGCTGTGCGCTTTTAGCTTTTGACAAAAACGCGGTCTCGCATGCGGGCGGCGTGGCTTCCTTTGGTCGCCCGCCGCCTGCGGCTCGTCCAGTCGTTTTTTGCCAAAAGGCTAACCGCTCCCATCCGGGCTAGGAAATCTGTTCACGAACATCGTTCGGTTTGCGCTTCAATAGCAGCGCGCTGACCAAAGCAACGACGAGCGCCACAGGCAAAACTTCCATATAGGTAATAAGGATCACAAATACAGGATTCTTGTAGTTCTGTTTGAATTCCGCCATCTCCACAGTTTTCGTGGCGAGTTCGGCCGGCTTATCGGCAAATTGTTTGAGAACGTGTTTGGTGTAAACGTCTATAAAATCGGGAACAAATAAATAGTAATAAAACAGCCAGATCACAACGTATAATGTCGCGCTTATTAAGGCAATAAGCGCCCCGACTTTAAACGCTTTCGCGAAGGAAATGGCTCCGCCTGATTCCTTGTTGCGATAGTTCCTGACCCCGACGAATATCAGCGAGAACATAAGCACCATCGCGGTGTAACCCAAAAAGTCATTGGCTTTAAAATCGGGGTCGCCGTACATCTTGTTTACCATGACGAACAGGTTTACGCACATTATTGCGCCAACGACGGATCCAAAAATCAATACGGTTTTTTTCATTGTAATTGGTGTTTGAAGTTTGGGGCGAAGCTAGAAAGCCGGCTAAAAATCGGGCTCATACTTTGGTATGAATCCTATTTTTAAGTTCAGATCAGTACTAAAGTCCCGCTTCAGCTTACTATTTTGAGTCGCTTGGCTATATCCATTGCCTGGGTGCGGCTCCTAACGTCGAGTTTTACAAAAAGGTTGGAAACATGCGTTTTGACCGTACTTACCGAAACGAATAAGTTTTCCGCGATTTCAGCATTGCTCTGGCCTTTTGACAGCAGTTGCAGCACTTCATATTCGCGCTTGCTGAGGTTGAGCATTTCAAGCGCGGCCGTATCGATTTCCGTTTCGATCGGCGATGAGGCGATTTCCTTTTCGACGATTTCCTTTTTTGGTTTGATCACATGGGACGCGATCCAGATGCCGAGGACGGTAAAAAAGACGGCGATGCATCCGCCGTAGATTTCAGTTGAGTTGTCAACGATTACGAATTTCCACTGCATCCACTTCAACGCAAAAACAAGTACGGCCAGAAGAATGCCGTAAGCAACAATTGATTTTGATCTGATATATAGGGATCGGAGCATCGTCATATCCGGCAAATTACGAAATCAGGTTCAATCGTTACCGACCTGGCTCAGCCAATTGATGTCCTCGATAAGGCGCTTGACGTCGTCTTTGTTTGTGCCGTCGTAAAATCCGCGGACGCGGCGCTTTGCATCCACAAGCACGAAATTCTCGGTGTGCACCATATCGTAAAGTTCATCCGGTTTGCCCAATTTCACGGCCAGATACGATTTGCGTGCCATCTCGTAAATGTCTTTTTTATCGCCTGTCACCAAATTCCATTTCGAATCGTTCACCCCTTTTTCCAACGCATATTTCTTCAGGACGGGAACACTGTCTACGTCAGGCATGACCGTATGCGAAAGAATTTTTACCTTCGGATTGTTCGCGATCGCCTTTTGGACTTCTACCATATTCGACGTCATTATGGGACAAATCGACTGGCACGTTGTAAAGAAAAAGTCGGTGACGTAAATTTTCCCTTCGTAATCTTTTTCGGTCACGATTTTGCCGTTCTGGTTCACGAAGGAAAAGTCTGCGATCGTATGCGTGGTCCGGATATCGACAAGCGTACTGTCGACCATTTCAGGGTTGACATCGGCTGCGGTATAGATTTTCAGGTTCTTCTTCGGCTTCAAAGCCTGGTAAAAAGCGGCAATGGAGATCGCCGAAACAATCCCCATTACAATAAAAAAAACACGATACTTTTTAAAAATGGAGCGCATACCTGGATTTTTAAATGCCCCTTATTGCCGGGACGGTGCAAAAATACAACGGAAAACGAGGCCATGGCCCAACAATTAACACTCAATTTTGGCGTTCAAACGAAACAAAAATTGCAATCCGCAGACTAATCTGCCAGCTTACGCATTTTATTATCCACCACATATATGAAATACAACAACAGACTTTGGCTCATTTTGCCGCTATTGGCATGTTCGGGCGCCAATGCACAATCAGCGCAGGCCCATCCGGGCATCGACATATCGTTAATGGACCCGACCGTAAAGCCGGGAGACGATTTCTTCCGTTTCGTCAACGGAGCATGGTTCGACAAAATTGAGATTCCCGCCGATCGCACCCGATGGGGAAGCTTTGACGAATTGCGCCAGAACACAGACGGCGACGCGCTTTCCATATTAAAGGCAGCCGCTAAAGACCCATCTTACAATTCCAAAACCGACCAGGGAAAAGCCGTCGCGTATTACCAGTCGATAATGGACACCGTCGGGCGCAACAAAGCGGGAATCAAGCCGCTGAAACCGTATCTGGACAAGGTTAACGCGATAAAATCGGTTAAGGACCTCCAGAATTTTATGATTTGGATGGAACCGAAAGGCGGCATCGGATTCTTCGGTGTCGGCGTTGGACCCGATTCAAAGAACAGCAATCGCAACCAGGTGAACGTCGGGCCGGGCAGCGTCGGTTTACCGGATCGCGATTATTATGTATCCGATGATGCCGATTCAAAAGAAAAACGAGAGAAATATGTAGCTCACGTAACGCGGATGCTGCAATACCTGGGCGAAACGCCGGCAAAGGCAAAATCTGATGCGGAGAAAATCCTGGACCTCGAGATCCAGATGAGCAAGCCACGTTTTGACCGTGTGGAAAGACGCGATCGCCGCAAAACGTATAATCCGATGAAGGTTTCCGATTTGCAGAAACTGACACCCGCCATCAATTGGGACGCTTACCTTTCCGGAGTCGGAATGCCAAAGATCGATTCGATTAACGTCGGGCAACCGCGCTACATGACCGCTTTAAACGATATTTTCAAGCAAAATAAAGTGGAAGACTGGAAAGCGTATCTGCGTTGGATGCTCCTCAACCGCTACGCCGGCGCGCTTACGACCGACATGGAAAATGCGAACTGGCAGTTTTATGGGAAGACATTGACCGGAGCCGTCAAACAGCGTCCGAGGGATGAGCGTGCCCTGCAAAATGTCAACGGTTCCGTAGGCGAAGCGCTTGGCAAATTATATGTGGAGCAGAAATTTCCGCCGGAAGCGAAGGCAAAAGCGGAGGAACTTATCCAATACTTGTTCCGCGCCTACGAAACAAGGATCAACAATTTGCCTTGGATGGATGAGAAAACCCGTTCTATGGCAATCGCGAAACTTAAGAAGTATCGCGTTAAAATCGGATATCCGGACAAGTGGAAAAACTATTCCGACCTCGACGTAAAGAGTCCGCAGGAAGGCGGTTCGTACTTCAGCAATTTCACGGCTATGGCCGAATTCCGTCACCGCGAGAGCCTTCAGGACCTCAAAAAACCGGTCGATAAAGAGCGTTGGGGCATGTCGCCTCAAACCGTGAATGCCTATTACAATTCGACAAATAACGAGATCGTTTTCCCGGCTGCGATCCTGCAACCGCCGTTTTATGATTACAGGGCTGACGCCGCCGTGAATTTCGGAGGGATCGGAGCCGTTATCGGGCATGAAATTTCCCATGGATTCGACGATTCGGGTTCCCGTTTCAACGCAGACGGAAATCTCGTGAACTGGTGGAGCGAGGAAGACCTGGAAAAATTTACTGATCTGGGAACGGCTTTGTCAGCACAATATAGCGCCATTGAACCTGTTCCGGGAACGTTTGTCGACGGGAAGTTCACGCTTGGAGAAAATATCGGTGATCTGGGCGGCGTAAATGCGGCCTATGACGGGCTTCAATTGTACCTGAAAGAAAAAGGGAATCCGGGCAATATCGACGGGTTCACTCCTGAACAGCGCTTCTTTATTTCATGGGGAACGATCTGGAGAACGAAAATGCGAGACGAAGCGATCCGGAACCAGGTAAAAACAGATCCGCATACGCCGGGAATGTTCCGTGCCTTTGTTCCGTTGCAAAACGTGGATGCTTTTTATTCGGCATTCGACATCAAGCCGGGCGACAAATTGTACACCGCTCCTGAACAAAGGGTGAAAATCTGGTAACCGATTATTTAAAACTGAATTGAGATCCCGGCTTGTGTCGGGATTTTTTTTTGACCGATAAATGACGTTACAAATGCGCCAAGTGATGCGGTTCAACGTGAATGAGGACGTCCGCTATGTGCGGCATTTCCTCCTGGATCTTGTCTTTGAGAACGTGTGCGATGTCATGGCCTTGCGTAACGGAGATGTCGCCGTTTACCGTCAGATGAAGGTCGACAAGATATTTCATTCCGGATTTGCGTACGTGAAGCTTTTCCGTATCGATCACGCCCGGAACCGTTTTAGATATCAAACGAATCTGGTTGACGACTTCATGGTGCAGATTCTCATCCAGTATCTCGCCGAGCGCCGGACGAAAAATCAGATAGGCATTGTAAATGATGAATCCCGATGCGAACAAAGCGGCCCAATCGTCGGCGGTTTCAAAACCAGGGCCCATGAAAACGGCAATTGAAATCCCGATAAACGCCATGGCCGATGTGATGGCGTCGCTGCGGTGATGCCACGCGTCGGCTTTAAGGGAGGAGCTGTTCGTGATCTCGCTTTTTTTGGAAACGATCCGATAAAAAACTTCCTTGATGATGACGATGACGCCAAGAACGATCAGGGTATAGGAAGCCGGGGTTTTGTGCGGCGTCCGGATGTGTTCGATGCTTTCGTATGCGATGACCGTTGCGGAAACAACTAGGAATCCGACGACGGCAAATGTGACCAACGCTTCGGCTTTTCCATGGCCGTACGGATGGTTTTCATCGGCGGGGCGGGAGGAATATTTGAGGCCGAGAAGCACGAGAAACGAGGAAAAAACATCGGAAACCGATTCGATGGCATCGGCGATGAGCGCGTATGAATTCCCAAAATATCCGACGGTCCCTTTAACGGCTGCCAATGCCAGGTTGCCCAAAATGCTCAGGTAGGTCGTTTTTACAGCTTCGCGGGCGTTGTCAGACATGTGGCAAAGATAGCAAGCGTTATCTGTTTCACGATTTTTCAAGATTAAAATATCGTGGGTTGGTTGAATGCGCAAGGGATGCAAGAGGAAATCCTTTGTTATGCGATCCGGCCGCGGCCGGATCGCATAACAAAGATTGGAACGGCAGCCCGGTCGCGTTGGAACCGCATGTTACTTTTTAGAGGCACGGATCACAACGCGATGCGCCATAAAGTTCGGGAACGTGTCGATACGAGCCTTACAGTTTTTCTGCATTTTCTTAAAAAACTTCTCCCGGTCCACCGCATCGGATAATTCTCAAAAACCGTTATCTTTGCGCCCGCAAACTCCACTTAATCTGTTTATAGCATGCAACTGTACAACACGTTAAGCGCAGAGGAAAGAGCCGCCTTGATCGACGAGGCCGGCAAACAACGGCTCACTTTGTCGTTCTACGCCTATGCGCGCATCAAAGACCCCAAAAAATTCAGGGACGATTTGTTCATGGCCTGGAACCCGCTCGAGGTTTTAGGCAGGATTTACGTCGCGAACGAAGGCATAAACGCCCAATTGTCGCTGCCTGCAGATCACTTTTACGAGTTCCGGGACACGCTGGAAGCTTATGATTTCATGCAGGGCATCCGTCTCAATATCGCAGTCGAGCACGACGATCACTCGTTTTTGAAACTGACGATTAAAGTGCGGGACAAGATCGTAGCCGACGGCCTCAACGACACGACTTTCGATGTTACAAACAAAGGGATCCACCTTGGCGCCAAAGATTTCAATGCGATGCTCGACGATCCGGACACGATCGTGGTAGATATGCGCAATCATTACGAGAGCGAGATCGGGCATTTTGTAGGATCGATAAAGCCGGATGTGGACACGTTCCGCGAATCGCTGCCTATCATAGAAAACCAGTTGGCCGACTTCAAGCAAGGCAAAAACCTGCTGATGTATTGCACGGGCGGTATCCGATGCGAGAAAGCCAGCGCCTATTTCAAACACAAAGGCTTTAACAATGTCTACCAGCTTGAAGGCGGGATAATCGAATATACGCGCCAGGTAAAAGCGGAAGGTTTACAAAGCAGATTCATCGGGAAAAACTTTGTTTTCGACCATCGTTTGGGCGAGCGCATCACCGACGACATTGTGGCCAATTGCCACCAGTGCGGCAAACCGTGCGACACACATACGAACTGTGCGAACGAAGCGTGCCATTTATTGTTCATCCAGTGTGAGGAATGCGCCGCAGCGTTTGAAGGTTGCTGCTCGACCGCTTGCGCGGAAGTCATTCACTTACCTGAATCCGAGCAACGCGAAATGCGCCGCGGCCTTAAAAACGGCAACATGATTTTCAAGAAAGGAAAATCGGATGTGCTGACGTTCCGGAATACGAGCCATGGCGTTGTGGGAACGGCCGTGGCGGATCCTAAAAAAGACGTTCCGAAAGCGGCTAAGGTAAAAAAGGCTTACGTTGCAAAGGGCATCCACTTTTTCCCTAAAGCGTCCATCGGGCAGTTTCTGGTCGAGGAAGGCGAGTTGTACGTATCCAACGAAGTTCTTATCTCAGGTCCGACGACGGGCGAAAAACGCTTTATCATCGAAGAGATGTTCGTCAACGATCAATCCGCTACGACGGCAAAAAAAGGAGATTTAGTTAGTTTTAAACTGGATTATCGCATACGTTTGTCGGATAAACTCTATAAAATCCTGGGATAATGGACATTTACCGTCTGTTAAGACTCAACCAACGCATCAAAAGCCATCGCGTCAAGTTTCTTGGCCTGTGGCTTTTGTCGGTTTTGGACAAACGGTATCTGTCGATTCAGATGGATCCCGTCCTGGCATGCAATCTGCGTTGTAAAATGTGCTATTTCACCGATGCCGATTTCGTCCGCAAAAATATGAAAGGCATGTTTAAGGAAGACGATCTCGAACCCATGGCCAACGCGATCTTCAAAAACGCGCTTAAGCTTCAGATAGGATGCGGCGCCGAACCGACGTTGTTCAAGCACAACACCAGGCTCATCACACTCGCCAAAGCCCACGGCGTGCCGTACATCAGCATGATCACGAACGGGAATCTAATCGACGCGGCCGATGTCGATGCGTTTGCCGAAGCGGGGCTTGACGAAATGATCCTTTCCGTCCACGGCGTCAAAAAAGAGACGTACGAAGATTTGATGGACAAAGGCGATTTTACAAAATTCCATCAGATCCTGCTAGCCGTGACCGATGCCAAGAACCGCTTTCCCAACCTGCGCCTGCGGATGAACTACACGTTCAACGAGGACAACTTTTACGAATTGGAGCAGTTTTTCGACGTTTTCGGAATGTACGCCATCGACATTATCCAGTTGCGCCCGATCGATAAGATCGGCGAGACCACGTATGACAATTTCAGCCTGAAAAAGATCGAAACAGACTATGTCCGCATTTCGTCCCAGATGAAATCCGAGAGCGAAAAGCGCAACATCACGCTTCTGTATCCGCAGTCGGTGACGCGCAACGAGCAGGAATCGCTAAAGGTCAGGACCGCGAACGACAGTTCTTACCTGATTCCGTACACGTATTTTTACATCTCGCCCCGCGACGCCTGGAAGGAAGGGTTCGACTGGCGAAGCGAAACATTCAGCGATTGGCGAAAACGAACCAAATGGAGTTCGGAACTGTTCAAAAACGTATTCGTATCCCGCAAAAAACTCGAGTCGGAAAACAGGAATATGCTGAATTATTCGGTAGAGATAAATTAGATATTGGCGTGCCACCGGCCGGGCGAATTTCGTCGCATTCACTTTCAGGTATCCGGGCCCGGCCGCTGTCGGGCTGTCCGCTGTATCTTTTGCAAAACCGCACGCTAAAACCTGCAAGATTCAAAAAACCATGCGCGTCGCTCCGGTTTTCGCAAAAGGATGCCGCTTCCATCCCTCACGCACCCTCGTTCACCATTCAACTTTTGACTTTGTCCTGAATTCTGCCAATGTCAACAGCTCCGTCGTTTACCCAAAGGTCGTGAGACTTTCGACTTTAGAGATTCGACCAAAAAACACTATCTTTACCCGCAATACTGTAATGAAACGTAGCGGACTTTCCGCGATCAATATATAAATATGGCATGTACAACCTGTTCAACCTCTGGAGGCGGAAGCGTCAAGGGGTGCAATAATAACGGCACGTGCGGAACCGACAGCTGCAATAAACTGACGGTTTTCGACTGGCTGGCAAACATGAGTCTTCCCAACGGCGAAGCACCTTTTGACTGCGTCGAGGTCCGCTTCAAAAACGGCCGCAAGGAATTTTACCGCAACACTGAAAAACTTACGCTGAGCATTGGCGATATTGTGGCTACCGAGGCTTCTCCCGGCCACGACATCGGAATCGTCACCCTTACCGGCGAGCTTGTCAAGATTCAGATGAAGAAAAAAGGAGCCAATCACTTGTCTCCTGAAGTCCCTAAAATTTATCGGAAAGCGTCCCAAAAAGACATCGACATCTGGTCGGCGGCACGCGATCGCGAGGAACCTATGAAGGTCCGTGCGCGTGAACTGGCGATCATGCTCAAGCTGGAAATGAAGATTTCCGACATCGAATTCCAGGGAGATGCGTCCAAAGCGACATTCTATTACACGGCAAACGACCGGGTCGATTTTCGTCAGCTGATCAAGGATTTCGCACGTGAATTCAACATCCGGATTGAAATGAAGCAGGTCGGATTCAGGCAGGAAGCGTCACGCCTGGGCGGAATCGGCTCCTGCGGGCGCGAATTGTGCTGTTCTACATGGCTCACCGATTTTCGTAGCGTCAACACATCGGCAGCGCGTTACCAGCAATTGTCGCTGAACCCGCAAAAACTGGCGGGACAATGCGGCAAATTAAAATGCTGCCTCAACTACGAACTCGATACGTACATGGACGCGCTTCAGGATTTTCCTGATTTCGATACTAAGCTGCAAACCGAAAAAGGAGACGCCGTTTGCCAGAAACAAGATATCTTCAAAGGCCTGATGTGGTTCGCCTACACCGACAGTTACGCAAACTGGCACACGCTGGGCATCGAACAGGTCAAAGAAATAGTTGCCGAAAACAAACAGAAACGCAAGGTTTCGTCGTTAGAGGATTATGCCGTTGAGGTTGAGGTCGAGGCCAAAACAGAATTCAGCAACGTCGTCGGGCAAGAAAGCCTCACGCGCTTCGACGTCCCGAAACGCACCAAAAAACGCAAGAAGAAAGGTGGTAACGACGGGGAGGCTGTAGCTGCAGCAAATCTGAAGCAAGGCCCGAACAACCGCCAGCGCGACAACCGCGGCCCGCGCCCGGAAGGCGGAAAGCCACAGGAGCGACCGAATCGTCCGCAAGGCGAAAGACGCCCTGAAGGCGATCGCAACATTCGTCCGTCGGGAGACGTTAAGCCAAACGGGGAACGCGAATCCCGTCCGGCAGGCGAAAGAACGCCAAGACCGCAAGGTGAAAAACGTCCACAGCAAAACCGGGAGCGCAACCGTCCGGATGGCGAAAGAAAATCCGGCGATCAGAATACAAGGCCTCAAGGTGAAAACAGGCCTCAGGGTGAAAACAAACCTCGTCCGGAATCCCAGCCGCAAGGCCAGATCGACGGGCAGAACCGTCCTGAAGGCGCTCCGAAAAAGAACAATAATAAAAACAGGAATCGCAATCGCAACCGCGACAAAGGAAGCAACAATGAACCTACGAACTAGTCTGATCCTGGCCATTTTCGCACTTTCGCTGTTTTCATGCGACAAAAAGCGCGTTTTCGACGAATACAAATCGGTCGGCGGTGGTTGGGACAAAGATAGCATCGTGCGTTTTGAATTGCCCGAGCTCGATTCGCTGAAAACATACAATCTGTTCGTCAATATCCGCGACAACGACAAATATCAGTTCAGCAACCTGTTCCTGATCGTGTCGATGGAGCATCCGAAAGGCATCGTCAAAGTCGATACGCTCGAATACGAAATGACCGACGGAGAAGGAAACCTGTTGGGTGAAGGTTTTTCAGACATCAAAGAAAGCAAACTGTTCTACAAGGAAAACGTGAGGTTCCCGAAAGGAAAATACACGGTAAACATCCGTCAGGCCGTGCGCCAAAACGGCAAGGTCGCCGGCGTTGACAAGCTCGAGGGCATTACCGAAGTCGGTTTCCGCGTAGAATCAACAAAATAATCATGAAGAAATATATCCCGAAAAAGTACGTCCCTAAAAAGAATTGGCTGCAAAGGGACATTCCGTATTACAAGCGCAAATTCTGGCAATTCCTGTTTTACGGCATTGCATTCATTACGCTGTTTTTCCTGTTGGCGTCATGGGGCGTCTTCGGATCGATGCAGTCGTTCGAGGAACTGGAGAATCCGGAATCGAACCTGGCTACGGAAATTATTTCTACGGATGGCGTCACGATTGGAAAGTTCTACAACGAGAACCGTACGATGGTCAAGTATGAAGCGCTTCCGAAACATCTCGTCGACGCTTTGGTCGCGACCGAAGATGAGCGTTTTTATGAACACTCCGGAATCGACGGCAAACGGACGATAGGAGCAGCTGTGAGACTGGGTACGAGTGGCGGCGCGAGTACGATCTCGCAACAGTTGGCCAAGTTGCTTTTTCACGGCGAAGGTTCTCGTTTCCCGCTTTTCAGGCTTGTCCAAAAGGCTAAAGAATGGATAATTGCTGTCCGTCTTGAAAGGCAATACACCAAAAATGAGATCATTGCAATGTATCTCAACAAGGCTGATTTCGTAAATACGGCCGTCGGAATCCGTTCTGCAGCTAAAGTATATTTTCATAAAGAGCCGAAGGACCTCGCAGTCGAGGAAGCGGCAATGCTTGTCGGAATGCTGAAAAATCCGTCGTTGTTCAATCCTATCCGACGCATGGAGAAAACAAAAGCGCGCCGCAATGTCGTGTTGGGACAGATGGTGAAGAACAACTTTCTGACCGAGTCCGAAAAGGTGCGTCTGCAGGAAAAACCGATCGTTCTCGACTTCCATCCGGAAAGCCATAAAGAAGGCATCGCGACGTACTTCCGCGAATACCTGCGCGAATACATGAAGAACTGGACTAAGGAAAACAAAAAGCCGGATGGGTCCGATTACGATATTTACAGCGACGGACTCAAAATTTACGTCACGCTCGATTCTCGTATGCAGGAATATGCAGAAGAAGCCGTATCGCGCCATTTGCCTAATCTCCAGGTTGAATTCGACAATCAGCAGAAAGGCAACAAGAACGCTCCTTTCGTCCGCATTTCTGAAGCCGAGACCAAGAAGATCATGATGTCGGCCATGAAGAATTCCGAGCGATGGAAGGAAATGGAAGCCAACGGAAGCAGTGAGGACGAAATCATAAAATCTTTCGGGGTCAAGACAAAAATGACGGTTTTCACCTGGAAAGGCGAGAAAGACACGATCATGACACCAACCGATTCCATCCGTTATTACAAAAGTTTCCTGCAAACGGGAATGATGGCGATGGAGCCGCGCACGGGCCACATAAAAGCGTGGGTCGGAGGAATGAACTATAAATATTTCCAATACGATCACGTTGGCCAGGGCGCTCGTCAGGTGGGATCGACGTTCAAGCCGTTCGTGTATGCGACCGCAATCGAACAACTCAATTATTCCCCTTGCGATTCGATCATGGATTCGCCGTTCACGATTCCGAAAGGCCGCCACAATGTGACCGAAACCTGGACTCCGAACAATTCCGATCATCAATATCGCGGCATGGTCACGCTGAAGAAGGCGCTGGCGCTGTCGATCAATACGGTTTCGGCCAAGCTGATCGATAAGGTCGGACCGGACGCCGTTGTTGAACTGACACACAAATTGGGAGTAAATTCCAAAATTCCGTCTCAACCGTCGATCGCCCTTGGAGCCGTAGAAATTACGGTCATGGACATGGTTGCGGCGTACAGCACGTTCGCCAATCAGGGCGTTTACGTGAAGCCTCAGTTCATTTCCAGGATAGAGGATAAAAACGGGACGTTGATTTATGAACCGATGCCGGAATCTCACGACGTTCTCAACAAAGACGTGGCTTTTGCTGTAATACGATTGCTTGAAGGCGTGACCGAAAGCGGTTCGGGTGTCCGATTGAGGACGCAGGGCGGTGGTTACGGATACGAACGCGTCACGGGTTATCCATACCTGTTCCGGAATCCGATAGCAGGAAAAACGGGAACTTCCCAAAACCAGTCTGACGGTTGGTTCGTCGGAATGGTGCCGAACCTGGCCGCCGGAGTCTGGGTTGGCTGTGAAGACCGATCCGCGCGCTTCAAAAGCATTACCTACGGACAAGGCGCGGTCGCCGCACTCCCGATTTGGGGAATGTTCATGAAAAAATGTTATGAAGACAAGGATCTCGATGTTTCGACCAAAGCGTTTGAACGGCCGTCGAATCTTTCGATAAAAGTCGATTGTTGGGCGCCGGTGCAAAAAGATTCTACGGTGGTCGACAGTACGGCACAGGATCCGGAAGAGTTCGAAATTCAGTAATTAACGAACGTATCTCCTCTGGCTAAGAGCGTAGTCACTGCCAGAGATTCGCTGAGTTGCTAATTCCCACATTCGCAAATTTCCCAAACTATGATCAACAAAAAAGTCAATTCGGTACAGGAAGCCCTTGATGGAATCGAGGATGGAATGACCGTCATGCTAGGCGGTTTCGGCCTTTGCGGAATTCCCGAAAACTCCATTGCAGAGCTCGTCCGCAAAGGAACCACAAACCTTACGTGCATTTCCAACAACGCAGGCGTCGACGATTTCGGCCTCGGCTTGTTGCTGCAGCAAAAGCAAGTGAAAAAAATGATTTCGTCTTATGTTGGCGAAAATGCCGAATTCGAACGTCAGATGTTATCCGGCGAACTCGAAGTAGAACTGACGCCACAGGGAACACTTGCCGAAAAATGCCGTTCGGCACAAGCCGGAATCCCCGCTTTTTTTACGCCCGCAGGTTATGGAACCGAAATAGCCGACGGGAAGGAAGCACGCGAGTTCGATGGCAAAATGCACATTCTCGAAGAAGCTTATAAAGCCCAATTTTCCATCGTCAAAGCCTGGAAAGGCGACGAAGCCGGAAACCTGATCTTCAAAGGAACCGCGCGCAATTTCAATGCGGCGATGGCTGGTGCTGCAACCATCACGATTGCCGAAGTTGAAGAATTATTGCCCGTCGGAAGCCTGGATCCGAACCAAATCCACATTCCCGGAATCATGGTCCAGCGGATTTTCAAAGGCGAAAAATTCGAGAAAAGGATCGAACAAAGAACGGTACGCAAAAAATAATGTGATGCAAAAAATTCTACTTTTATTCGCGGTCCTTTCCGCACTTTGTTCCAACGCTCAAGCCGATTCTACGAAACTAACCGTTCCAAAACTGCATTCGGTAAGCGATTATCCGGAAGGCGTATATCTTACTTTTGACGATTTTCTCGCAAAGAACGCGAGCACGTTGCCAAAACTTGAAAGGCGCCACATATCAGGCAACCAGAGGATTCACCGTGACTCTATCGTTAATCACCTGTTTTTTTATAACGTTCCCGCTTTCGACAAATATTCCGATGCGGCCGTAATTTCTTTTAACGGCCAGCTTTACATCCGCCAACGCGACATACTCAAATATGCCCGGAAAGGCGACCGCAACGAAGCAGGTCACAATCCACGAAGTTATCACCGCGTTATTTCAGATGGCAAACAACTTTATCTGGAAGGTGATTTTTCCAATCAATGGGCCCGGGGCGCGGCTGCGGGATTAGGCCCTGCCGGCGGTGTCTGGGCTGCAAACATGGACCGGCGCAAAGGCCTTGTCTTTGATTTTGACAGCAAAACATTCGATATTTTTAAGGATTGCGAAAATTTCGTAGAATTTCTCAAGGAGAGGAAGATCAGCGAGTCGGTGGCCTGCAAGCAATTCAGCATAAAAGACGTCAGAAGGATTATCGATAACTACAACAAGTAAATATGCTCGGTAAAGAAGAAATCGCGAAACGCATCGCCAGAGAAGTAAAAGACCGCTATTACGTAAATCTTGGTATCGGGATTCCGACATTGGTCGCGAATTACGTCCGTAACGATATTTCGGTTGAATTCCAATCGGAAAACGGCGTGCTCGGAATGGGGCCGTTTCCTTTCGAGGGCGAAGAAGACGCCGATGTAATCAACGCCGGAAAGCAAACTATCACCACATTGGCAGGCGCGAGTTTCTTCGATTCGGCCTTTAGTTTTGGGATGATCAGGAGCCAGAAAGTGGATCTGACGATTTTGGGCGCTATGGAAGTTTCCGAAAAGGGCGACATCGCCAACTGGAAAATCCCCGGGAAAATGGTCAAAGGAATGGGAGGCGCGATGGATTTGGTCGCATCCGCGGAAAATATTATCGTCGCCATGATGCACGTAAACAAGGCCGGAGAATCCAAAATCCTGAAGCGTTGTACGTTGCCTTTGACGGGCGTCGGATGCGTGAAAAAAGTCGTCACCGAACTCGCCGTCCTGGAAGTTACGCCTCAAGGCTTTAAATTGCTGGAAAGAGCGCCCGGAGTTTCGGTCGAAGAAATCATTAAGGCAACAGAGGCCGATCTGATCATCGAAGGTGAGATTCCCGAGATGGTCATCGACTGATTGATTATTGAAACGATGATTCTTTTGGAAACTTTATAGTAAATTAGATTCAAACCGAAATCATGAAAATCACGCGCCTGATCCTGCTATTTCTGTGGATCGCCTCATCTGCACAGGAAAATATAGGTTCCAATCAGCAAAAGGAAATCGTTTCCCCGGACATACATTCCGACAATTCCGTCACGTTCCGGTTGCTTGCACCCGATGCCAAAAAAGTCCAGGTGGAAAGTGATTTTCTGATGGCTAACGGATTTCCGAAAAATACGGCCGATCTCGAAAAAGGATCCGACGGCGTCTGGACATTAAAAACGCCCAAGCTGGTATCTGAACTGTACAGCTACCAATTTATCGTCGACGGCATCAAGGTCCACGATCCGAATAACGCTTACCTGATCCGCGATGTATCGACGGTCGTCAACATTTTCCTTATCGGAAACGGGAAAGCAGACAATTACATGACCAAAGACGTGCCTCACGGATCTGTAACCCGCCGCTGGTACGATTCGCCGACATTGAAACTCGTCCGTCGCGTCACGATCTATACGCCTCCCGGGTATGAAAATTCGAAGGAAACGTACCCAACATTGTACTTGCTGCACGGAGCCGGAGGAGATGAGGAAGCCTGGATTGCCCTCGGGCGCACCGCCCAGATCATGGACAATCTTATCGCGTCGAAAAAAGCAAAGCCGATGCTGGTCGTGATGACGAATGGAAACGCGAGCCAGACTGCGGCTCCGGGAGAATCGTCTGCCAAAATGGACAAACCGGTTTTTCTTCAACCCGATATGTTCTCAGGCAACACCGAAAAAGCGTTTCCCGATGTTGTAAAATTCGTCGAATCGAATTATCGTGTCAAAAAAGACAAAGCCAATCGCGCCATCGCCGGACTTTCGATGGGCGGCATGCATTCGCTTGTGATATCGGCCAATAATCCTGGCATGTTCGACTACGTAGGCGTTTTCTCATCGGCACAGTTGCAGCCGAAGGATTCGAAAGCCGATGTCTATTCCAACTTCGATCAAAAACTTAAAACCCAAAAGGAGAAAGGGTTCAAATTATATTGGATCGCCATCGGAAAAGACGATTTTCTGTTCAAACAATCCAACGAATTCCGCTCAAAGCTTGACGCGATAAATTTCAAATACACGTACAAAGAAACAGGCGGCGGCCATTCCTGGTCGAACTGGCGTGATTACCTGACGGAATTCGCACCCATGCTGTTCACTAAATGACACAGCCGCATTCCAAACCTCATTTCCCGATTCTCGACGGTCTTCGCGGCGTCGCGGCCATTATGGTCGTAATTTTCCATTTGTTCGAGTCACACGCGACAAGCCATCAGGACCAGATCGTCAACCACGGATATCTCGCCGTTGATTTCTTTTTCCTGCTTTCCGGATTCGTTATCGGATACGCCTATGATGACCGCTGGCCAAAAATGTCAGTCAGGGATTTCTTTAAGCGCAGGTTGATCAGGCTGCAGCCGATGGTCGTTATGGGAATGCTCGTTGGTGGAATCTTATTTTATTACCAGGCATCTGAATTGTGGCCGAACATCGCCCAGACGCCAATCTGGAAAATGATGTTGGTAATGGTTATCGGATTCACGCTGATCCCGCTTCCGCTGTCGATGGACATTCGCGGCTGGACGGAAATGCATCCGCTTAACGGCCCCGGCTGGTCGCTGTTTTACGAGTATATCGCCAACATTTTATATGCAATCGGCGTCAGGAAATTTTCCAAAACCGCACTCGCCATACTGGTTTCAGTCACCGGAATCGCACTCGCACATTACGTCATCACAAGTCCCGGCGGGGACATCGTGGGCGGATGGGCGCTCACTCCGGAACAGATCCGTATCGGATTCACCCGAATGCTTTACCCGTTTTTCGCCGGATTGCTGTTGTTCCGAATCGGCAAACTCGCCAGCATCAGGAACGCATTCGTGTGGTGCAGCCTTTTGATTGTCGTGATTCTGGCCTTTCCAAGAATTGGCGGCACCGGAAATCTTTGGCAAAACGGCCTTTACGAAGCGGTCGCGATCATCGTGTTTTTTCCGCTGATCGTCTTTTTGGGTGCGAGCGGTGAAGTGAAATCCACTATCGGAAAGCGCATCTGCAAATTTACGGGCGACATTTCCTACCCGCTTTACATCACGCATTATCCGCTCGTTTATTGCTACATGGCATGGGTTTCAAAAAACAAGGCGACGATTGCCCAGGGCGCACCGCTGATGGTACTCACATTCCTTTCAGCCGTGGCTCTTGCGTATGCCTGCCTGAGGTTTTACGACGAGCCGGTTCGCAATTGGCTGCGAAAAAAGTATCAGCGATAGATTGATTTGGGCGCCGCTTCCATTCCTGGCGCCACTCCTTTAAACTCCGAATTGCGTAAAATGATGGTTCAGGTGAATGTATTGCAATTGTCCCCATTCGTCATCGTTCATTGTTCCGAAAAAAGGATGCGTTTTATTGGCAACGACGTCCGGCCCTATTTCGCCAAAACGCCTGATCTGGCTCTGTAAAACAGCTTTTTCCTTGTTAAACTCCGGGGTTTCCACAATCCGGAATTCTTTAACCGTTGGCGCATTTCTGCCCAGATCGCAGCTTTTGAGGAATTTCCGCTTGAAAATTTTCCCAAACAGTTTTCCCATAAGGCTGAACGGAAGCGGCAGCGTTCCTTCGGCAACGTCCAATGGCTTTTGGCAATGCAGGATCATTTGGGACGCGTTCATTTTGCCCCATTGTGGTTTTGTTTCAGATGTGATTTGTTCCAGGCGAGACAAGAGTTCGCCATTGTGTTCGTGATTGAAGATTGATTTCATTGTCCGGTTTTTGATTGCCGGATAGACGGGCAACAGTACATCTTGTTACAAACCCGGCCAATAATTTTTAAAAAAACCAGCTTGCGACAAAAATCGCCGCTACAACGCAAATCAAATCTACAAGCAGCATCGCGCCCAAAGTATAACGCGTGTTCTTGATTTTAACCGATCCGAAATAAACCGCGATCACATAAAACGTGGTTTCGGCACTGCACTGGAAAATGCACACCAGGCGGCCTGTAAAGGAGTCCGGTCCAGCCTGGCGCATGGCATCGATCATGAAGCCTCGCGATCCTCCCGAAGAAAACGGACGTAAGAGCGCCACGGGCAAAGCGTCGGTGATTTGTTTGGTCACGCCCATATTCGAGAAAAGTATCGCGATCCAATTGCTGATGATCTCGAAAAGCCCGGAGTTGCGGAACAGCGAAATCGCCACGAGCATTCCCAAAACATAAGGAAAAATCGTAATTCCGGTTTTAAGGCCGTTGTTTGCTCCGGTCACGAACGAGTCGAAAATAGTAGTGTCGAGGGCGGCAAACTTCCTCTCGTTGACGAATGCGAAAACCAATGTCACGCCAATGATTCCGACCAGCATGATTCCGGAAAGATTGGAAGTAAATACATTTTTTCCTATCAGATCGAGGCTGTTTACATAGAAAAGAAGCCCGACGATGGCCGCAATTATCGTCATCAGGGCGGTTATCAATGAAACGCTTTTAAAGTTGATGCGCTGCCGGATGCCGATGATTAAAAAGGCGGCGAGCGTCCCGATGAAGGACGTTATGATACACGGTAACATGACATCGGCGGGATTCGTCGCGTTTTCGGCTGCGCGGTATCCGATGATGGAAGTCGGGATCAGCGTAAGGCCGGCCGCGTGCAGGCACATAAACATGATCTGGGCGTCGCTGGCCTTGTCTTTTTCGGGATTGATTTCCTGCAGGCTTTCCATCGCTTTTAAGCCAAATGGCGTCGCTGCGGAATCGAGGCCGAGGAAATTCGCGGCAAAATTGAGTGTCATATAGGAGATCGACGGATGGTTTTTAGGGATCGTCGGGAAGACCTTGACGAAAACCGGACTAAGTTTCCTGGCCAGGCCTTCAGCCGCTCCGGAATCGATAAGCAACTGCATGAGCCCGCAGAAAAACGCGAGATAAGCGATCAGCGGAATGATGAGATCGAGAACCGTGCTTTTGCAAGTAGGGAGCAGGCCGTCCGATTTTTGAACGCCGCTGAAAATTTTGACCGTCTGGCTTTTGAATACGTAAGTCGTGTCGAGATTGGTCGTGTCCCTGTCGATTCTATACGTTTTTTCCTCGGAATTCCGGATACTGTCGCGAAGAAAAGCCGGAAGTTCAGAAAGGTATTTTTCGCCGATCTGGATTGGGTCGTCTTTTTTGCCGTTTATGATATAGTCAAGCCCGTAATGGTGGCCGAGAACCAGACCGACAAGAATAAAAACTATTGAAGATATGAAAATGGTGAGCCAGAATCTGCTTAAAACCATGTCAAGTAGCGAATTAGCGAATGTGGATAATTAGCGAATGTCAAGTCAGCCGCTTTGGGGCTAATTTAGTGAATTGTCGCGACAGAATTGCGATCGTAATACAAAACCCTAGCCCCGATGCAAGCGGACAGCCTTTTGCAAAAGCCGCGTCAATTTGCGGCGCGGTGCGGGCGACCAACGGAAGCCACGCAGCGCATCGATGCAAATTGCGCGGGTTTAAAAAAGCGGGAAGCGGCAGCGGGAACAGCTTCTTAAAAATAGCATAATCTTCATGCTTGAAAATGCTAAAACCGCCGCGTTTGGATTCTTTGTCGTATTTTTGCGCAGAATCAATCTAAATAAACTTTGCAAACAACCGTTGACCGTCTGAGGAAGGGCGACAAGGCCGTCATTACCGGAATCGATGCCGACGTGCTCCCGCTTAAGTTGCTCGAAATGGGCTGCTTGCCGGGAAACAGCGTCGAGTTGTTGCAGGTTGCACCGCTTGGCGACCCGATTTATCTGGACATAAACGGAGCGCGCCTGGCCATTCGAAAGGAAACCGCAAAGCACATCTCGGTCGAGATGACGTCATAATGAGCAATGAAAATATCAATGTCGCGTTAATTGGCAACCCGAATGTGGGCAAGACGTCGGTGTTCAATGCACTGACGGGACTCAATCAGCAGGTCGGGAATTATCCGGGAATTACAGTTGAAAAAAAGGTTGGATTCTGCAAGCTTCCGAACCATGCCAAGGCCAATATTCTTGATTTGCCTGGAACGTACAGCCTGAATGCGAGTTCGATGGACGAAAATGTCGTGATCGAGCTTTTGCTGAACAAAAACGATAAATTGTTTCCGGATGTGGCCGTCGTGGTTACCGATGTGGAAAACCTCAAGCGAAACCTGCTGCTTTTTACCCAAATAAAAGATCTTGAAATTCCTGTGATCCTGGCGATCAACATGGCCGATCGCATGGTTTACAAAGGGATTTCGCTGGACATTGCCTATCTGGAAGAACATCTCAAAACTAAGATCGCGCTTATCAGCACGCGAAAAAAACAGGGGATCGAAGAACTGAAACAGCTTATTGTTTCTTACAAGAATCTGTCGACCGAACCTTGCCTGAGCGCATCGTCCATCGATATGGAATATTTCGACGGGCTCCGCAAAACGTTTCCCAACGAGCTTGTTTATAAGTTGTGGCTCGTAATCACGCAGGACGTCAATTTTCGCGGCGTCCAAAAAAAGGAGATTCTTTCGGGACATAGGAAATCCGATTCGGAACTCAAGCGCATGCAGCAAAAGGAGACGATAAAGCGGTACCAGTTCATTAACGATGTGTTGAAGGTCGGGCAAACAATCGACAAAGAATCGGCTCGTGATTTCGGGACAAGGCTGGATCGGATCCTGACGCATAAAATCTGGGGTTACGTGATTTTTTTCGGGATTTTGTTCCTGATCTTCCAAAGCATTTTCAGTTGGTCGGAATTGCCGATGGATCTCATCGACACGGCTTTCGGATGGATGTCAACCGCGATTTCGGAACACATGCCGTCGGGCGTGCTGACCGACCTGATTTCCCAGGGAATCATTCCGGGGATCGGAGGAATTGTCATATTCATCCCGCAGATCGCCTTCCTTTTCCTGTTCATTTCAGTTCTGGAAGAAAGCGGATACATGAGCCGCGTCGTGTTTTTGATGGACCGGATCATGAAGCGCTTCGGTCTCAGCGGGAAAAGCGTCGTGCCTTTGATTTCGGGCGTTGCCTGCGCTATTCCCGCTATTATGGCCACCCGGAATATCGAAAACTGGAAAGAGCGCCTGATCACGATCCTGGTTACACCGTTCACGACATGTTCTGCACGATTGCCGGTTTATACGATCATTATTTCGCTGGTGATCCCGGATCAGCGCGTGCTCGGATTTTTGAATATACGGGGTCTGATGCTCATGGCTTTGTACGCCGCCGGATTTTTCATGGCGCTTTTCGCCGCTTACATATTCAACAAAATATTAAAGGTAACGTCCAAGACGTATTTTGTCGTGGAAATGCCCAATTACAAATTGCCGTTGTTCCGGAATGTCGGAATAAACGTAATCGAAAAGACGAAAGCTTTCGTGTTAGGAGCCGGGAAGATCATCCTGGCGATCTCTATCGTGTTGTGGTTTCTTGCGTCTTACGGGCCGGGAGACGATTTCAACAACGCGGATACAATTGTTACGGCCCAGATATCCAAATCGGATGCATCCGTGACAGCGGCCGAGCTCGAAGGACATATCGCGTCGTATAAACTCGAAAATTCCTATCTCGGGATCGCCGGGAAAGTTATAGAACCGGTAATCAGGCCGTTGGGATACGACTGGAAAATCGGGATTGCGGTTTTAAGTTCATTTGCCGCCAGGGAAGTTTTCGTGGGAACATTAGCTACGATTTATTCGGTTGGCGAAACGGACGAACAGGATCCGATACGCGAAAAAATGGCAGCCGAACGTCGTCCTGACGGATCTCGACTGTTCGATTTGCCTACCGGAGTCTCGCTTTTGCTGTTTTATGCGTTTGCCATGCAATGTGCAAGCACGCTGGCCATTGTTAAAAAGGAAACGAATTCCTGGAAATGGCCGGCAATTCAATTCGTTATCATGAGTGCGGTGGCTTATATCGCCGCGTTCGCCGCCTATCAGTTATTGCAATGATACAGGAAGTAATCGCTTTTGGGATTTTGGCCGTCGCCCTTGTTTTCCTCGGACGCAAATTCTTTTTCAAAAAGAAGAAGAAAGACGGCTGCGGAACAGATTGCGGATGTTCTTGATGTTTCAGGAGATTTGGGATAAAATAGTTCGGGTCCGGCGAAGCCGGACCCGAACTATTTTAAAAAATATCAGATCAAAATTTACAATTTCGAAACGGTTGCCGTGTTCGATGTTGTGCTGTTCGTCTTCATCACGATTTGCATTCCCTGAACTTCAAGCGTCATATCCATGTCCATGACCGCA
>Ga0265798_10001146_pt1 | contig 42006 bp, 35 predicted proteins | sample P3T30metagenome_FD_192430 | JGI IMG/M metagenome (GOLD analysis project Ga0265798, IMG submission 192430) | Plant litter microbial communities from East Loma Ridge, Irvine, California - P3 T30 | ecosystem: Environmental > Terrestrial > Plant litter > Unclassified | place: USA: California... | reverse complement strand
CAGGCCAGCCGGTGCCATGCAGCTTGAGCGGGATATTGCGCACGGTGCGCACGTTGACGCTGATGTCTTCGCCGGTTGCCCCGTCGCCCCGCGTCGCGCCACGGACCAGCGCGCCGTCGCGGTACAGAAGGCTGACCGCCAGACCGTCGAGCTTGGGTTCGCAGCTGTACTGAACCTTGCGGCTGCCTTCGGGCAAGTCCAGGCCTTCGGTCACCCGACGGTCGAACTCGTGCATGTCGTTTTCTTCGAAGGCGTTGCCCAGGCTGAGCATCGGCATTTCATGACGCACCTGGGTGAACGCCGACAGGGCCGCGCTGCCGACACGCTGCGTGGGCGAATCAGGCGTGACCAGATGTGGGTTCTCGGCTTCCAGCGCTTTCAGTTCGTGGAACAGGCGGTCGTACTCGACATCGGGAATGCTGGGCTCATCCAGAACGTGGTAGCGGTAGTTGTGCTGATCCAGCTCTGCGCGCAGTTCCAGGATTCGGGTTTCGACGGCCTTCATACGGTGTTCTCTCAAAAAGCAAAAGAGCAGCCTGGGCTGCTCGATCGGGTGGTTCTGTAGTACCGGTCTGCAGCCCTTGCCGAACGCAGCGAATGCGGTTCAACAAGGGCCGACACAGCGAATGCTCAGCCGCGACGCTGAGTCAGGGCGCGGCGTTCGAATTCGACGATGCGCTGGCGGTAGTGCTCGATGGTCTGCGCGGTCATTACGCTGCGCTGGTCATCTTTGAGCTCGCCGTCCAGCTCATGAGCCAGCTTGCGTGCTGCCGCGACCATGACGTCGAACGCCTGCTTCGGATGACGAGGACCCGGCAGACCCAGGAAGAAGCTCACCGCACGGGTGCTGAAATGGTCGATGTCGTCCAGGTCGAAAACGCCCGGCTTGACCGCATTGGCCATGGAGAACAGCACCTCGCCATTGCCCGCCATGCTTTCGTGACGATGGAAGATGTCCATCTCGCCGAAACGAAGGCCGCTTTCCAGAATGTTCTGCAGCAAGGCCGGACCCTTGAAGCCGCTTTCGCTGCGCGAGATCACGCTGATGACCAGCACTTCCTCGACCGGAGGCAGGTCCTTTTCCTCAGTGATGATGTGGGTCGGCTTGTCGTCCGGGAAGTCGTCGTCACGGCCGGTGAACAGGCTCGGACCGCCCATGTCCAGATTCAGGTCGCCCTGCTGCGGCTCGCCCTTGCGTTTCTTGTCGCTGTTGCTGCGCTTGGCCTCGCGAGCGTTCTCACGAACGTTGTCTCGCGGGCTGGCGCTCATCGACGGCAGGTCGTGCTCGTCCAGTTGCGGCTCTTTATGCGTATCCAGCACACGGGGCGGCCCCAGCACTTCGGCCGAGCTCGGTTCCTCGTCGTCCGGAAGGTTGGAAAAGCTCCGGTCCAGCCTGAATTTCAGTTTTCCCTTGCCGCCGCGCATACGGCGCCAGCCATCGAAGAGAATACCGGCAATGACAATTATGCCGATGACGATCAGCCACTCGCGCAGACCGATTTCCATGTAATCCAGTGCCTCTAATGAAGAATTCTGAAAATAAGGGCCTAAACCCCTTTAATACGTGGTGCCAAGTCTATGTTCTGACTGGCATTTTGCCCACGGAAAAATAAAAAGTAGCCGCTAAACTAGCACGACCAAAGGTAACTTTACACCGTCTGTTACACCTCTTTGGTGCGCAAATTGATATCTACCGCACGACCGTCACACTTTCAGGCATCCACAAGCCGTTTTCCCCGGAAAAACACAGGTCCCGACCTAGGCATCCACCAGCGCCATGGCCTCTTCCACATCCACCGCAACCAGCCGCGAACAGCCCGGCTCATGCATGGTGACGCCCATCAGTTGATCAGCCATTTCCATGGCGATCTTGTTGTGGGTGATGTAGATGAATTGTACGGTTTGTGACATTTCCTTCACGAGCCGGGCATATCGACCGACGTTGGCATCGTCCAGTGGTGCATCGACCTCGTCGAGCATGCAGAACGGTGCCGGATTGAGTTTGAAAATGGCAAAAACCAATGCCAGTGCAGTCAGTGCCTTTTCCCCGCCGGACAGCAGATGAATGGTGCTGTTCTTCTTGCCGGGGGGACGCGCCATGATTGTCACCCCTGTATCGAGTAAATCTTCGCCCGTCAGTTCCAAATAAGCGGAGCCGCCACCGAAAACTTTTGGGAAAAGTGCCTGAATTCCGCTATTTATCTGATCGAAGGTCTCTTTGAAGCGATTTCGCGTCTCCTTGTCGATCTTGCGGATCACGTTCTCCAGCGTCTCCAGCGCCTCCACCAGATCGGCATCCTGGGCATCCAGATAGCGCTTGCGCTCGGACTGCTGCTGGTACTCGTCGATGGCCGCCAGGTTGATCGCGCCGAGGCGCTGAATACGTCCGGCAAGACTTTCCAGTTGCAACTCGGCGGCCTGTTCGCTGGCTTCCGGGGTCAGCGTGGCGAGGACGCCGTGCAGGTCGTAGCCGTCTTCATGCAACTGGTCCTGCAAGGCCTTGCGGCGTACTGTCAAGGCCTGCCATTCCAGACGCTGCTGCTCGAGTTGACCCCGCAGCAACTGCGATTGCTGTTCAGCCTGGGTGCGGCGTTTCTCGGCGTCACGCAGTTCGCGGTCAGCGTCCTCCAGCGCGTTCTTGGCGATGCGCATCTCGTCATCGACCACCATGCGCCGCTCAAGCAATTCTTCCAGTTTGAGCCGCAGTTCTTCCAGCGGCGCCTCACCCTCTTCCAGGTTGAGGCTCAATTGTTCGCGCTTTTCCGTCAGGCGCTCGGACTGCATCTGCAGACGTTCAAGCGCCTGACGTGTCGAGTCATGCTGCGCCTTGAGCGACCCCAGACGTACCGCCAGTTGATGGCTGCGGTCCTTGTGCAGGCGGGCTTCCTGACGCACACGGTCAAGCCGCTCGCGCAGGCTGTCACGCTGGGCCTGAAGCACTTCGCGCTGTTCGGTGTCCAGCGCCATGGCGTCGAGCGCGTCCTGCAATTCCAGACGTGACTCACCCAGATGCTCATGTTCAAGTGCGCGCTGCTCGCCCAGCTCGGCCAGCTCTTCATCCAGACGGGTACGGCGCAGGGTCAGCTGCTCGACCTTGGCCCTGGCCGCCGACAGCCGCGCCTTGAGTTCGCTCTGCTGGCGCGTTTCGTCCTGCACGCGACGGCGCAGTTGCTCTCTTGATTCTTCCTGTTGCGATTGCTGCTCGCGCAGGCTCAACAGTTGTTCTTCCAAAGCAGCCAGCGTCGCTTCGCGTTCGTCACGCTCCAGACCGAGCTGCTGCAATTCCTGACCACGGGCCAGCACACCGCTCTGCGCTTCGCTGGCACGTCGTACGCGCAGGAAGTGTCGCCCGACCCAGTAGCCGTCGCGACTGATCAGGCTCTGCCCCGCCGCCAGTTGACCACGCCGGGCGAGCGCCTCGTCCAGGTCGTTGACCGGGATCACCTGCCCCAGCCAGGCCGACAGGTCGATATCGCTTTCCACCTTGTCGAGCAGACTGCCTGCCACGCGTTGGGTATCGGCTCCAGCGCTCAGCAGACGCAGATCGCCCTGCTGGAAGTTCGCCACGTCCAGCCCGTCGAAATCATCGACCAGTACGGCCTGCAGATCAGCGCCAAGCACCGTCTCGACCGCTATTTCCCAACCGGCGTCTACCTTGAGACTTTCCGCCAGACGCGGGCGCTGATCCAGGTGCTGATCGCGCAGCCATTCGGCGGTACCGGTGTCAGGGTCGAGAGCGGCCTGTTGCAGGGCTTCCAGCGAAGCCAGTCGGCCATTGAGTCGCTGCAACTCGCCTTGCGCCTGCTGCTGGTCCTGATTGGCGCGCTGCAAAGCTTCGCGCAATTGTTCAAGACGCTCGACTGCCTGCTCTTCGCCCATGTGCAGTTCTTCGAGGGTCATGTCACGGGTGGCGAGGTCTTCGCTCAGTTCCAGAATCGCCGCGTCTTCAGGGTCGGCGGCCAGCAACTGACGCTCCTCGCCCAGACGCCGCTGCCGCTCGGCCAGCCGCTCCATGCTCTGCTCCAATTGCTGGATGCGCGATTGCTGAACCTGTGCCTGACGCTGCGGCTCGGCGGACTGCTGATTGAAGACGTCCCACTTTTCCTGCCAGCCGTGCATGGCGGCTTCGGCGTCTTCCAGGGCGATGGCCGACTCTTCGGCGGCCGCGCTGGTCATCTCCTGCTCGGGCTCGAGCATCTCCAGCTCTTCGCTGAGCGTGGCCAGCAGCGTGGTGTCGTGCCCCAGGTGCGATTCGGTTTCCTGGCGGGCGCGCTCGGCTTCGCGCAAGTCGTCCTGCAACTGACGCAAACGCTGCTGGCCGTGCTGAATGCTTTGCTCGACGCGGGCGATGTCGCCGCCCACCGAATAGAAGCGCCCCTGCACCAGATTGAAGCGTTCGGAGAGGTCGTGATGGCCGTCGCGCAATCGTTCGATGCTGGCATCGGCACTGCGCTGATCAGCGACCAGTGCTTCGAAACCGACTTCCTGACCACCGATCACGGCTTCACGCTGACCGACCTGTTCGTTCAACGCCTGCCAGCGCAACGCCGACAACTGCGCCTTGAGTTGGCGTTCTTCGGTCTTGTATTCCTGATACTTCTCGGCCGCCTGGGCCTGACGATGCAAACGCTCGAGCTGGCGCTCCAGTTCTTCGCGCAGGTCGGTCAGGCGCGCCAGGTTCTCGTGGGTACGGCGGATGCGGTTCTCGGTTTCACGGCGGCGTTCCTTGTACTTGGAAATGCCCGCCGCTTCCTCGATAAAGTTGCGCAGATCCTCGGGCTTGGCTTCGATCAGCTTGGAGATCATGCCCTGCTCGATGATCGAGTAGCTGCGTGGCCCCAGGCCAGTCCCGAGGAAGATGTCGGTGATGTCACGACGACGGCATTTGGTGCCGTTGAGGTAATAGCTGTTCTGGCTGTCGCGGGTCACTTTGCGGCGAATGGAAATTTCCGCATAGGCAGCGTATTCGCCCACCAATGTGCCGTCGGAGTTGTCGAACACCAGCTCGATGCTGGCCTGACTGACCGGCTTGCGACTGGTCGAACCGTTGAAGATGACGTCGGTCATCGACTCGCCGCGCAGGTTCTTGGCCGAGCTTTCGCCCATGACCCAGCGCACGGCGTCGATGATGTTGGATTTTCCGCAACCGTTGGGGCCGACGACAGCCGCCATGTTGCTGGGGAAGTTCACCGTGGTGGGGTCGACGAAGGATTTGAACCCCGCCAGCTTGATGCACTTCAGACGCATGGGGTCAGCCTGCCGTCAATGCAGCGAGCACCAGCTGACAACTGCGCTGGCCATAGTTGATGAGCACCACACGAACCTGCGCCAGATCGCGCGCAACGACGGCTTCAAGCAATTGCCCGAACAGTTCGAGGTAATCGCTCATCTCCGCCTTGCGCTGCTCAAGGGCCAGGAAATAGCTGCGACTCATGGACGGCTGCAGATTCTCGATGGTTTCCTCCAGATACGGATTGTTGGCAAATGGATACGCCGCACGCATGACATTGAAGCTTTCTTCGACGAACGCCTTAACGTCCTGGCTCTCCAGACTGGCCCGCAAACGCTGTTGAATGGCCAGAAACGGCGCAAGGTCCGCCTCGGTCTTCCAGTGCTCGGCCACGGCGTTAGCCTGCAGAATGTACAGCTCACTCATCAGCGTGCACAGACTGGTGACATTGTGGGCATTGAGCACCGTGACCTGCGCACCACGACGCGGCAGGATTGCCACCAGATGGCGGCGCTCCAGAATCAGCAATGCTTCGCGCACAGAACCACGGCTGACGTTCAACGCCTGCGTGACCTTTTGCTCCTGAATCCGCTCTCCAGGCTTGAGTTCACCGCGGATGATCCGTTCTGCAAGGTGATGGGCTATCTGCTCAGCGAGGCTGTCCGGTGCCTTGAACGTCATGAGTATCCTTCAAAAACCAGTTCTTCGTACAAGAGGCGGAGTGTATCGCAACCCAAGGGCATGGCGCAGGGCCACAATCCTCGAATCTGGCACGAAACACGCAAAACCTCGACCATTGCCTGACAGGCGATTCAACAGGTGTGACGTCTTTGATCGGCAGAGGTGCCGAAAACCTGATTTCCTGACCCGAAAGTCAGAAACAAATTGACCCAATAAACAAAGCTGATAGATTCATCGACATGTCCGATGGAAGCCAATTGAGGGCATTACGCCGTGATTCAGTTCCTTTTGAACCAAGAGCTAAAGACCGAGCGAACCCTCGATCCGAACATGACCGTGCTGACCTACCTGCGCGAGCAGGCACACAAGCCCGGCACCAAGGAAGGGTGCGCCAGCGGTGACTGCGGCGCCTGCACCGTTGTGGTGGGCGAGCTGCAAACCGACGCAGCGGGCGAGCAACAGCTGCGCTATCGCAGCCTGAATTCATGCCTGACGTTCGTGGCTTCGCTGCACGGCAAGCAGTTGATCAGCGTCGAGGACCTCAAGCACCAGGGCCGCCTGCACAGCGTGCAGCAGGCCATGGTCGAGTGCCACGGCTCGCAATGCGGCTTCTGCACACCGGGTTTCGTGATGTCGCTGTTTGCCCTGCAGAAGAACAGCGATCAGGCCGATGCGCATCAGGCCCACGAAGCACTGGCTGGCAACCTGTGTCGTTGCACGGGTTATCGCCCGATTCTGGCCGCTGCCGAACAGGCGTGCGGGCAGCGTGAGCCCGATCAGTTCGACCAGCGTCAGGCGCAGACCATCGAGCGCCTGCGCGCCATCACCCCGCAGCAGACTGGCGAGCTGAACGACGGTGAAAAACGCTGCCTGATCCCGCTGACCGTGGCCGACCTCGCCGACCTGTACGACGCCCACCCTCAGGCTCGCCTGTTGGCGGGCGGCACCGACCTGGCACTGGAAGTCACCCAGTTTCACAAGCCACTGCCGGTAATGATCTACGTGGGCCACATCGAGGCGATGAAGCGCGTCGAGCGTTTCGAAGATCGCCTGGAGATCGGTGCCGCCACGCCGCTGACCGATTGTTATGCCGCGCTGGAGGCCGAGTACCCCGACTTCGGCGAACTGCTGCAGCGCTTCGCGTCGTTGCAGATTCGCAATCAGGGCACGCTGGGGGGCAATATCGGCAACGCCTCTCCCATCGGCGACGCCCCGCCACTGCTGATCGCCCTCGGTGCGCAGATCGTGCTGCGCAAAGGCGACACCCAGCGCACGCTGGCGCTGGAAGATTACTTCATCGATTACAAGGTCACGGCGCGTCAGGAAAGCGAGTTCATCGAAAAAATCATCGTGCCGACTGCCAATGCCCGTCAGGTGTTCAAGGCCTATAAAGTCTCCAAGCGGCTGGACGACGATATCTCCGCCGTCTGCGCCGCGTTCCGCCTGCAGATCAGTGACGGTGTCATCGAACAAGCGCGTGTTGCATTCGGCGGCATGGCCGCGATTCCAAAACGTGCATCAGCCTGCGAGCAGGCATTGATGGGTCAGCGCTGGAACAGCGAGACCGTTGAGCACGCCTGCGCCGCGCTGGGTGACGACTTCACGCCGCTGTCGGACTTTCGCGCCAGCAAGGAGTACCGTCTGCTGAGCGCCCGCAACCTGCTGCGCAAGTGCTTTATCGAGTTGCAGACGCCCCATATACCGACGCGGGTGACTCACTATGTCTGATCACGTCCCGCAAAAGACTCAGGCCGAAATGGCCGATCTCTTTCAACAGGGAATCACCACCGGCGCAGGGCGCAGTGTCAAACACGACAGCGCCGACAAACATGTGTCTGGCGAGGCCGTTTACATCGACGACCGGCTGGAATTCCCCAATCAGTTGCACGTGTATGCAAGGCTTTCGGATCGTGCGCATGCACGCATCATCAGCATCGACACTGCGCCGTGTCATGCCATTGAAGGCGTGCGGATCGTCATCACTCATGAGGACATCCCCGGCCTGAAAGACATCGGTCCGCTGTTGCCTGGCGATCCGCTGCTGGCCATCGACAAGGTCGAGTTCGTCGGTCAGCCGGTGCTGGCCGTGGCTGCACGTGATCTGGACACCGCCCGCAAGGCCGCAATGGCCGCCGTGATCGAATACGAAGACCTGGAACCGGTACTGGACGTGGTGCAGGCCCTGCGTCAGAAGCATTTTGTGCTCGACAGCCACACCCACAAGCGCGGCGATTCGGCGACCGCGCTGCAAGGCGCGACCCACCGCCTGCAAGGCAGCCTGCACATCGGTGGGCAGGAGCATTTCTATCTGGAGACACAGATCGCCTCGGTGATGCCCACCGAAGATGGCGGCATGATCGTCTACAGCTCGACCCAGAACCCTACCGAAATCCAGAAACTGGTCGCCGAAGTGCTGGACGTTCCGATGAACCGGATCGTGGTCGACATGCGGCGTATGGGCGGCGGCTTTGGTGGCAAGGAAACCCAGGCGGCCAGCCCTGCGTGCCTGTGCGCCGTGGTGGCGCGCCTGACGGGCCAGCCGACCAAGATGCGCCTGCAACGTGTCGAAGACATGATCATGACCGGCAAGCGCCACCCGTTCTACATCGAGTACGACGTGGGTTTCGACGACAACGGCCGTTTGCAGGGCATCGAGCTGGATCTGGCCGGCAACTGCGGTTATTCGCCTGACTTGTCGGCCTCCATCGTCGACCGCGCCATGTTTCACGCCGACAACGCCTATTACCTGGGCGAAGCGACGATCAACGGCCATCGCTGCAAGACCCACACGGCGTCCAACACCGCCTATCGTGGCTTTGGCGGCCCACAAGGCATGGTCGCCATTGAGGAGGTCATGGATTGCATCGCCCGCTACCTGGGCAAGGACCCGCTGGCGGTGCGCAAGGCCAATTATTACGGCAAGACCGAGCGCAACGTCACCCACTATTACCAGACGGTCGAGCACAACCTGCTGGAAGAAATGACTGCCGATCTTGAGCAGAGCTGCGAGTACGCGGAGCGCCGTGAAGCGATTCGCGCGTTCAACGCCAGCAGCCCGATTCTGAAGAAAGGCCTGGCGCTGACCCCGGTCAAATTCGGCATTTCGTTTACCGCCAGCTTTCTCAATCAGGCGGGTGCGTTGATCCACATCTACACCGACGGCAGCATTCACCTGAACCACGGCGGGACCGAGATGGGCCAAGGGCTCAACGTCAAGGTGGCGCAGGTGGTGGCCGAGGTGTTTCAGGTGGATATCGAGCGCATCCAGATTACTGCCACCAATACCGACAAGGTGCCCAATACCTCGCCCACTGCTGCGTCCAGCGGCACCGACCTCAACGGCAAGGCCGCGCAGAACGCGGCTGAAATCCTCAAGCAGCGACTGGTCGAGTTTGCCGCGAAACATTTCAAGATCGAGGAAAGCCAGGTCGAGTTTCGCAATGGCCATGTGCGGGCTGGCGAGACGCTGCTGTCGTTCGCGGAGCTGGCTCAATTGGCGTGGATGGGTCAGGTCTCGCTGTCCAGCACCGGCTATTACAAGACACCGAAGATTTTCTATGACCGCAGCCAGGCGCGGGGGCGGCCGTTCTACTACTTCGCCTTTGGCGCGGCTTGCGCGGAAGTGATCGTCGACACGCTGACGGGCGAATACAAGATGCTGCGCACCGACATCCTGCATGACGTCGGCGCCTCGCTGAACCCGGCCATCGACATCGGTCAGGTCGAAGGCGGCTACATTCAGGGCGCGGGCTGGCTGACCACCGAAGAGCTGGTGTGGAACGCCACGGGCAAACTGCTGACCACAGGACCCGCCTCGTACAAGATCCCCGCCGTGGCCGACATGCCACTGGACCTGCGGGTCAAGCTGGTGGAAAACCGCAAGAACCCTGAAGACACAGTATTCCACTCCAAGGCCGTGGGCGAACCGCCGTTCATGCTGGGTATTGCCGCGTGGTGCGCGATCAAGGACGCTGTGGCCAGCCTGGGCGACTACCGCCACCAACCCCGCATCGACGCGCCTGCGACGCCTGAGAAAGTGTTGTGGGGCTGCGAACAGATGCGCGAACTGGGGAAAACGCATGCCTATGATCCCTACTGATCGTTCCTCACGCTCCGCGTGGGAATGCCTCTCAGGACGCTCCGCGTCCCCGCGTACACACAGAACCATCTGCGTAAGCCGACCCCCAATGGGACGCAAAGCGTCCCGGGCTGCATGCCTACGCAGAGCGTGGTGCAGCCATGAATAACTGGATAAGCGCCCTCGCCGAACTGCAGACCCGTGGCGAGCCTGGGATTCTGGTGACGATCATCGAGGAGCTGGGTTCGACGCCGCGCAATGCCGGTTCGAAGATGGTGGTCAGTGCCGAGCGGATTCACGACACCATCGGTGGCGGGCATCTGGAATACAAGGCCATGGAGATCGCCCGCGAAATGCTCGCCAGCGGCACACGGCAGACCCGGCTGGAGCGCTTCAACCTGGGCGCGAGCCTGGGCCAATGCTGCGGGGGCGTGAACGTGCTGCTGTTCGAGCCCATGGGCGAGCCGGTCGCGCAGATTGCCGTATTCGGCGCCGGGCATGTGGGCCGCGCGCTGGTGCCGCTGCTGGCCAGCCTGCCCTGCCGCGTACGCTGGATCGATTCCCGCGAGAACGAATTCCCGGAATCGATGCCTGATGGCGTCGTAAAGATCATCAACGACGAACCGGTGGATGAAGTCGCGAATCTGCCTGCAGGCAGTTACTGCATCGTCATGACCCACAACCATCAGCTCGACCTTGAATTGACCGCCGCCATCCTCAAGCGTGGCGATTTCGGCTACTTCGGCCTGATCGGTTCGCGCACCAAGCGGGTCAAGTTCGAACACCGGCTGCGTGAACGCGGTTTCGAACCCGGCCTGCTGCAACGCATGCGCTGCCCGATGGGGCTCGCTGAAGTGAAAGGCAAGCTGCCCATTGAAATCGCCGTGTCCATCGCCGCCGAGGTCATCGCCACCTACAACGCAGACTTTGGCCAGCAACACGCCAACACCCAACCTATCGCCAAACTGCTGCCCGCCTCGCGCCGCAGCAGGTCGTCATGAGATGCCCATGAGTTCAGTTACGTCCCGTAAAGCCTATCGCGCCGCCATCATCCACAGTATTGCCGACCCTGCCGAGGTCGGGCCGGAAGCGTCGTTCGAATACTTCGCGGATGGCCTGATGGTCGTCGAAAACGGCTACATCACTTCGCTCGGCCACGCGGAAGACCTGCTGGCGAACCTGGATGACGATGTCGAGCTGATCGAATACACGGACGCCCTCATCACCCCCGGCTTCATCGACACCCACATCCACCTGCCGCAGACCGGCATGATCGGTGCGTATGGCGAGCAACTGCTGGACTGGCTCAACACTTACACCTTCCCCTGCGAGCGCCAGTTCGCCGATCCTGAGCATTCGGCGCAGGTCGCGGATATCTTCATCAAGGAACTGCTGCGCAACGGCACCACGACGGCGCTGGTGTTCGGCAGCGTGCACAAGGAGTCGGTCGAGGCGTTCTTCAGCGCCGCGCAACAGCTCAACCTGCGCATGATTGCCGGCAAGGTGATGATGGACCGAAACGCGCCGGACTATCTGGTGGACACCCCCGAGTCAGGCTACGCAGACAGCAAGGCGCTGATCGAGCGCTGGCATGGGCAAGGTCGTTTGAGCTACGCCGTTACCCCGCGCTTCGCCCCGACCAGCAGCCCCGAGCAACTGGCGCTGGCGGGCAAACTGCTGCAGGAATACCCCGGCCTGTACATGCAGACCCACATCAGTGAAAACCTGCAGGAAGTCGAATGGGTCAAGGCGCTGTTCCCGGAGCGCAAGCACTACCTGGACGTCTACGACCACTTCAACCTGCTGAGCGAACGCTCGGTGTTTGCCCACGGCGTGCACCTGTGCGACGCGCAGTGCGCGCGACTGGCAGAAACCGGCTCGGCCATCGCCTTCTGCCCCACCTCGAACCTGTTTCTGGGCAGCGGCCTGTTCAACCTGCCGATGACCGAGAAGCACAAGGTCAATGTGGGTCTGGGCACCGATGTCGGGGGCGGCACCAGCTTTTCGATCCTGCAGACGCTGAACGAGGCGTACAAGGTCATGCAGATGCAAGGCGCACGGTTGAGTCCGCTCAAGTCGCTGTACCTCGCCACACTCGGTGGCGCACGTGCGCTGCGTCTGGAGGACAAGGTCGGCAGCTTCAAGGTCGGCAACGAAGCGGATTTCGTGGTGCTGGACTACAACGCCACGCCGCTGCTGTCCTACCGCTTGAAGCAGGCGAAGGACATTGAAGAGATTCTGTTCGTGCTGATGACCCTCGGCGATGACAGGACCGTCAAGGAAACCTGGTCGGCAGGTGAACGGGTGCATGTGCGGGGGTGAATGCGACGCGAGCATTATTTGAAGCCGGTATCCAACCTGTGGGAGGCGGCTTGCCGGCGAAGCGTTTTTTCAGGCCACGCGGCTGTGACTGGCCTGACGCCATCGCCGGCAAGCCGCCTCCCACAGTCCCGTGTTTGCTGCGCTACAGCGCCAGGTTGAATACTTGATTGCGCCTCCCACACCACAGGGTTCATTCAGCGAGGCAGGCTTTAGCCACTGAAGCTTGAACGCCTGTCAGGCCAGCCCTAAACTTTCCGCCGACACCGGCACCACCAGAATCCCCGCTCGCAAGCCGTTCTTCACCTTCGGGTTCGGGAAGATGATCCGCGCGCCCTCTTCCTGCACCACCCAGCGTGAATCACTCACGTCTTCAGCAAGCACGAAGCCTTTTTTCAGCGGCGAGAAGTTCTCCACATCATCGGCCAGATGAAATTTGAAGGCATCGCTGCGCTTGATCACTTCCCGCGCCACGCTGAACAGTTGCAGGCCGTCGAGCGATTCATCCGGCTCGGGTTCGGTGCCTTCGATCAACTGCTCAAGGCTTGCTCGCAGCGGCTCTAGGTTGACCTGCTGGTTCTGACCGAACGGCCGGGCCTTGCCCAGTTCAAGGGTGAAGGCTTCGACCCCCAGCTGATCGTAGGTGTAAGCGCTGAACACGATCGACGGCTTGTTCTGCAACAGCACCGCGCTCATGCCTGCGGCGCGCAATCGGGCCAGTTCGCGGCGTGAATGCTTGCGGCCTTCTTTCCAGGGATACAGCGCAAACTGCTCGATCTTCGAGCCACGGATCGCGGTGTGCAGGTCGTAATGCAGGCGGTAGCGGTCCGGCAGCTTGAAGAAGCTGGCCGCCAGCCGCTCGAGCTCACAGGCCCGCAAGGCCTCGGAACCGCCGCTTTGTTCGTGACGGCCGTTGAACAGCCGGTTGACGTCCTGCTCGACGAAGCGTGTGCCGCGGCGCATGGCCTCGGGGTTGCCGAACAGGAACAGAATACGTGCGCGTGGTTTCAGGTCGCCACGCGCAATGCTGCGGATCAGTTGATCCAGCAGCTCGATGGGGGCTGTCTCGTTGCCGTGGATACCGGCTGACAGCAGCAGGTCAGTGCCGTTGTCACGAGCCTCGGGCGGGCGAACTTCCAGCGCCCCCTCGCCCAGCCAGCGCATGCGCACGCCTTCGACGGTCAGTTGAGTCTTTTCCGCCGGCTCACGTCCGGCCAGGGTCAAATCAAGCAGTTTGCCGAGAGCGAGCATGGCGCTTCCTTACGGGTTGTTTCAGTGGTTGCAGTCAGGACCGTGTACATGGCCGTCTTCTTCGGCGCCCATGTCGGCCGGTTCCATTTCCAGCTGCAGGCTGACCAGATTGGTGGCCAGTGGGCGCAGCAGCAGGTTGGCGTATTCGGCGTCGTCTTCTTCGACGTCAACGCCGATCAGCAGCTGGCCACGGCCGTCCTGCTGAATCCACAATTCCTTGCCCTGCCAGATGACGGCAACGCGGGTGCAGGAGGTTTCCAGCTGGGTGCCATCGGTGTCTTCGAGGATTAACTGCAGGGCGTCGCTCATGTTCGGAATGCTCTTGAAAGGGAAAATCATGCGTCGGGCCGTGGCTCGACGCGCAGGTTTCAAACGAGTTGAAAAGGATAAACGGCGCCCAGTTTAAGGATTTGCGTCAGTTCATCCAATGCCGTTCGGCATTCGGTCAGCAATCGGGGATCGGCCAGATCGTTTTCGCTCATGCGGTCACGGTAGTGCCGGTCGACCCATTGCGTCAGGGTTTCGTACAGCGGCGCGGTCATGATCACGCCGGGATTGACGGCCGCCAGCTCGGTTTCATTGAGCGCCACCCGCAAGCGCAGACAGGCCGGACCACCGCCGTTCTGCATGCTCTGCTTGAGATCGAACACCTTCACTTCGGCCACCGGACTGTCATCCGTGATCAGGCGTTGCAGGTAGTTCCAGACGCTGCTGTTGGCCTGGCATTCCTGCGGGACGATCAGCAGCATCGAGCCGTCAGGACGGGACAGCAACTGACTGTTGAACAGGTAAGAGCGCACCGCATCGGACACCGAGACCTCGGCACGTGGCACGCAGATCGCTCTTAACTGGCCTCCGACACGGGCGAGCTTGTCACGGAGTTCATTCAACATCGATTCGGTGTGGAGGAATGCGTCCTCGTGGTAGAACAGCACCTCGCCGTTGCCGACCGCGATCACATCGTTGTGGAACACGCCCTGATCGATCACCGACGGATTCTGCTGGCCGTAGACCACGCCTTCATCGTTCAGACCGTGCAGACGGGCAACGGCTTTCGACGCCTCCAGCGTCTGCCGGGCCGGGTATTTCTGTGGCGCGGGATAACGGGTGTCAAAGGCGCTGCGCCCGAACACGAAAAACTCCACACCCGCCTCGCCATAGTCCCGGCAAAACCGCGTGTGGTTGGCCGCGCCCTCGTCACCGAACTGGGCAACGGCGGGCAAGGCAGCGTGATGGGCGAAGTGCTGAGAGTCGGCGAACATCGCGCCCAGTACGCGGCTGGTGGTCGGATGTTCGATGCTGCGGTGGTACTTGCAATTGAGGTTGGCGGCCGTGAAGTGCACGCGGCGGTCGGCCGTGTCGGCACTCGGGCTCACAGTCGCAGCATTGGCAACCCACATGCTCGACGCCGAGCAACTGGCGACCAGCAGTGGCATGTCCTGCCGTGCGGCCTTCTCGATCACCTGTTCGTCGGAGCCAGTGAAACCCAGTTGACGCAGGCCCGCCACGTCAGGCCGTTCCTGCGGTGCGAGCACACCCTGGGTGAACCCCAAATCCATGAGCGCCTTCATCTTGGCCAGCCCTTGCAAGGCTGCTTCACGTGGGTTCGAGCATTGCTGGCTGTTGCTCTGGGACGCGACGTTACCGTAGGACAACCCGCCGTAGTTGTGGGTAGGCCCGACCAGACCGTCAAAATTCACTTCACAGGATTTCATCGGCAAGGCTCCGTGGATCTGTTTTTATAAGCAATCGTTCGCGCACTGTCAGCTCAGCCTGATGCCCGGAGTCAGCGTGGTCGGCAGCGTCAGGCTACCGGTTTCAAGGGATGCCACAGGGTACGCGCAGTAATCGGCGGCGTAATAGGCGCTGGCGCGATGATTGCCCGACGCACCCACACCACCGAATGGCGCGCTGCTGGCTGCACCGGTCAACTGCTTGTTCCAGTTGACGATACCGGCGCGGCTTTCCAGCCAGAACTGCTGATAGCGCGCTTCGGAGTCCGACAGCAGACCGGCTGCGAGGCCGTAGTGCGTGTCGTTGGCTTCGGCAATGGCCGCGTCGAAATCGGCGTAGCGAATCACCTGCAACAGCGGGCCGAACAACTCTTCGTCGGAGCGCTCGCTGACGGCCGTCACATCGATGATGCCGGGGGTCAACAAGGCAGACTGGGCCAGCGGCTGACGCATTTCAAGCAGCGACACGGCGCCCTTGGCCAGCAGGATGCGCTGGGCGTCCAGGAGGCCAAGCGCGGCGTCCAGCGAAATCACCGAGCCCATGAACGGCGCAGGCTGCTGATCGAACGAGCCGACTTCGATGGTTTCGCTGACAGCCACCAGACGGGCCAGAAAGGCGTCGCCCCATTCGCCCTGCGGCACCAGCAGCCTGCGTGCACAGGTGCAACGCTGACCGGCGGAAATGAAAGCCGACTGGATCACGGTGTACACCGCAGCGTCCACGTCCTGGACCTCATCGACGACCAACGGATTGTTGCCGCCCATCTCCAGAGCGAGGATCTTGTCCGGACGGCCTGCAAACTGCTGATGCAACGCATTGCCAGTGCGACTGGAACCGGTGAAGAACAGCCCGTCGATACCCGGATTGGCGGCCAGCGCGATGCCGGTTTCACGATCACCCTGCAGCAGGTTGAGCACACCGGCTGGCAGCCCGGCTTCGATCCAGCATTTGACGGTCAGCTCGGCGACTTTCGGGGTCAGTTCACTGGGTTTGAACAGCACGGTATTACCGGCCAGCAGCGCAGGCACGATGTGACCGTTGGGCAAGTGGCCGGGGAAATTGTAAGGACCGAATACGGCAACCACACCGTGCGGCTTGTGGCGCAGCACCGCAGTGGCGTCGCCCAGCGGGCCGCTTTTTTCGCCGGTGCGCTCGCGATAGCTCTGTACCGAAATCGCGACCTTGTTGAACATGGTGGTCACTTCGGTGGCCGACTCCCACAGCGGCTTGCCGGTTTCTTCACCGATACAGCGCGCCAGATCGTCAGCGTGATGTTTCAGGCGTGCAGCGAAGGCTTCGAGCACGTCGATACGCTCCTGCAGCGAACGCCGCGCCCAGCCCGGAAAGGCCTGTCGCGCAGCCTGCACCGCCAGATCGACCTGCCCGGCCGTCGCGCCCTGACCAGACCACAGCACCTGCTGGGTCACCGGATTCAGCGACGTGATGGTCTCACCCTGCCCGGCCTGCCAGGCACCTGCGATATACAGCGTACTCATCACACTCCCTCCCGCGCCGCCGACAGCGGCACTGCCCGCACGTTGTCGCCAGCACTCATGCGCAGGCGTTTGGCGGTCATCGGATCGACCACCAGGGTGCCTGCGGCAAAGCGCGCCGGTCCGACCGTGATGCGGCAGTCCTCGCGCTTGCGGTTGTAGATCAGAAATTGTGGCGCATCGTCGCCCGGCGTGCCGATGGCCAGCACCAGCGCCTGACTGTCGTGCACCGCACGGATCTTGCCGGTTTCGCATTCGATGGCCGGCCCGGCGTCGAAGATGTCGACGTAGCCCTGATAACTGAAGCCTTCAGCCTTGAGCATGGTCAACGCGGGCTCGGTGTCAGCGTGTACACGGCCGATTACGTTGCGGGCATCTTCGGACAGAAAACAGGTGTACAGCGGAAACTTGGGCATCAGTTCGGCGATGAACGCCTTGTTGCCGACACCGGTCAGGTAATCGGCCTGGCTGAATTCCATCTTGAAGAAATGACGGCCCAAGCTTTCCCAAAACGGCGAACGTCCGTTCTCGTCGGACATGCCGCGCATTTCGGCGATGATCTTGTTGCCGAACAATTTCGGAAACTCGGCAATGAACAGCATGCGCGCCTTGGACAGCAGGCGGCCGTTGAGGCCATTGCGGGCGTCGCTGCGCAGGAAAAGGGAACACAGTTCCGAGTTGCCGGTCAGGTCGTTGGCCAGAAACAGCGTCGGAATCTCGCGATAGATGTTCAGTTCCTGCGACGCGCTGACAGTCAGGCCGACCCGGTAGTTGTACCAGGGCTCACGCAGGCCGACGGCACCGGCAATAGCCGATATACCCACCACGCGTCCTTCATCGTCTTCGAGCACGAACAGGTAGTCCGCGTCGCCCCGCTCGGCTTCGCCGCGAAAGGTCTTTTCAGCCCAGCCGACGCGATGCGCCAGGCGCTGTTCGTTGGCTGGCAGGGTCGTCAGACCGGCACCGGTGCTGCGCGCCAATTCGATCAGCGCGGGCAGATCACTGCTGCGTACGGGACGAACGATCATGTTATCTCCTCAGCGGCTCTCAAGAGCCTCGAAACTCGCTTAACAGCTTTCGCAGGTCTGACTCAGACCGCCACGATCCGCACACTGGCACCTTCACCGACACCCAGCGCTTCGGCGGCCTGCAGGCTCAGCACCACCGGACGACCAGGCGCCCAGTCCAGCTCCAGCAGCACGGCGCGGTAATCCTGCAGCAGACCATTGGCGACCAGATACGGACGTCCGCCCCGGCCGACATCGCTGGCATTGCCGCTGTTGGCGCCCGCCTCGATCTTCACCGGCACCAGACGGCTCTGGGCAATCGAACGAATGCCGGAGACCCGTGCGTGCAGGGTCGGACCGCCGTCGAAAATGTCGATGTAGTGATCGGTTTCGAAGCCTTCGCGCATCAGGATGTCGAAGGTGATCTGCGCACGCGGGTGCACCTGTCCCATGGCTTCCTGCGCTTCATCGGGTAGCAGCGGCACGTAGATCGGGTAATGCGGCATCAGCTCGGCGAGAAAGGTGCGGCTTTTCAGCCCGCACAGACGCTCGGCGGCGGCATAGTTGAGGTCGAAGAAGTTACGACCGATGGCGTCCCAGAACGGCGAGTCGCCATTCTCGTCGCTGTAGCCGACGATCTCTGTCACCACCGAATCGGCAAAGCGCTCGGGATGACTGGCGACGAACAGCAGGCGGCCTCGGGAGTTGAGCTCAGACCACGGCGTGCCGACCAGTTCAGGCACGACGTAGAAGCTGGTCAGCAGGCTGTTACCGGTCAGGTCGTGACACTGCGACAGCACGTGAATCTTGTTGTGGATTTTCAACTCGCGAGACGCGTGTACAAAGGTCTCGTTGCGAAAGCTGTAGAACGGCTCCGAATAACCCGCCGAGGCGACGATGCCCGAACAACCCACCAGTTGTCCGCTCTCGCTGTCTTCCAGCACGAAGAAGTAGGTCTCTTCGCCGTTGAAGCTGACTTCTGCAGCGAACGAGGCCTCCGAGGAGCCGATCTTGTCGCTCAGGCGGCCTGCATCGTCGGGCAAGGACGTGACACCAATCGGGCTGTCGGCGGCGAGGCGTTGAACCTCGGCCAGATCAGCCATTTGCGCGGGGCGCATCACCAGCATGGTGCCACTCCTTGTAGATCCACAGGCCGGAACGACCGGCGCTAAAAAAAGCACCACGCGGCGTCTTGCCCGCAGGGTGCCAGATAAGAGGCCGGTGCCCGCCCTGGCGGGCACCGGCAGGTAACGCGTTGACTCAGGACGTCAGTTTGGCGACGGCGCGCTCGAAGCGGTTCAGGCCTTCGTCGATGTCGGCGTCTTCGATCACCAGACTTGGCGCGAAACGAATCACGTCAGGGCCGGCCTGCAGAATCATCAGGTCCTGGGCTTCGGCCGCATTGAAGAAGTCCTTGGCCTTGCCTTTCCAGGCATCGGCCAGCACGCAGCCGATCAACAGACCGAGGCCGCGCACTTCGGTGAACACGCCGTATTGCTGACCGATCTTTTCCAGACGGGTCTTGAAGCGCTCATGCTTGGCTTTGACGCCCGCCAGCACTTCTGGGGTGTTGACGACGTCGATCACCGCCTCGCCCACTGCGCAGGCCAGCGGGTTGCCGCCATACGTGGTGCCGTGCACGCCGACGGCCAGGTGTTTGGCCAGTTTGTCGGTGGTCAGCATGGCCGCCAGCGGGAAGCCGCCGCCAATGCTCTTGGCGCTGGAAAGAATGTCCGGGGTCACACCGTAATGCATGTAGGCGAACAGATGGCCGCTACGGCCCATGCCGCTCTGCACTTCGTCGAACACCAGAAGGGCCTTGTGCTCGTCACACAGCTTGCGCGCGCCTTGCAGGTATTCCAGTTCGCCGGGCAGCACACCGCCCTCACCCTGAATCGGCTCCAGCACTACCGCGCAGGTCTTGTCGGAGACCGCCGCTTTCAGCGCCTCAAGATCGTTGTAGGGCACGTGGGTGATGCCGGTGATCTTCGGGCCGAAACCGTCGGAGTATTTCGGCTGACCGCCGACGCTCACGGTGAACAGCGTGCGACCGTGAAAGCTATTCACGGCTGCGATGATTTCGTACTTCTCAGGGCCGTACAGGTCATGTGCCACACGACGGGCCAGCTTGAAGGCCGCTTCGTTGGCTTCGGCGCCGGAGTTACAGAAGAACACGCGATCGGCGAAGGTCGCGTCCACCAGCTTTTTGGCCAGACGCAGGGTCGGCTCGTTGGTGAAGACGTTCGACACATGCCACAGATTATTGGCCTGCTCGGTCAAGGCACCGACCAGCGCCGGGTGGCAGTGGCCCAGAACGTTGACGGCGATCCCGCCCGAAAAATCCACCAGCTCACGGCCCGCCTGGTCCCAGACTCGGGAGCCCGCGCCACGTACGGGAATGAACCCGGCCGGCGCGTAGTTGGGGACCATTACCTGGTCGAAATCGGCGCGTTGCACCGCAGCATGCTCAACGGACATCGGAGTCTCCTGATGAGGAACGCCTGCCTGAAACTGGCGAGCGATAGAAAGATTGTAAGGACAGATTCGGCTTCGACCTTGCCGCCAGGCGACAACTTGTTACAGCGCAAAACCGTGTTTTTTCAAGGTTTTCGGCAATGCGACATATTGCGTCACAAAGGCGCAGTTTAAACCGATTGAGAGCGGGTGTCTGGCCCGGCGCTGTTTCGACGTGGACACAATTCACAGTCCGGTGTTGGGTGCGCTACGGCGCTCCGCCCACAGAAAATAGTGCGTCCTCAACACGCCATGCTTAGTGAACGTTCAGCCGCGCTCTGCCGGCACCGGTGAAAGCTCGAACGGGCTGCTGCTGCGTCGCTGGTTGCGGTCTTCACGGGGCGTGGCGCCGAAGAAGTTGCGGTAAGCGCTGGAGAAGTGCGGCCCGGAAGAGAAACCACAGGACAGGCCGATCTGGATGATCGATTTGCTGGTCTGCATCAGCATCTGGCGCGCCTTGTTCAGGCGCAGTTCCAGGTAGTACTGGCTGGGGACGCGATTGAGGTACTGCTTGAAGATGCGCTCCAGCTGACGACGCGACACGCAGACATGCTGGGCAATCTCATCGGTGGTCAGGGGCTCTTCGATGTTGGCTTCCATCAGCAGCACCGCCTGGGTGAGCTTCGGGTGGCTGGAGCCCAGTCGATTCTGCAACGGAATGCGCTGACGTTCGCCGCCCTCGCGAATGCGCTCGACCACCAGCTCTTCGGAAACCGCACCCGCCAGTTCAGCGCCATGATCACGGGACAGCACTGCCAGCAAGAGATCAAGCACCGACATGCCGCCGCAGGCCGTCAGGCGGTCGCGGTCCCAGTCGAACAAGTGGCTGGTGGCGATGACTTTCGGGAAGCGCTCGCTGAAATCGTCCTGCCAGCGCCAGTGCACAGCGGCGCGATAGCCGTCGAGCAACCCGAGTTGCGCCAACGGGTAAACGCCCGCCGACAGACCGCCAATCGAACAGCCGGCACGCACCAGTTGCTTGAGCGCACTGCCGAGCACCGATGCCACTGGAGCAGGTGGCTCGTCCGCCAGCAGAAACAGCTTGTCCAGCCCGTCCAGACGTCCGGCCCAGGGCTCGCCCGGCAATTGCCAGCCGCCGATAGCGGCGGGATCGGCAGGTTCGGCCTGCAGAAACGACAGTTCGTAGACCACTTCAGGGTGCACGCGCTGGGCCATGCGCAAGGCTTCCTCGGCAAGCGCCAGGGTCAGGGCTTTGGTGCCAGGCCAGACAAGGAAACCTATTCGATGGGCAGTCATTGGGACATCCGATACGTATCGCCGCAAAAGCCAAGCCCATGAACAGGCTCGATCTGGAATCTCCAGGTCATGTCGCGTGTCGCGGAGCATGCCCTGTTCTGTTGCAAAAAGGCACCGCCGAAGCGTTGCCACTCATCACTTCAAGCTGCCGGACAGAAACTGCTGCAGGCGCTCGGTCTGCGGATTGGCCAGCACTTCACGCGGGTCGCCACGTTCCAGCACCACGCCCTGATGCAGAAAGACCAACTGGTTGGAGACTTCACGGGCAAAGCCCATTTCGTGGGTCACCACCACCATGGTCCGGCCTTCCTGCGCCAGACCCTGCATGACCTTGAGCACATCGCCGACCAGCTCAGGATCGAGTGCCGACGTCGGCTCATCGAACAGCATCACCTCAGGCTCCATCGCCAGCGCGCGGGCAATCGCCACGCGCTGCTGCTCGCCACCGGACATGTGCCCCGGATAGGCATCCTTGCGGTGCCCGACGCCGACCTTGGCCAGGTAATACTCGGCCTTTTCCAACGCTTCCTTCTTCGGAACGCCCAGCACATGCACCGGCGCCTCGATGATGTTCTGCAGCGCAGTCATGTGCGACCACAGATTGAAATGCTGGAACACCATGGACAGGCGCGAGCGCATGCGCTGCAACTGCTTGCCGTCCGCCGCCTTCAGTCCGCCGTCCTTGTTCGGGACCAGCTTCAGCTCTTCACCGTTAAGCAGAATCTTGCCCGCATGAGGCTGCTCAAGCAGGTTGATGCAACGCAGGAACGTGCTTTTGCCCGAGCCGCTGGAGCCGATGATGCTGATCACATCGCCAGCGCGGGCCGTCAGGGAAACGCCCTTGATCACTTCATGGCTGCCATACCGCTTGTGCAGGTCCTGGACTTCCAGTTTGTTCATGCTTTGGTTTCTCTCGGAACGATCAATCACTGAGCAGGCGTCCCTGGCGCAGCGCCGTGCGCCCCGCCACTTTGGCCAGCCAGAAACCGGGTTGAGCGTAGCGAAGCCGCTCGATGGCAAACAACACACCGGCAGTATTCGCGCAAAGGGTGCTGACCTGATCGGACAGCGGATCGATGACTTCGAACAGCGGCTCGCCGGGCTCGACCCACTCACCAGGGGCGCGCAGGAACGTCACCACGCCGGGGTGCGGAGCGTAGAGCAATTCAGTGCCTTCGAACGGCATGCCTTCACAGGCGTCGTGCGCGGGCTGAGGCCAGTCGCCACTGATAAAACCCTGCTCGGCCAGGAACGCCAGAATACCTTCGGCATGGGCTTCGGCTTCGGGCCTGCCGGTGTCGGCCTGACCGCCCAGCTCGATGGTGGTCGCCAGACAGGCCAGCGGGATCTGCGCCTGCGGGAAGATTCGCGACAGTCGCAGCCATGGCAGCGAGCAGGCCTCATCGAACGAGCTGCCGCCCGAGTCTTCGGCCAGCAACCCAACCTTGACGTTCAGGTGCGCCGACAACGAACGCCACTGCGGCCAGTGCTGGGGCAGCGCGTACATGTGCAGCGCGGCATCGGCGTCGCAGTGCAGATCGAGCACAACGTCAGCGACACAGGCATGTTTGAGCAGAATCCGCTGCATGCCCTGCAGCTCGCATTGCGGCGCAGGCAGACGCTCGAGCACGGTGCTCATGGCCTGACGAATCAACTGAGTGTTGGCGCGCGGATCGTCGCCCAATTGCCCTTCCAGCAACTCGGCAACCGGTTCGCTCAATTCAGTGAAGTCGCGGTTGAAATTCTTGCCGCTGCCGAATTCGAACCGCCCTTGATGCGCGCCTTGCAGCAGTTGGCCGAGGCCCAGCGGGTTGGCGACCGGCACCAGTTCGATGATGCCTTTCAACGCGCCCTGTTGCTCAAGCTCGGTGAGGCGTTTCTTCAACTCCCATGCAGTGCGCATGCCCGGCAGTTCATCGGCGTGCAGGCTGGCCTGAATATAGGCCTTGCGCTCGCCGGAACCGAAACTGAATACGCTCAACTGGCGCTGGGTGCCGAGGGTGCTCCACGGCATTACATGATCGACTCTTTGCATTTCAGACCTTCCGTGGGGCCATGTAGCCCAGCCAGCGACGTTCGGCCATCTTGAACAGTCGCACCAGAATGAATGTCAGGCACAGATAGAAAACGCCTGCGGTGATGTAAGCCTCGAAAGGCAGGTAGAACTGGGCGTTGACCGTACGGGCCGCGCCGGTGATATCGATAAGGGTCACGATGGACGCCAGACTGGTGGTCTGCAGCATCATGATCACTTCGTTGCTGTACTGCGGCAGCGCCCGGCGCAGGGCCGAAGGCAGCAGGATGCGGCGGTACATTTTCGAGCGCGACATGCCCATCGCCCGCGCCGCTTCGATTTCCCCGGCAGGCGTTGCCTTGAGGCTGCCTGCGATGATTTCGGCGGTGTAGGCGCTGGTGTTCACGGCGAAGGCCAGACAGGCGCAAAACGTTGCGCTGGACAGCCATGGCCACAGCACGCTTTCACGTACGGCTTCAAACTGGGCCAGTCCGTAATAGATCAGGAACAGCTGCACCAGCATCGGCGTCCCGCGAATCACGTAGGTGTACAACCAGGCCGGCATGTTCACCCATGGGTTTTTCGAGACCCGCATCAACCCCAGAGGCAGCGCTGCGAGCAGACCGAAACCCAGGGAAATCGCCAGCAGCTTGAGGGTCACCAACAGGCCGCCGAAGTACAGCGGCAGGCTTTCCCAGATGACGTTGTAGTCGAAAATCATAGGTCAGCCGCCCTGACGCCCACGGAGTAGCGTTTTTCCAGATAACGCAGGGCCAGCAGCGAAACACTGGTAATCACCAGATACATCGCCGCGACCGCGAGAAAGAAAGTGAAGGGTTCGCGGGTGGCATCCGCCGCCTGCTTGGCCTTGAACATCATGTCCTGCAGACCGACCACGGAAATCAGCGCGGTGGCCTTGGTCAGGACCAGCCAGTTATTGGTGAAACCGGGAATCGCCAGACGGATCATCTGCGGCACCAGGATGCGGAAAAACACCTTGCCGCTGCTCATGCCATACGCCATGCCCGCCTCGGCCTGCCCCTTGGGGATGGCCATGAACGCGCCACGGAAGGTCTCGGACAGGTAGGCGCCAAAGATGAAGCCCAGCGTGCAAATGCCTGCTGCGAACGGGTCGAGATCGATGTAATCCTCAAAACCCAGCATCGGCGCGACACGATTGAGCAGGTCCTGACCGCCATAGAAGATCAGCAGGATCAGAACCAGATCGGGGATACCGCGAATCACGGTGCTGTACAAATCGCCCAGCCAGGCCAGCCAGCGCACCGGCGACAGACGAAGCGCCACGCCGATCAGACCGAGAACGATCGCCAGGGCCATCGATGACAGCGCCAACTGCAACGTCAGCCAGGCACCTTCGAGGATCACAGCCCCGTAGCCTTTCAACATCATGTGCGGTCCTCAAGCGTGGAATAAAAAATGGCGCAAGCCAGCGAGTCTGTTTGCGCCATTTCGGTCAGTACCTTGCGGCGGTTTTTATTTGCCGTAGATGTCGAAATCGAAGTACTTGTCCTGGATTGCCTTGTACTTGCCATTGGCACGGATTGCAGCGATGGCGGCGTTGAGACGGTCAAGGTTGGCCTTGTCGCCCTTGCGCACCGCGATGCCGATGCCATCACCGAAGTATTTCGGGTCGGTGAACGACGGGCCGACGAATGCGTAACCCTTGCCAGCGTCGGTCTTCAGGAAACCGTCCTGCAGCAGGGTGGCATCAGCCACGGTACCGTCCAGGCGACCGGCGCCGATGTCCAGGTAGATTTCGTTCTGCGAACCGTATGGCGTTACTTCGACACCCAGAGGCGCCAGGGTTTCACGGGCGAAACGCTCGTGGATCGAACCACGCTGCACGCCGATCTTCTTGCCCTTGAGCTCAGCCAGGTTGTCGCTGACCGTAGTGCCTTCCTTCATGACCAGACGGGCCGGGGAATTGTAGTACTTGCCGGTGAAGTCCACGGACTTCTTGCGGTCTTCGGTGATGGACATCGAAGACAGGATCGCGTCGATCTTGCGTACTTTCAGCGCAGGGATCAGGCCGTCGAATTCCTGTTCGACCCACGTGCACTTGGCTTTCATTTCTTCACACAGCGCATTGCCGATGTCGTAGTCGAAACCGACGATGCTGCCGTCCGGTGCCTTGGAGGCGAACGGAGGGTACGCGGCTTCAATACCGATTTTCAGCGGCTTTTCGTCAGCGAATGTCGGCTGGGCAAGCACGGACAACGCCAGCGCGCCAATAAGCATGAGCTTTTTCATTTACAGAACTCCATCGGTAAAGCACGACAAGTGGCAGAGTGGGCAGCGCCCATTATGCGAAAGGACCATCCAGAGAGAGCGACATCAGGCATCCGATACCGTGTTTCGGTTCACCGGCCTCTGACGAGTGAGGGGCATTTTAACGACAGGCTCGAAGTCGATATTTCTTCAATGCGACAACAAGTTACAGAAGCGCCTGAAAAGCACCCTAACCCTGTTGACGAAGCTGAAATCACGTGATCCAGCGGATCATATCCAACCGATCAATACAGCAAAAAGCGCGCCCATTATTGGCAAAGCCTTCTAATCCGGCAAGCCCAGCGTGTGATCGGCCTGGAGAATCGTCTTCAGGCACTGCTTATTCCTACAGATAACGGGGCGAGTGTCCCACAAGGAAGCAGGCGGGAGAAACAGCGGGTAGACGCGTAACAGGTCGATATATCCCGGCCGGAAAGCCAGAAGCTGATCGTGCAGATGCTCAGCGACCGCATGCAGCCGGGACGCAGAGCGTCCTGAGAGGCATTCCCACGCGGAGCATGGGAACGATCAGTGGGGTATCAGGCGGCGCTCATGGTCTTGTGGGTTTCGATCAAGTGCTGGACAACACCTGGATCAGCCAGGGTGGAGATGTCGCCCAAAGCGTCGTACTCACCGGTTGCGATCTTGCGCAGGATGCGGCGCATGATCTTGCCCGAGCGGGTTTTCGGCAGGCCCGGCGCCCACTGGATGAAGTCAGGCGAGGCAATCGGACCGATCTCCTTGCGCACCCAGTTGCGCAGTTCGATGCGCAGCGCTTCATCTGCCGTTTCACCGGCGTTGAGCGTGACGTACACGTAGATGCCCTGCCCTTTCAGATCATGCGGCACACCGACCACAGCCGCTTCGGCGACTTTCGGGTGCGCGACCATCGCGCTTTCGATCTCGGCAGTCCCCATGCGGTGGCCGGAAACGTTGAGCACGTCGTCCACGCGACCGGTGATCCAGTAGTAACCGTCTTCGTCGCGACGCGCACCGTCACCGGTGAAGTACATGCCACAAAACGTCTTGAAGTAGGTGTCGACGAAGCGGTCGTGATCGCCATACAGCGAACGCGACTGACCCGGCCAGGAATCGAGAATCACCAGATTACCTTCGGCCGCGCCCTCGATCAGGTTGCCCAGATTGTCCACCAGCGCCGGAATCACGCCGAAGAACGGACGTGTTGCCGAACCCGGTTTGAGCGCGGTCGCACCCGGCAGCGGGCTGATCAGAATGCCGCCGGTTTCGGTCTGCCACCAGGTGTCGACGATCGGGCAGTTTTTCTTGCCCACGGTGTCGTAGTACCAGCCCCAGGCCTCAGGGTTGATCGGCTCGCCGACCGAACCCAGCAGACGCAGGCTGGAACCGTCAGCGCCCTCAACCGAACGCGTACCCTCGGCCATCATGGCGCGAATGGCGGTCGGTGCGGTGTAGAGGATGTTGACCTTGTGCTTGTCGATGATCTTCGACACGCGGGTGATGTCCGGGTAGTTCGGCACACCTTCGAACAGCAGCGTGGTCGCGCCGTTGGCCAGCGGGCCGTAGACGATGTAGCTGTGGCCGGTGACCCAGCCCACGTCTGCCGTGCACCAGTAGATCTCGCCCGGCTTGTAGTCGAACACGCGTTCGTGAGTCAGTGCCGCGTAGAGCAAATAACCGGCGGTCGTGTGCAGCACGCCCTTGGGCTTGCCGGTGGAACCGGAGGTGTAAAGGATGAACAGGGATTCTTCAGCGCCCATTTCCTTCGGCGCGCAGGTGCTCGATGCCACTTCCAGCAACGCGTGGTACCAGATGTCGCGGTGGCGGTTCCACTCGATCTCGCCGCCGGTGCGCTTGCAGACAATGACTTTCTGCACGCTGCTGGTTTCAGGGTTGGTCAGCGCACGGTCGACGTTGGCCTTGAGCGGGGTTTTCTTGCCGCCACGCAGACCTTCGTCAGCAGTGATGACAACCTTGGAACTGCAATCGATGATGCGGCCGGCCAGCGCTTCCGGTGAGAAGCCGCCGAACACCACCGAGTGGATCGCTCCGATCCGGGCGCACGCCAGCATGGCGACCACAGCCTCGGGGATCATGGGCATATAGATAGTCACGACGTCACCACGGTGCACGTCCTGACCGCGCAGGGCGTTGGCGAACTTGCAGACTTCGGCGTGCAGTTCGCGGTAGGTGATTTCACGGTGTTCGGAAGGATCGTCACCTTCCCAGATGATCGCAATGCTGTCGCCGCGCTCTTCCAGATGACGGTCCAGGCAGTTGTAGGCCACGTTCAGCGTGCCGTCGGCGAACCATTTGATGTCGACGCGGTGATCGTCAAAGGAAGTCTGTTTGACGTTTGTGAAGGGTTTGATCCAGTCGAGGCGCTTGGCCTGCTCACGCCAGAAACCATCGGGGTTGACCACCGACTGCTGGTACATGGCCTTGTAGGTTGCCTCATCCGTCAGCGTGTTCGCTGCGACTTCTGGGCGGACGGGGTACAGGGAAGCTGCACTCATCTTGGTTACCTCGGTGGATAGTTGTTGTTTTATGAGTCCGTTGTATCCCGACCTACCTTACAGGACCATTCGACGTTGGTCTTACCGGCCGGGGCCGCTTCGTCCACGCCTTCACACATGCCATGACCACAGGCGCCATCAACGGATTGTTACCGTTTCGATAAAAAGGCTTATCAAAAGCCTTTATATATGTCGAGCGGCGAGAAGCCTAGAATCACTTTCGCCAACATGGCAAACACCAACAGCCCCCACACAGGTACGGTTCAAATCACTCGCAATGTTTCCTGAATTCAATTATTCGTCAGGCGCATTCGCTCGCACTCAAGAAGGTAAACAGCAATGAAAGCTTCATTCGCGATTCTGGCACTTTGCAGTCTCAGCACATTGGCCATGGCCGAAGAATCGCAAACCAAGGTCGCCGTGCAACAGGCACGCGTCGAGGAATATAAATACGGCACTCACCTGGATATCGCCAGGGTCATTTCCACCAGCCAGATCCCCAATGTCTGTCAGGTCGTCCCGGCCCGCATGGTCTACGAAGACTCGCAGGGCAAGCAGCACATCATGAGTTATCAGGTGATGGGTAACGGCTGCAGCAACGGCTGACACTGGCTTGACTGGCGCGACGCCTCGCAGATTATTGTGCAGATAACGATGCGAGGCGCCTCCTGAAATGCTTACATGGGGCGCAGGGTTTTCAAACAACAAGCGTGCTATTCACTGTGCTTGCCCACTTCATATTCACGCAACTTGTTGGCAATGGTTGTATGTGAAACACCCAGTCTTTTACCCAATTGCCGACTGCTGGGATAGTGCGCGTAAAGTTGCTCGAGCACCGACTTCTCGAAACGCCCGACAATGGCTTCAAGTCCCCCATCCAGCGAAACATCGGTCAATGTCTGTCGCACGCCGTAATCGGGCAGCCGGATATGTTCGGCCTGCACCTGTGTGCCGTCGCACAACGAAACAGCCTGAAACAACACATTCTCCAGCTGCCGCACATTGCCCGGCCAGTGATACTGGCTGAGTCGTTTCATGGCGGCAGGCGCAATTCCCGGCAAAGCGCAACCAATCTGGCGACTGGCCTGATCGAGAAAGTGCTCGACCAGAGGCGTCAGGCCATCCAGGCACTCGCGCAGCGGCGGGATGTGCAGGGTCAGCACGTTGAGCCGGTGGTAAAGGTCCTGCCGAAAAACACCCTGGGCGCAGAGTTCGGACAGATCGACTTGCGTCGAGCACATCACGCGTACATCCAGATACATGTCCTCATCGCTGCCCACGCGGCGAAAGCAGCCATCCTGAATGAAGCGCAGCAACTTGGCCTGCATACGGGCGCTCAGTTCGCCGACGCCATCGAGAAACAGCGTGCCGCCCGCCGTCAGTTCCAGCAGACCCAGCCGCCCTTCCACGCGCGCGCCTTCGAACGCACCGGGGTCGTAGCCGAACAATTCGGTCTCGGCCATGGATTCGGACAGTCCCGCGCAATTCAGCGCCATCATCGGCGACTGGCCGCGTGGGCTCGACAGATGACAGGCGCGGGCCAGCAGTTCCTTGCCGGTTCCGGTCTCGCCTTCGATCAGCAGCGGCGCATCCAGCGGCGCCATGCGGCGCGCCTCACGCACCACGGCGGCCATGATCTTCGAACTCTGAAAGATGCTGTCAAAACCGCGCAATTCCTGCTTGCGCACGTGATAGATACGCTCGCCTACCCGGTCCGCCCGGTGCAGCGTCAACACTGCGCCCGCCATCGCCTCGCTGTCGTCATGCTCCGACTGCAACGGCGCGATGTCCGCCAGAAACACATCACCGCGCACCTTGATGCGTAATCCGTTGATCCGCGACTTGTTGGCACGCACCAGCGCGGGCAGGTCGAAATCCTCGGCATAGCGCGACAGCGGAATGCCCGGCACCTCATCGACCCGCACACCCAGCAACTGGGCCGCGGCCCGGTTGGCGGCCACGATGGCACCGGCCATATCGATGGACAGCACCGGAAATTCCAGCGCGCCCAGCAAGGCATTCAGCTCCATGTGGCGTCGTTCGCTGGGCATCAATCCGACGCGTTTGACGCCGAATACCCCGGTAATCGCCTCGAACCGGGGACGCAAGGCCTGGAACTGCATGTTGATCAGGTTCGGGCAGTGCAGGTAAATCGCATCGCCATGCTCACCACCCACCTCGCCTCTGGCCACGTTGACCCCGTAGGCAACCAGCAGGTCGAGAATGTCGCGAAGAATGCCGATGCGATTCTGACAATGGACCTTGATGCGCATGGATGCTCGTTCCTCGGGGCGTGTTTTTTGTTGTAGCACGAAGTCTACCGTCAAGAATACGTGACAGCCCAGCGCAATGAAGGGCTCTCAGGACCACGATTCGCTTGACCGACAAAGCATTCGTAAAGTTTTCGTTACGCCTGAATGGGGAAATCGCGAAGACCGCGAAGAGCAGCCCGCTGACGTTACGCGGGATTTGCGCTATTTCTGGGTCATTGCGCTTCCCACAGAAAGCAGCCCCATAACAACAACAGCGCTCTTCAGGAGACCAGCATGGCCCAGACGCACTACGTAGCGCGTGAGCCCGACGCAGAGGGCTTCATCGATTACCCGGCCGCCGAACACGCGGTATGGAACACGCTGATCACTCGCCAGATGAAAGTCATCGAAGGCCGTGCCTGTCAGGAATATCTGGACGGCATCGAGCAGCTTGGCCTGCCCCACGACCGGATTCCGCAACTGGGCGAAATCAACAAGGTGCTGGGAGCGACTACCGGCTGGCAGGTCGAACGCGTGCCAGCGCTGATTCCGTTCCAGACCTTTTTCGAACTGCTGGCCAGCAAGCGCTTCCCGGTCGCGACGTTCATTCGCACGGAAGAAGAACTGGACTACCTGCAGGAACCCGACATCTTTCACGAGATATTCGGTCACTGCCCGCTGCTGACCAATCCCTGGTTCGCTGAGTTCACCCACACCTACGGCAAGCTCGGCCTGAGCGCGACCAAGGAACAGCGGGTATATCTGGCCCGCCTGTACTGGATGACCATCGAGTTCGGCCTGGTGGACACGCCACAGGGACGCAAAATCTACGGCGGCGGCATCCTGTCTTCACCCAAGGAAGCGGTGTACAGCCTGTCACCGGAGCCCGAGCATCAGCCGTTCGACCCGCTCGAAGCGATGCGCACGCCTTATCGCATCGACATCCTGCAACCGGTGTACTTTGTTCTGCCCGACCTCAAGCGCCTGTTCGATCTGGCGCAGGAAGACATCATGGGGCTGGTCGAACGCGGTATGCAGATGGGTCTGCATGCGCCAAAATTTCCGCCCAAACCTAAAAACCACGCGGCCTGATCGCCTGATCGGCAGCCACGCGTCATAAGGATCCTGTTCATGACTACACTCAACCAAGCCCACTGCGAAGCCTGCCGTGCCGACGCGCCACAAGTCAGCGAAGCCGAGCTGCCTGAACTGCTCAGGCAGATTCCGGACTGGAACATCGAAGTGCGCGACAGCGTCATGCAGCTGGAGAAAGTCTTCCTGTTCAAGAATTTCAAGTTTGCCCTGGCCTTCACCAACGCTGTCGGCGAAATCGCCGAAGCTGAAGGTCATCATCCGGGTCTGCTGACCGAATGGGGCAAAGTGACCGTAACCTGGTGGAGCCACTCGATCAAAGGGCTGCACCGCAATGACTTCATCATGGCCGCCCGCACCGACGAGGTGGCCAAAGACGCCGAGGGACGCAAATAATGCATTTCAGGGACATCCAGCGTGTACCGGGCGATCCGATTCTGGGTCTGATCGAGGCTTACGCCAATGATGCGAACCCCGACAAGTTCGACCTGGGCGTGGGTGTCTACAAGGATTCACAAGGCCAGACGCCGGTGCCGCGTGCCGTGAAAGCGGCGGAACAGCGGCTGGTCGACCGGCAGATGACCAAAACCTACATCGGCAGCCACGGTGATCCGCACTTCGGCACGCTGATCAGCGAGCTGGTGCTGGGTGGCGACTCACCGCTCATCAAGGCAAAGCGTGCAGGCGCTACCCAGACACCGGGCGGTACCGGCGCGTTGCGTCTGGCAGCAGACTTCATCGGTCAGTGCCTGCCCGGCAAGGGTATCTGGCTGAGCGACCCGACATGGCCGCTGCATGAAACGATCTTCAACAAGGTTGGCCTGAAGGTCGGCCATTACCCTTACGTGGGTAGCGATAACCGGCTGAACGTCGATGGCATGCTCGACGCCCTGCGTCAGGTTCCGCAAGGCGATGTGGTGTTGCTGCATGCCTGCTGTCACAACCCGACCGGTTTTGACCTGTCTCACGATGACTGGCGTGAAGTGCTGAAGATCGTGCAGAGCCGCGAGCTGTTGCCCTTGATCGACTTCGCTTATCAGGGCTTTGGTGACGGGCTTGAAGAAGACGCCTGGGCGGTTCGTCTGTTCGCCGAGGCACTGCCGGAACTGCTGATCACCACCTCGTGCTCGAAGAACTTTGGCCTGTACCGCGAGCGCACCGGCGCGTTGATCGTCTGCACCGACGAGACGCAAAAGCTGCTGGATGTGCGCAGTCAGCTGGCAAGCATCGCGCGTAATCTCTGGTCGAACCCACCCGATCACGGTGCTGCCGTGGTAGCCGAGATTCTGGGAGATCCCGAGCTGAAAAGCCTGTGGGCCGACGAGGTTGAAGAGATGCGTCAACGCGTGGCGCAACTGCGCAGCGGACTGGTCGAAGCTCTGACGCCGCTGGGACTGGGCGAGCGCTTTGCTCACATTGCACAGCAGCGCGGAATGTTTTCCTACACCGGCATCACCGGCGAACAGGTCACCAGACTGCGTGAGGAGCAAAGCGTGTACATGGTCAATGACGGACGAGCCAACATGGCCGGTATCGATGCCCGCCGTCTGGATCAGCTGGCGCAGGCGATTGCGGCGGTGTGTAAAGGGTAAAGGGCGCCTCTCGCTTCTGATCGGCAAACACCTGCGGGAGGCGCCATCACGTCTTCGACGTGGCGCTGTCGCGCTGCAAACACCGGAGTGTGGGAGGCGGCTTGCCGGCGATGCGGTTTTTCAGGCGCATCATCAGCGACTGATGACGCCATCGCCGGCAAGCCGCCTCCCACAATTTGTCGTTCACTGAGGTACTGGTCTAAGACAGAAAGATATCCGCCCCAACCTCATCGATAGCAGTGAGCCATCCCATAAAGGCCTATTGCCAGCCAACTCGCCAAAGACAGTAAAATCCTTTTTTTGTTTCGCCACTCAGTCAATCAGTTGAAAAAAATATCGGGATTGTCATTTTCAGTGGGGTATCCTGCGCATGCTTTTTTAAAGCACGGTTCTATCTGCAACCCCTTGCGAGGAGCGATGACGATGCATGAAATCCCTAACTTCCCACCAGGCCAACAGGAACCAAAGCAGTCGACTCTGGCTCAACAGGAGCTTGGTCAACCTGCCGCAATGAAAGCTGCACCCTCGGCCCAAGACAGCCAGAAAGCCCGAAGCAAAGACTGAAGGCGATTGTTTTCAGGCGTATCGAAAAACGGTTCTGCCGATTTTCAATACGCCTGGAAAACCAGCGAGAGGCACACGGACACACCCATGAGCGATTTCACCGAAACCCAGGCCAGCGCATTGATTGGTACTGCTGAAAAAATGATCGAGATCTGGTCGCGCCTGAGCCCGGAAAAGCAGCAAGCCCTGCTGGCCCGCTTCGGCACCCAGGAAAATGCCTTGGCTGCACTGGTGACCACGCATCTGGTTGCACCTTCCGGCGCCTGATCTGCTCTTCAATTTAGCAGCACATCCCCCCTGCCCTACAGATTTATTGCAATCTGTTACCAGCATCGTCCGATGCGCCGTATGATGACCACATCGAGAGCTTGCTAAGGATTTTTCGCGCACGCTTTTCAATTGCACCGCTTGAATGCCACACGTCCACTTCATGATCAGAATGAAACCTCTCTCCATGCCCGAGACAAACACTGCTGCACCGCAAACCCCGATGGCCATCACCCTGACGGTGGTTTCCATCGTCATGTTCACCTTCATTGGCTACCTGAACATCGGCATCCCGCTGGCGGTTTTGCCCGGTTATGTCCACAGCGACCTGGGTTTTGGCGCAGTGATAGCCGGTCTCGTCATCAGTGTGCAGTACCTCGCTACGTTGATCAGCCGCCCTTGGGCGAGTCGCATTATCGATAATCTGGGCAGCAAGAAAGCCGTCCAGCTTGGCTTGGCGGGCTGCGGTTTGAGCGGCGTGTTCATGCTGGTGCCCGTCTGGCTGCAAGCGTGGCCGATGGCGAGTCTGGTGGTATTGCTGATTGGCCGGGTGATTCTGGGCAGCGCGGAGAGTCTGGTGGGTTCCGGCTCGATTGGCTGGGGCATCGGCCGGGTCGGCGCACAGAACACCGCCAAGGTGATCTCCTGGAACGGTATCGCCAGCTACGGCGCACTGGCCATCGGTGCCCCGCTGGGCGTCTGGATGGTGAATGAACTGGGTCTGTGGACGGTTGGCGTGAGCATCATGCTGTTGTGCGCAACGGGTCTGCTGCTGACCTGGAAGAAACCCGGTGCACCCATCGTGCACGGTGAGCGCCTGCCGTTCATGGATGTGCTGGGACGCGTCTTTCCCCATGGCATGGGCCTGGCACTGGGCGGTATCGGCTTCGGCACCATCGCGACCTTTATCACCCTCTACTACGCCAGCAATCACTGGCCAAACGCCGCACTGTGCCTGACCCTGTTCGGCGGCAGTTTCATTGCGGCGCGATTGCTGTTCGGCAATCTGATCAATCGGCTGGGTGGCTTTCGGGTGGCGATCGTCTGCCTGTCAGTCGAGACTCTGGGCCTATTGCTGCTGTGGATGGCACCCACGCCCGGCCTGGCGCTGGCGGGTGCAGCATTGACCGGGTTCGGCTTTTCGCTGGTGTTTCCGGCGCTGGGCGTCGAGGCGGTCAATCTGGTGCCGGCGTCCAGCCGTGGCGCGGCGGTGGGTGCCTATTCGCTGTTCATCGACCTGTCGCTGGGCATCACCGGGCCGTTGGCCGGGGCGATTGCCGCCGGTTTCGGCTTTGTCTCGATCTTCCTGTTCGCCGCGCTCGCGTCGCTGAGCGGGCTGGGCCTGAGCATTTACATGTACCGTCAGGCACAGGCCCTGAGGCAGCAACAGGCAGATTGATTGCACCTCAACTGGCCTTGGGCTTCTTCTTGCCCAGCAGGTGCGAGAACACGGCCTGCAGATCATCCGAACTCGCGTCTTCGTCCAGGTTGAGTTTGCTGTCGATGTGGTCCATGTGGTGCATCATCAACTCGACCGCCAGCGCCGCATCCCGCGCCTCGATCGCATCGATCAACTGGTTGTGCTCGTCGTAGGAACAGTGCGTGCGGTTGCCGGTTTCGTATTGGGCAATGATCAGTGAAGTCTGGGAAACCAGGCTGCGCTGGAAGCTGATCAGCGGCGCATTTCGGGCCGCAACGGCCAGTTGCAGGTGGAACTCGCCGGACAGACGAATGCCCGCACCTCGATCCCCTCGGGAAAAACTGTCGCGCTCATCGCTCACCATCTGGCGCAACTGCGCGAGCTGCGCGACCGTGGCGTGCTCGACAGCCAGCTCGGTGATGGCCTTTTCCACCAGGCGCCGGGCGAAGAACACCTGACGGGCTTCCTCGACGCTGGGACTGGCGACCACGGCACCACGATTGGGGCGCAGCAGCACGACGCCTTCATGACCCAGACGCGACAAGGCGCGGCGGATGATGGTGCGACTCACACCGAAAATCTCGCCCAGTGCCTCTTCGCTCAGCCGGGTGCCCGGCGCCAGACGCTGCTCAAGGATGGCGTCGAAGATGTGCGCGTAAACAATATCGTCCTGAGTCAGGCTGCTTCCAGCCTTGGCAGGTCGCGTCGGTTTCTTGAGAGGCAGGGACTGATCGTTCATGGGCACTCGGGCGCGGATGGATGACGGCGTCGCAACGGGCGCATTGTACACAGGGCAAAACCGGAAAGGCGTGCTCACGTCTGGCGACTGAAAGGCGCCCAGAAAAAAGCCCGCAGTGTGCGCGGGCAAGCGAGTATCAGCTGCCCCGGTACGTCGAGTAGCTGTAGGGCGAGATTAACAGTGGCACATGGAAGTGGGCCTGACCTGCGTCAATGCCAAAGCGCAACACCACCACATTGAGAAAGGCCGGCTCGTTGAGCACCGCGCCTCTTGCCCGATAGTAATCGCCCGCGTGGAAATGCAGCTGGTAAACGCCGGATCGATACTCATCGTCCTGCAGCAACGGTGCGTCGCAGCGACCGTCGCTGTTGGTGACGGCGCTGGCAACCTTGAGCATCTGTTCACCTTCAATGCGGTAGAGCTCGATGACGATGGACGCACCGGGACAGCCATGCGCGGCATCCAGAACGTGTGTGGTCAATTTTCCCAAGGCGCTGCTCCTTGTCGTGATCGTTGCGACGATACCGCACCAACAAGGTGCTCGTCAGGGCGCTGTTGTCAGCGATTAAGACACTTTTCGAAAATCCTGTACACGCTCGGCCCGAAACCATAGAGCCTTGAACGCGCCAATCCGGCCGAATTGCTTTGAAATCAGTGAAGCGAAGGAAATCAATCAGTTTTTTCTGATTAAGCTGACCAGTCAGGCAGGTTTCTTGCTTGTTTCTTGCTTGTAGAGATCCTGCAGATTTTCGCACCGTAGTCATCGCGGTTGATGACAGGGAGCGAGGTTACAATTTCAAAAATAAATTGTATACAATCCTTGCACTGCGGGTGCCCTGCCTTTACCCGCACCCGACCTGATTTCACGCCTATCGCCAATAAGGAAGCCAGCAGTGAGCGCCGACTACCCCCGCGACCTGATCGGATATGGAAACAACCCGCCTCACCCTCGCTGGCCGGGCAATGCGCGTATCGCGCTGTCGTTCGTGCTGAACTACGAGGAAGGCGGCGAGCGCAATATCCTGCATGGCGACAAGGAATCCGAAGCGTTTCTTTCCGAAATGGTCGCCGCGCAACCGCTGCAGGGCCAGCGCAACATGAGCATGGAATCGCTCTACGAATACGGCAGCCGCGCGGGCGTGTGGCGCATTCTCAAGCTGTTCAAACAGTTCGATATCCCGTTGACGATCTTTGCCGTGGCGATGGCCGCGCAGCGTCATCCGGACGTGATCCGCGCCATGGTTGCCGACGGCCACGAGATCTGCAGCCACGGCTATCGCTGGATCGATTACCAGAACATGGACGAGGCCCAGGAGCGCGAACACATGCGCCAGGCGATCCGCATCCTCACCAAAATCAGCGGCGAGCGTCCATTGGGCTGGTACACCGGGCGCACCGGCCCAAACACCCGGCGGCTGGTGATGGAGGAAGGCGGCTTTCTCTACGACTGCGACACTTACGACGACGACCTGCCCTACTGGGAACCGAACAACCCGACCGGCAAGCCGCATCTGGTGATTCCTTACACGCTGGACACCAACGACATGCGCTTCACACAGGTGCAGGGCTTCAACAACGGCGAACAGTTCTTCCAGTACCTCAAGGATGCGTTTGACGTGCTGTACGCCGAAGGTGAAGAGACACCGAAAATGCTTTCCATCGGCCTGCACTGCCGCCTGATCGGCCGCCCTGCCCGCCTTGCCGCACTCAAACGGTTCATCGAATACGTCAAAGGCCATGAGCAGGTGTGGTTCACGCGCCGCGTCGACATCGCCCGTCACTGGCACGCCGAGCATCCGTTCACGGCCGAGGCGACGCAATGACCGACTTTTCAGGTTTTGCCCCGTCGATAATGGGCCGCGACGCGTTCATCGCCGCCTTCGGCGATATCTACGAACATTCTCCCTGGGTCGCGCAGCAGGCTTACGACCAAGGGACGCTGGCGGCGCTGGATCAGATTGAAACCCTGTATAAGCGCATGAGCGACATCCTGCTTGGCGCCACGCAGGCGCAACAACTGGCACTGATCAACGCTCACCCGGACCTGGCCGGCAAGGCCGCCGTTCAGGGCGAATTGACCGAGGCCAGCAGCAATGAACAGGCAGGCGCAGGCATCCACCTCTGCACGCCGGAAGAGTTTCAGCGCTTCACCGAGTTGAATGAGGCTTACAAGGCCCGCTTCGGCTTTCCGTTCATCATGGCGGTCAAGGGCAGCGACAGGCACAAGATACTGGCGGCGTTCGAACAACGTCTCCACCACTCGCCGGAGGCCGAGTTCGCTTGCGCCCTGGCCGAGATCAACAAAATCGCACTGTTCCGTTTGCAGGCGCTTCAGGCGCCGCGCTCATCCAACGTTTAGAAGGCAGACAAGAAGCATGAAAGTTTACGCCGCACCGTTCGAGAAGTTCGTGAACCTGGCTGACGCGCGTCTGGGCACGAAGGTTCTGTCCGTGACCGACGACTGGTTCGCCGATGCCAACCGCCTGTTCCAGCCGACGCCTGCGGTCTGGAAGGAAGGCGTGTTCGACGACAACGGCAAGTGGATGGACGGCTGGGAATCGCGCCGCAAACGCTTCGAAGGTTACGACAGCGCGGTCATTCGCCTGGGCGTGGCGGGCACCATCAAGGGCGTGGACATCGATACCTCGTTCTTCACCGGCAACTTCCCGCCGTCCGCCTCGCTGGAAGCCTGCTTTCTGGCCTCGGGTGAGCCGGACGAAAACACGGCATGGACCGAAGTGCTGCCGTCAGTGGAGTTGAAAGGCAACAGTCATCACTACCACGAAATCAGCCACGACCAACCGTTCAGCCACCTGCGCTTCAACATCTATCCGGACGGCGGCGTGGCACGCCTGCGCGTGCATGGCGTGCCGCATCGCGACTGGACCACAGTCGGTGATGGCGAGCAGATCGATCTGGTGGCGGCGCTCAATGGCGGCCGTTCGATTGCCTGCTCGGACGAGCACTACGGCAGCATGAGCAACATTCTCAATCCGGGCCGTGGCGTGAACATGGGTGACGGCTGGGAAACCGCCCGCCGCCGCACGCCGGGCAATGACTGGGTGATCGTGGCGCTGGGGCATCCGGGCGAAGTCGAGAAAGTCATCGTCGACACCCTGCACTTCAAAGGCAACTACCCGGACAGCTGCTCGATCCAGGGCGCGTTCGTGAAAGGCGGCACCGACAGCCAGATCGAAACCCAGAGCCTGTTCTGGCGCGAACTGCTGCCCAGCCAGAAACTGACCATGCACGCCGAGCACGAATTTGCCGAGCAGGTCAAAGCCATCGGACCGATCACCCACATCCGCCTGAACGTGTTCCCGGATGGCGGCGTCAGCCGGTTGCGGTTGCTGGGCAAAGTGTCGCGGTAAGCTTCAGCGTTGAGAAAGTGCCCGATTGAATGCATACCTCGTGGGAGGCGGCTTGCCGGCGATGGCGTCAGTTCAGTCACTGATGTGTTGCTTTCAAAAAAGGCATCGCCGGCAAGCCGCCTCCCACAGTGCGTTGGTTGCAGCAAGACGTTTATATAACGGTGTGCACCTGGCGTGTGCATTCAGGCGGTGACGCTCTGCGTCACATTATGAAGCGGTGTTATCACGCAGAGCGTGGGAACGGATCATCACATTGAGAACAGAAGAACCCGCATGCGCAAACTGATAATCGAGCCGTTGACCAAGGAAGCCTTCGCGCCGTTTGGTGACGTGATCGAGACCGATGGCAGCGATCACTTCATGATCAACAACGGTTCGACCATGCGCTTTCATCGTCTGGCGGAGGTTGAGACCGCGCAGCCGGACGACAAGGCGATCATCAGCATCTTCCGCGCCGAGGCGCTGCCGATGCCGTTGACCATCACCATGCTGGAGCGTCATCCGCAGGGCAGTCAGGCGTTCATACCGCTGCTCGGCAACCCTTTTCTGATCGTGGTCGCGCCACTTGGCGATGCACCTGAATCAGAGCTGACCCGTGCCTTCGTCTCCAACGGCAGGCAGGGTATCAATTACCATCGCGGCGTCTGGCACCATCCGGTGCTGACGATCGAAAAGCGGGATGACTTCCTGGTGGTTGATCGCAGTGGAACCGGCAATAACTGCGATGAGCATTACTTTGCAGAGCACCAGTTGCTGGTGCTTGATCCCGACTCCCAGGAAGGGCCTGAGCACCCGTGAAGTGGTGACAGGTATTTAGGTAAGCACCGTGGCTGCACATTTGATGGAATGGCTGAATCTGGGCATACGCTGGATTCACATGATTGTGGGCGTTGCCTGGATCGGCGCATCGTTCTACTTCGTCTGGCTGGAAAACAACCTCAACCGCAAGAACCCGCGTGACGGGCTTTCGGGTGATCTGTGGGCCATCCATGGGGGTGGCATCTATCACTTGGAAAAATACAAGCTCGCCCCGCCGACAATGCCGGAGAACCTGCACTGGTTCAAATGGGAAGCCTATTCGACCTGGCTGTCGGGCGTAGCTCTTTTGTGCGTGGTGTTTTACGCCAATCCGACGTTGTACCTGCTGGCACCGGGCAGCAGCCTGTCGGGCGCGGAAGGCGTGCACATCGGGCTGGGTTCGTTGTTCGTCGGCTGGTTCATCTACAGTTTTCTGTGCGACTCGGCACTGGGCAAGCGCCCTGCCCTGCTGGGCCTGATTCTGTTCATTCTGCTGGTCGCGGCAGCCTACGGGTTCAGCAAGGTGTTCAGCGGCCGCGGCGCATACCTGCATGTCGGGGCGATCATGGGCACCATCATGGTCGGCAACGTGTTCCGCATCATCATGCCGGCGCAACGTGCGCTGGTCGCCGCCATCGCCGAAAACCGCACGCCGGACCCGAGCCTGCCGGCCAAAGGGCTGCTGCGTTCACGGCACAACAACTACTTCACCCTGCCCGTGCTGTTCATCATGATCAGCAACCACTTCCCGAGCACCTACGGCAGTGAATACAACTGGCTGATTCTGGCGGGCATCGCCCTGCTGGCGGTGCTGGTACGCCATTATTTCAATACCCGCCATGACAGCCATCGCTTCGCCTGGACACTGCCGGTGGCCGCGCTGGGCATGCTTTGCCTGGCGTACGTCACCGGCCCCGCGCAACCGCCGCAGGCGACGAAGATTGTCTACCAACCGTTGCCCGGAACAGCCGTGGGTGGGCATCGCGCCGATGAGAAGCCGCCTGAACCGGTCGTAGCACCTGCCCAGCCGGAACCAGCCAAGGTTGCGGGTGCAGGTTTCAGTCAGGTCCACGACGTGATCCGGCAACGCTGCACTGTCTGCCACTCGGCCAGCCCCACCAGCCAGTTGTTCAGCGTCGCACCTGCCGCGGTGATGTTCGATACGCCGCAGCAGATTCAGCAGCAGGCGCAACGAATCAAGGCCCAGGCCGTCAGCTCACCGATCATGCCGCTGGGCAACATCACGCAGATGACTCAACAGGAGCGCTACCTGGTCGGTGCCTGGATCGATCAGGGTGCGAAGCTGGATTGATTCACTCGGGCGGCCCTCTGCGCGACGGCCGCCCCGTTTTCGCTCCAGCCGCCCTGCGCTGGAGCACTTGAGCGGGATGGCGCGAGCCAGTATCCTCCGCCGCCGCTGCAAAACAGGCCGATAATGGTCTGCTTTATCCAAGTCGATTGCACATCCCTGCCAGCAGGCTGTGCATTCCAGCGTCTGGAATTCCAGAAAACAACCAAAACCGACATTAATGTGGCGGTTTTCGTATTA
>Ga0265798_10001145_pt1 | contig 42018 bp, 38 predicted proteins | sample P3T30metagenome_FD_192430 | JGI IMG/M metagenome (GOLD analysis project Ga0265798, IMG submission 192430) | Plant litter microbial communities from East Loma Ridge, Irvine, California - P3 T30 | ecosystem: Environmental > Terrestrial > Plant litter > Unclassified | place: USA: California... | reverse complement strand
TGCAGTTTAATACAACAACAAGTTCTCGCAATTTTATCGCGACGTAGCGTCGCGATAGAGCTTCAATTCTGATATTGACGTCGTGTTGTTGGGGTGGCTCACTGCGCGCGCCGGCTCATTGCTCGGCTCGGCACAGTACCTACCGTGTCCGTGCACCAAATGCACGCGATCGCCCGTTCAGAGGCACCATAAAGATGAGGCCGTAGAGCCACACACAATAGCTATTACTATAAGATAACTTAATAGAGTACTGTATAGACCTATAGAACAAGATCTCTCACCATTACTTTTTCGGCCGAAGGATTTTGCGGCCGTGAGTGTTAGTTTGGTGTGGTGTTGACGTGCGCGCCATGCGCGACGCACTATCTACATTATCCCTAGCACTACGTTTCTGCTTCTTCCTTGGTACTACTTTCTGTGAAGCCTTGCGCTTGCCTGTAAAGGGGTTTTGCATAGCTTTCTGATGGTCGCGAGCTTGCTCTTGGCGCGCTCTCTCTCTGCCTTGCGTTCAGCAACTTCCTTGGCCTTCTCAGCCTTCAGCCAGTCGCGCTCTTCCTTCTCCCTCGCGCGCGCATCACGCTTCTCTTGCGCAAGCTTTTCATTGTATAGCTTGCTAGCCTTAGTAAACTCCTTCATGTCAGCCTTTTCCTTCTCGTCTGCCACGCTCTCCTTCCTTGCAAACTTCATGCGGGTTTTGGCTTCTCCAAATGACCCAAGGAGTCCACATCATGGAAGGCTCCCAGTACTCATAGCGCTGCAACAGGTCCAGAGACTTACCCTTTACCTCTCTTCCCTTCTCAAAAGTAAGGATATCAAGTAGACCCTCATTCTCGCTCTGCAAGAGGGTGTTCTGTACAGCCATGTGGTGGAGCGATTGACGAATAGTAGATATGACTGCTCAGCTGAAAAAACTGGAACAACTGCTGGCGCAGGATGATGGAGGATTGCCGGGGCAGCCATTCCTCCCAGTAATTGTGACTCGAGGGCATGAATGGTATCTTTTGGCCGCCACTAGAAGTAAAAGGGAAACAGTTTGTTCAACGCTTCATAACATCGTAAGCAGTGTCTCACAGTGTACAGATCCTTTGGGAAAGGATACTTCTCGGCTCAACACAGAGTGTGCTAAGGGTATATCAAATAATTGCCGCCTGGCAGGTACTGGAATGATGGTGCGAAGAGGTCTACCGGCCATGGTTCAGAGTGCATGTGATTGGAGTAGCCTAGTTGGATGCAAGATCAACACACCCCTTCCTATTGCCAGCTAACACAGACATTGGTCTTGCCCTAGTTCTGCTTGACTATAGATTCGTACCAGTAGGCTTGGAGTAGTCGCATGAGTGTTTGTTATCTATTGTAGCAACTCTTGGTCGTTGCGTACATGGAACATCGACTTCGTTGTTACCTAGTGCTAACATTATCACCTGAATTTTACAGAGGCCTTATCGGACGGCTCAGGATTAGATTGCTGCTTGTATATTGACTTAGGGATAGGTCCCATTTTGGCTCCTGCAGTCGGTCCCGTCCTAGGTACCTTGTCGCAATTCCCTCATGTTCTCAACTAAGCGTGGTTAAGGCGTTTCAGCGCTTACCGGCCCTGATGGCAGTGGATGCCCACCATCAAATAGCCCTTCTATCGACACCGAGAATTCTTGCGCCACTCAACTTGTCTAGATGTACTGAATCTGCTGGGACTGGGAGATCATGGGTAGAGTATGTTATGAAAGTTGGAAAAGTATCAGACTTGAGAGCCCCATTGATAAGCACGGGCCATAAAGTTTTAACGGGTGCCTTGTGGCCCGTGCTTGAAACGGAGATCGACTTTGGGTCCACAGCAGGAGCTGGAGCACACATAAGCTAAGTACAGCCAAGCTCAGCAGCATTGAACCACTTATAAGAGCGGGTCAAATGCAGGCTGATAACCTTGACAGCTGCAGGCGTGCCCACTTTCATTCTCGGCTTGACGGACAGTGACCAGATCAGGGCCCGGAAGCAAGAGGGACCTGAATCGGGCCCACTGCGGAGCCAAAACCGGACCCTGCGACACGTCAGGATAAAATCTGTCGCCTATTGGCTCGATACGCACGGAGTTTCGCAGGTCAAGGTCAAGCGAAGATATCGTGTGCATGCGCGGAATAACGTGTGGGTGGCTCGAGCGGCGGGGCCGCACGGATGCCTTACGAGGCTTAGCTCAACATGATCTGTATTGGGTCACAGCCTCAATCTCAAACTTTGAGATCATAGTTTGGCAACAACATAACCTCACGAATACCTACTGCAGAGGCAACATGACATTGTGCTACGGACATTAGAATTTTGCGTATAGTATAGGTAAAGAAGGAAACTTGGTCTCGCGATGCGGTGGTGCCGTAGCTGGGCGATCCGGCAAGAGTGATTCGATTGAGCGTTCTTGGCAGTTAGCCGTTTGAGGATGCTTGGCGCACGTCCGCACAAAAACAACTGGCATGAGCCGGGAACCGAAGCAACAATACAAGTCGTCGAGAGCTAGATTGGGCTTTACCCTAGACGCGGGAACGGCAACTATCTTGGATCCGGTGTCGTTGCGCCGTGGGGCTCATCATTAGCCACAGAGATGCCCTAGCGTGGGGTGGCGTCATGGGGCTGTTGCTGAGTCAACCCAGAGCGTCTGAAGTGCCAAGGCGCCGCGAGCTTCATACTGCGACCAGTCTTCCCGACAGCCATTGTGCAACCTCGCGATGCAGTGCAACGTACGACTATGTCTACATCGCACGCTTCCATGACACAGAATCATAACACTACACCGCCTTCGAGCTTCGCGAAGCACCCTTTGACGCCGCCGCCGACCCACGAAAAACAATTCGCGCGAGTCCGCCGAGTTCTCACGCTCTTCGAAGCAATTCGAGACGGAAGTCACGCTGGAAAAATCCCGTGGAGGGAGTTTCAGCTTGCGGAGGGTGACTACGATGAGATAGGGCGTCGGCTTAAGCAAGACGAGGCGCTATCGGGATACGTCAAAGACAAGATAAGGTTGGTGTACTCGACACATGGCGTGCATTGACGCTAACAGCTAGAGTCTGGCAGGTATGATTACAACGCAGAACTGCATTGCCTCGTCGTTCGTATGCCGACCGGAGTACATGAGCTGTTCATCGACGGAGTCGAAGACGCAATTCGAAGCCAATTGAAAGCGATACGCAAGGGATCAGACAAGGCAGCCCTCTTCGCGCAGAAAGTTCGCGCGGCACGGTCGACGGAGATCTATTTTCCAGTGGATGGCGCTTCTCTTACCAAGAAGTCGAAGCACGAGCCAGACGCGTCTTTTTGGCACACAGACGCGCGATACCCTGGGGTTATCATTGAGGTCGCATACTCGCAGAAGAAAAGGAGGTTGAGCCGGCTGGCTGAAGATTATCTTCTAGACTCTAATGCTAGTGTGCAGGCCGTTGTTGGCCTGGATATTGAATACGGAAAGAAGGGCTCTCGCAAGGCGACAGTCTCGGTGTGGCGAACGCAGGTGGTCAGTACTGCTGACGGAGACGAACTAAGGGTCGTGCAAGAGGTTGCGGATGAAGTACGCTTTTTCCCTAAATGCTATATTGTGTTCTTTGCGCTGACATTCTCCACAGGCCTTCCGCGACGACGACGGAAATCCTACCGATCATGAAGGCCTTCAGCTCCGGCTCAAAGACTTTGCATATGAAGAACTTGCACTCAACGAGATCGGAGATGAAGACCTTAAAGTGGGCATCTCTACTCGGCAACTCTGTGAATATCTTGGTGCAGCGGAGACAATGGTAAACCGATCAGAATCACTTGGTGAGCATTCGGTCGGTCTTGGAATCAAGAAAAGGAAGAGATCAGAAACACCTCCTGATGAGATTACTTCAAACGATGAAGTAAGGTATGTTGAGCAAGAGGAGAGGGTAGCGAAGCGTATAGCGGAGGACGATCTTGATTATGAAAGTCAGTCAATTGGAAGTTCGTCAGAGTAAAAACCCAAGACTTGTGTTGTCGCTTTCTTCCCGTCGCTACAGGTAGAGTGTGGTTAGCAAGGACTGTGTATAGCTAACGGTGGTCTACGTATTAGTTCCTGCTGTGAAGCCTAGGAACAGTTTACCGGCCTTTGTGCCATGGGGACCTCATTAAGTCTTGGCTGAGAGAGGATTGCCAGCACTATTCACGTATGAAACCTGTCTTTTAGCGGGCCATATGGAACCTGGACACATCGCAGCAGTAGCATCGAACTAATTAAGCTTCTTCTCACATTGTCGAATTTAATCCAAATATAGTAGCTGCTTCATCAGCATAGACATCTGCGAAGCTCTATGCGCGGTTCAGAATATCGGCTGCTTTTCCATTTCGGGATACATTGGACATTAATTATAGGTCTTGCCTGGTTACGATTAGATCCTGGTGGCGGGTCCTGCCGCACGCGCCTTAACGTTCTTCATACCTCTATTCGCTGTACAAGCTACATCCAAAAATCCAACGCCTCCAGGGCAACCCTATGGCAGGTGCGGTTCGGCCATCCTCCCTGCTAGCGGTGGCAACCCAAAGTACCATCTCACATAGGCTGCACCTTACAATGACTTCCAAGCGAACTGCTGTACTTTGGCTATGCTACTTTCGTGCTACGTTTGGCCTGCCGCTTTATAGAGAATCAGCCTGCCACACCTGCAATGAACACCTACGTGCTCTTTGTCGGATGCATGCGGCTGCCTGCACAAGAGCGAGTGGCATGAACTCGAGAGCCCTTGCTAGCTCGGCAGTACGGTCCTCGCCCACCTCCTCTCCTAACTTCGTTTGTAGAAGCCCTTGGCCGCTAGCTTCGTCCATAGGCTTGCTAGAAAAGATATCGCCCTCCTCTACCAACTGCACCGCCACGCTTCTCGTCCGACTAGTCACCAGCACTAAGCCGTTCTTGCTCTGGGGCAGATACGAGAGGAACCGTGGGCGAGCGGCATCTCCGCTGCTTGCTTGTGTCTTCAGGCCATTGCTTGCTGGCAGAGTGACCGCAGCAGCATCATTGGCATTGATGGGGACCATCAGCCACTTGCCGTTCTTCTTATTGCGGAGCCAGTCATGAACGAGTTTGAACACGTCTGCTTGCGGGTCGTTCCGGCCAGCCAGCCAGGCCTGGTCTGCGATGTCTCGGTAGCCTTGTTCGATGCGGGCCGCGTTGCTGGCGTGGACCCAGAATACCCACGTCTCTGGAGATGCCTCCTTGGTTCGATAACACTGCTCGATAGCGAGTTGGGACTTTCTGTGTCAGCGTTAGCGACGCGCACTGGCCCGAGCTTGTGCTTATGGTTTGTCTTGCAATGACTCCAGTCAAGCTGCGCTGTCTCTCTCGGGTGGCATATTCTCGGTACCTCACGTTGCACTGAGAGGGTTCTCCAGATCGGATTCGGCATAAATGTAACCCCCTTACCACCATAGGGATAGAACAACCGCGCCTTATATGGCGTATTGTCTTCATCCTCTCTAAACATCGTGGCTGCTTCCCAACCAAACTCTGGGTTAGGCTCTTGCAATAAGCTAACGATTGAGAGGAGACCTGTTCAATCATCAGCGCAACGAAATCATGTATAGAGTAGAGGGTATTTACAGCTCCAAATGCTTATCGCCGGGCTCCATTGATCGCCTGATCGATTCTCTGTTGGGTATGTTCTGGTAGAACCCGGCTTCAGCCACTCCTCTCGGACAGAAGGGCAAGAACCAAATATACGTAGGGAAATATTTCTGTTGGGTGCAATATTTGGATGGAATATCTTCGTAGTCATGAAAGTATTAGGGGGACTAAAAGGGTAGCTGTGGGGAAATAGGATTTTCAGGAATAAAAGTCCTCTCTCGTAGTCAGAGTCCTGCTATAGCCGCGTCAGTTCCTGTTGGGACGCGAGTTGTGCTAAGGTATACCCGCCCCTGAATTACTGCTATCCAGTTCATCTTGATGCTGTTAGCATGATGCTTCTACACCTATGACGCACTTACCCAATCCTCCCCCACCTCTACTACGAAACTTGGGTTGGGTTTCGACCGTATCCGTTCTAGCTCCAACATCACTCGCTTCTTCGTCAGTTGGCCGCGCCCATCCACTTTTGCGGGTTGGGCATTCTCCTCACGATTCATTGGGCTTGAATCTAAGTTCCATAGTGTTGTTGCCTCGTTGAGGGAAAGCTCCTCTTCGAGGAGCTTCACGATATCTACGAGCTGCTGCTTCCCTCTTTGTTGTTTATCGAGTCGCTGCAAGACAGCCCTTTTCATCGGATCATTCTTGTATCGTTCTAAAGCTGACAAGATCACTGTAGACTGGGCCTGCGGTAGCAACAGGCGGTTAGCACCATTCCGGACTAATAACGCCACAACCTCGACATGCTCGTTAGCAGCTGCGCCATGTACTGCCGAAAGGCCGGTTAAGGAGACACTGTTGATCGGGCTATTTTTCATTAACAGAGACGTGGCAACATCTATCTTGCCGTTCCAGGCAGCCTGGTGTAGGGGAAGTGCACCGTCTATGCCTGGAGCAAGGTAGCTGGCCCCTCTTTCAATGAGCAGCTGACAAACCGGAAGATGGCCCTGTTACGCAGCTAAACGAAGAGGTGTTTGAAAGGAGAGGTTTTGGGGAGCGACTCGAGCTCCGATATCGAGTAGTTTCCGGCAGATGGCCTCATGACCGAGCTTAGCGGCAATATGCAATGGTGTATTCCCGCTGAGGTTGTGACTTTCCAACACCTCTCCTTTCGCAAGTAGTTGAACCGCGTTCAGGTGACCCCGAAGGCAAGCAACATGTAACGAGGTCTCCTTGTTGGAAGTTTTGGCTCCGAACGAAGCTTGGCTTTCGAGCAATTCAGCAACAGCATCACAATCGCCTATGCTCGCGGCCTAATGCAATGGAGTCCAGAGACTACGATGCGTATAAGCATCCACATGCGCTCCATTGTCCAAAAAAAACGGAATGAGAGTGGCCTTCCCCTTGCTGATTGCCGCATGAAGTGCGGTTCGGCCAGTCCTGTCACGGTCGTTGATATTGGCATCTTTTTCGAGAAGAGCCTCAACAGACGCAGAAATACCCGCATGAGCAGCTGATAACAATGGAGGCATACTAAATTTCCGGTTTGAGCCACTAGACGGCGAGGCATTGTGATTTAGAAGCAGAACAACAATGTCTGAGAATCCCATCTCTGCTGCTGTACACAAAGCCGTGTCGCCATCTGATGTTGTCTCGTCCACGTCGCAGCCGTAGCTAAGAAGAGACTTGCAAAGGGCAAGCAGGCCATATCTAGCAGCAAGCCAAAGAGCAGCAGGTTGCTGAGGATATGTCCTACTATAGCCTTCATACCTATTTCTCGAAACGAGCAATGATTGAAGACAAGCTTCACGGTGCCCTGGGTTAGCGACGCGTCGCGCTTAATAGCCTGAAGGGCAAGCTGTAATCGAGCCTCCTTTGAAGCCGGTAGGCTGTTTGGTTGTTGGCTCATCACGATTGTACTGCGGGTGATAGTATATTTGGTGGGGTCTTGGCATAGGTGGCCCACTCGCCCTGCTGGCCCGCTCGCCCTGCACCGACGTTATCTAAAGTATCTTTTTTGCACATACGCAAAATATGCCCAGTCTCTCTGCACCTCTTGCAGCGCGCAAGAGCCTGGCGGCTAAGACTTGATCGCTCTCCACCTTGACGCTTTTCATGCTCGATCTGCTGGTCAGCCTCCTTTTGAGCCAGTATATCCTCTCCCTCTCCCTTTGTCAAGGTCGCGCGCTTCTATATCCGCTTCTTTTTGCGTTGCCTACGCCTACTTGCTGCTTCGTTGGCTCTCTCAAGGCTGGCGATCCGATCGCGCATTAGCTCAGCCGAGAGCATTATCACCTCTGCCCCCTTCTTAAGCTGGCTAATCGCTTGGATAATTGTGGCAGGTGACGAGCTCTTGTGACGCCGCACACGATCATGCATCAATGTTGACTGAGCCTCAAGCTCACGTACGTTGCTGGGCGTACGAGCCTCCCAGACAGCCTCTAGCAGAGCGGTCGGTGTAGGCGTACGGAGCTGCACGTCTAGCTTTGATAGAACGACGTCTGGCTGGAGTGGGGCAAGGCCTACGCCTTGAAAATCTGAGTAGATGTTAGCCGATTTAAATGATCGCTTAACAGCTGCCTGAAAGGCTGGCAGAAATTCAAGCTTTGTGATGTGGTTGATGTGGTGGCGGATTAGCGCCTCGATCTCGCGGCTGTACGCCCGCTTCAACGGCGAGAAGCAGCCAACGTCAAGCGGCTGCAGCAAGTGAGATGACTGAGGCGGCATGCAGAGCGTGTAGATATTTTTCTCCTTGCAGAGCTCTTGAAACTTAAAAGAGTGGTAGCTCTCATGGCCATCAAGGATAAGCAGCCGACACGCCCCAACTAGCTTGCCCTCTGTATGCTCAATAAAGTGCTTCAACCAGTCCACTCCTATCTCGTTGGTCGTCCAGCCGTTATCGCTAACTGCGATAGCCCAATCGCGTGGTATACCCTCTTCCTCGTACCAAGCAGATAGATGATACTGGCCAGCAAAGATGAGGAACGGTGGGATAGCCCAACCAGCAGCGTTGATTCTCTGAATCATTATCACCCACTCGCGATTGTCCGGCTGGATAGCCTTCAGCCGGCCTCTCCTCTCTGATCCTGTCACAACGAGCTGGGTTGTGATCTTGCCCATCATAACGCCAGCCTCGTCAAAGTTGTAGACGTCCTCGTGAAGGATGCCGTACTTGGCTTTTGTCTGCTCTACCAGTTTAGACCAGGAGCTTATTAGGACTAGATCCTCGCATAGAGCTCTCTGCCTGTCATACGCTCGATTAAAACGCGTTGTGAGAGACTCTGTACGCCTGACAAAGTTGGCTGGCCACTTCCGCCCAACCTGGCCTGCGCCGCGCGCAGCCGGCAGCTTATCCGCCATATCACGTACGACTGCGTACGTAGGCGCAGATCCACGGTGATCCCCGTTGAGTATATGTTGCACTGTTCGCTCCTCTTTTAGCTGGGTGAGCTTCTTTGAATAGGGCTGACAATCGCGTGGGTCGCGCAGCGTTGATTCAGGAACATTGAACGCTGATACAGCACGTCTAACATATCGTATTTGGGTAGCACTAACAGCTAAGATAGCAAGCTGGATATCAGCTTTATTTTGAGGCCCAAGAGTACTTTTTAGTGGCGGCATTGTTGTTGAAAGGTAGAGCGTCAAGAAAGTTGGTGGAGTGCGGGACTTGCTTGCCGGGTACGTTACAACTTTTCCACCTGATGAACGCCGACATTTTTGCCTAGCTTACTCGAAGGCCCGAACGTCCCTTCTGACGAACGTGTCCGCTAACACCCCGGCCAATCATTTTATACGCTCAGACCGGGACCCGCAAGTTGTTGAGCAACTTTTTCTACAAAATTCCGGCATGGTCTACACGTCTTCCACATGGCTCCTTCAAGTATATGCAAAGCCTGATAAGGGCATGGCTTCTCATCGGTTGACTCGGCACATACTGGCGAATATTCCTCACACACTGGTTGATCGTACACTGGTGGCCCATCCTCACACACTGGGAAATCTTCCTGACACACTGGTGGCTCTTCCTCACACATCGGTGGCTCTTCCTCACACACTGGTGGCTCATCCTCACACACTAGTGGCAATTCCAGGGACTCGATAAGCTGATCGAAACGCTCGGCAGGTTCGTCCAGACATCCTGGAGGCTCAATGGAGTCGCTACATGATAGGCGGCTGATGGTACGGAACCCCTCAGTTGACGTCGTCTCTAATTCGAAAGCTTCTTCGCTGCAACGCTCCTCTGCGACAGAATCATGTGCGTTAGCAAGAGGCGTGAGAAACTCCTGCTGAACAATCATGTACTGCTCGGTATTCGCTGCCTCAACGGACAAATCCCTGATCGTTCCATCACACTCGTCAAGCCTCTGGCAGGTCTCTTTCTTAGTGTTGATGATGTGCGAGACCTTATCGCTGTAAAGCGTCATTACGCATCTCAACATAAACCCTCTTAGAGCTGCATTGTCCAGACATCCCAAGAATGCCTCACGGGCGAATACAGTATGGTCTTTTTCAAACGCTATTTTAGCTTTTTCATGCAAGAATGCATGGACCGGAGTGTCTGGGCCAAGCTTGACGAAGTCGCTCTCAATGGTTCCTAGGATCTCGAAGATATCCAGCCTTGCGCAGAGATCTTGAATTTGGCGCAGCGCAAGCTCGCGGAGGCCGGGAAGATTGTAGTCGTTGACCATGATGTACACGAGAAGGGCTCGCTTGAGTCCGTCACACGCGTCGAGTGTCAAATCTACCACGGTATCGAGTGTCTGGTATTCTCTAGTGTAAAGATAATGAACGAGCGTATGCCCAGTCTCCATTTCAACGTCATACAGTGAAATTGGGTCTTCTCCTACCGTCTTGCTCCATACAGACGGCAAGAGATGCCTGGGAACGTAATAGACCGTCTTCTCTAAGCCGATATGGAGCGCGACGGGTGCTTCGGTATAAGGGCTAGGATGATTAGCTTACAGGATTTGAGGCGTCCATGATTTATGGAGTGTCTTACGAGGCTCGTGGTCGCTGTACTGAAACATCAGAGTCTGACCGTAGACCTGTGGCACATTCGACCATGATTTCGGAAATAGGTCCCACTGTGGGCGTGTCATCCCCAGTATATTGCGACTTCATGGCGGCTTTGTGGCTACATGACTTCTTCTTTTTCAGGGCCATAATTCGATTCCGATGTAAGATCGACGTTGGGACTACACCGTGAATGTGTTCCAGAACCTCTTTTTGAGTGGCGTTGGGAATATCTTGAATAGAGCCGAAGAAATTAGGCAACAGCGAGACTAAGTACAGGCCCAGTCTCACGTTGCATGCTGCTTGACCTATCAAGGGAGCCAATAAGCTTTCTGCACGCTATCGAACCACGGCAGCTAGTAGCACGTTCAAGTCGCACAAAAGGAGGGGTCGCGAGATAGGCTGATCAGTGCCTGTAATCATCCGTTTGCAGCGCCATCCGATCAAAACGCTACCAAATCCTATTGGTCGTGCAAAGCCACCCGTGACGACCGTACGAGCAACCCCGCAAGCAATTCAGCGCTACTGTTTCCGCCCACGTAACGCCCAGCTTTCCTCAGTAGCGTCTCTAGAATTTCGAAAACCTTAGGGTAGTCTAGTCACATAACTATATGTCTAGACAAATCTTGAGCGTCACGAAGCGACACATACAGCAAGAACAGGACTTCCGTGCGTGAATCTGTGGTGTAAAACACCTGGACAGATCTTCACGCGCGAGGATGATATTAGGGTCCATTTGAAGTTAAGCTTCACTTCTAGATAAGTACACACGGCATATATCATAGGGTTTCATAGCGTGTTCCGCCAGTAGCCGGGCCACCCCACCAAAGTCAACGCGACTCTCTGCACGTCAACAGCAATGACAACCCCACCACGCCCTCTGTCGCCTTATGACGAAGGCAGACTTCCTCTTGCATCTCATGCGCTTCAAGAAAAACGTATCGCAAGCGAGCGTAGAACACCACGACTATACTCTGTCCCTCATGAGACTCTTCAACGCCGGCTTCAAGGTATCCAGCCTAAACATGAGACTACGTCAGCTAGCCGCAATCTACGCCTTGTCGAAGAGTAGTTCCTCGTTGAGTGGATCTCAGACCTTGATCGAAGAGGTTTTTCGCCCCAGGTCATGGACGGATGACAGACGCTCTTCTTACTGGCCGCGGTCAAGATCCACCTCCACCACCTGTAGGCAAGACGTGGGTGTCGCGCTTCGTCAACAACCAGTCAGAGCTACGGATTAAGTAGAATAGGATGTTCCATAGTTAGCGCGCTCGCTGCGATAATCCTGTCGCTATCACAGCGTGGTTCAAACTCGTAGAGGAGACGCGCTGGACGTACGGCGTACTAGACGAGGATATCTACAACTTTGACGAGACTGGCTTTATGATGGCCGTTGCGGCTACTTCTAAGGTTGTCACAAGCTCGGATGCGGTAGGTCGCGCTACCGTTGTACAGCCAACCAACCGCGACTAGGTTACAATAATCGAGAGTATTAACGCGCCTGGCTAGTGTCTTCCGCCGCTCGTAATTCTGTCTGGGAAGGCCCACCAGGCCAGCTGGTATCGAAACCTCCCGCCAGATTGGGCAGTCATCGTATCGGAGAACGTATGAACGACATATAAGCTCGGCATTGAGTCAATAAAGCACTTCGACAGATACACAGCGTCTCGTACGTGTGGGGTCTATCGTCTTCTTGTTTTTTATGGCTATAGTAGCCACGCTACACCAGAGTTTGACCAGTCCTGTACGGGGGACAAGACTCACTCTCTGTATGCCGGTGCAGAAATTGCATTTTATACATACGCGGTCAAGTACCTCTATATATGTTGTTTATATAATATGGCGGTAAGGCCGGTACGTGTTGTGTGGGTGCGTGCGGGCGGAGGAGGCGTCGCAGGCCTCGGGCGACTATGAGCACCCACAGCACGATGCGCAGGCTCTGGTTTGACTGCAGAAGCTTTTGAACTTGTAGAATTGCTTCTTTGGGAGTGTTGTATTTCTTTTGGAGAGTCGAGAGCCTGTTTGGCAGCGGCTGTGGCAGCTTTCCGCGCGTCTATTTGCCGCACGGTTGGGTGCGGGTTTTGTGGACAGAAAGACTAGGAGAGAATGTATGTTGTAGCGACCTAGCTCAGCTTTTATGAAGGTCGTCGCACGGCGTTATTAGTAACAAGGTTCATGTTCCCGTCAGCGCTTGACCTGTGACAAATGGCTATTCGTTGGAGGTACTTTTAAGTAGGCATTGCATGCGTAAAAGAGTATGGGAAGAGCGCCAATATTCAGAAAAGACTGGAATAGTGACTACGAAATGTAGAGACTGCCTAGAACCGCTGATTAATGGATAGCGATATGACACATCACTCCTAGTGCTATACGTGCGCAGCGCAGTTGCCGCTTAGGTACTCTACTACAGTTCGCGTCTGTCGTAACCTACCAATGCGGGCTAACTTACCGTGCGCAATGGCCACTACCCCGCCAATTTTGACCAATTGTACGATAATATAAACGTAACGAGGTTGAGTTACGTGTTAGGTCGCGATACACAACGCTGAACAGCTCTCTGCATGTGGATGGGATCTGTTAGAGCCTCCCCCATCGTCACGTTCGGTAGAGAAGGTGCTTCTTGCGTATCGTAGCAAGATGACATTGTATTTTCAGAGTGGTGGAATGTTCCTGCACCTAGACCGGCGCCTCCACGTCACGCATATATGCGCCAAGACTGGCGCGGAGGCTTCCCCGCACGATAAGGCATCTGCGATTCTCTCCAACCTGGTATGCAAGAAGCACTTCGACTGTATTCCACATCGGTGTTTGTGGCAAGTTTTTCGCGGTTTCGTACGTCTCAGTACAAGCGTGCCCAGATAGCCGGTAACTGCTAACCGTTGGCAATGGGAGTATTCCTTAACGATAGTCCAATCTACTTGTCATTTCAGAGTACAAGAGCTCTATCGAGAACAACTAAAGAGTTTATAGTTTACGTCCTACTGGCTCTTCATACCTTGTTGCTGGCAACAATATGCCGACTCAACACACACCAAGTGCACCATTCGATGATGGTATGCTGCGCTCAATACCCCTACATAGCTACATACAGTCTTCACCGATGAGTTAGTCATCGAACCTATCACTTTCCAGAGCAGGGACGGTACTATTGGGGCAGCTCATCGCTCTAACCCAGAACTGTAGTGACTTGATGCAGGAAGCTACTGGGGAAAAAGCAAAAAAAAAACGTCGAGCGGCTTTATCCCAAACCGAAGCCTTAGCCCAGGCTGCGGCCACTTACAGCCCGCATTTGTTGCCGCTTAGACAATTTCCAGCTAGATGACTTATCTGCCTGGAGGATTGGACATTGCCAAGATCATTCGTCAGGGTGCAGACATCTACAAAGCCTGGGATTGTCGAACCTTCTCCATCGAAAGTGATCGTTATTTCAACGAGTTCGTTTGGACCTACTGCTAATGTTCTTGACATCATGTTAACGCACGTCTAGGTATATGGAGCTCCACGATTTCGAAGGCGCAGCAAGAGACGCAGGAATGACGATGAAAACGGTGAACACGATTGTAGACTCGTGGCCTTTAAGACTGAAAGCTGGAGTGAGCGACGTGGATGCGCAGGAGGAGTTCAACCCTCTACTATCATCTAGCTCCAGTGGCGTAGAACGTTACCTGGAGTGGTCAAGAAATGCATAGCTTACGGAATATTGTCCACGAGACTTCAGGCACAGCTCGCTTCTGTGTCTCTTCAATGGATGCTTGTACACTGCCTAAGGCTATAGCCTCCATTGAGTGAGAAGAGTCGTCAGATAATGTCGTAGTCGCTGGCGCTACTATTAGCTTGACATCTGACCAGAAGGCGAGACAACAGGTGACAAGAGATATCTTGGTAGAGACTAGTTATCGAGCACATCTTCCAACAGAATCTCAATTCCCACCCAAACGAAGTAGGCCTGTATGAAAAGCCCTTGATCTTTCGATTCGTAAATGGAGTAGCAAAAAGCAGGTAGGTCTTTATGCCCAGCCTAGCTCTTTGCTCTTTGCGTCCAAGATTCCCAACGCTAAACCGTTGAACTGCAACAGCAGTCTCCTAACCGGGAATTTCCGGATCAACTGCGTGTGCGTGGCAATAGCCTGGCTCACGCAATCTCTAAGGCCATTGTCTTTCCCGGGTGTGGTCGAGAAAGCGTGGAGAGCTGCGACACAGAAATCTGGGGTATTCCAGAAATGCTTGCAGCCCCTGCTGAATTTCTCCTTGGCTAACTCCTTCAAACCGACAACCTCGTACTTGTCCGCCAGCTCATACATTTTGGCGTGCGTCAGGAGTTGTGATGAAGGTCCGATGAGGCTTGGTACAACGCAAGTCTCACAAGAAAATTCTTTGCACGTGAACTTACAGTCCCTATCACACTTATGGTGTGCACAGAGTTGCTCGTATCTGCAGGTAAAGCCATCGAAGCCTCTTCCATGACAGGTATGAGGAAAAGAGGTACTTTGTGACGTTATCTGCCCATACACAACCGGTGTGACAACAGCAAGTGTCGTATTCTGTGCCGCAGTGGGAGGTAGGGCTGGATCGTATTCGCCCTCGTACAAATATCGAATAAGAAGTTTTACTGTTTCGCGCTCGTCTTCAGGCAGGTTAATTTGATCAGTCTGTGTCTCCTTGGTCATGTCAGTTGAGCTATCTTTATAACTGGCATCTGAACGGCTGCACCTGTCCACCAAACTTGATTGCACGCGCGAAGAATCGTGCTCGGCCACAAACAATGACCTTGTGGACTTTGTGCGTGTCACTCCCGCACGTAATATCCAGGTCAGAGTAGGAACCGGATGCTAAGGAACTACACGCTGGTGATTGAAAGCGAGGCCATGAAAGCAGTACAGCACAAAGAGAGAAGGCACCTTTTCAATAAATCCAGCACCTGCTGTTGCGAGGTAAGCGCCATGGTATATGGGGGAGGACAAACAACAGGAGAACTAGGACAAAAAAAGGTATCATTCACACTTCAACAGTCAGTCGCAGGATTCGGCAGGCGTAGTTAGTGTTGAAATGTACATGCAAGAAGACTTATAGGCCTGCGGTTGCAGCATTTGACTTTTCGTGAGGCGAGGTGCTAGCGTAAGCACGGCCTAGTTTGAAGCAAGCGAGCAAATCAGCTAACGTGCCCAGCCACTGAATGGCGCCGTGAGCTACAGTATCGCGTGATGTCCGTTATTGCGGAATGCCCGGAACACCAAAATGACGATCCTGAATTTAACCACCCACACCGCCACCAGTATGCTTCCAATTGATGCTGCACTTGCAGAGCTAGATTCCCTGGGTCCAGATGATGATTGTGTATATACAGAAATGGTCAACAGGCATAGTGTTGACTGTAGGACGCTGGTGCGCCGTCACCAGGTGTCGCAGGCCAAGCGCTGTTCTGAACCTTGTTACTAGTAACGCAGTGCGATGACCTTTATATACTGCATACCCATAGGAAGACAATCCGAGGAAGGCAGACACAGGCAAACACGTCACTTCCAGAGACGAAGTGTACATAGTCGCAGATAGAAGCCAGATACGACAAGCCTCTGGGGACAGATGGCTCTTTCGAGAGTGAAGTGGGGCGGTGCGGATCAAGGTCTGCACCGCGTCGGCTGTCTGCCGCGCCTGTCAACCGGGCATAGCTGCGAGCTCCGCGGCTGAAACCAAGTAGGAATCGACCAATCAACCAACCAACCAACCAACGAACTAAACTCGACGGCCTTATGGCTTCGAAACCTCTTAAACCCCCAACGACAAGACGCCCATGCCGCACGCTCTCCTTCCAACCTCGCCGTCCCCACTACCCAAGTTGCCAAAGCGTGGGCGCATCTTCCTCCGTCACTCCGCCTACGACGATAGTAATAACGTATTTTTCAAGCTCTATGCGATCGACACCAACATGGACGGTAGTCACGATAGCGAGGAAAAGGTTTCCCAGCGGCTAAGACCCCCAGGTCTTTATGCGCAATTCGCACTCGATGCTTGCGCGATAATCGCAAGGAATCGTACCAACGGCTGGCTCTCGACATCACGTAACCCCTGCGACACGCGCAACACCCGAGTTGATGCCGGAAACCACATAACACCATGCCGCGTAGCTCAATGCGGACTAGTAAGGCCATAACATTATCGATTTACACTCATTCTTTGATTTGGTAGACCCTTGTTTGTTTGCAGGCTGCTAGGCAATGGGGCCTTGATGTGATAAGCTTCTCGATCAACGAATTAGGTATGGGTCATGTTGTATGGCATATATATATACGATACTAAACTCTGACGGAGAGTGTATATGGATATCTGCAGCACTTCTTACATGAGCAATCATAACCTGCGTAATGAACCAATAGCGCTATCTCTAGTTGAACACAGAGGGCGATGGTTGACAGAAGTAGATTCAGCTCGAACTAACGTGAGGCTAGCTCTCTTCCACATCACACCGTTTTTCGTCCTCGTCTTCGTCTTCATCTTCTTGCGCCTCAGTGACAGCTCCATTAGTGCGGTATGATTCGACTACACCCGTATCAACAGCATGGCTGGTCGCGAAGAACGCATGCTCGATACCCAACGGACGACCCCGGCACACGTAGCCAAGCGGAGTGTGCATAATATCCTGACCCCTGCGACGAAGGGAAACCCACTCCTGGATAAAGCTGATTGTTTCAGTCGTTGCATCGGATCGCTTACTCAGGCTGGCACTATCGATGTACTTCACTAGAGACACACATTCCTCGTATTCCATGTACAACCGACCCGCGAAGATACCGAGTTCAACGATAAGGCTGTCTGGAATGATTTTTCCGCTCTGAAGTGCTGGCACAGAGTAGTACTGTAGACCACTGAATGGTAGCATCTTCTTTGTGGCTGGTGCTGAATACGTAAGGAGGTGGACTTTGGGAGGGAATGATTGAGTGCGAAGTTGAGGAATTACAATCTCTGCTTCCTCGGCGATGATGATGAGTGCGTTATAGGTGATGGGGTTGTAAAGAATCCATTCAACAGGACGCTAATGAGATGATCAGTATGTTAAGAAAACGCGAAAGACGATGAACTCACCAGAAAGTTATCAATCGAGCCACCCTTGTTGGTCTTGATTGTTTTCATGAACTCCACCGAAACGAACAAGCAAGATTCTGTTCCTACAATGTCAAACCTCTGGCCGATAGACGTGCGTGAAACAGCGTCAAACACGTGTTCGTATCCCACGGTTCCACATAGACGACCAGTACTCACAAAGCTAGAAATGGCAGGATGAAGTCCAGGGAACTCATGGGCTTCATAATGTAAAGCTTTCTGCACCTCGCGCACTTCTTCCACTTGAAATTCTACCTCTCGTTCCTGTTCTACCTCCTCCAGCGCAGAAGAGTGAAAAATGTTTGCGGTCTTTGTCGTACTCAGACGAAGGTGGTTGAGCTTGTTCTTGAAAGTTTCGAGCTGCGGGAACATGGTCGTAAGAGAGGATGAGCTGTAGGTGTCTTCTGTGCGGCCTCTATATAACTGCTCAAGTGTTTGTTGCTCAGGGTGTTGGAGCACCTTAACATATGCAGTCCTGTCTTGAGCGTTGAAGAGAAAAGCTACGTTCTCCCATTCCGCATTCATGCGATTGCAAAAGTCAGTACCCTGGGAGACGTATAGATTTTGGAGCTGTTCATTCGTACGGCATGTCTGTTCCAACAACCAACTGACGACATGAGAAGAGTCGACTTTGTCGTCCTCGTTCATTCCACAGACGTCAAGAATGGACTGATGAGTTTCTGGAAAGGCAAAGAAGCAAACAGATTGAGTGGTTGCAAGCTGCCGAAGGCGCATGGCAGCTGGGCTCAAGGTCAGCTTTGAACAACTTGTAGATCAAATGTATTCACTCACCTTGCACAGTATGGTCCTTGGTCTGCCCAAGAGCAAGCGTCAGCGCACCGCAGGCATGTTGAGGCAGTTTCAGATCTATGCCTCGCGTGTGCGCTTCATCCAGGTACACGAGACAGTTGTCTAGATTGTCGACAAATGGGGTTGCTAGCAAAGGGACTGGCGCCTTGGTACCGCGATATCGTACCCAGGCTCGATTATCAGCGGCAAAATACACAGCTGCCGGTGGCTCAGTATCTATCTCCATCCACGCCTTGACCAAGTCTTCGTTGCTCATCTCGAGTACGTAGGCACCGGCGTCGATGAGAATGCGGATCTTCTTGTCCCTGAGTTGTCTAAGGAATTCGGTCTCTGACAATCGCCTTCCGGCATGAGCTACGATATGGTATCCACGGTTTCGTTCTTGCAATAGGTAGGTGAGCACCTCGGCGTTAGTCTGATGCAAACTTGGCAGATCGCTCTGCTGGATGGTGAGCGGCAGCATCATTTTGTTGTCGTTGGTGCCGCTAAAACCAGTAGTCCTTGCACGTGTAAGTGTCTTATCAAGTTCTGTTCGCGAGAACAAGGGAAGATCCCATCCAGAAGCTTGCAGCTTGATGTCGAACTGTTTGGCGTGCGCGGGAAACACAAAGTGGTTCATGTAGTGATCGAGCACGATACTGTTCGTTCGAAGATGCCTCCAAAGTTCCTCCACCTGATCATGGTCATCAGAATTGATAACGTTCCAATGATGCAAAGCCTCCGGAAGCGAATCGCAACTGCTAGTCCACCTGTCGTACTCGCTAGCAGGGTCATGTGACGCGAGAATATGACGAAGAGCTTCGCGGAATTGAACTGGGCTGAGACCAGTGTAATAGAAAGCCAGGCAGGTGAGAAGAATCGCAGCGTCAGGGTGTCCAAACTCAGCCTGCTCGGAAGGAATGCCTTTTGCTTCAAAGGGCACAGCCATCGGATCTCGCTTAGGGTGCAGCCCATACTGTACGTTCCAGCGCTTTCTGAGACAAAACAGCAGTATTCGATCGCGCAACAGACCTCGAACAAGCAATAGTGTTTTGAGTGCAATGTTCTCGTCAGTGAACAGTTTAGCCACACGCTCCAACAGCGTCTTGTCCAAGTTCTTTTCCAAGAGCACTCTACGCAAGTTCGCCTTGTAGCTATCGGAAGTACAGTCTGCGAAGCGAAGAAATGACGTCCTTCCGGTACAGATCTCATCGACTATGCGTCGGTGCAGGTCCTCCTCCACATCTGCCTGAAGGATGTATATCATCGGATAACCCTGACCGCGCTCTAGGACTTCGATGTTGCGCGGAAACTTCCGCTCAAGCTCTGGAAGATGATCTTTCACCAGTGATAATAGGGATTGCGCTACTTTCCAGCGGTGCGGGTGTCCATCCACTGTAGTCTGCTTGCCGCTCGGATAGATGAGCTGGGTCTTTACCGCCAATGAAACATCCGACTCGTCCAGAATGTCCCGACAAATCGAGTTGAGATATGCCTGAAACTCTAGCATTTCGCGTGCAGTCTCCAAGTTGGAGCTGGCAAGATGTTGAAGGCCACTAAGCTTGTAGGAGAGAAGGTGTTCAGGCGCAATTAACATAACACCCCGGCTATCTGACATTTCCCGATGGAGGTCTCTATAGAGCTGAAGCGTTTGCGGGTTGATGTTGGTTTTGCGGGAGAAGGGAATGTGTCGTATCTCGCGACCGACCAAGCCGCCCAGTCGCGACTGGATCATTTGCGCAGTCGGCAAAAGCAATGGCTTAGGCACGATGAGACGCGAAAGCTGCTTGCCGTCTCCTATCGCCGCTTTTGCCATCGGAACAATACAAGACGTCTTGCCTAGTGATGGTTGTCAGAGGGCGCTTTGTGTTTACAATGTTCTCGACGTACCTTTACCCATGTTCAACTGCAACACCGTGTTGTCCCTCGATTCTGGTGCAATGATTGCATGTGCAACATCGACCTGCTCCTGCCGGATTAGAATGTCACTATCAATCTCTAAGAGAAGCCAATCCGGCCATGCTAGTGGACTCCAATTCTCATGGCCAAAGTTTCCAAGTTCTTCTTGGAGACCCTTGGCCTTACCGTGACAAAGCGCGTTGTGGATCCGTGTCAGTCGCTGCAACTTCGTGATGAGAATACCATGTGCCACAATCGCCTCTTGTACGAATTCCCCAAACTTGCAAGACGAGCTCGAGCGCAGTTGCTCCAGAAGCGCGATCGACGTTGTGCAAGGCCAGAGGTTTGCAAGGCATAGCCATGAGAAGCGGTCGTCATTTTTGGATAGAGCTTCGTGAATCCGAGACAAGTGAGTGGCTACCATCGTACGAAGATCTTGGATGCGTTTTGCGTTGACTGTGATATCTGGGGTAGTATGCGAAACTTGGGTCTGATTACTGGTTCTCTCCAGGGCGTCAAGACTCATCTGCAGATCAAGTCCATACTGTTGGCGGAGAGGGTTGGGTGCCTGCGCGAAAACCGAAAGGATCTGCCGTAGCTCAACGGTCTCCTTGCCTGACATCTTTGCTCTCGTGTTTTCCTCTATACCGGTAGGGAGTTTACTGTCTCTGGGCAATAGCAGCTCGCACGCCTGGGGTCCGAAAGGTACTGCTAGCGACTTGCTAAGGAGATCTTTCGAGATCGATGGTACGATAGGATCATAAGTTTTCCCAGGAAATGACTCTTGTTGCCACTTCCAGGCCTCAGGATGTGACGTATCACTCCCTCCCTCATGGTGTCTCAAGACATCCTGCACATGAATTACGTACTCTGAGAAGGATAGGTTCGAATGCAAGCGCTCCCACTCAGGTACGACACGCTCCATTGCAAGTCCCACATCAAGGATATCCGAATCGAACTCGTTCAGAGCAACGTTCTTATGTGGCCACTGATCAAGGAAGTGTTGCGCCAATCGTTTTCCCTCAGCTTCACACGCCTTTCGATGCTCTGCTTCAGCCTTTGTCTGCATTCGCTGACGCTTCTCCGGTAAGTCAACAGAGATTACACGAAAGATGGATTGTATGCCAGGCAATTCGTTAAGCTTGAACTGGCTGAAGGAGGGACAGGATGGAGGTATTGAGTTTCTCAACGCCGGCAGAGACGCAAACGCTGCCAGGATCCTGATGGTGTCCAGGTTAGTTGTGGGATTGAGCGACATAACACTTAGGCGGAACATCAAGCTGTAGGGTTCGTCAAGATTGGAGTAGCGACAGATATTCACAAGACTGCCCCACTGTTCATTGACGCTCTTCTCCACCAGGTCGCTCAGACTCGCGGGGTCGGCCTGACGTACCTTATGGAACCCGCCGATAAGCTGCCAATCCTGCAGTATTGCAGAAAGCTCTCTATGTGTGTGAATTTGGAAGGGTTTCTTCTGGAACAGGTTCGCAATGTGATAAACGTTGCGTGCTTGTACCGTATCACCTTGCTGGCCACGGGAACTGTACATCCGACCACTAGCTGCCGTTTGAGTCGTGCCGTCACAATTGCGCTCATAGAGGCGGCGCTGCGCAAGACCACGTTTCCGAAGGTGAGACGGGATGTATGCATTGATTACATCCTCCGCTGCATTCCGAACAAAGAGCCGCAGACGGTCCGACTTATCGAGTATCTTCTGCACAAGCCCTTCGTACGCATCATGCTGAACCGTCATGGTAAGCCTGGTATCCCAAGAAACTGTTTGTAGTGCTTGCTTGTGCTGCGGATAGTACTGTCGCTTTGGGCTTAGGTCTGCAATCGTTTGGAGAGTGTTGATTGCTGCAGGTGCCAACGGTTCCCATGGTTGGCAATGACCTGACTGGAGCATGTGCAACGCTTCCTCGGTGCCGGTACGGCCAGTCAATGGATCGGGCATGATGAATGATGTATATGCATGGAACTGGGCTTTTGCGTACAAAAGCCGCGGCTCGAAAGGGCATGACAAGCGTCCAAGTACATCGTCGATCCCAAATTTTGCATAATCCGTGCTACCGGCCGCTCGGACAGCCACATGCATACCACGGCGTACATAGGATATTGGTCCGCACGGCATGATTACGCTACGACGCTTACTGTTTGCGACGTCACGCAGTACGATCTTGCTGTCGAAACCGTACAATGTGCCAGTGTCTTGATCGGGATCGATCTCTTCATTCAACTCTCGGCACTGGAGGAGCCCTTTTGAGTTCACGAAGAACGACAGTTCCAAATGGCGTAGCTCGACAGATAGCCTTCTCCTTGAGTTGAAAGGCTGAAAAATGGTAATCTTGCGAGAATCTTCAAAGTGACGAAAGAGATCGGCAACTTGCTTGAAGAGGTGGGAATTAGGATCGATCAATAACGTTCGGTTGCTTCGACGAGCCTGCCGTTTGATAAGGTCAATCCTCCAGTCGCTTATCCTTGTCTTCCACAGAAAAGGCTTGCGTCGGATCTCAAGACATCTTGTGTTCAGATTTAACCAATGCGCACAATTGGAGATGAGTCCATCAGGAAGGTCCACAGTCTCGGGCCCGACGAAAAGGTAAGACGGAATATATTCCAGCAGCTCGTCCCGAGTGCAAGCGCGGACGATAACGCGCCCGTTACGAGATCCAAAATGTATCTCGTGGTTGCTTATCCGCGATGCGAGAACATACGACATGCCGAACGCAGCAGACGGAAAGGTGAGAAGATTTCGGTCACCAAAGAGCTCTCTCACCTCATCTGACTCTCGAACGTCGCGCGGAAGTCTTCCTAACGGCTTCCCATCGACCAGTAAGTGACCCTCCATGAAGTTGTAGTGAACTACTTGCGTGTTTGCTTGGCCCTTCATCGAAGTCTGCATATAACTTACTACCCATCGGTCATGTATGGGTGAGACTTGCTGCCAGTTATGGAAAGATTTCTCAGCTGAACCTCCCGGTTCTGACCATGATGCGTTGATAGCCATGCCGATACTTCGAGGATGGGCTCTTATGGACCGTAGTAAGAGTGATCTGATCTTGTACGTTGTCTTGGTATCTCGAATCAACATCCTCTTCAGGACTGGCGGCAGCTTGGCCACATCCACAAGGAGGTTTTCTTGAAGAGCCAATGACGCCTGGACAAATGTTGACAGATCGATCTCTGACATGGCAGTGTCGGACTCGTTGATGTTGGAGAAGGTCCTGCGGCAGAGCAGTGCCGCCCAAAAAGCGTACCTTGCGGCTCTTTCCGCGATGGAGGTTTCTTTGGCATTTCTAACATCGGCTCGGAGACGTGTAATCCAAGCCAAGGTGATGCGACGTGCCTGAACCAAGAGACCATTTGCTCGTGCCATGGGGGCTGCCAAGTCATAAAGGCGCAGACTCAACGTGATCATAACCTCCATACAGTGAACCTCACGCCAGTTTGAAGTAATGTCACTCAGGCGTTTTTCTACTTGTGCGGCCAGGCAGTCACAAAATGACATGTCCTTGAATACCGCATGAATGTCGCCGAATGTATCATGGTTACTCTTTGCCGGCCCAGCTTGAGTAGCAAGGTGATTGAACATGTGCATTGTACTCTCGTTGCTGAAGTTCACATTCGATGCGCCTAGTTCGACCAACATCGTCAGCCATCGACGATTCTTTCCTGAAAGCAGTCGTTGACAAGCCGTGAACTCATGTACCGACAAGCTAGGTGGACACTGCGTTTCCGATGCGACGATTTCATATGAAGATGGCCCAGCTGTCGCCGTGGGAAGGTGCAACAAGCTTGGTATCACGGAGCTGCGGAGCCCAAGCGGCACGTGTACTCCGCACTCATGTTGGAAGGTCAATGGTTTGTCGAAGTCCTTGACCCAGGTATTGGAAACTATGTCGAAGTAGGAGAAGTTCAATCCATTGGGATAAAGTACATCGGATTCAGATGCCTTCATCCTCTTCTTACTGACCTTGTAGTGCGTGCCACGGAATGATTTAGATGTTGATGCAATAGTGATACCCGTGGAGTGTCCCGATGCATACGCTGTAAGCGGGTCGTAGTCTCCCAAGAGTTTTGTAGGCGATCCGGACTGCGGTTTGGTAGGGTACGCCATCATGAAGATCTTCCACGTTGCATTGCGATACGCGGCAACAGACTTTGGAATGCCTAATTCGAAGACGACTGCTGTTGCTTTGATCGCATCGCTAGGAAGGAAGTCCTCGTGCGCATAGATCTGCATGCGGTTTCGAGTTCGCCAGTGCCAGCATTTGGTACATCCTCTTACGTCTCGCGTCCCATCACGTCTGAACGTGCAGGTACATGTGCCTCCAGAGATACCCAAAGAATGCTCGTCAAATTCAGACCACCATTTGTCTAACTCTGACGTCTTCGCCCGGCGAGATGCCTCCGATGCGAGTTGTATCCTTCGGTGCAGTCGCTGCATGGAGCTGGAGGTCGAAACATATCTCACCACAAAGCTCCCTTTCTTGGGCTCAGACAATATGGTTGTCTGATGCTTGCATCCCTCGCATCTACTGCGAAGGTGACTCTGGATGTCACGGAGTCGCCGCATTCCCGCAGCGGTCGGTAGATGCAGGGCATCTAGAAGCTCAGGAGTAAACACTGGGTGGTACTCCAGGATCATAGGGCAGATCTTGGCCATGTACTTGTCCAGCCTCACCCAAAGTCTGAAAAGGCTCAGAACGAAGACGGACATTTGCTCAGGGTCGGAGTCGTACGCTGCCCCAACACTGTTGATGAGGCCGAGTATCGCACCTGCTAGCTTTTCGCAAAACGAATCGAGAGTAAGATCTTCAGTTAACTGGGGTTCTTCCCTTCTTTCGATCTTGCTCTCCAATTCAGTCAGTTTATGATACTTGTCTGTAAACTGCTCAATTTGCTCAATCGTGGTACCGTGTAATGATGGAAGCCGCAAAGATGGGGAGGTTCTCTTCTGTGAGCGACGTGATTCCAGAACACTTTGGAGGTATGATCCACTGTTGGGAAGAGACAGGAATTGGGCTTGCTGATCAGCACGTGTGGGCAGCTGGGGAACAGGCCGTGTCGTGTCTCGCTTGAATTTCTCCCAAGCTAAATTCACCAGCTGGCTGACTTGCGTGATACTCTCCTCGAAGAAGGCTGTAGTAGCGCTGGATAGCTGGTTGTGCACTTCCAACGATCTGTTCTTCTCTTGCTCGAGTTTTGCGAGGCGACGACAGATTTTGGCTCGCAAGATCATTGTCAGCTCAGGTGCCAGTCTTCCAGGGCACTCGAGCAGAAGCTCAACAAGCAGAGTGATAATCAAGAACTTATAACAAGCTCTCCCAGCCTCGTTTCCTAGCGACAGTTGTAGTTGTCTCTGGATCCCCACGCGTATTGCAATCCAGAGAGGCAATCTCCGCCACGGAAGTTCTGTAGCCTCGATGTTCGCATCATCGCGAATCCGTTTCCTTAAGCGAGGAACTCCTTCCTTCACTGAGGATCCAATGGACTCGAGCAAGGGTATGAGAAGGTGCGTTACAAGCCCCGGACTTCCCGTATCACGCGATTCGACGATCGGGGTTTGCGCTTTTGTCACAAAAGCCTTGAAGCATCTCAAGGGCTCCATGCTACCTTTTTCCAGGAATTCGGCCAGTGCGTGTTGGAATGACGGTTTTCGAAACTCATGGAGCGGTATCTGCGCCGAGCAGTCGGGGAAATCGCAGACAAGCGTGCCTTCGCTAGCCAGAACCTCGGCAGATGGGGGTGATATCTCGAAAGCTTCGAAGACGACAGCTTCTGTTTGAGGACTGTTGTAGAATACATCAGCCGCGAAATTGATGCCATGTCGATAATCATTGACAGCAAGCGTACCTGGCATTGTAACGAACGATAAGCGCGGCGTTCTGTTCTGCGACATGCAGGAGAAGCGGTTGCTCCTGATCGAAATTGCGGAATTTCGAGATCAGTGACAGCTGTTCGAGCCGGCCATGAACATGGAGAGATTGATAGCGACGAAGGTACTGACGAATCGCATACCAGGGAGACGTCTTTTCTTGGCTAACGAGTCGGCTCAGAGTGTACGTAGCCTGGATGAGTCGAACGATGATGGCATCACCGGTGCTTTCAATGTTGGTGTCCTGTTTGTCAGGAAGTTGTGGTGGTAAAACAAGGTGGTTGAACACTTCCATGAAATCGGACATGGCGAAAGGTTGGATATTCGATATTCAGCTGCTAGCAGAAGGTGAGCTTCGCGGCAAGTCATTACGAGAAGCTAAGTACCCATCGAACACATAAGTCAAACCGGAAGTGACTGCAAAATTAGCGCAGCTAAGCGATTGTTTCGCGTAGAAGTGTGCAACACGGTGACGCGCCACGCTCCGCAACCAAATAGAGTCAAATCCTTAGAATCGGATCCATACAAGATAGACTAGTTTCCATAAGGCTAGACCCTTCTATATTGAACCATGTGAGTTGCAGTGCGAGGTGCAGGAGTGCAGGATGCAGCAAGCTTACTTATGGCTGCAGCAAGTGCGCTAAGAGTTCTGACAAAGTCACCTTGCCGGAATCTTGGAATTTATGTATGGTAACACATACTATTTTTTTGACTTCCTCTGCCATGTCTTCCAGCTCAGCTGGGAAGCTGGTACTTGGACGCGGTCATGGATATTCGGGGTTTTGTTATGGAATACTGACCGTCAAGCTAACTTATACGCGAAACGTAGAGATGTCATGGAGGTTAAATGACAGATATGGATTCGTAGTCAGTTTTGACCCTCGATCAGAACCAAATTGTCATGAAAACTTCTCTAGGGACGATGCTTGAGGTATTTTATCTATAGCGAAATAAAGCTTCAAGCTCCATTCGAATAGGACCTTTCCCAATATTCCCTTTTCTCAATCAACGGGTTTCTTTGTCCAGACAACTCAATGCCCATCCTGGCAATGATGTTGAACGGATCATATGTTAGCTTGTCGTGCTGCAATGAGTGACGCTAATGACTGTTCGGGATATTGCGGTTCGCATATATCGTAATCTACCAATGCGGGCTAGCTTACCATGCCACTACCCCGCCAATACTGACCAATCGTGGATGTACACATCTATGTGACACTGCAGAAGAAGCTCAGCGGTTCAAAACAAAGTCTGCAGTGCGATATATATGTACGTAATAAGTTTGTGTTACGCTTTGGGCTGTGATAAACCACGCTGAACCGCTCTCTGCATGTGGGTGTGGTCTATTTGGGGTTTCCACGCCATCGTATCCGGTAGAGATGGTGGGTTTTTGAGTATGGCAGGAAGGTAAAGCTTTACTTGCAGGATTGTGGGCTGTTTTTGCGCTTACGTCGGCGCCTCTACGTCGCGTACGTAGCGTCAGATCTGGTGCGAAGCCTTCCCCCGCCTGATAGGGCGCATGCGACGATCCCTAACCGTGCATAAAAAAGCACTTCGACTGTCTTCCATGTCAGTGTTCATGATGGGTTTCTCTTGGTTCCATGCGCCTGATCGCAAGCGTAGCTAGATAGCCGATGGCCGTCAATCACTGGATATGAAAACGTCTTATGAGGGCAGCCCAACCCACTTCCGTTCCATCGAGAACAATCAAACATATTACAGCTTGCGCCCTACTTGATCTCGATGTCTTACCTGTAACAATATGCGGACTGGATGCGCTTCAAGTACACGATTCGATGGTGTGCTGATCTCGTCGCCGAACTTTGCTGTGCTGCAACCCAACCCCACAACCTTACCCAGTTACACGCAGTGTTCACTGGTCAGATAACAATCAATCCACTCTTATCTCGGATCGAGGGTTCTTATTGTTTGCCGGACACAGCCCACATCTTTTGGTGCCTCTATGCGTTCTAGCTAGTAGGCTTACTCTGCCAATCGCACATAATCAAGTGAAGCATGTGAACATGCGGCTCACGCACAGCGTAAACTCAGCCAATGATTCGGTTTGATGGGGAAGCTAGTGAGCACTCGCGGACATTCAAGGAACAAGTGCAAAGTCTTGTCGCTGCATGATCTCGAGGCAATGTTGTACTAGCTTTGATTTCGGCATCCAATAGGCCTGGGCAAACCTCCCAAGAGGTCTAGCATTGATGCATTGCCACATGAATCGCTTGACATATGATTTGTAGTTTTTGGTGGCTTGTAGAAGAAGATTATCAGGCGAATCTTCTTGTTGACACAAAAAATGATGGAATCTCTTGTCACATGGCTGTCGTGGCCGCCAATGATGAGTAGTCGCCAGTTCCTCCAACCTTTAGGCTTGATATCCCAATCAAACACCCATGCAAGCCACGTCGACCCAAGATCGTTTTTTGTCAAGCCATTAGAACTATTTAGCAATGTAGTCGAGCGCAAGACCAGATTCTAGGATACACCATCTGAGCCAAGGTTCGGCAGTGTTTCGGCCTTATTTCAACGTGATCTGTATGATGTGACTCATGTCGCTTGCTAATTGGACTGCAGCAAGGCGTTATCGTTGCACCGCATAATATGAATGACGTCCGAGACTCACTCATCCAACTACAGTCTTAATTCAAGTATCGCGAGGAATTCGTTTTCCGCTCATACCCTCCCCGTCTATTGACAAGTTCCAGTTCCAAGACGACCATGGCCGCCAAAGAATTTATCCATGATCTTTCGAAGTAAGTCCCTACCTTCGAGGCATTCCAAGACAACGAGAGGTAGAATACGCCTACTTCAGTCTCTAGCGTTCGATTCGAACCTTGCTTATATGTTGCAGACATTTATTCGCTGGTAACTTGTCGGATCTCACCTTGACCTTTGGTAAGAAGAGTTGGCAGATCCACAAAGCTCTCGCCTGCTGTCATTCTACATGGTTTCAGAAGGCTGTCAATACCAGCTTCAAAGTAAGTGGTTTGAACAGGAACCTGAGCTTTGGATAACGTCGTATCATAGGAATCGCAGAGTGGAGTGATCACTTTAAACAATGATCTTGAATTCGCTGATGCCATTGACTGCATGGTGTCGTATTTCTACAAGGCCGATTACGACGTCTCTCAATACGACACATCTGAACCCCTCCTTCATGCCCAAGTTGCTACTATCGCTGACAAGTACGACTGTGCATCGCTCTACAAGCTTGCAAGGACTTCATTTGCAGGCACTGTAAATGCTGTCGAGAGCAATGACTGGATTGCCGTTGCTGCTTTTATTTACGACCACACGACAACAGATCCGCCAGCTCACAAGGAGTTGCGCGGTTTGGTCGTCGCCGCCGTTGCAAAACGTCCTAGTGTGCTGAAGTCGATCCTTCAATTAGAAATCGAATCAGGACTTCTCCGTTCAACTGCGGATTTGGCGACCGACCTCCTACTCAATGGACCGTATATGTCTGAGATGAAAGACCCTGCTAAACATATCTTCACATGTGGCAAATGTCAGTATGTTCATGTGGGATCTCAAGATTGTGCGTATGTGGCTTCTCGAAACAGCTACCATCGTGGAAAGGCTTGCCCACATTGCGGGAACCGAACTGGGGTAACGTCCAAACGACACGCTTACACAGTTGAGATGGTCGAGTCGTTTTCCTGCCCTTGTTGTGACGGAATCCATACTCTTGCGTCTGTCTCTGACCTACAGCCCTCCACTTCGGATGCAAGCGATTGAAGTAGACAGACAAGCAACGCATACCTTATAATGCTTCCTACCTCAGCGCACCTGTGTGAATGCCCAATTCACTTGTGACATTTTTCGTCTACGTGTATGCCGAATCGAAAGGTGTTTACTGTGGAAGCCGAGGAAACTGATCCACAACGGGGCGCCTATGCATACAGAGCGAGTTGGCATGTCTTCTGTGCCGAGTTGGCACGTGCTTCCAGTAACACGCACATGGCGTGGTCTGATATTAGCGACAAACTGCGAGGCGGAGCGGAATGCGCACAGCGCTTAGTCGGGCTCCGATTCGGAAAGTGGCGTCGCGGGGAACATCAGTATAAAAGGGATCAGGATGAGGACCTTGAGTTTTTGTGTATGGAAGGAAAGCTCCAGGTCTGGAGCTAGGAGTAAAGCCCATTGGCATATGTGGAGTACAAAACTATGGCGGCTCGCGACAAGCGAAACAACACGACCCCTCACAGCGCTAGGCCTTAGCTGCGGACGAGCATCGAGGGACTAGGTACCTCCCGTGGCCTGAGCATAGTTTCCCCGCTGGCGCATTGCATCCTTAGCTTGTCGTGCCATACCCAACTGGAAGTCACTGCTGTAGCACCTCTAGTTGTCGCATTGGCTCTTGTTCGAGTGGAACCCTCTTGTAATGCAACTGTCGACATATGCGATGATGGTTGCACAAGGAGATTGATTGGTTCAAGAGGTTTGCTAGCCAACGCCGATACAACAAAGAAAGACAAACCCGTATAGCAGCCGGTAGCTGTCATCTGCAGTTTGGTGAGTCATAGCAGCTAACAAGCTATCCCATTTGGGGCGACATGCGAAACGTAAAACTCGCAACCCCTAGCCTTCATATTACTATCTATGGATGATCCGTCGAGAACACTGTTTCAGCTTAGTAACAACAGTTAGTTGCGCATTGAGGCCTTTTTTTGCTGAATGGCGGTGCACAAAATATTCGTGTTTGGGGGTATGATGTGAGATGCAACGTCTAGATATTCGCACGGGCCATTGCAGCACGGTGCTTGGTTGTCTTACTGCTAACGATTGAATCGGAACAGTACATATTCACATTATTCATGACCCAAAAAATCAATTTCCGAACAGTAAAAGAGTTTTTGATGGAACCACTTGAAGTAGTGAGCGTACAGGCAAGAAACGATGCTATGCAAAGGCTGAGTGCGTACGGATAGGTAGTACGATATGTGAACATTATCGCCTACTAGTATTGCTGTACCATGTCAGTCTCGCAAGTGAAATGCTCGACTAGGGCTAGATGCTGACTCAAGATCAATGCTCTCGGTGAGAGGGACATGTCTTCCGGTAGTTTCGCAGCGCGTGCTCAGAGCACTGGCGACAAAAATGTGAACCAAACGGGTACCAGTGGAAAGTAGGACTAAATTGAGAAACAATATTTCCACATACTGAACCGTGTGGATCTAGGGTAGGCTCTCATTGGAATGCAATTGCAAGTCAGACGGCAGACGACTCTTGAAAAGCGATGATATTACAATGTAGCGGCGTATCGTACGAAGTAAGTACCCTGGGTAACACGAAGAATAGTATCCTCTTGGTACACGAAGTAATACATATCGACGCTATGATGAATGCCAGATTACCAACAAAGATGTGCGAAGAATAAGGGCAATCGAAGGTATAAACAACGGGCCATGACACAACAAAGGCATGCTTCTTCGCAGGCCGGTGAATTCAGAAAATGTTTGTCCTGTTCTAATCCGTCTGTCCTCATTCTTGCCAACCTTGATAACATACGAGCGACTTTCCACCACGGCGTTGTGTGTGCGACCAGGTTTATAATATGTCGAACTTGGCCCAATGTTCTGCACCGCCCAAAAACTCGCCGTTGTGGATGGAATCCATCATAACATCATCGTTCCAGGAGTCTCTCTCCTCTTCTATGCTCTCTCTGTTCCAAGCACTCCTGGCACTGTCGACGCCGTAACCTCTGTGAGTTTCACCACACGACACTGCCAATCGCTTTTGGGTTGCCTCACGAATTCTTGCTACCCAAAATGCTCCCCCAACTCCATTACGATCTGCAAGCAAGCGATCATGGTATTTCTTCCACAAGATCGGCAAATGCAAAATCCTCTCATCGAACCCTCTGCTTCCGCCCAAGCCGTCTGGAATGTGCACATCAATGTCGAGGTCTGAGTCCCGCGCGATACACCGGTCAAGCCCCGCAAGCCACTCGCGGTTAGTGTCGCTCTGACGCAGTGCGAGCTCCATCATCTGCACTTCGTGAATGTGAGATCGTACAGTGCAAGGCTACAGACCACTGTTAGTACTTTTTCAATACTAGGTTGAGTGAAGCAAACCGGGTTGGACAATCTGATAGTGCAGTTATCGAAGAGAATCTTTGCCGTCTTACGGGCATCAAAGAAGACCTTAATGGCTGGACCATTCTCGAGAAAGCTCTGCAAGGCACACGCATTCCTCTCTTTTTGATGTAGGGCCTCGACGAGATATGAAGTGCCGATTATGCTGACTGCACGCATCGGAGCCACGTAGATAATCAGACATTGAGCAGTAGTGGAGAGGTAGAGTGACGCAGGGTTGTTTGGTAGTCCATCAAAGCTTTGAAGAAGCGTGTTGAGTGCGACGGGGGTCGCAATACGCTGTACTGTAATCATTTCAGAAGTTGTTAAAGCCATATTACCTGAATCTGCAGGAGGATTTGTCGGAAGTAAAGTGGTGAGGCCGCGTTGTCGGTTTTCGGGGAGTATTCGAACCCCGCTTTCGCATTCTTTCGTGCGTGTCACATTACACGGCAACGCCATTCCACTTTCAGCGAGTGATACACCGTTCACTTGTGCATCGTGCATCATTTAAAATGATACCAGGATCTCATTCGTCGGGTTCACAAGTCGACAGATATGCATGCTCTGGTAAGTTGCCTGTCGAAGTAAGCAATCATTAGCTGCAGTCGTTTCTAAGAACTCACTACTGCACAGAAATCACGAGGCACCAAGACCGATCCATAGCGGTGTTGCTAATATTTGCGAGGCTCTATCTAGGAAATATGTTTTTCACTTTTGCATATACGACATCTAGTCTAGCAGCACTTTCGGTTGTATGTAGCGCCATTACCCTGAATATTCTGTCGAGTTACCAGAGAAAGGCTATACGAAGCCTGCCAGTGCGCGCTCATGGGCTTGCAGCATCGGCCCTGCGGACGATTGGCGCTAATCTGCGCGGGGTTGTTTGTACCAGGCTCGCCACCAAGCTTACAAGTTAAACACTGTGCGACCACCAGCGCTCTGCCGGGTCGGCCGAATTTCACTATTCTTCCCCATATCCTCTCTTGACGGAATCAACCAGCTCACAGAGGGAAGCTCATGTCTTAGAAACATGCATAGTTTTGTGATGTGCACTACTGTTCATCGAGAAGAAGACAAGGTTTCTCGTCGTTAACGACTCTCATTCAAGGAAAACCGTCAGTGCATGCCGTTATGGCCTTTTTGAGCCTAGAAAGAAGCACGCAGTCTGTTCCTCTCGCTATATAGTGGCGACCGCTGTAGATATGCAGGGTAAAGAGACATGATCAGCAATTTTTACAAGGAAGAAGCAATGGGAGAATGCGACGTTCCAATCTAATGACGCCCTCTCCGCCTGCTCGCGCGTATCTGAGAAACGAGTCTACATAGTGTTGGCAGAGTTTGGACCACAGCTCATCAAAATTGCCACACCAGTCTGTAAGACCCAAGCTAATAGTTTGCGATCTGCTCCGTTTCTCAGAGAGTAAGAGCATACTGGCTGGAAACGTTTCATCAAGGGCTAGATGAGCTGACTGACAGTACATTGCACTCTTAAGTTGTAGACGCCTAGACGTACACGCCAAACAAGAGGCGGCTGGGCGCAGTGGAAGGTGCATTTAGTGCGATGAAGTCTGGGCTTCCTTTTGGGGTCCATCAGTATTCGGTGAGTACTAAATTGGACAGAAAAGCTCGTTCAGCTGCGCCGTACGTTTGCAGTGGTTACATATCATTATGGGATGTTGAACGATGTGGGTGCGTCTCCGGTGTTGGAGGGCCGCTTCGTCGCACTAGCCCTAATGCGGGCTTTACAACAAGCACCTGTGGATATGACCTCTTTCGGCTAGCGCATGCGTTCGTGGGACTTGCCTATCTCTACCGCACCAATCTACTTCGCATTGCTACTGTACAGCGTGTGGGCCAGATTGTTTCTCACACCACAATAGAATGGAAGCGTTCGAGTACTTCAGTGCATGCGAAATCGGATCTCACGGCCGCAAGCTCTTGGCCTGAACGTGTACATAGTTCGGATGACGCACTTACTGTCAACTCTTGTTGCGAGGCTCGACTTTTCTCTCCAGTCTGCATCGGCTAGCCCGATCAGTAATGCATGATGACGCAATTCATGATGTCGGTCAGCGAATTCTGGTATTGCAACCAGTCACCAAGGGCGTGTCGACCACGAATTAGCTGTTTGCAGACAGGCACACGGTTGCGGACAATCATAATGTATAAGCCCAGACCATCCCTACGAAGTACTAGATGCTCCTCATGTACCAATGCCTTCGGCGTACAAATCCAACAGTAAATCCTATATGAATTCCTCTCGGACATGTTGCTGTGCAGTCACCCAAAGCCAAGGAGCTTCTGTCGTCCCGTGATGAGATCATGGACATGCTCCTGAACCTTCTCGAATCGCAGGAAGTTGCAACTCTCACTTTCGAGATGATTGAAAAGCGATGCCAAACGGACGAATTGACCGGTGCAGTCATGGTTCGGGCAATGATACAGCTTTTCGCTATGTGCCGGCGAGTTTAGATGCTGATTCAGTCCTTGAAGAGTATTACACTCTCGGTTGCAGAGGTAGCACTCATAGCCAGAGCCGTTCCATGTCGCACTTGTTGCGATATTCTGTGTGTCAAAATCGGGGTAGGTAAGTAGCTTATTCGTCAACAAGCCACTGTGATCCCGCTGACTGATTGCCTGGAATATCGTTCGGTGATTGAGATTTCTAGCTCGCGGACATGAGCCAGCCTCAATGTGGTGTGAAAGGCCGCTAGCCGAGGTCAAGGAGGCCTTGCAGAAGGGACACGCAACATCCTTGCCGCGGTGGGTGCTCGAGTTCAGGTGCTTACAATAATCAGTAATGCTGGGCGTGGAAATACAGATCAACACCAAGATGACCGCAAAGAACGTACCATTCTCAATGCATTCTCGCTCCGAAATCTTTTGGCGCAGTCACAGCAGTAGTGTTGCTTGTAATGATTCAGAGCGTTCATGTGCTGGTTGGCGGACAATTCCGAATGGAACGTCCTGTCACAGGTCTCACAAGCGAACTGAGGCACCCAGTGTCGCGTGTCGTCCATGTGCTGATCTGCGGAGCGTTGAGTAAAGAACTCTCGATCGCATGTGTCACATTCGAATCGTGGACCCCAGTGGTCAAGCGCATCCATGTGCTGGATGGCGGCTTGCTGGCTGCCAAACTCGCGGTCGCACGTCTCGCATTCGTTGTCATAGTACATGTCGAATTGTTTGTTGAGTGTCGAAACGCTGGAGTTTAATCAGACAAAGAAAAAACGGTGGACCCATGAATTCTCCAAGAGTGAAGGCTGGCCAGCAGCTCAGCACATGGGGCAACAAGACATAGATGTGGCTGCCTCATCTCTCAGCAAGCGACAAGTGCGGGGCCAGTTTGTGTACTTTACAATCGCTTGGCACTTGCAATTTTCCCACCATCCATCCCTTGTTCGCCGCGGTCTGTTGGATTGGCTCACAAATTACTTACAGCCGACCGACCCTGATCCCAATTAAGGATGGCGTACGTTATTGAAACAAGGCTTGGCACCCCCTGGGCCGAGCTTCCGGCACTAGCGTGGGATTGCTTGCTGCTGCTCACGCTGTTCTCGAGGCCAATAGCTATGAACTTAAACCGAGATCGGAGTGATATCTCATCACTAGACTCCACAATTGTTCCAGCCGATCGTCGTGTGGCGTACCGGTGTACATGGTAGGCCTCAAATGCACGTCACCATGGCTGGAGGCATGCATCCGCTGAGAGGTCTGGCTCGCTCGTTACACAACAGGAAAGCAGCTATCAGTGCATTTGCAGTGGACATAGTATAGGTAGGTAGGTCGCTTATTGGCCACTCGTGTGGTAAGATATCGCTTCCCCTCTTTTTGCGCCCGCTGTTATCTTGCGAGGTTGTGCTGCTACCTGGTTAGAGACGTCTTATCTGCTGCGAGTGGGTGCGCCACGCTGTAAGCCGCTGCAAGCACGAAGTGACCTACTTGTTCATCTCAATGCACTGAAAATTGCAGCATTTCCAGACAAGCCGTTCTAGCATCGCAATTTGACCATCCTCACGCTGCTGTCACAAAAAGTACGAGCTTAATTTCTCATCAAGCTGAACTATCATTTCATCGTCGATTTAAACCTAAGATTGACAAAGCCTTGCAGCTTGTCACTATGCCTTTGCTTAGCCTTGAGGCGACACTCTACCTCTTCCACCATATTGTACTGCCCCCGAAGCTGCCACACGAGAGCGATTGGAAGGTAGAGTATGAAGACGCCCTGCTTGACACGACAGTAGAAGTCCTCCAGACGTTCGCCGAGACCGTGCGAGACGAGCAACCACAAGTAGCTAGGTATGCACATACATCTCACTGTCTTCCAGCAACTTCCATGGACAGTACTCAAAAGCATTTCAAACTACCTTTGTGTTCAGCATCTACTCGCTATAGGGTTTGGAAAGTACCTTCACAAGATTTGAGCCCTCGATCTGAGCCGTCAACATCAGTGCACCAGCTAACATATGTTTTCATGCTATAGCCACATAGATCTCGTAGCAACTGCAATCCACAACTTGCGTCGCATTCGCAATACGTCCGGATTTATCAGCGATTCCCGACTCGCAGACCTACTCCATGGCCTGGCATCCAGTAAGACGTCGGGGACTGTCCCCATCGAGATAAAGGCGCAAAACGCGGCGGTAATCGTCAGCAAACAAGAAGCCGGTGCCGATGTCATCTTCGAGGTTTTCGAACTGTCTCCGCCAAATGAGACTGTGATGCGGACGAAAGGTCGACTCAGGCGCTCCTTTCCGACTTTTGCTTGTCAAATCTCTCTCCAACAGTTCCAAGAACAAGGTTTGATTGGAGCACTAGCGCACACACTTGGGAGGATGAGCTGGGAAGAAGCTCCGGGCTTCCAGCCTCAGACATGCAAGAATGAGCAAGACCACGATGAGACTCGCGATACCACGCATCCAGGCTTGATCACTGATTTCCTCATGCACTTCCTCTCCGTCGTTGGTCAGCCCACTGATGTGCAGGGTGTTTGGAAGAACACTCGCGAAGATGTTCTATGTATCAAAGGCTTCCTGCCATGGAGAAGATCTGCCTTGTGGCTCCTTGTTCGCACAACCATGCAGCTTCAGATCGCTCGCACGTCGTCCGAAAACGTGTACAAGGCTGTCATGGTGAATCTGTTAGCGAGGCTCCTCCAAAGTGTGAAAGTCCATTACGAGTTGATAGGTACGTAAGGACAGTTCGTGTGTCAAAGTACCCTCCAATCCCACAGGACCATCCGCTAAGCGCAATCATTTCTGTTGCAGAGGCTGAGAAATCAAATTTTGCTGTTGGTCGAGCAGCACTAAATTACCCGAATAGCCTGCTAATGTCTTGTGGGAACCTCTAGATATCGACCTGATGTACATCATCTCCGCCAAGCTGACCGGCCGCCTACAGAAGTTGAGGAAGCTGATTTCCGGGCGCTCCTTCGACCTCTACACCAAGTCTGCCCAGACGCTCCTAGACGAGGCACGATCGTCGATGGTTGCAAGGATTGAGCGCGTTGCGAGCAGCACAGATAGCAATATAGAAATGGCAGTACTCGCCGATCTCCAGCCCGACAACGAGCTTGATATCCATCTCCCAGAAGTGGATGACTTCATTACGAAGATTTCTCGTAGGGACGCCAATTCGATGTATCGGATTTTCAACCTACTTCAAAATGCCTGGTATATCTGGAGCATGAACTGCCAACCAACTTCAGCGGCTCAGGAGAATACACATACTTCTACTTGGCGACAGTTGAGAAATGGGTCGAAGATCACCTCTCTTCTTGGGTTGCGCGACACATCTCCGATGCTGCCACATGTGAACAGCTACGGCGGCTTCTCAAAGAGTACTTTCACCAGGCGAATCTGGCATACAGCACCGCAAGCGATATACCAAGGAGTCTATCCGTCATGTATCTCACCGTTATGGAGTTGTGGATTGCATGTGACAAGTGCGCTTGTAGGATGTATCCATTGCTACACGATTTCGACCCAGAAGTGGAATTATCCTCTTTCCATTCGCTTTCTTTGCCCTTCAAGAGTCAGTTGGGGCAGCTGTCGGTCGCTGAGGCCTACCTGCAATGCTGCCGAAGAGATGCGAGGGCCGATGCTCCATCCCTCTACCGCGACTTTGGCCTTCCATCTTCTTTCGCAGTCAGGTTTTTTGATGGATCTCTGGAACATCATAGGTTACTCTCAGATATCAAGCAGCAGGCAATGGCGGCACGCCAAGAGAAGTGCCGCGAATTGGCTCAAAAGAAACAACAGTATCACAACCTTGTAGCTGCGTCGGATAAGCTTGACTGCGACTACCAAGTTTACGACCAGTACTACGGATCAAGCAGCACTGAAAACGCCCTGTGGTGCGAGAAATGCAGTTTGCAGTCTCGAGCTGAACGACTCGAAATTCATGTCCATGAATGGCCGCTTCATTCAGACGAAGCGATCGCAAAGGCAACAGTTTTTGAACTACAAATCCCAACGACCTACAGTCACTGGCGCGACGCGACGATGTTCTTACGGGTGGAAGTGTTAGGCTTCATCCATACGAAAACCACAGAATCAGGCGCAAAATACAGTCTCCACACACAAGATGGGTTGAGCAAATTGTGGGCCTCCCCGTCCGATCGGCATGTTAACCTTGTTTCCGAGGTCAAGCCGCTTACAGGGAGCCACTACCGCGTCAAGAACGGTGTTGTCTTCTTACAAGAGAAGGACATTTGTGTTGAAAATGCACTTCGATACCGATACTTCGACAGCTCGCACAACACCTTCATTACCATTCTGCAATCCACCCCACAAGTGTCGAAAAAGTGCACATACCAACTTCCGGCTCGTTCATCGCAACTTCAAGCCTACTTGCGAACACCTACCACTTCGAATGACATAACCCCGAATCAGGTGATCGCACGTTTGGCCGATTGCCCCTCACACTTCTCTTTGGATGAATACAAGGCCTTCGGGTGTCTTCCGATCGGGTACAGGATCCAATACCAGAATCTTCTCGTGCAACTTGCAATGCCAACCATTGACCTGAACAAGATCGAGACGCATTGCTTGCTTTTGCAGACGATACACCGCGCAGGCCCACCCACAAGCAACAACAATCCAGAGCGTATTGCCCACGAGATCCTTTCCGACGAGTTGTTTTGTCAGGAACTTATGAACAAGATCGAGGCCGCCCTAAGGCGCATGAGCGAAAACTGGGAGACTTGGAGAGCTGTCGCAGCTCTTGTGCAGGTAACGTTGCGAATACTCAGCATCAATACCTCTGATCGAATCGCTGCAAGATGCATGGAGCTGCTTCAAGACGCTCGTGCGATATCGCTGAAATGGTTGACTCGCCTCAAGAAAAGGCTTCCTACAGTGACAGATGACTCGCAACGGAAGGAGCTCTCTTCTAGGCTTACCGAGATTGGCCTTCTGTGTGCGAGTACATTCGACATTGATGGAAGATGTCTAGAAGACATCCTTTGTTCCTCTTTCACAGTTTCAGTATTGCTTCAGGCTTCAATCCTGGTGCAAGAGAACAAAGATGTCATGTCTTCGGAGCACGAGTACCTTCATCGCGCTATGCTGCAGTCATGGAGATTGTTGCTTCTTCGAGCGTTGCCAGTGCTTGCCAGAAACATATCTTCTGACACTGTACAAGAAGGTCTGAGCCAAGCTGTCGCAGCATCATGGGCAGTCTTTTGCCCTACGAACCGCTGGAGTGTACTTGAGAAACCCCAGCACCACTGGATGTACGTCGAAGAGGACGCACAAGCTGTTCATTTCAACCTAATTACCGCTGAGCTGCTTGTGAACGGTCTACCACTGTCTCGGCTCCCGGTGCAATACACACAACATCACCTGTATTCTTCACTTTTCGACAATGTACCGATAGAGGTGACGTCTACCGTGGAGCCAGGCATGGAGTTTTCTGCGATGCACGCTTTCCATCCCAAATGGTGTTACAACCTCAGTTTCGGAATGGAAGGCTCAGATATGCTCATCCTAGCTGCCCGAAGCGGTACGAAGTTTGATCTTGTACCCTCCCGTGTATTCGAAAGCCGACTTCCGACGATGTTCGTTGCTGACTACTTCCACTGGTATAACCACAATACCGGAGAAGTCGAATTTCGTCCCCAAGACGATCCCTGGGCTTCGGTCAGTGAGCTGTGGCGTTTGAAAAAACATGGAGTTAGTTGGCGCCTCCAGAGGGGAGACACGTATCTGGTCGGTCCAGCAAGCAATACTGGCAGCACAATATCGAAGATCTTGTCACCTTTGGAGCTTCCATCGCACATCCATATCTTGTCTGAAAGTTCTTCTGTCATCCTTATAGAGCTTCCCCGGCGACGACTAGGCTTCCGTCACACGCAAGGCGATTCTAGGATCTACTCCCATCAGTATAAGGAGATGGTCATCGATGCCGATCAGCGGATTGGAACATTATCTGGACTGGCCACCGTACTCATTTTGAAGTACGAACAGGGAATCGAACATCGCTTAGCTCTCATACCAGAAGGCGATGTGACATATACGACCACGACCATGGGCCATGTTTCCGTTTCGACTAGATTGGATACGGCCTGGACGACCCACGCGTATCAGGTAGACGGGATTCTGGGCCGGCTGATAGATAATGGAAGTTTGCGGAGCAAGCTCTTCCTGTGCTACCTCCATGCGCTTACTTCTCATTGCCTCCCAGACGCCCTGATCGGCCATACGGGGACTGAAGCTGCGTTATCGATCTTACGGTCAGGGGCAGCATCATCCTTCGATGTGCTTACGGCGGCCAACAATGACCTTCTCAAAGTTATTGCTCAATTGACGCCAGGACGGAAGTTCTACCCCTCTCATAAAGAGGTCATGCAAGAGGTCCATTGGGACAAAAACTTGTCCTCCATGTCTCAGCACCCTGGCTTTTGTACGGCGGTAGAGGGACTATTCTCCATATCGCGGAGAACGAAGCTGCTACATCCCAATGATGTCTATGTAGATCCTCCGAAGCTAGGCTTTGCGAATCTTCATCTGCTCGAGAGAGACATGATAAGAACATCGAATTTCCGCGTCGATTGCTTTCGCGCAGAACACCATACGCATGACTTCGATCAAAGCTACGAAGCCAGAGCTAAAGTTGGCGACTCGCAACGGGGACCGCGTGGTTCTGTTGCCGCTGGAATTATTTTTCGAAAGCAGGCTACTCTCCACTCTCCCATTCACGCGCATAGCCTCCAATACTCCCTTCGAACAGTCCATCTGCATAATGCCACAGTCCAAGGCCTCAATACACGATTGAACCCACCCACGCTTCGTTACGATGCTTCGTGGCTTGCGAAGCCATCTTCCTTCCTTCCAGATATGTGGTGTAATCTGCACTCATTGCTTGCGAAAACGCCTTGTCATTCCAACAAATTTGATCTGATGATCTGGCTGTCAACCGCGGCATTTGCCGAATCCGCAGATATGGATGTCATCCAAACCTTGGCCGCATTTTACAATTGTTGTGACCTAGCATCAATCAAGATTCCTTCGGATGCCAGCTTTAACTTGGCAGAAGGAGATTCTCCTACTGTGTCCGCGATCCAGGATCTAGTACAGATACATCAACCTTACGAAGACTGCCCTGATTATGATCTACCGCAGCTGCCCGGGGAGCAGTATTGGCAATGGGACATGAGAAGGAGAGGATTCTTTGAGATGAATCAGGGCAACGCCGCCAAGACCTTC
>Ga0265798_10001144_pt1 | contig 42047 bp, 42 predicted proteins | sample P3T30metagenome_FD_192430 | JGI IMG/M metagenome (GOLD analysis project Ga0265798, IMG submission 192430) | Plant litter microbial communities from East Loma Ridge, Irvine, California - P3 T30 | ecosystem: Environmental > Terrestrial > Plant litter > Unclassified | place: USA: California... | reverse complement strand
CTTTGCCTGCTTCAAAGCGGTGATGCTCATACAATTCATCATCATCAGAGTCCTGCTCTACAATCGGCTTAGTTGTCATCGGGCTGTGTTTCGGTATTTTCATTTTTTACTGTAAGGGTGTCAGCCGCATCCTGGTATCCAGTTTTGCCATCTCCCAATACAAGGTCTATTTTAGACGCTTTCATTACTTTATCGCCTGCTTTTAGTTTTTTGCCGTTCTGCCTCATTTCAAGCACAACATCTTTAGCCAGGTAAGGTATGTAGGTTTTTTTACCTTCTTCAAGACCCATAGATTTTAGTGTAGGTATGGCCTGCCTGTATGTTTTTTGTATAAGGTCAGGTAAGCGTAGCGCGCTATAACCACCAGCATTAACTTTTACATATATTTTACGGCCCTCCTTAACGTCAACTTTTGGTAAAGGATCCTGTTCTACAATGGTATAAGGTGGGTACTCTGCCCTAAAATCTACCGTATCAAGCACTACATACTCCAGGTCCTGTCCTTCTAAAGCTTCTCCAGCTTTGGCAAGAGTCATTTTTGTAAGGTTAGGAACCGGTATCTTGTCACCATGATTGGTTGTAAAATCCAGCCATTGTAATAGTAAAAATACCACTATAACTATTATTATCAAGGCAATAACTATCTGCTTGAAAAAAACTTTGCTTGTAATAAAATTTTTAAGGCTCATGTAAATCAGTTTCCGCAAAGATATAAATAATACTAAACTTTATAAGTTTAAGCAATTAATGATATTTTTGTAAGGGCTACGAGCCGGTGTAACTAACCACTTATACATGAATATAGCAGTAGTAATGGGCGGATACTCAGATGAGTCCGTAATTTCAATACGCAGCGGACAGCTGATTTTAAATAATCTTGACCGGTCGAAATACACCCCATTTGAAGTGCATATACTGCCCGATGGATGGAATGTACTAATACAGGATGAAAAATTCGCGATAGACAAAGCCGATTTTTCATTCACTAAAGAGGGACAAAAGACAACTTTTGATGTGGTAGTTAATACCGTTCACGGTACTCCGGGCGAAGATGGCCACCTGCAATCCTACTGGGAGTTATTGAATCTTCCTTATACAGGATGTGGTTTTTACCAAAGCGCACTAACGTTTAATAAACGCGACACCTTAAGTGTACTTTCCAAATTTAATATCCGTAAGGCAAAATCAATTTACCTGACCAAGGGTGATGCTATTACAGCAGAAGATATTGTAGATACTCTTGGCCTTCCTTTCATGGTTAAGCCCAATCAAAGCGGTAGCAGTCTTGGTGTAAGTAAGGTTAACGACATACAGGATTTGCAAAAAGCGCTTGATTTTGCTTTTGCCGAAGATAGCGATATACTTATAGAATCGTATCTTAAGGGTGTCGAGGTATCTGTTGGGGTGCTAAATTACAATGGCAAAACAACAGTATTGGGCCTCACTGAGATAGTCTCGCATAATGACTTTTTTGACTATGAAGCAAAATACCTTGGGAAATCGGAGGAAATTACCCCGGCGAGGCTTGACGCTGAAACCGAAATAAAGGTGCGGGAAACTGCAGCGAAAGCTTATGAAGCATTAGGCATGAGCGGTTTTAGCCGAACTGATTTTATAATTATGGATGGCGAGCCGCATTTTATCGAGATTAACACAAATCCCGGACTCTCCCCGCAAAGTATATTTCCGCAACAGGCACAATATGCGGGCATTGCCATGAGCGATCTACTTGATAGCGAAATCAATCTGGCTTTGACCAGAAAGGTATTGTGGAAGAAGTAATTGTAGTGCCGCTGGCGACAGCTTACGGATAGGTCAACGTAGAGAGCTTAAAGTTGAAGATGCAACTTACTTGTATCAACCTGCTTCGAAGGAATCAATAACATAAATAACAATAAATGAAAACAGCTGTATTCCCCGGATCGTTCGACCCTATCACTCTCGGGCACTATGATATTATAAAACGCGGCATAAGCCTGTTTGATAAAGTTATTGTAGCTATTGGTGTAAATGCCGAAAAGAAATATATGTTTACTCTTGAGGAACGCCTGCATTTCATACGCGAGTCATTTAAGGATGAACCTAAAGTTGAAGTTGTTACTTACGAGGGGCTAACTATAGACCTATGCAAAAAAGTGGGTGCCAAATTTATACTCCGCGGTTTAAGAAATCCTGCCGATTTCGAATTTGAGAAGGCCATTGCGCATACCAATCGCCAGCTTTCTAAAATAGAAACCGTATTCCTGCTTACAGCAGCTAAAACATCTTTCATAAGTTCGAGCATTGTACGCGATGTATTGCGCAACGGCGGCGATTATACCATACTTGTACCTGATGCAGTTAGAGTAAAGTAGAATATTCACTATCGCATTCGTCAATATGATCCGCTTCAATATATTTTCAATGCAAGAAATGCCTGTTTTTGGTAGCTCTTTCTAATACGACTATCCATGAGAAATATTTATTTCGCAATACTACTTTCAATATGCCTTAATCAGATAAATGCGCAAACCTTTACACGTCGGGACAGCCTGCAGGGAGGCCTACGTATTGAACGTATAAGTTTTGATGTACAGCGATATGACCTCAATATAAAAGTAGATCCGGAAAAGAAATATATTTCGGGATTTAACGATATCACGTTTAAGGTTATTGAGAACACCAGTCGTATACAGCTTGACCTGTTTGAAAATATGAAGGTCGATAGTATTGTTTACAAAAAGGCAAAGCTTGAATACAAAAGGGATAATGACGCAGTTTTTCTAACATTTACTAAACCGCTTGTAAAAGGCAGCGAAGAAAAGATACGGTTTTACTATTCTGGCAATCCTTTAATTGCTAAAAATGCACCTTGGGATGGCGGATTTGTATTTGCTAAAGACGACCAGCAAAAACCATGGGTAGGCGTAGCCGTGCAGGGAACGGGCGCAAGCCTCTGGTATCCGGTAAAAGACCATCAAAGTGATGAACCCGACCGCGGGGCGAGTATAAAAGTCTCGGCCCCTAATGGGCTGATGAATGTGTCTAATGGAAGATTCACCGGTAGCGAAGATCTTAAAAATGGCTACACTCGATGGGATTGGGAAGTTAAAAACCCAATTAACAATTACGACATCACTCTAAACATTGCGGACTATGCCCATATCCATGACACTAATAACGGACTTGACCTCGATTATTATGTTCTAAAAATTCATGAGGAGAAAGCAAAAAAACATTTTGAGGAAGTAAAGCAAATGCTTGACTGCTTCGAATCAAAATTCGGGAAATACCCTTTTTTCGAAGACGGTTACAAACTCGTTGAGACGCCCTACTTGGGCATGGAACACCAAAGCGCCGTTGCGTATGGTAATAGGTATAAAAAAGGTTACATGGGTCAGGATCTGTCGGGCACAGGTGTCGGATTAAAATTTGATTACATCATTGTGCACGAAAGTGGACATGAGTGGTTTGGCAATAGCATTACGTCTAAAGATATTGCTGATATGTGGATACATGAAGGCTTTACTACCTATAGTGAGACGGTATATGCAGAATGCCGCTATGGCTATGAGGAAGCGATGAAATACATAAATGGTGAAGGAGAAAACACCATGAATAAAAAGCCGGTAATAGGAATTTTTGGAGTAAATAAAGAAGGTTCAGGAGACATGTATTACAAGGGCGCTTTGATGTTGAATACACTGCGGCATGTGGTAAATGACGATGCTAAGTGGTGGAAGCTTATCCTTGATTACTCTGAACACTTTAAAAAACAGGTTATTGAAACTAATGATGTTGTTACTTTTTATAATAAGGAAACTAGGATGAATCTTACCCCGATATTTAATCAATATCTCCATTATAAAGATATTCCTGTATTACAGCTAAAACTTAATAACGGTAATTTAGAATACCGTTGGCAAACCGACGTAGCGGACTTCCAGATGCCGATAGAAATTTCAGCTGAAGGAAGGTCAACACGTTTAAGTGCCACCAATAAATGGCAATCAATTAAAACTAACGCGAGTTCACTTAATAATATTTCTGTAGCCTCGACTAAATTCTACATTAAAGTTGAGCGCCTTTAAAGATTGCTTAAGATTTTCGCACGTGATAATCGTATGATAAACATCTTTCAAGTAAATTCGCCTTTTAAATAATTCCACATGAAAAAAATTTTATGGCTATTCCTGATTTCCGGGATGGCAGCCACCGCACAAAAAAACCTTACCATACAGGAAGCTACTTCCGGCCAATACCAAATTTTTGCACCTAAAAGTCTTGTTGCTCCTTCATGGCGTCCCGACTCCCATACCATAACGCACCTTGACGAGACTTATAGCAAGCTCGTGCAAAGAACAGAGGCAGCACGGTGGGCCGAAAGTTCACTGCTCACTAAAGAGGAGCTTACCGCTGCGTTAAAATCAAAATTCCCCGGTGAGTCGTTTGAACTACGAATATTTCCTTATGATTATTCATGGAACGATAAGAATAACCTTTTACTACGTATTGAAACCGAAAAAAATATTTATGTAGTACTGTTTGATGTCAACACCAAAACAATAAAAAATGCAGTTGCCATTGGTGCTGAAGCCGCAAATCAGGTACTATCACCGGCGGGTAATTCTGTCGCGTGGCTAGAAGAAAATAATATCGTTATCACACAAAATGGCAGAGACGTAAATGTAACTACTGATGCAGATAAAGGTATTGTAAATGGCAGCGACTATGTGCACCGTCAGGAGTTCGGCATAGACAAGGGTATGTGGTGGAGTCCCAATAGCGACAAATTGTTATACTACCGCAAAGACGAAACCATGGTCGCAAATTTCCCTTTAGTGCAATGGGGAGAACGCATTGCTGCAGCTAAGGACGTAAAGTACCCTATGGCAGGTATGAAAAGCGAGGAAGTTACTCTTGTGGTGTATGATGTAGCTTCGGTCAAGAAAGTTACACTAAAGACAGAAGGCCCTAAGGAGCAATTTTTGACCAGTGTAACCTGGTCTCCCGATGGAAAGCAAATATTTGTTGGTGTGCTTAACCGTGAGCAAAGCCATCTTAAACTTAATAAATACGATGCTGTTACAGGTAATTTTATCAGAACACTTTTTGAAGAAAAAGCCACGACTTACGTAGAACCTCTGCACAATCTAACCTTTGTTCCGGGACACGCTGATCAGTTTTTATATCGTACAGAGAAAGACGGTTATGAACAATTGTACCTTTATAACACGGAAGGAAAATTGATAAAAAAACTGGGGTATAAAGATGTAGTTGTAACCGACTTATTAAATTTTGATACCAACGCTAAAAATGTTTTTTATACCGGTACTGCTAATAATGGACTTGACAGGCAGCTGTATAAGGTTGAGTTGTCATCCGGCAAAACTACTCAGGTTACTTCAGCTTCCGGCACGCATGATAATGCTGTTAGCAGTGATGGCTTATTAGCACTGGATAATCTTGCCAGCACAACTGTCGTTAATGATGTAAGTGTTATTGACTTGAAAAACAATAAGCCTACTACGTTATTTAAAGCGGAAAATCCATATTCAGGCAAAACTGTCCTGCCAAAAATCGAATTGGTAACGCTGACATCTGCCGACGGGAAAACACCGCTAAACGGGCGGATAATCTATCCTGCAAACTTTGATGCGGCAAAAAAATACCCTGTTATGGTGTATGTATACGGCGGCCCACATGCACAATTAGTTACTAATAAATGGCTGGGTGGCGCAAGCCTTTTCGATTATTACATGGCACAGCAGGGCTATGTCGTATTTACATTAGATAGTCGTGGAAGTGATGCCCGTGGCCGTGATTTTGAACATGTAGTACATCGCAATCTTGGCGTGAATGAGATGGCTGACCAGATGAAGGGTGTCGACTTCCTGAAAGGCAAAACCTTTATAGACCAGAATAAGATAGGTGTTTACGGTTGGAGCTTTGGTGGATTTATGACTACATCACTAATGCTTGACCATGCCGATACGTTTAAAGTTGGTGTAGCAGGCGGACCGGTATGCGACTGGAAATATTATGAGGTAATGTATGGCGAACGTTATATGGATACGCCACAGGAAAATCCGGAAGGCTATGATAAAACAAACTTAATTAAAAAAGCTTCTAAACTACAAGGAAGATTGCTTGTAATTCATGGTGCCCAGGATAATGTTGTAGTGCAGCAAAATAGTATGGAATTTATAGAAGCGTGTATCAAAGCGGGCAAACAGGTAGACTACTTTCTCTATCCTACCCATGAGCATAACGTGCGCGGTAAAGACCGTGTGCATCTTAATCAAAAAATAGCGGATTATTTCGATTCGTATTTAAAGAAATAGTGTTTAGACAGGGCCTTAGGGCGCTGTTTTATTTAACAGTCACAACATAAATTATCTATAACTTATACTATGAGAAAAACATATTACATTTTAGGCTACATAGTTGGGTTTTGCGTCAGTTTAGGCTACCTATTTAAATTAATGCACTGGCCGTATGCCAATGTATTGTCAATAACCGGTGTTGCACTATTTGTATTAGCATTTATGCCTGTCTATTTATACAGCAAGTATAAAAACGGACCCGGGCAGTAGAAATAAAAACAGGAGCCATACGGCTCCTGTTTTTGTATAAAGATAACGTACTTTAAAAAATATAATCGGTGCTTAAAAAGTTTGAGTCGTGGTCGCGAACGATTGTATTTAACAGCCTTTTATTAGCGTCAGTCGACTTCGTTGCAACTAATGAGCGGATAGAAAACGAACGCAAAGCATCGAATACAGATAATGTACCTTCGGCACTATCTTTACGGCCTGTGAAAGGGAAATTATCGGGACCGCGCTGTGCCTGGCAATTAATATTTACGCGTGCCACCAGATTCACAAAGGGGTCTATAAGGCTTGCAACTTCTTCTGCGTCATTACTAAAGATGCTTACCTGCATACCGTGCGATGCATTTATTTGGTACTGTATGGGCTCCTCAATGGTTTCAAAAGGAACTACAGGGATTACAGGGCCAAACTGTTCTTCATGGTACAGCTTCATCTTATCGTTTACCGGATACACTACAGCCGGAAATACTAACGACTCGTTAGTATAGCCGCCATGCTCATTAACCACTTTAGCACCATTAGCAATTGCATCATCAATACATTCTTTTAAATATCCCGGTTTATCAGCCTCAGGAAGCGGTGTGATCTTAACATCTTTGTCCCATGGTAATCCTGCTTTCATGGCAGAAACAGCATCACTTAGCTTACTTACGAACTCCTCTGCAACTTCTTTTTGAACAAAAATAAGTTTCAAAGCCGTGCAACGTTGTCCGTTAAATGATAGCGATCCTAAAAGACATTCGCTAACAGCAACATCAAGATCGGCATTCTTTGTAACAATAGCAGCGTTCTTGGCATCAAGGCTCAGGATAGCTCTTAATCTGTTTACCTTAGGGTGTTGTTTTTTAAGTCCGTTTGCCACTTTGCTTGATCCGATAAAGGCAAGGACGTTCACCTTACCACTTTCCATTATAGGGGTTATAATCTCAGACCCCTTACCGTATAGCGTGTTTACCGTCCCCGAAGGAAAAGCTTCTTTAAAAGCTTTAAGCAACGGGTAATGGGCTAAGACTCCATGTTTAGGTAACTTAAACAAAATTGTGTTACCCATGATAAGCGCTGGAATAAGCGTAGTAAATATCTCGTTTAAAGGATAGTTGAACGGACCCATACTTAATACCACACCTAACGGCAAACGACGTATTTGTGCCAGTGTACCTTCAGCTTCCTGAAAACGGGAAGACTCACGGTCTATATCCTTAAGCGCGTCTATAGTGGCATTTATATATTCTACCGTACGGTCAAATTCCTTGGTAGAGTCACCCAGGGTTTTGCCTATTTCCCACATTAGCAAATTTATTACCTGCTCGCGCTCCTGTATCATAAGGTATACAAACTTTTGCATGCATTTTATGCGATCTTCTACGCTCATAGCAGGCCATTCACCCTGGCCATTATTGTAAGCAGCAACAGCGGCATCCAAGGATTCCATAGCTTCTTTAGGCGATGTGTGTGGTATTGAGCCCACTACTTTCCTTGTGAGGCCGCCCTTACCATCGGGCACATAGACGGGTGATAAAATATCCATTGTCTCACCGTTCCATGGTACTAATTCACCATTTAAAAGATATTCGCGTTGGTGTATTTGGGGCACTTTGTATTTATCCGGTATCTGGCTTTCGTCAACAAAAATGTTACCGAAATCTGTGCCGGTTGAAGATATGTTTTCCATGTTGTAATTGTGTTTATTTATAGTATAAAGTTAGCTAAGTAAATGTAATACTGCGCCTACAGGGAAGTGAATATTTTATTAAAAAACAGTAATACTGTTATAGTTGCCCCATAATTAAATTGGTTTACTATATTTGCAAAGCTATTACTCTATAGAAATAGTATACTAATAAAAAAAATTGAGGATGACCAGGATATTATTGCAACTGGAGAAAGCAACAAACGGCATAACTTTCAGGCAAATAGCTATAACAATGCTCTTTATGAAGCTTGTTATAATTACCTATTTCGCCTATCTGCTTATAGGGGAGCTTTATGATGGCACTCTGCTTTTTGACAGTACGTTTTTTATCTTTATGGGAGTTGGTTTTTTAGCACAGGTTGTAGACGGGGCATTAGGAATGGCTTACGGTGTGAGCTGCACTACCCTGCTGATGAACTTTGGTATTCCCCCGGCACTGGCATCGGCAAGTGTTCATACATCAGAGATATTTACCACTGGTATATCGGGCCTGTCACATATAAAATTTAAGAATATAGATAAGGGCCTTTTTTTTAAAATAGTAATCACCGGTACTCTTGGAGCCGTATTAGGTGCTTACCTTATAGCGGGTTATTTTGATGGAAACCTGATAAAACCTTATATTTCGGCATACCTTATTTTGTTAGGAAGCTATATTATCTATAAAGGCTTCACTAATAAAGTAAACACTAATAACGCTGTTAAGGGGGCACCTCTTCTTGCTTTATTTGGAGGATTTCTTGATACTATTGGTGGCGGGGGTTGGGGACCAATTGTTACATCTAACTTACTCAGTCAGGGGAAAGACCCAAGGGAGGCAATCGGGACGGTTAATACCGCCGAATTTTTCATTACCTATTTTGCAACCGCGATCTTTGTTTTTATTTTAGGCGTAAAACACTGGCAAATAATTTTAGGGCTCATAGCCGGCGGAGCGTTAGCAGCACCGTTTGGAGCTTACCTGGCTTCTAAAATTAATAAAAGAGCGTTGTTTTTTATGGTGGGCGTACTTATAATAATTACTTCTGGTTACTCGCTTTATAAAACTTTGGAGTAATTGATGATCTGTTACACCCTTACTTTCTTTATAAACTCTGTCCTGTAAATCTCGCTTAATGCAAATGTATAAGGTTGTCCATCTGGCAATGTGATATCGGCCGTAACAACATCATGGCTATAAAATCGAACATGTTTTAAGGCTATTACTGTAGTCTTATTTATTCGACAAAAATCTTTAGGGGGCAGCATTTCAAGTAGTTTTTCAAAAGAGGCATTCTTAGAAGTAATCCTACTACCATCGCCTAAATTTATTATCTTATCCCTGCTGTCAATTTTTGAAGTTACAATGCTAAAAATCTTGTCTATTAGAATTAATGCCTTCCCCTTATCTGTATTTAACTGGATTTGTTTAGGACTTTCAGTTGCAACTGGCTTAATTAAACGCCCCGCTACTTTCAGTACTGCCTGGTGTAACCTTTCAGCTTTCACCGGTTTAATTACATAATCTACAGCATCCCTGTCGAAGGCATCAACTGCAAAATTTTTGTATGCTGTGGTAAAGATTACGGCTTTGCCTTTCACAGCGTCGGCAACCTGTAATCCGTTCATGCCAGGCATCTCGATATCGGTAATTAAAAGATCGTAGTCTAAAGCTTCATGCTCCTGCAATAAGATTTGCGCACTATTAAATGCCTTAACAACTTCTAATTCGGGCATTTGTTCACAAAGCATTTTTAGCAGCGTGAGACCCGGTAATTCGTCATCAAGAAGTAAACATTTGATTTTTGTGTTCAAGCAGGTTTATTTTTAAATGTGCAACATATATATCTTCTTCCACGTAACGTTCCAGTTTAAAACAGGATTTGTAAATAATGTTTAGACGCTGCTCTAACGTAGCTGTCCCAATCCCGCTATGGTCTTTAGCAAATGCCGATTTAGGCGAGACCTTATTAGAAACAGTCAGCGAAAAATTATTATCCTTAAACTCTATAACTATCGTAATAAAAGCGTCAGGGCTTTGCAGGTCGGCGTGTTTAAAGGCATTTTCAATTAGGTCGATAGATATAAGCGGGGCCAGTATCTTCTGCTCATACATAGGGTCCTGCTCATCAAGCTTCTTTTTTACACTGATAGAAAACAATGGGCTGATCTTTATTTTATTGATTTCTATTAAATTAAGCGCAAATTCAATCTCTTCTTTCGGGCTTACAAATCGATTTTGACTTTCATAAAGTATATAGTCCAATACATTAGACAGCTTATCCATAGCAAAGTACGTTTGGTAAGCGTGAGATTGTATCGAGTTAAGAATGTTTTTAAACAGGTGCGGATTTAATCTTGACTCAAGTGTTTGTAGTTGAAGTGTGTTCGTCTTGCTCTCAAGCTCTATAAAACGGGTTTGCAGTTCGTGCTTTATCTTATCGGCTTTTATCGTCCTGTAAATTAGCCATGCAAGTACCATTACCAATAGCACTATTATGCAAATGAGCAATTTTATATTAAGGCCAAGTTCCACAATTATTGTTTTAAAGGTTTGCCGGCTTCAACCCACTCATCAATACCGCCATCCAACTCTACAATGTGATTGAACCCCTTGTCTTTCATGGTCTCTACCGCTTCGGCACTGCGGCCACCGGCCTTACAATAAATATAAACCGTCTTATTTTTATCAAGGCTATCTAATCGGGTCTCAAAATCTTTGTCATAAACGTGCATATTTACCGCTCCATCAATGTGGCCCGATTTATATTCTTTTGGAGTACGAACATCGACTATCTGCCCTTTATCTTCCTGCATCTTTTGGGCAAATGCCGCGGGCGCTATCAGCTCTACCTTTTTCTCTTGTGCATAGCACGATAAAAGTGTAAAAGTAATCGCTACTAAATAAATTAATTTCTTCATATAATTATTTTTTGATAACGAATGTATCTTCAATTACAGCGAGTTGCTTTTCATTAAGCTTAGTGGTCTTTTTCAATTTAGCTTTAAATTCGGCAACCTCATCTTTAGATGACGGACACCCCAGATTCTCACCCTTTGCATTAAATGAATCTGCCAGTACCTTACCGTTAGCGTCCAGTATAACCCAGAATGGCAATCCGGCTTTCGTGCCTTTGTAAGTTTCAAGCAGAGCATCGGCGTCGGGATTTTCAAGGTGCTTATTTTTTGGTGATTCCTGCACGGTTAACTGTGTGGGTACAAAATTATCATCGAACATTTTTTTGCAGGCATCGCTCTGCATGTTCTTTTCCATTTTTTTGCACCAGCCACACCAGGAAGCATGAAACATAACAAATACATTTTTATGTTCTTTTTTTGCCTGTGCTTGTGCCTTTTGAAGCACGGAAGTCGCGGTTTCCTGAGCCACTACATTAGAGAGGGGCATAAACATGAGAAATGCAAACAGAAGTATTTTTGATTTCATAAAATAATTATTTAATTAAATAATGATACGAAGTTACTAAAAATGCGTTCTTGTTACAGTATTTTCTTTATGCCGTATAGAATAAGAAAAGTTGTACTAATAAAAAATAGATTCACTTTGAAAACATAAATTTTATGTTATATTTAGTAACATAAAATTTTACTGAAAAAAATAGATTTGCAGGGAATTTATGAACTTATAATTTGTTCGATTATATGAAAATGCACCGGGATATACTTGTTATTGAAGATGATGAAGATGACAAGGATATTTTACAAGAGATATTTAGGGATCTGGGTTACAGAAATAAACTGGTGTTCTTCGCCGATAGTACTGAAGCACTTTCCTACATTCGCAGGCCCGATACCGAACCGTTTATTATAATATCTGACATCAATATGCCAAAGTTGGGCGGATTTGAGCTTAGAAACATCATATTGAATGAAGAGTTGTTAAGTGATAAGGACATTCCTTATATCTTTATAAGCAACGCACAGGACGAATATTCTATTAAGCAGGCAAACAAATTATCGATACAGGGCTATATACACAAAGGCACAGATTATAATAAATACAAAGAAAAAATTCGTAACCTTGTAGAATACTGGAAAGAGAACATTAATACATTCTCTTCTAAAAACGCATAAAAAAGAGCCAGGTGGCTCTTTTTTATTCAGTATCGTGCTGTTCTACAGGCAATGGAATAAATGGGTAAACACCGTCGTAAGATTTTTTAGTTATTACACCTGAACTATCCAATAAAGTCCAGGCTACCGGTGCAATTAGCCTATTATAAGGAAAAGAGTCGACAACCATTTCCTTTCGTTCATCATGGATCACCCTATTATTGAAGTATCGTTCTACGCCACTATACACTTTAAAACCTTTACCGGATATATTAATATTACCTAATGGACGTTGACTATAATAAATATTTTCGTCTATTGTAAAAGATATCTCGCCTCTGTAAATTGTCAGTATAAATCTATCCGGCAATTCTTTATTTATATATAATTCATATAAACATTTCTCGCAAGGATTTTCATCCACAAAAGATTTTAGCAGTTGTTTTAATTGCTTAGAAGGTTTTAGTTCCGCCTGTTCGGGCATTGTAGTACCATTGCAGGAATACAACAGCATCAGCATCAGACTAAAAGGAAAGGTAAATTTCACTGGCATTCATATACTAAAAAAAGCCCTTTCGGGCTTATTAAATTTATTCAGCTGCTACAACCGGGCCTGTCCATTGAGAAATTCCTGCTAAAAGATTATTCGCTTTTTCGAATCCTAATTCATTCATGATGCTGCAGGCATTTGCGCTGCGCACACCGCTACGGCAATATACATAGTAGGTTTTGTCTTTATCAAGCTGGGAAACCTCATCTATAAATCCCTGCCCTTTATAATAATCTATAGTAATAGCGCCGGGGATAATACCCTGACTCCACTCTTCGGGGGTGCGTACATCAAGCAAAACCGCGTTACTATCCTGCTGTGCTTCTTCCCACCATTGTTGCTGGTCTAAATTCATGTGTTATGTTTTTAGCAAAGGTATTATGCTTTTATAGAACAGCCAATAGCCTTGGTTTCTTTTACAGTTACTTCTTTACCCTTTATAAGAGCATCGACAGCATTTTCTACATATTTCTGTTTTACTGCTTTGGCATCTTCATAATTGTCATCTATCGCACCTATGTATTTTACCACATTGCCTTTAGAAGTTTTTTGCAGGATGTATACATGTGGTGTCTTTGTGGCACCATATTGCGGAAATATTTTCTGTCCTTCATCTAATAAATATGGAAACGTAAACTTTTTATCTTTTGCCCTCTTTTGCATGTTGGCAAAGCTGTCCTCTTTTTGCTTTTCGGGATTATTTGGGTTAATTGCAACAACGGGATATCCTAATGCTTTATACTTATTATTTAATGCTACAATTCTGTCCTCATACGCCTGGGCATAAGGGCAATGATTGCATGTAAAAACCACAATGTAACCTTTAGCATTCTTCATATCTTTTAAAGATACCATTTTACCATCTACATTTTTAAGGCTGAAATCGGTGGCAGTGTCACCTACATTATATCCGCCCGCGGCCGGGCTAATCGTAAACGCTGCTAAGACACCCACTATTAGGAGCAGCGTTAAAAATTTTACTTTCTTCATACTACATTATTTAAAATTACTTATTTCTTTTTCAAGCTCATCGTACGTAAAAGACTTCTCATAAAACTTACGATTATCTGCGTTATATATTACAGTTGCAGGTATCGCACCACTCCATGTACTGTCTACTTTCGGAATCCACGAATCAGCATCCGGATCACGAAGCAACAGCACTTCACTTTTTATTTGCTTATTTTTTATAAAAGGCAACAGTTTACCCTCAATCATTTTTACCATATCGAGGCTTACAAGTAGTACCTTAACCTTATTCTCCTTATAGTTGACATTTATTTTTTCGAAGTGAGGCAATTCCTCCACGCAGGGCACACACCACGTCGCCCAGAAATTTACTACATAAGTCGTATCGTTCTTTTGGGTAAGAAAGTATTCTAACCCTGCATAGTCATATGCTTTTACCGATACCGTGTCGTTACTGTAAACCTTAAGGGGTTTTGGAGGACTAACAACTGAATCGCGGCTTGATGCCCCAACCGTTTGAACGTCTGCGGAGGTTGTCTTTCCCTCTTCCTTTTTACAGGAAGCGAAAATCATTAATGCAGCTATAGATAAAAAAACTAATACTTGTCTGAAAACCATTTTGTATCAAAATTATTCTATTATAAAATTACCTCAAAATAAAAGGCATTAATTCGTTTAACAAAAATTTAACAATTAATACATTGCAGAAACTCAAAATTGAATTACATTTGTATATACAAATATTGTAGGTACAAATTTTACACTTGCAACCTTTAATAAAGTTTATAATGAGGATTGAAGATGTTATTAAATCAGAAAATATGTCGCTGTCCAAGCAGGCTATAATGAGTGTAATGTACACGCATAGTGTCGTTGCAGAAAACATTTATGACGTAATGAAGGGGTTTGATATATCTCCGGAACAATATAATGTACTGAGAATACTCCGTGGGCAAAAGGGCAAGCCAGCAAATATGGGTGTAATTCAGGATAGGATGATTGCAAAGACAAGCAACACGACCCGGTTAGTAGATAAGCTACTACTTAAGGAACTGGTAAATCGGAAAGTATGCCCCAATAATCGCCGGCAAATGGAGATTACTATTACTGATAAAGGTCAGGAGCTATTAAAAGAACTTGACCCTAAAGTGGATGAGCACGAAGCTAAATTTGCTAATAACCTATCTATAGATGAGCAAAAGCTTCTTGTAGAACTGCTCGAGAAATACAGAAATTAAAAAAAAATAAAATGCAACACTATATTGATAGCCTTAACTGGCGCTACGCTGTTAAAAAATATGATGCTACAAAAAAAGTATCTACCGACGATCTCGAATACTTAAAAGAAGCTATACGCCTTAGCGTGTCCTCACTGGGACTTCAGCCATACAAGATTTTTGTTATCGAAACACAGGCTGTAAAAGAGCATCTGGCGGAAGCCGCAGGCGGCAATAACAAAAATATCTTTGCAGATGCATCGCACCTTTTTGTATTTGCTAACGAGTTGAATGTGGACGATAAACATGCGGAGGCATATATTGATAATATAAGTGAGCAGCGCGGCGTCGCGAAAGAAGCTTTAAGCGGGTTCAGCGATTACATAAAGGGGTATTTAGGCGGGCTTACTAATGAGCAAAAAAATATCTGGACTGCTAAACAAACCTATATTGCACTATCTACGCTTATAAACACCGCAGCACTTTTAAAAATCGATGCTACTCCTATGGAAGGTTTCGATGGAGCTAAAATTGATGAGATACTTGGGCTTTCTAACCAAGGTCTTAGTACCACGGTAGTTGCAGCGGTAGGCTACCGCCATGAAGAAGATGCGGTACAACATGCTAAGAAGGTGCGTAAACCAAAAAACGAGTTATACATTACACTTTAATATTTATCCTTAATCTAATTCTATACAAAAAAATGAAAAACTTCAAAACAATTGCAATTGCATTAGTAGTAGCCCTTACAACTCTTACAGCTACCGCACAAGACAAAAAAATCAACACTTCTAAAAGTGTTATAACATGGGTTGGTAAAAAAGTTACCGGTCAGCACAGTGGTACGATAAACTTTAAAGACGGAGTCTTAAACTTTAAAGGTGGAAAAGTAACCGGTGGTAATTTTACGGTAGACATGACTTCAGTTGCAGTAACCGACCTTAAAGCTGGCGAAGGCAAAGAAAAACTTGAAGGCCACCTTAAAGCAGACGATTTCTTCGGTACAGATAAATTTGCTACCTCTAAATTGGTTTTCAAATCAGTTAAAGCAAAGTCAGCTAATGTTTATGCCGTTACGGCAGACCTAACAATAAAAGGTATAACTAAGCCGGTAACTTTCGATCTTACTACAACAAAAAATACGGCTACAACTAAATTTAACATCGACAGGACTAAATATGGCATCGAATACAACTCTAAAAGCATTTTTGCAAGCATTGGAGATAAAGCGATCTATGACGAATTTGAAGTTACTGTAAACTTACAGTTCTAATTTAGGGTTTAAATTGAATTGAAAAAGGGTGCTCCTCTATGGGGCACCCTTTTGTATTATAACCTATTTAGAATTTGACTAATGAACACACAATTAATGCATAATTAAGATTTGCTCTTATAAGCCAAATTCATACTGAAGAGCTTTGTAAAATAATTCTCGAGGCATGTAAAATTCGTATCTGCCTCCCCACCGGTTTTGATTTTACTATCGGCTAAGAAATATTTCTCTGCGGCTGTGGTTGCCTTTTGCTTTTTTGGCCCCTTAGAGAAAACCATATTAGCTACCGTTACCCTGTATTTACCATCCCGTACTTCGATTTCAAAGTCAAAGCTTAGATCATCTTTAAAAAAGTCGGACGTTCCCGGGCACGTATTTCTTACATCTATACCCCTACCCTTATAAACATTGTCTGATGACGATGTGATTTTAAGCCTCGTATGTCGTGCAATGATGTTTGGGATATTGGTTTCATTACTAATAAAAACATTCTCCCAAACCACTTTACCATTGGATACCAAAAAGTTAGTATCCTGTGCGAAACAATTTATAGAGAATGAAAACAGGACCATCATCAAGTATCTATTCATAGCAGTAGCGGTAAAATTGTTAACAGTACCCCAAAGATACTTATTTTTTACACCCAATATAGAAATTTTATCTTACAAAATATTGCGAATTTTATACACTACTCTTACGCAAATGATTTAATTTTTGTTTCCAAATCTCCAGCTTTTGCGAAAAAGACATCGTTGCATTAGCACCACTGGGCGACGGTAGTATGTCATATTGAATACCCTCTTTTCTACCAACGTATTTATCATAATAGGCAGATGCGTTCTTGCTTGAGAAATACACACTCCTTATATTAGGAAAGCTCTCGTAAAACTCATCAAAACTATTTGCCACTTCGTTTTTAATTTTGCTATCCAGGCTACCCTCCCGCTCACAATATTGCAAGACATCCCAAAGCGCAATTTGATGCTCCTTCAGGAAGCGCACCTTTTCATTATATACATATGTTGGATCTACACTAAACACAGAAAACAGCAATCGCCAAAATTGGTTTCCTCTATTGCCATAATATTCATGTAGTTCTAAAGATTTTTCCCCTGGCATCGTACCTAAAATCAATATTACTGAGTCCACATCAACAATCGGTTCAAAGGCTTTTTTCATTGGTTTATAAGTTAAATGTAAAATAGCATAACGAATGCATCCTTATTTAAGTAATCTGTAACACAGTGCGTTAAAGTATTGTTACAGGTTTTTTATTTATGACTTTATTAGCATTCGCAGCCATGCACACTACATAAATTTGTTAAGGACATTAAGCAATTCAATTAATCAAATATAAACTAACATTATGGCAACTTCAAAAACTCCTGCAAAAAGTACTACCGGTACTGCAGCTAAAAGTACAGCTACAAAGAGCACTGCAGCTAAAAGCACTGCGGCTAAAAGTACAGCAACAAAATCTACAGCATCTAAAGCTGGTGTGGTAAAAGCAAAATCGAGCGCAGCAGATGGTCTTAAAGAACTGTTTGTGGATAGCCTTAAAGATATTTACTGGGCAGAAAAAGCATTAGTAAAAGCATTACCTAAAATGGCTAAAAATGCTGAAAATGAAAACCTGATAGCAGGTATTGAAAAACACATTACCGAAACTGAAGAGCAAATTGCACGTTTAGAGCAAGTGTTTGAAATGGTAGGTGAAAAAGCAGTAGCGAAAAAATGCGAAGCTATGGATGGCCTTGTTAAAGAAGGACAGGACATTATGGAAAGTACAGAGCCGGGCCCGGTTCGCGATGCGGGTATAATTGCTGCTTCACAAAAAATTGAGCATTATGAAATTGCAACATACGGTACACTATGTGCATTTGCAAAAACATTAGGCTATGACGACGCAGCTGAAATCCTGCACACAACTCTTGAGGAAGAGAAACAAGCAGATATAACACTAACAGAAGCCGCTTACAACACTATCAACTTCGATGCTGCTGAAGCAGATGAAGATGATGTAGAGTAATTACAGCAGCATTGTTGAAGAATGGGGTTTATTTTTAAGCCCCATTTTTTTGTATAAATAATTCACACAACATACATGAAAGGGTTTTTAAGAAATAATGGTCTATCTATAACGTTCCTTGCTTTGTTTATAATTTCGCTTATTGCTCAGGTTTACTTTGGGCTACAGGAATACAATAAGGAATTAATTGAAGATGGGGGCGCTGCAGTAACCCTGTCACAGTATTTCACGTCCGGACACTTTGTAGAATCTACTTTTGAGAACTGGGAGAGTGAGTTCCTGCAAATGGGTTTATTTGTTGTGCTTACAATATTCTTAAAAGAAAAAGGATCTTCTGAATCTAAAAAATTCGATGGAACTGATGAAGTAGACCGTCAACCGGACTCTACTAAAGCAGGTGCACCATGGCCGGTAAAAAAAGGTGGGTTTATTTTAAAACTTTATAAGAACTCGCTTACCTATGCATTATTGCTACTATTTGTTATTTCGTTCATATTACATTTTTACGGCAGCCTCGCCGATGAAAACACTCAAAACCAACTTAAAGGAAAAGCTCTTACATCTGCTAGTGAATACTTAACCGATTCAAGGTTTTGGTTTGAGTCATTTCAAAACTGGCAAAGTGAGTTCCTGTCGGTATTTGCAATCGTTGCACTATCTATTTACTTAAGGCAGTATGGTTCCTCGCAGTCTAAACCTGTCGATGCACCCCATGAAGAGACCGGTGAATAGCACCTATCGCAATTATTATCAAAAAAGCCTCTCCAACAGGAAAGGCTTTCTTCGTTAATCTATCATCTAGATCTAAAAATCTGATCTACATATTTCTCCTGTATTGCCCTCCCACCTCAAATAATGCCGAAGTGATCTGGCCCAGTGAGCATACTTTTGTAGCTTCCATAAGCTGTTCGAAAATATTTTTATTCTGTATAGCGGTTTCTTGTATAGTAGCTAATGTCTCCACTACTTTTTCCTTATGAGCAGTATGCAATATTTCAAGTGTATTAATCTGAAACTGCTTTTCTTCTTCTGTTGCACGTATAACCTCGGCTGGGACAACTGTCGGCGAACCTTTGGAACTAAGGAACGTATTAACCCCTATGATTGGAAATTCTCCGGTATGCTTAAGTGTTTCATAGTAAAGGCTTTCTTCCTGGATCTTAGAACGCTGGTACATGGTCTCCATAGCACCCAGCACGCCGCCACGTTCTGTAATACGGTCGAATTCAGTTAAAACAGCTTCCTCAACAAGATCAGTCAGCTCCTCAATAATAAACGATCCCTGTATAGGATTCTCGTTTTTGGCAAGGCCTAATTCTTTATTTATAATAAGCTGTATTGCCATTGCCCTGCGCACACTCTCTTCAGTTGGGGTAGTAATTGCCTCATCATAAGCATTGGTATGTAACGAGTTACAGTTATCATAAATAGCATATAATGCCTGTAGCGTAGTACGGATGTCATTGAAATCTATTTCCTGCGCATGTAGTGAACGACCGGATGTTTGTATATGATATTTAAGCATTTGGGCTCTTTCGTTCGCACCATATTTGTTCTTTAGAGCCTTAGCCCATATCTTTCGGGCGACGCGACCTATTACCGCATATTCAGGATCTACGCCATTCGAGAAGAAGAACGAAAGGTTCGGCCCAAAATCGTTTATATCCATACCCCTGCTTAAATAGTATTCTACATAAGTAAAACCATTAGACAGGGTAAATGCTAATTGCGTTATTGGATTAGCACCAGCCTCGGCAATATGGTAACCTGATATAGAAACTGAATAGAAGTTACGTATGTTATTTGTTATAAAGTATTCCTGCACATCGCCCATTAAGCGAAGAGCAAACTCGGTAGAGAAAATACAGGTATTTTGAGCCTGATCTTCTTTTAAAATATCTGCCTGTACCGTACCCCTAACCTGACTTAGCGTCCTTACCTTAATCTCATTGTATACTTCTGCAGGCAGCACCAGGTCTCCAGTCACACCAAGGAGCATTAACCCTAAGCCGTTATTTCCTGCTGGCAGCTCTCCGTTATAACGTGGCCTCTCAATACCTTTCGACTTGTAAATTTCGTTAATAGTGTTATCTACATCGTCTTCAAGCTCATGTTCTTTAATATACAATTCGCACTGTTGGTCTATGGCAGCGTTCATAAAAAAGCCCAGCAACATTGGAGCAGGACCATTGATAGTCATACTTACCGATGTGAGTGGGTGCGCAAGGTTAAACCCTGAGTACAGCTTTTTAGCATCGTCAAGGCAGCATATAGATACCCCGGCATTACCTATTTTACCATAGATATCAGGCCGTAAGTGCGGATCATTACCATAAAGCGTTACGCTGTCAAACGCCGTAGAAAGGCGCTTAGCCGGCAACCCTGCACTTACATAGTGAAAACGTTTATTAGTCCTTTCAGGGCCACCCTCCCCAGCAAACATACGCGACGGATCTTCACCTTCACGCTTAAATGGGTAGAGCCCGGACGCAAACGGAAATTCTCCGGGTACATTTTCCTGAAGGCACCATCTTAGTATATCTCCCCATGCCTGATACTTAGGCAGGGAAACTTTTGGTATTTGGGAATGCGATAGTGATTCTGTGTGGGTTGCAATTTTTATTTCTTTATCCCTTACTTTAAAGCTGTAAACCGGGTTCTTATACTTTTCTACTTTGTCCTTCCAAGTAAAAATAATCTCCCAGTTGTAAGGGTCAAGATTCATTTTAACACGGTCAAATTCGGCAATTAACAGTTTTATAAAGTCTGAATTACTGTCATTGCTAATTTTGCTGACAGCTTCCTGATCTATGCCGAATTTAGTTAGCCCCAGTGTAGTATTGGTAACGGATTCTATTGTTTTATATATGCCGTAGAGTTTTTGTGCAACCTCCTGCTGGCTCAGTGCAACGGCATCATAATTGCGGTTATTTTCTGCAATTTCGCTAAGGTAACGTGTTCTGTGCGGAGGTATTACAAAAATCTTCTCGCTCATTTCACGGGTAATAGCAAAGGTAGTTTTCAAGTCGGCACCCGTCTTTTCTACTACTTTATCCATCATCGCCTTGTACAGCGTGTTCATGCCCGGATCGTTGAATTGAGAGGCAATAGTTCCAAAAATAGGCATACTATCAGGACTTGCATCCCAAAGATTGTGGTTACGCTGGTATTGTTTTTTTACATCTCTCAGTGCATCGAGCGAGCCACGCTTGTCAAATTTATTAATGGCAACCATATCGGCAAAGTCGAGCATGTCTATTTTTTCCAATTGTGTGGCCGCCCCAAATTCCGGTGTCATAACATATAGCGATACATCTGAATGCTCAATAATCTCGGTATCACTCTGCCCAATGCCTGATGTTTCTAAGATGATTATATCAAATTTTGCAGCCTTAAGCACCTGTATGGCTTCGGCAACGTATTTAGATAATGCTAAATTGCTCTGTCGTGTAGCAAGCGAACGCATATAAACCCTTGGGTTATTAATAGCATTCATTCGGATACGGTCTCCCAACAATGCTCCACCCGTTTTACGTTTGGATGGATCTACAGAAATCAATCCGATAGTTTTTTCGGGAAAGTCTATTAAGAACCTTCGTACAAGCTCATCAACTAAAGATGATTTACCTGCACCGCCAGTACCGGTAATACCCAGTACGGGTATTTTGCTGCTTAAATTTTGTTGGTGTATTAACTCTAATGCCTCTCTCGCAACATCAGGAAAATTCTCTGCTGATGATATTAATCTAGCTATAGCTGTAGCGTTTTTATCTTTCAGGTGGTCGATTTCGCCGTTTAGTTTATCACCTATAGCAAAATCAGATTTTTGAACAAGGTCATTAATCATACCCTGAAGTCCCAATTCCCTTCCATCGTCAGGTGCATAAATACGTGTGATACCATAGTCCTGAAGTTCCTTAATTTCATCTGGAAGGATAACGCCGCCGCCGCCGCCAAATATTTTAATATGCCCCGCCCCTTTCTCCTTTAATAGGTCGTGCATGTACTTAAAATACTCTGTATGTCCACCCTGATAGGATGTAAGCGCTATTGCATTAGCATCTTCCTGAATTGCTGTATTTACTACTTCTTCTACGCTGCGGTCGTGCCCAAGATGTATTACCTCTACACCTGTAGATTGTATAATGCGACGCATAATGTTTATAGCGGCATCATGCCCATCGAATAACGAAGCGGCTGTAACTATGCGAACTTTATTTTTAGGAATATATGGTTTTGCTTGCTCCATGCTGAATTATATTCAATATTAAGCTTGCAATTTACATATTTAATAAGAATATCAAAAATATATAAAACGTTAATTGCGACAATCGCTACAATGCTATATGTCCTATATTACCCTGATCTAAATACAATACACGTGTACTATATGTTTTAGCCTTAATAGTAGTTGGGTACCATTCCCTTTCTCTTGCAGTTATTATAAACAGTCCACTATCGTCACCCAACACAGTAAACTTATCGGCCCTCGGCTGGCGGTGAAATACCGGCAAACCATATTCTGTTATAAATGTATCAGCCAGCTCGGGTACATTATTAGTTACAAGTCCTATTTCGCTAATTCCCACAAAGCATTTATAGCCGTAAGCGTCACGATAATACTCTCTATTAGGATAGCGGGTTATACACTCTAGTATATTACCATTGTTATCTCTAAAATAAAACGACCTGGCATCCCAATTAATAAAATTAGAGATATCATCACCATTAACGGGTAGTATATCGGTGTGCTGTTTTATAAAGTCATGAGAATCAAAAAACCGGTTAGTGGGCACATCAATAGCAAAATGATATACAGGCTTTACATCCTCTGATTTACGAAAAATAAGTTTTGTAAAACCAATGTTAAAAAATATCCGCGTTCTGTCTTCCCGCATATAGGGGTCGAGCCCTAAGACTTTTTTATAAAACCTTTCGGTCCCAGCCAGGTCATCACTTAATAATTCAAGCTCAATAATTTGCATAGGGAAAGATTATTTTGCCAATGCTAATATAGTGATTTATAAATGCTTTAATAATGCTTAAAATAACATTTAAGCACCTTAACACCCTATCGGCTTTCAATAAAAATACTGTACTTTTGCACCTTATTTCTATACAAAATGCGCTATAAATATTATCTTGCGGCAGCGACGGCGTTTACTATATGGGGACTGTTTAGTTTTGTTTTAAAACCCCTGCACGAATACCCATCTCCTGATATCCTATTTTATCGCATCTTCTGTTGTGTAGTGCTCATGGTAGTTACAAACCTCCTCTTTAGACGAAAAAATATCATAGAAACGAGGGAAAATTTTATCCAGCTTCCGCCTAAGACCAGAACAAACCTTATTGCATTGACATTTATAAGTTCCATTTTACTTTCCGGGAACTGGTTTTTCTTTATATATGTAATGAACCACATTAGTGTAAAGTCAGCTTCGTTTGCCTACTTAGTATGTCCTCTACTCACTACGGTGCTTGCGTTCTTTATTTTAAAAGAGCGGCTTTCAAAGCTGCAATGGCTGTCGGTATTTATGAGCTTTGTTAGCTGCATACTATTGTCACTAAACAACTTCGACGATGTATTTTATAGCATAGTTGTTGCAGCTACCTATGCGTTTTACCTTGTTATCCAAAAGAAGTTTACAGGTGTAGATAAATTCCTGCTGCTGTCTGTCCAGCTTATCATAACCTCTATAATATTACTACCTTTTTACCCTATCTATAGCGGTCCATTACCTACAGAAATTTCATTTTATACGTATATTTTAATTATAGCGATTGGGTTTACCATCGTGCCAATGTTGCTTAACCTATATGCCTTGAAAGGGATAAGCTCCTCTACCTTAGGAATTTTATTGTATATAAATCCTGTTATCGGTTTCCTTTTAGCAGCATTTTATTATCATGAAGAAATTTCAGGAATGCAGATTGTAGCGTATTGCATAATTATAGTTTCTATCGCGATCTTTAATATTGGAAGTTATTTAAAAAGTAAGACTAATCAAACACTAAATTAATTTTCCATCCCAATGGGTGCTTTTCCAAAAGAACGATGAGAGTTTTTGCAGGATAGAAATATCAAACTTTTAGCACAAATTTATTACTCGCGTGTTTTATACTTTCTCTAAAAAGTAGTTGCTTTACAAGATTAACTCAAATAATCTTTTTATGAAAAAACTACTTATTCCTGTACTTGCAGTCAGCTTTATGCTTTCAGGTTGTGCAGAGCTGCAACAGGTAGCTTCACAATTGCCACAGGGTACTGCAGGCTCTATCCTGTCTAATGCAGATATTGCTGCGGGTTTAAGAGAAGCGTTAGACAAAGGAATAGATACACAGGTTACAAAACTTACCGCAACAGATGGATTCTACAAAAACAATCTGGTAAAAATACTCTTGCCTGCCGAGCTGCAAAAGGTTGATAAAACACTACGCGACATAGGCCTTTCCAGTCTTGCCGATGAAGGGCTTAGAATGATGAACCGCGCTGCCGAGGAAGCTGTTAAAGAGTCGACTCCTATATTTGTAGCTGCAGTAAAAAATATTACTTTTAATGACGCCAAAACTATTCTCCTGGGTAATGATGAGGCAGCAACTAATTATTTAAAGTCCAGTACGAACACGCAACTTTATGCTAAATTCAATCCGGTAATTAAAAAATCTTTTGGTAAGGTGGGGGCAGATAAAGTATGGGCGAACATTATTACTACCTATAACAAGATTCCTCTGGTTACTAAAGTTAACCCCGATCTTACAGATTATGTTACAGGCCAGGCGCTGGAGGGCGTATATAAAATGATTGCCGTAGAGGAAAAAGACATCCGTAACAATTTAGCTGCCCGTACATCTTCGTTACTTAAAAGAGTATTTGCCGCTCAGGATAAATAGTAGCTAATTTTTTAATATTCAGATATATACAAATAACATATTCTTAACATTAGTGCAATTTATATTTATGTAATTTGCATTATATAAATGGTTTTCACACATTTGGTTAGGGTTAGTTAGAAAGAATGCCGGTGTTACAATCACCGGCATTTTTGTTTTGTATCTGTACTTTCTCCATTATTTTTAGCACCTCTCCCATTTCATATTACAAATTATATATTTTTGCACATTAGGTAATTTCTAATGCTAAACTTCTTTTATAAAAGAACCGATAACGCGCCGCTAATAATTTTCAGGATATTATTGGGGCTGTTAATGGCATGGCACTGTATATCTCATATTTTCGACAAGACGGTATACCGCCTTTATGTACGTGCTAAAGTCACATTTACTTTCATTGGCATGGAGTGGCTACAACCGCTACCCGGCAATGGTATGTATATATATCATTGGGTAATGGGGGCACTTGCCATATGTGTAATTATTGGTTTATGGTATAGATACACAATGGGTATTTTCACGGTAATGTGGGCAGGCCTTTACTTTATGCAAAAAACGGTTTATAACAATCATCATTATTTACTGCTATTGTTATTTATAATTATGCTACTGCTACCCGCTAACGCTTACGCATCGGTAGACAGCCGCATTAACTCAAAAATAAGGCAGCGCAGCATGCCTGTATGGTTTATCTGGATCTTCGTGCTGCAAATTACTATCGTTTACTTTTTTGCCTCAGTCGCAAAATTTTATCCCGACTGGATGAATGGCCGTTTCCCGGGTTTGATATTGACCAGGTTTCGAAACACTCCTCTATCCGGCCTTACAAATGACCCTCGGTTCCATATCTTCATAGCGTGGGGTGGCATTTTGTTCGACATGTTTATAGTACCACTATTACTTTACAAACGAACAAGAAATGTTGGCGCACTATTATCGGTGGGGTTTCATTTCTTTAACTGGGTTATGCTTACCATTGGGATATTCCCGTTCCTGTCGCTCAGCTATCTTGTGTTTTTTTATCCTCCGGATAAAATCCGTGCCTTATTTTTTCGCAAAAAACTTCCGCTGACTGAGGATGAAGTAAATGTAAGAGACGAAAGTTCTAAAAACCTTTTGTATTACTTTTTTATACCCTATTTTATAATACAACTCGCACTGCCTGTTCGGCATTACTTTATTAAAGGAGATGTTTTATGGACGGAAGAAGGACATTTTTTAAGCTGGCGGATGATGCTCAAAAATAAAAAAGGGACGGCGATATTTGTGGTAAAGGATCGTAAGACAGGAGAATCTTCTCTGTACGATCTTAGTAAACTGCTTACAAAATTACAGATTAGGTCTATGGCTACTAAACCATCAATGATTTGGCAAACAGCCCAATTTATTAAAAAAGAGTATGCAGCAAAAGGACATGATGTTGAAATTTATGTTACTGCAAAGTCATCTGTCAATAAGCGGCCATACCGCTTGCTGATAGATCCGGAAACAGATCTTGCACATACACCATGGAACCATTTTGTACACAACGAATGGATTACCCTCAGCGATAAATAAAATGGAATAATAATCATAAACATTTTAAAATAAAGGCGTTAAACAATTTCGTAAATGGGTATACTTTTATACTTTTGTAAAAACAGATGAAAGTGAAAAAGTCGGTCCTTGTGCTGTGCCTGATGATGAATGTTGTAGGATTTTGCCAGGAATGGCATACGGACCTGGATGCGGCCAAACGTAAAGCTGCCGCCTCCGACAGGAATATTGTTCTCTTGTTTTCCGGATCGGACTGGTGCATGCCGTGTATTGAGCTGGAGAAGAACGTATGGGACACCGATGAATTTAAATCGGAAGCTGAGGATAAATGGGTTCTACTGCTTGCAGATTTTCCTCAAAAGAAGGGCGACCCTGAGCCTGTAAATATTAACGACCCCAAGATTATCCTTGCAGAAAAATTTAACCGCGACGGATTCTTTCCGTTCTTCGTAGTGTTAGACAAAAATGGCAGGCTGTTGGGCAAACGCGGATATGAAGGGTTAGATACTGCTCAGGAATACATTGCGCTTTTTGAAAAATTGTCGCGATAATTTGAGGGTGTGGTTATCAAGCAGGCTCCTCCATCCTGTTTTGTAACTTTTTAAAATAAGCGAAAGCCTTCACTATCCTGCTACCATACCAGCTAAACATTTCGCCATCTACAAATACTGTTTTAGCGTGGTGGGTATGCCTTCCTAATTCAAACGCATCTTCATCTTTAAATGGGTAGGGCTCTGACGATAAAAACACTACTTCGGGATCACCCTGTATCTTCATTTTTTGGACTATCACTTCGGGGTAGCGACCTTCCTTGTTTTCATAAATGTTACTAAAGTGGTTCAGCTTCAGCATTTCATTTATAAATGTATTACCGCCTGCTACCATATAAGGTTCTTTCCAGATAAAATAGGCAGCTTTTAGTAGTGGTTTATCTTTCATGAAAGATTTAATGTCATGCAATCCAAAGTTAATCTTATTAACCCATTGTTGCGACTGGGTGCGAACAGCGAATATCCTCCCAAATTCTTCTATCATTGCCAACGTATCATCTATAGTAACAATGTCGCTGACCCATACCGGAGCAATCTCACGCATTTGTATCACTATGTCCTCTGTATTCTCCTCTTTATTTGCAATGATAATATCGGGTTGAAGCAAACGTATCTTCTCGGCATGTACATTTTTGGTTCCGCCTATTATTTTCTTTGTCGATTTTAAATGGTAAGGGTGTACGCAAAACTTCGTGATGCCCACAATCCTGTCCTCAAGTCCCAAGTCATATAATAACTCTGTCAGGGAAGGCACAAGGCACACTATACGCATAGGCGTTGCGGTTAATGAAATTACTGTACCAGTCTGGTCTGTATATTGTTTTTCTGTTGCCAAGTTTTTTCTTTAAAAAGTTTGCGTGCGGTTTGTCATTCTGAGCGAAACGCAGTGAAGTCGAAGAATCTATTGGCATTGACATTTCTCCTTCGCCGGAAGGACAAGTTGTGCCATAAAATATATTTAGCTTTCTAATATTGCCTTCATTTCCTGCTGCATCTTCAAAGCTTCGTCTCTGGCTTTCTCAGCAAAATCCTCACCATCTGATGCATAAATAATTGCGCGTGATGAGTTAATGAGCAACCCTACGGTACTGTTCATTCCGTATTTACAAACCTCAGTTAGACTGCCACCTTGTGCTCCTACTCCGGGAACCAATATAAAACTATTTGGAATTATTTTTCTTATTTCAGTAAAATACTCGGCTTTTGTCGCACCAACCACATACATCAGGTTTTCGCTGTTTTTCCATGTCTTAGAAGTTTCAAGGACTGTTTTATAAAGTTCAGCACCTTCAACTTGTTTTATCTGAAAATCAAACGCACCTTCGTTAGAAGTCAGCGCAAGCAATATGGTAAATTTATTTTTTACAGCGAGAAAGGGCTCTACACTATCTCTACCCATATAAGGCGCTACAGTAACCGAGTTAAAATTCATATCCTGCAAAAACGCCTTCGCATACATAGCCGATGTATTGCCTATATCACCACGCTTAGCATCGGCAATGGTAAATTGTTCAGGATGCTTTTGGTTAAGGTATTGTATGGTTTTTTCGAGAGAATGCCAGCCTTTTAGGCCGTAGGCTTCGTAGAAGGCCGTGTTAGGCTTATAGGCGACACAAAGGTCGTGCGTGGCATCTATGATTGCCTTATTAAACTCAAAAATAGGGTCTTCGGTAGCAAGTAAATGTTGGGGTATCTTATCAAGGTCTACATCGAGCCCTATGCAGAGAAATGATTTTTTAAGCTGTATTTGTTCGTACAGTTGCTGTGTTGTCATGCTGTTGTAGTTAGTACCGCAAAAATACGTTTTTTGTTTGAAAAGATGGAACCCAAACAAAAAATGGAACGCGGATGACGCGGATTGACCGGATTAGCGCGGATTTTTCAGGACAGCATATACTGCATTGACTTGCTAAATAAAATCCGCGTTTGCGCAGCATCTGTGTCATCCGCATTTCATTATAAACAAAAAAATCCCGCCGAAGCGGGATTCTAAAATTAATAAACTTCAGTTTCCTTAAGTTTTTCTGTATTGTTAACCAGTTGAAGCTCATCGATCATTTTATGGATGTTACCATTCATAAATCCGTCAAGATCGAAGATATTGAGTCCTATCCTGTGATCGGTAATACGACCCTGAGAATAGTTGTATGTACGGATCTTAGCCGAACGGTCACCGCTGCTTACCTGAGACGTACGCGTAGCTGCATCAATTTCCTGTTTCTTAGCAAGCTCCATTTCATAAAGACGCGAGCGTAAAACCTGGGTTGCTTTATCTTTATTTTTATGCTGTGATTTTTCGTCCTGACACTGTGCCACGAGGCCAGTAGGAATGTGTGTTAAACGAACCGCAGATTTAGTCGTATTTACTGACTGCCCACCTGGTCCTGAGGAACAAAAATAATCTATACGAACTTCGTTCATATCCAGCTGCACGTCAAATTCTTCCGCTTCAGGCAATACCATTACCGTCGCCGCAGATGTATGTACACGTCCCTGGGTTTCTGTTTGTGGAACACGCTGAACACGGTGTACACCAGCTTCAAACTTAAGTGTACCATATACATCTTCGCCGGTAACTTCAAATATAACCTCTTTAAATCCGCCTGATGTACCTTCGCTTACGTCTACAACGCTGGTTCTCCAACCTTTGTTTTCGCAATATTTAGTATACATCCTAAAAAGGTCGCCTGCAAATATACTTGCCTCATCGCCACCGGTACCGGCGCGAATTTCTACCATAACATTCTTACCGTCTTCAGGGTCTTTAGGTATAAGAAGAAATTTTATCTCATCCTCAAGTTCAGGAAGTCTTTCTTTAGCCTCATCAAGCTGCATCTTGGCCATTTCGGTCATTTCTGCATCGCTGCCATCAGCAATTATTTCGTTAGCTTCCTCAATATTAGAAATTAGTGTAAGGTATTCTTCTCTCTTCTCATTAAGAGCCTTAAGTTCTTTATATTCTTTATTTAACTGCACATAACGTTTTTGGTCAGATATAATATCCGGCTGGATAATAAGATCTGAAGTTTCGTCAAAACGCTGTTTTATTATTTGTAACCTGTCTAACATAGTCTTTTTCCGTTTACTTGGAGCTGCAAAATTACATATTTTTTTTGATACTCAACACAGTATCTATAACACAAAAACTGTTCCGTTTGCTAACAATTCCTGCAGTAGCCTGTTACCCAACTGCTGATTGCTGTCTGCCTATACCCATCAGGCATTACAACCGTAACACGCTGTGTTAAGCACTCAACCTTACTACATCCCAAACAGCGAAAATGAAAATGATCATGGTTATGGTTTTCTCCTTCGCAACTACGGCACAGGGCGAAATAGTACTTGCCGTCGTCAGCCAGGACGCGGTGGGTAATACCATCCTCACAAAACCTGTTCAGGACCCGGTATATCGTCACCCTGTCCATTTCTCCTTTCGCCATACTCTCAATACTGTCCTGGCTCATGGCAGATTTTGCATGCTCCAATATATTTAAAACAGCAGTTTTAGCAGGTGTGTTTCTTCGTTTCATTTTGTTAATGCAATTATGTTGCAATAATACAAAATATTTTTATATTTGCCAAAAGTTGACACCGTTATAATATAACCAGTGACGGTTATCTTGATGTGCATATAGCCGATTTTAAACCAGACTAAGCATCATACAGCTATCAAACAATTAAAAATGAAGAAATGAATAAAGATTATGAAGTAATTATTATAGGGGGCAGCTATGCCGGGTTAGCTGCGGCAATGGCTTTAGGAAGGGCACTGCGAAATGTATTAATTATAGACAGCGGGCGGCCTTGCAACAAACAGACTCCACATTCACATAATTTTCTTACACAAGATGGTGAGACCCCACACGAAATATCTGCAAAGGCAAAAGAGCAAGTGCTTAAGTATCCCACTATCACATTTTTGAATGCTAAAGCAACACAGGGCATTAAAACTGATGTTGGTTTTGAAATAGGCACCGACACTAACGAAACATTTACAGGAAAAAAATTGCTTTTTGCAGCCGGCGTAAAAGACATCATGCCCAATATAAAAGGCTTTGCTGAATGTTGGGGGATATCTGTAATTCATTGTCCGTACTGTCATGGCTATGAGGTTAAGGGGATTAAAACAGCTATAGTAGCCAACGGAGATGCTGCCTATCATTACTGTGTCTTGCTAAGTCAATGGACCAGTCAGCTTACCGTTTTTACAAATGGTAAGTCAACTTTAACACAAGAGCAACTTGAAAAAATTACAGCTCATAATATTGAAGTTATTGAAACAGAGATAGACTTTTTTAATCAGACAGCAGGGAAGCTCGAAAGCATCGTATTAAGAGATGGGAGCGTACATAATTACACTGTTATATATAGCAGGGCTCCTTTTATACAGCATAGCAGCATTGCACAGGACTTAGGTTGCGCAATAGATGAAAATGGGTTAATCGTGATCGATAATATGCAAAAGACCGATGTTCCCGGTTTATTTGCTGCCGGAGACTGCTCAACAATGATGCGAAGTGTGGCAATAGCAGTTGCAGCCGGGATGAAATCGGGTGCTATGATAAATCATGAGCTATCGGCTGAAAGTTTTTAAGTAACCTAATAAATATCATGTTGTCGCAATAAAAAATTTGGTTACTTTGCTTATAACCAATCAATTTAAATATGAAAAGATATGTCGTATGCAGTGCAATTGCCCTTACAGTACTTTTAACCTCATGCAAAAATAACGATACGCCATCGAAATTACCACTTAGCGAGGATATTAAGACCACACAGCGCTATGACCAGATAAAGGAATTCGCATGGCTTGAAGGCGTCTGGCAAAACAAAACTAAAGATGGATTGTATACTGAGCAATGGATTAAAGCTAATGATTCGGTTTATACCTCTCAAAGCACTATTACAACGGGCAAAGACACTTTGTTTTATGAAACGGTCGTGCTCGATCAAAAGGGCGATTCCCTTCATTATATTGTGACTACCCCTAAACAAAAGGATGCTAAACCGGTATCTTTTACATTAGTAAATTTTACTGCCAACAGTTATATTTTCGAGAATAAAAGAAACGAATTCCCACAGCGAATTACATACAATAAAATAACCGAAGATTCTTTAATGGCTGAAATATCGGGCACCATAAACGGTAAACCGGCGGTAGAGCAATTCCCTATGAAAAGAAAACAATAATACTATTTTCCTCCGTATTTTAGCACTATAAAATGCCCTGTATGGATATTATAGAATCTACTGTTTTTAATAAAGAAAATTGCACTCTAGATGCTTTGCCCTATGGCGAATATGACAATTGCATCTTTACAGATTGCAACTTTGCTAATACGAATCTTACAGGATTTGTCTTTACTGATTGCCGTTTCGAAGATTGCAACCTAAGTATGGCTACAGCAAAAGGCACTGCTTTTAAAGATGTGACATTTGTAAACTGCAAGTTAGTAGGCTTCAACTTTAGTGTATGCGACCCATTTTTACTTTCATTAAAGTTTGAAGGCTGCAATATGCAGCTTGCCTCTTTTTACAAGCTTAAAATTAAGAGCACAAAATTCATTAAATGTGGGCTGCAGGAGGCTGATTTTAATGAAACCGACCTTACCGGTGCCACCTTTAGCGACTGCGACCTGAATAAAGCCGTATTTCAGCAGACCATTTTAGAGAAGGCAGATTTTACAACCGCTTACAATTATTCCTTCGACCCTGAACTGAACCGTATTAAAAAAGCACGTTTCAGCCGCGAGGGTATCGCTGGCTTGTTAATGAAATACAATATTAGCATAGAATAAACATTCCTTAATAGATTATTCATACCTTCATATTTCTATTCTCCATATGAAATGGAACATATAATGTTATAAAAAATTATGATCTATGAGTAATACAGATATTAAAAAAAAATTCACAATAGGCGGCGATATTACTATCAACCGTTTAGGATTTGGCGCTATGCGCATTACCGGAAAAGGTATTTGGGGCGAGCCTGAAAACAGAGGTGAGGCTATTAAAGTATTAAAACGTGCTGTCGAATTGGGCGTGAATTTTATTGATACGGCAGATAGCTATGGTCCTAATGTGTCGGAGGAATTAATTGCGGAGGCGTTATACCCATATCCTGAAGGGCTTTTAATAGGCACTAAAGGCGGACTACTTCGTACCGGCCCTGACCAATGGCCAGTTGATGCCAGCCCCGAACATTTAAAAGAAGCACTTGAAGGCAGCTTAAAACGCCTTAAGCTTAATACGATCGACCTATACCAACTGCACCGTATAGACCCTAAGGTTCCGGCAGAAGAAACCTTTGAATTTTTAAAGCAGGCACAACAAGATGGAAAAATAAAACACATTGGCCTTTCTGAAGTTGGTGTGGATGATATTAAAAAAGCGCAACAATACTTTGAAGTAGTATCTGTACAGAATATGTATAGTGTAGACAACCGTAAGTGGGAAGACGTTTTAGAGTATTGTACGGTTAATAATATTGCTTTTATTCCTTGGTATCCGCTTAGCGGTGGTAATATACATGCTGTCGAAGTGTTGCAAAAAATTGCCGACAGGCATAGTGCTACCCCACAGCAAATTGCATTGAGCTGGTTGTTGTATCGTGCAGATAATATTTTGCTTATACCGGGAACATCTAAAGTAGCGCACTTAGAGCAAAATCTTAAGACTGCTGATATCCAATTGACCGCGCAAGACCTGGAGGAATTAGATAATGTTTAAGTCGTTATAAACTAAAAAAGCCTGTTCATTTTTGAACAGGCTTTTTTATGCTTACTGTTTTTTACAACTTGCTTATGTAGCTGCCATAAATATCTTTAAACTGATACCCTTCGTCGAGACGGTCTTTGCTTAATTTTTTATATTCTGCAAGTCCCCAAAGTACGAACTCTTTTAAAAAGTATTGGTCTTCTGCCGGAACGTCAGGCTGGTACTTCTGTACAAGTTGTTTCAGCGGAATAATCGAGTCCAGTTGTTTTTTATACTCTGCATCGTTGGTGTCGTCAAGAAGTTCAAAGCCGCTTTCGTTAAAGAACCAATCTATAATTTCCTGATACGGACTCTTTTCATTTGGCTTTTCAAGCTTCTCTATTTTAGGAAAATATCCCGGGAAGAAACTTTTTATAGCACTGCCTATGAGCAGTTCGGCTACTTCGGCTGCTCCCTCCTGCTCACCCTCATACACCAACTCTACTTTACCGGTAATCGCAGGAATGATTCCCATAAAGTCTGCAAGTCGTACGGTAGTTTTTTCGGTACCGCTGCGCAGGGCCCTGCGTTCAGCCGTACTAAGTAAGTTTTCGAATGCGGTAATGCTCATACGTGCGCTCACCCCACTTTTATAATCTACAAATTCGCTTTCGCGTGCTTCAAAACCTATTTGTTCTAACAAGTCTTTCGCTAACGATGGTACATGAATAATATCGCTCTGGCGACCGTCAAGGTTAGCCTCCTGCTCGGTAATGGTACGGGCAATAGCAACCGTTTCCGGATAGTGTGTAAGAATTTGGCTCCCTATCCTGTCCTTCAATGGTGTTACTATGCTTCCACGGTTAGTATAATCTTCAGGATTGGCTGTAAACACAAACTGCAGGTCTAAGTTCATACGCACTTTAAAGCCACGTATCTGTATATCTCCTTCAGAAAGTATATTAAACAATGCCACCTGTATACGTGCCTGTAAATCGGGCAGCTCGTTGATTACAAAAATACATCGGTTGGCACGTGGTATCATACCAAAGTGTATTACGCGATCATCTGCATAGGATAGTTTAAGATTAGCAGCTTTTATGGGGTCTATGTCCCCTATAAGGTCGGCAACCGTAACATCGGGTGTAGCAAGTTTTTCATAAAAACGCTCACTGCGATGCAGCCAGCTTATTGGCGTATCGTCACCTTTTTCTTCTATAAGATTCTTTGCGTAACGCGAAATCGGCTGTAAAGGGTCGTCATTAATTTCAGAGCCATCCACCACCGGAATGTACTCATCCAAAAGGTTAACCATTAACCTAGCAAGCCTTGTTTTTGCCTGCCCTCTTAAACCTAAAAGGTTAATATTATGTCGTGATAGTATAGCACGTTCAAGTTCCGGTATAACGGTGTTTTCAAACCCCCATACCCCTTCAAAAACTGTTTCGCCTTTGGCAATTTTACTGCGAAGGTTAGCTCTTAATTCGTCTTTAATGCTTTTACTTTGGTATCCGCCCGCTTTTAAGGCCCCTAATGTTTTTATATTCTGTGTATCCATTTTCTACTATCTAATTTTGATTGGCATTTGCTTATGCCAATTATATATTATTATCTCTTATGTCATCCCTCTAATCTCCCACTGCAAACTACTTCACTCTCTTCTTCCTGTTGGTTTCGTAATCTTCAAAAATCATTTCTCCAAGTCCTTTAAGCCCTGTGTAAAAAGCCTTACCCTGATTAGCCTCCGTAAAAGCATTTACAAAACGCTGTAGGTACGGGTCGCTGGCAATCATAAAGGTTGTAATGGGTATGTGCAGCTTACGTGCCTGCGCTGCCATGGTGTAACACTTATCAGTAATGTACTCATCGAGGCCATTACTGTTCATGTAATAGGTACCGTCTTTTTCTTTAATACAGCTTGGCTTACCATCGGTAATCATGAAAATCTGCTTATTAGTATTACGCTTTCGGCGCAATAGGTCCATTGCCAATTGAAGTCCCGCTACGGTGTTGGTGTGGTAAGGGCCAACCTGTAAATACGGAAGGTCCTTAATAGCTATAGGCCATGCATCATTACCAAATACCAGGATGTCAAGCGTGTCTTTAGGATAGCGTGTCGTTATAAGCTCAGCAAGTGCCATCGCAACCTTTTTTGCAGGCGTAATACGGTCTTCACCATAAAGTATCATACTATGGCTAATGTCTATCATCAGCACCGTACTCATCTGTGACTTATGCTGACTGTCCTCTACAACTAGATCCTGCTCGGTAAGCATAAATATGTCAGTACCGTTATTTATCTGGGCATTCTTTAAGCTCTCGGTTAGTGAAATCCTGTCCAGCCCATCGCCAAAGTGGTATTCCCTTAATTCGCCGGTATGTTCGTCACTGCTACCCGAATGTTTCGTTTTATGATTTCCAGAACCACTCTTTTTAAGATTACCAAAAATTTGGTTAAGCGCCTGCTGGCGTATAGAGCGTTCTGTCTTTGCTGTGATTTTTAGTCCACCACTGCCATCATCTTTTACTTCATCTTTTATATAACCTTTCTTTTTAAGGTCTTCTATAAAATCATCGATTGTATAATTTTTATCGGTAAGATTATATTCTTTATCGAGTTCCCGCAGCCAGTCAAGCGCCTCATCAAGGTCGCCCGCGGTATGCGTTATCAGTTCGGTAAATATTTCGAAGAGTTTATCAAACGGAGACACATTGGGAGCCTCATATTGCCTGAATATAAAACCTTTTTTATTTCTTGTTTCCATAGCCTTAAAATTAAGGCAAAAACTTTGATTATAGTGTTAAAGAAAAAACGGTGTATATCATAATGTTTGCAGCAGACTAAGGACAACATTTAACGAATGTCAGGTAACTATTGTTATAGGTTCTATTTAATGCTGTTTATAAACTGAAGCAATTCCACTATACCTAATACAAAATCAGGTGCGTTATTATCTAATGCAGTCTTTGGCATAAATGGCATTTCAGCAGTTTCAGGATCCTGAATTACTACAACGCCACCCACCTTTTTAATCTCCTGTAAGCCATAAGTACCATCGGCATTGGCGCCTGACAGCAAAATACCTGTTAACGACGCCCCATAGACATGCGCAGCAGACTCAAAACAAACATCTATACTTGGACGGCTGTAATTTACTTTTTCAGAAATATCTAAAGAGAGGTCTCCATTAGTCTCAAAAAGTAAATGGTAGTCGGATGGTGCAACATAAATGTACCCGGGAACTAATGGAGTTTTATCTTCAACCTGCTTTACAGGAACTGTGGTTTTAATAGCGATTAACTCTTCAAGAGTGCTATCTTCAGAATTTTTTCTGTGCAAAACAATTACAAGTGCAAAAGACGGTATTGGCTGTAAACGTGGTAATATCTTAATCAACACTTCAAGACTCCCCGCCGAGCCACCAATGATAACAACTTTGCCTATCTTGTTTTCTTCCATATTTTTTCTTTAAGAACCTGCTCATACCTGTCCTGCATGGGGGAAAATTTAATGGTTTCTTTTGTACCTAAGGCGAGGTAGCCCAGTTTTGAGAGGCTGTCATCAAATAATTGTAATGCGCGCTCCTGTAAATCTTTATCAAAGTAAATAAGCACATTGCGGCATAATATGAGGTCAAATTCATTAAATGAGCCATCTGAAACTAGATTATGCAACGAAAAGACCATCTTTTCAGAAAGTTCTTCGCCAAATTTTGCTAACCCATAATTTGCGGTATAGTATTGAGAAAAATCATATTTCCCACCAGAAGCCATATAATTTTCTGAGTACGATTTTATCATTCTTAACGGAAAAATACCCTTTTTGGCGGTGTCTAAAACAAGTGGATTAATATCTGTTGCATACAGTAGCGACTTATGCAAAAGGTTAGCTTCTTTTAGTAAAATAGCCATAGAATATACCTCTTCGCCTGTAGAACACCCTGCATGCCAGAACCTAATAAATGGTTTAGTCGCCAACATGGGTAAAATGTTTTCACGAAGCGTTTTATAAAAATGCGGATCACGAAACATTTCCGTCACATTTACAGTAATCTCCTCTACCATGTGCTTAAAATAAGCCTCGTCTGATCGTACTTTAGACAAAAACATGGTAAAGTCGGGAAAATTGTCTAATTGTATTAACCTGTCTACACGGCGCTTTAATGACGCCCGCGAATAACCACTAAAGTCGAAACCATGATATTCGTAAACATCGTTAATAAGCACTTCGAGCTGGCGGTCGTTTACCATAATATTTATATTGTACCTAATAGTTGAAGCAATTTATCTACATCAACAGGTTTGGAAATGTACCCATCGGCCCCGGCGGCCAGGCATTTCTCCTTATCGCCCACCATAGCAAGTGCCGTAACCGATATTACGGGAGTGTTAGCTCTTGAAGGAATTTCTTTTATAAGTGGTATAGCCTCGTAGCCATCCATATCGGGCATCATCATATCCAAAAGCACAATATCGATGTGCTCATCCGTTTCAAGCAATTTAAGCGCTTCTTCGGCGCTTAGGCACGAAACACATTCAAACTGCCTGGAACGCAGTATAGCGCTTAGCGCAAATATATTACGCGCATCATCATCAACAATTAAAACTCTTTTCTTCATCATTTGTCGTGTTCAATATATTAATGCTGGTCATAGAGCCAAACCCTAAGCAGGGACAATAACTGGTCTATATCTACCGGTTTGGTAATGTAATCAGAGGCACCTGCATTGATGCATTTCTCCCTGTCGCCCGTCATAGCTTTTGCCGTTACAGCAATTACCGGTAGCGTTTTAAATGCTTTATTTTCGCGAATACGGGTGGCCGTTTCATAGCCATCCATATTAGGCATCATCATATCAAGCAGTACAACATCTACTTCCGGATGCTCATCGAGTGCCTTTAGTGCTTCCTTACCATCTATCGCAGTAACTATGTTCATCTTTAACGACTCAAGCGACTTCGTGAGCGAATAAATATTACGAACATCATCATCTACCACTAAAACAGTTTTATTATGGAGTACGTTATTAAGCTGACTTAGTTTTTTATAATGGTCTTTTTTTCCTGTAGAGCCTTTGTTCTCTTCTACAAGATGAAGGAATAACGATACCTCGTCGAGCATCCGCTGGTATGAATGTGCCGTCTTTATAACAATAGAGTCCGCATATTTTTTAATTTTCAGCTCTTCTTTCATAGACAGGCTTTTGCCTGTAAATACTATAACCGGCAGGTTCTCGAGACCAGGGTTCTTTTTAACATTTTCCAGTATGTCATAAGCCTGTTTATCAGGTATACCCATATCGAGTATCACACAATCAACTTCGGTCTGCTGCAGCGCGCTTACGCCGTCTTCAATTTCACTTTTAATTTCTGAGTTGATATTATACGTCTCAAGAAAATAAGCAAGTGCTTTGGCATGCTGTGGGTTATCCTCTAAAATTAAAACCTTTTGAGATTCGCGGTTTATAATGTGCTCTATTCTTTTAAACACTTCCGGCATTTGCTCAAAAGCGACAGGTTTATCAAGGAAATTTACAGCACCTTTAAGCAGGCTTTCCTGTTTTAGCTTATGCGACGACATGATATGTACCGGGATATGCTTGGTCTGCGCATTGTTCTTTAACTCCTCCATAACTTCCCAGCCACTCTTTATAGGTAACTGGATATCAAGCAAAATACCCGATGGCTTATAAAGCATAGCAAGACTTAATGCATGATCGCCACGTACCGAAACCACCCCCTTGTACCCGCGTTTACGACTAAATTCTAACAAAGACTTTGCGAAATTAACATCGTCTTCTACGATAAGCACTATTTTATCATTCTCCTTAATAGTATCCCTGTCGTCTGGTACACTCTCAGGTATAAAAGGGCTTATATAACGGTATCTAAGGTCTTCTTTCTGTTCGCTCTTATCTTCCTTTACAACTTCGATTAACTGTGGCTGAGAGTTCTCTGTTTCGTCGGGCATCAGGAAAGCAGAACCTATTACGGGAATCGTTAGTGTGAACTCGCTACCTTCATTAACCCCACTCTTTAGTGTTATTTCTCCACGAAGCAGTTTTGCCAGTTCCCGGCTTATAGACAAACCTAACCCCGTACCTCCATATTTACGCTTTGTAGAGCCGTCTGCTTGTTGAAACGCTTCAAATACAAGCGGCTGCTTTTCGCGGGCAATACCAATACCGGTATCCTTAACCGTAAACTGTACGCGTTTTTCATCGGTTGGGTGTTTTTTAATTTCAAGAGACACTGACCCTTCCGATGTAAACTTAAGGGCGTTAGAGAGTAAATTCTTAAGTATTTGTTCTAACCTCATTTTATCTGTCCTGATAACTAATGGGGCATCCTTATCTATTACTTTAAAATTAAGGGCTTTTTGTTTGGCCACTTCTGTGAACATGGCTTTCATTCCGTCAGTTATTTCTCTGGTAGAAATATCCATTAGTTCCAGCTCCATCTTTCCTGCCTCGATTTTACTCAGGTCAAGTATCTCGTCAATCAGCCCTAACAAACCATTACCCGAGCTTTGTATCACTTTAGCAAACTCAATTTGCTCTTCGCTCATATTATGATCAATATTCTCTGATAATAGTCTGCTTAACAATAAAATAGAATTAAGTGGCGTACGCAGCTCATGCGACATATTTGCCAAAAACTCTGACTTATAACGCGTGGTAAGCTCTAAGTCTTCTGATTTCTTTTGAATCTCTGTGTTCTTTTCTTCAAGCAGTACGCTTCGCTCTGCGAGCTCTTCGTTAGTCTGCTGTAACTCTTCTTGCTGAACACGAAGTTCTTCTTCAGATGCCTGAAGTTTTTGTGTTTGGGCCTCAAGCTCAGCGTTCATTCCTTCCAGTTCGCTGTGCTGCGCTTTAAGTTCCTCGCTTTGAGCTTGGGTTTCTTCTAAAAGTTCCTGCACACGTTTCCTGTTTTGTGCCGCCCGAATGGCAATGCCTATATTATTTGCAACGGCATTCAAAAATTCTATTTCCCGCCTGCTGTACTGTCTTACTGCTGCCAACTCAACCACACCTACCGCCTGCTGATCCATAAGCGGAAGAGCAACGATATGTGCGGGAGTAATTTCGCCTAAAGCGTATGATATCGTAATATCGTCGGCGGCTACGCCTTTAAGTTCAAGCATTTTGCCTGATGCTACTGCCTGCCCGGTAAGCCCCTGACCTATCTTAAACATCTCTCTGCCAGATTCAGGGATATAGCTGTAGCCTGCAGAAGCAAGCAGATAATCATTCTCTACCAGGTACAGTACTCCAGCGTTACTATCGGTATACGTTGCTAAGTACTCAATAATATCTTTAGTGAGTATCTCAAGGCTTTTTTCGCCTATCATCACCTGATTAAGATCTGCTATACCGGATTGCCTCCAGTCATTATCTGATAATGATGTGAATGATGTATTAAGTGCATGGGCCATGTTGTTGAGAGATCCTCCAACGCTTCCAAGGGCATCACTTTCGCTGTCTTCGACCCTGACATCATAATTGCCCTGTGCTATCTGCGATGCGATGCCGCTAATTACACGAATCCTTTTCGCTGTCTCAATATCACTTTTTTCAAGCGCAAGCTGTAATTTAACCCGTGCATTATAGTCCCTAAGTATTCTAACAAACGAAATCAGGCTTATTAGTAATGCAATAATTGCGGCTACCACGATTAAAACCGAACTGTATAGCCCATATCTCTCCGATTTAGAGACTCTGTCTTTTAACAGCGACTGCTCTTCATTTTCCATGCGCTTTAAAATTGAGCGCATATTGTCCATAAGCTTTCTACCGGAGTCAAGGTCTACTGTAAGCGTTGCCTGCCCCTTCTTTTTCTCGTCTATTCGCAGCTGTAGGTATTTAAAAAACTCGGATATATAAGGCCTTAATTGCCGTAAGTTTGCCTGTTGCTTTTCATTGTCCATGCTAAGGTCTTCTACGTTTGTAAAATACGAATTAGCATCTTCCTGGGTATTTTTATACTGCTCTAA
>Ga0265798_10001143_pt1 | contig 42059 bp, 27 predicted proteins | sample P3T30metagenome_FD_192430 | JGI IMG/M metagenome (GOLD analysis project Ga0265798, IMG submission 192430) | Plant litter microbial communities from East Loma Ridge, Irvine, California - P3 T30 | ecosystem: Environmental > Terrestrial > Plant litter > Unclassified | place: USA: California... | reverse complement strand
TTAGGGTTCTTTACAGATACCGACGCCCCCGACGATGTAAAGCACCTAGTGCGCGGTCGGGTAAGCGAACTAAAGGACTTCTGCTTACAAGAGCAGGTCGACGAAATTTATTTCGCGCTGCCCCTCAACCAAACTGAATTTATTCAGGAGCTCTCCAGCTTTGCGGATGCCAATTTTATTGCGTTCCGTATTGTGCCCGACTTTGAGGGAACGTTGCACGAAGGCGTTAACATGCACTACCACAGTGGTGGACCAATCCTGACGGTGCGCCGTAACCCCCTAGGTATGCGCCCCAACCAGATAGCTAAACGCATGTTTGACCTAGCGTTCTCAGGGTTTGTTATCGCCACTATCTTTCCGGTAGTGCTGCCCGTACTGGCCCTGCTGATTAAGCTTGACTCTCCCGGTCCTATTTTCTTCAAGCAAATGCGCCCCGGTAAGCGCAACAAACTTTTCCCATGCTATAAGCTGCGGACGATGCGCACTGATACAGGCGGCACTGAGCTACAAGCTACGAAAGGCGACGCTCGCGTGACTCGGATAGGCCGCTTCTTGCGTGCGTCGAGCCTTGATGAGCTGCCACAGTTCTTCAACGTATGGCTTGGCCACATGTCAGTAGTAGGGCCGCGCCCCAACATGGTATCGCAGCTTGAGGAATATTCGAAGCACATTAGCACCTACGCTCAGCGCCACGTCGTGACGCCCGGCATCACAGGCTATGCCCAGGTGAATGGCTACCGCGGCGAAACGCGAGCCGAAGGCGCTATGGAAAAGCGTGTGGAATACGACCTGAAATATGTAGAAAACTGGTCGCTGCTACTGGATGTCCAGATTATCGGCAAAACGGTGTGGAACATGATAGCCGGGGAGAAGAATGCTTATTAAGAAGTAAGCCCCCGAAAGCAGGTAAGTTTTTTATTCTATCATAGTATCTATGCTAGCCAAGCAGACAGTTCTTGACTCAGGTATTTCTACAGGTTCATTTGACGATTTTGTAGATAAGATTTTGCAATTGGGCGCAGCCCGCAACTCGGCCTACGTGTGCTGTGCCAATGTGCACATGGTAGTGGAAGCCCATCGCGATGTAAGCTTTCGCCAAGTGCTGGATGAGGCTAATCTCGTGACGCCCGATGGTGGCCCGGTAGCCAGCGTAGCCGGGTGGCTTAGTGGCCAGCCGCAGGAGCGGGTAGCTGGTATGGACCTACTGCCTGCTTTGCTCGCCGAGGCTGCACGCCGGGGGCAGTCGGTATATTTCTATGGCACTACCGATGAAGTGCTGGAAGCCATCGTAGAGCGGGCCAAGCGCGAGCTGCCCAATCTACGATTGGTAGGCACGTGCGCGCCGCCCTTTCGGGCGCTTACTCCCGAAGAAGAAGAAGAGCATGTAGCGGCTATTAATGCCGCCGACCCCGACTTGCTGTTCGTAGCGCTAGGTTGTCCTCGGCAGGAGCGCTGGATGGCAGCACACCGCGGTAAAGTCAAGGCTTGTATGCTGGGCGTAGGTCAGGCTTTTCTGGTGTATGCTGGCTTGGAGCAGCGCTTGCCTGTGTGGGCCCGTCGCCTGTGGCTAGAGTGGGCCTACCGCCTGTGGCTGGAGCCACGCCGCTTGTGGCGCCGGTATCTAATCACAAATTCCCGCTTCCTCTACCTGATGGCCCGCCGCACACTTGCGGGGGCCTAGGAGAGAAAACGGGAATCAATAGAGTGGCCTAGTTGGCAGGCGACCTCAGTTAGTGCTTTATTTCGAGGCGCTGAGCTGAGGTCGTATTGCTACCTAGGATGCGCAAAATGTACAAGCCATCAGCCAGCTTGTTGGTTTCAAGCGTAAACTGGTTCTCGCCAGCAACTGCTTTGCGCTGGTAGGTAACAAGGGTGTTGCCTTGCAGGTCGGTGATTACAATAGAAACCGTCGACTCTTGTGCCACCTTAGTAGTGAACACTACTTGGTTATTAGCCGGGTTAGGATACAGTGCTGGGGTAACTGATGCTTCGAAAGCGGCTGGAGTCGACTTGGCGCTGCTTGCAGTAGTAGGCAGCAGGGTGATGTCGTCGAAGTGAAGCCACTGACCCCCGTTGGCTTGGGAGTAGATGCCGACTTCGCACTGGCCATTGGTTACGTTAACGTTCGGGATGGTAATCTGCACCCACTCGGTCGGAGAAGCCGGAACGGTTACGCCAAGGACACTGCCACCGTAGTTCTGAGCCTGCAGCTGCGCTACGGGCTGGCCGCCTGTACTCTTAACCCAGGCGCTAAGCGTGTAGGTGCCATTGGCCAGGCCCGTTACGGTCTGGTAGGTGTAAATCTGATAATTCTCAGGACGGTAGTGCGTGCCGTGGTAGGTACCCGTGCGAGCGTTGGGATACGACTCCGAGTAGCTAGCGTAGGCTTGAGTAGAGCCGCCCGTCCGCGTTAGCCACTGGCGCGGAGCTAGTACGCCTGCATTGTCATCTTCGAAGCTGAAGTTGCCGACCGAGCTGGTAGTGACAACCGCCGTTTGCTGTGTAGTCTGTGGGGCGAGGGCGACGTCGTCGAAATAAATAAACTGGTCGCTTTTGGCCTTGGAGTAGAAGCCGATTTCGCACTGGCCGTTGGTGACGCGAATATCACTCACGCTCACTTGCACCCAGTTGCCGTTAGTGGCCGTGATGGCGGTGCTCAATGTGCCCGCTCCAAAGTTTTTGGCTTGCAGCTGTGCCACAGGCTGGCCGCCGCCGCTCTTAACCCAAGCGCTGAACGTATAAGTACCGTTAGCGAGGCCTGTCACGGTCTGGTAAGTGTAGACCTCGTAGGCGCCGGTGTTGCGCCAGTGGGTGCCGTGGTAGGTGCCGGAGTGGGCCCCGCCGTAAGCCTCAGTGTAGTCCACGCTAGCTGGGGTGCCGCTGCCTACCCACGTAAGCCAGCCTGCGGGCGAGTCTACGCCAGCCCCATCTTGCTCGAAGCTCGGGTTCACTACTACCCCGTTGCCATTGCTGCTACCTAGGTTTGAGCCCAGTGAGGGTATGGCAACCAATACTGGCACTGCCGCCGAAGTGGTGCTAGCACCGCTATTATCAGTAGCACGCGCCGTGAGCGAATAGAGGCCAATGATGGAGGGCGTCCAGTTCAGTTGAAAGGGAGCGGTAGTAGTGGTACCTAGGCTAGTCGAACCATTAAAAAACTCTACCTGGCGGATAGTGCCGTCAGTATCAGAGGCTGTGGCGCTTAGAGTAAGCGCTTTGCCAAGTACTAGATTACTAGTAGCGGCTAGCGTTACGGTTGTAGCCTTATTAGTGCTAGTCTGTGGGGCGAGGGCGACGTCGTCGAAGTAAATAAACTGGTCGCTTTTGGCCTTGGAGTAGAAGCCGATTTCGCACTGGCCGTTGGTGACGCGGATATCACTCACGCTCACTTGCACCCAGTTGCCGTTAGTGGCCGTGATGGCGGTGCTCAATGTGCCCGCTCCAAAGTTCATAGCCTGCAGCTGCGCCAAAAATTGGCCGCCGCCGCTCTTAACCCAAGCGCTGAGCGTGTAGGTGCCGTTAGTGAGGCCCTTTACGGTCTGATAAGTGTAGACCTCGTAGGCGCCGGTGTTGCGCCAATGGGTGCCGTGGTAGGTGCCGGAGTGGGCCCCGCCGTAGGCCTCAGTGTAGTCCACGCTAGCTGGGGTGCCGCTGCCCACCCACGTGAGCCAGCCTGCGGGCGAGTCCACGCCAGCCCCGTCCTGCTCGAAGCTCGGGTTCACTACTACCCCGTTGTTGCTAACTGGTACCGTAACTACTGGCGGTGTGGTGGTGTTGCTCAAGGGGCCCACAGTCACGCCTGCCTGCTGCAGCTTAGCCTGCCACAGCGTGGCTTCGGCATCTTCGGTAGCCGTCGTGATGGGGTTGGGCAGGTGAATAGTGCCCGTGCAGGGACCGCAAGCGCCTGGGCTCAGGTCTAGGCGGTCGGTGTAAGGGAAGTTAGAGTTCCAGCTTACGTAGCCTATCGTATTGTTTTGGATACGATTGTTAAAGTAGACGCTGGAAGGCTGGTTGTAGTAGTTGAATACCCCTAGGGCGGCCCAGCCTGCGTAGAGGCGCTGGCCATTGGGCAGGTAGCCGCTGGTTACGAGCCGGTTGTCGTGATAATAAATATCGTGGCCAGCGGCGATGTTCATGGCCGCGTTAGCCGTGCCCACAAACTGGTTGTGGTCGGCCTCGATGTAGCCAGCAGCTTCAGCTAGGGTGTTGGCGTTGCCATCTGTAGTGAGACCGGTGCCTGTGAACTTAGCCGCCGTAGCCGGGAAAGGGTAAGCGCCGCGCACGAAGTTATCGTGTATCCGGATAGCGCTTTGGGATGTACCCGACGAATTGTAGAGGTTGATATTGTCCTCTACCAAGCTTTCGTTAGCCGTATTGATTACTTCGTTGTACGAAATATCGATTCCTGATATGCGCGTTACCGTGTTCAGAATCAAGAAGCTGCTACGGGTGCTACCGCTGTTGCGCCAGCGTCCGTCGATGTTGCGTACCCGGTTGTAGCGCACCGTCAGCGTTTGGCCAGGTTGGCCCGAGCCGCTCCAGCGGTTCACCACAATGCCGCTGGTTTGGGTAAAGGAGTTGTGCTCGATGGTCAGGTTCTTGGCTCGGTAGGTATCCAAGAAGCGACCGCGGGCTTGGCCATCGACTGTGGGCGTCAACCCTTGGCCGGTGCAGTTGCGCACTGTCAAATCAACGCCTTCGCCAGCTTTAATTAAGTCGCCGGCCCCCGAAAAAGTACAACCTTCTAGGATAACAGGCTCAGAAGTGGCAATTCTTACGCAGGGCGTGCCCGACGATAAGCTCTGATAGTTGCCTGTGTATGTACCTCCTTTAGTGATAACGATGGGTGCCGAGTAGCTCACAGCTTGGGCTCGGCCTAAGCTAGGTAGCCCCCCGGCTAGTAATGTCAGCAAGCTAGCTGATAACCAAGATTTACGTACGCAGTTCAGTCGGGCTAATGCGACTGGCTTAATAGCCAATGATGTCATAGAAAGATGCGGCGTTAATTAAAAATATTTATAAAAGCAGAAAGTCTAATATGGCAAATATAATCACAGCATTCAATTTATAACCTACTGACGCAGTATGAGGTATAAATTAAAAATGGACGTTGGAGCTAAAGCCTTGTAAAATTCCGAGATTATCAAGTTGGAATATTACAAAATTCGGGCACCTTATATATTCTGCTTTTTTTATAATTAAGGTTAGCCGCAACCAGCAGAAGACGCCTCAGAAGGGTAGGTAGCTATTTAAAAAATAGGACTTGATAACACTTTACATAACTGTCACATTTACTGTAATTTTTATATTGTCGCGTGTTCGTTAGATAGCATTATGGTTTCAAAAATTCATGATTACTTCATCTGTTGTAAGCAAAGGCGTATACTCTTCGATTCGACGAGCAGCAAGCTCCCACTCACGCGCAGTAGTAGCAGCGCGATAGCTCTTGTTAATTTTTTGTGTCTTGCATTATTTTCAAGAGCAAGGGCTTGCTGACACAGTAAGCAGCTAATCGACTCACTGCAGAATAATGGCCTCTGGTGCTAGCTGAATTTGATACCTGTTGTTAAGCGACCAGCCACATGTTTACAGTACTAACTGACGTGTTGCATGACTTAGGTACGGCGGACTACTGCCTGCTTTTTTTTGATAAGATGCACTACGCCAGATTATTATAGTAGGGCTAGCGATTGCAAAAAGGGGCTCTAACCCACCATGCCGAATTTATCGACGTGGTGGGTTAGAGCCCCTTTTTGCAATCGCTAAGCGTGCTCCTGCGCAAGCTAGCCTTTGAAGAAGTCTATTTCCTGGCCAGGCACTGCTCGTATAAGGCTAGGTACTGGTCGGCTATGGTAGCTAGCGGAAACCGCTCGGCTACAATGGCCACCGCTCGTGCGGATAGCTGCGCATAGAGCGCCGGGTTGGAAAGCAGGCGGTTAACGGCGTCCGCAATGGCGGCCACGCTCGTGACATCGACGAGCAGGCCACCATCGGCCACTACCCACGGCACGGCCCCGCTTGCTTGGCCTGCCACCACAGGTACCCCGTAGGCCATAGCCTCTACGAGTACCATGCCGAATGATTCTTCGAGCGAAGTGTGCAATACTAAGGTGCTAGCAGCTATCTTCTTCAGCACCTCATCGTGGGGCGTGGGACCTAGGAAGACCACATTTTTGATATCGTGCTCTCGGCAAAATGCCGCGGCGTCCTCGTCGGGCACGAAGGCGGTGCCCATGGCCCACAGTACTGCGGCCGGGTGCTGCTGCTGCACGGTTTTGAAAGCCAAGAGCGCGTTTTTGCTGTTTTTTCGGTCGTCCCAGCCATTCACCACCACACTAATAACGGGCTGGCTGAGCGGTGCCTTCACCAAGCTAGCGCGCTCCGGAATAACGACTGGATTGGCTACCACAGCTACTTTAGCCTTGGTCCAGGGTTGCACCGAGTCGGCCATGTAAGGTGAAACCGCCGTAAACCAATGGCCCTTGCGGAACACATAGCGGGCCATGAGCAGGTGAAATAGCCGGTTGAGGGTGCGTACGTACTGGTAGATAACCAGCGCGTTGTCGTGCACCGTCACGATGGTTTGCGGGTCATAGGCCAAGCCGGCCAAGGCAAACTCGTAGGTCCAGTGGGCGTGCACCACCTCGGGCTTGTAGCGCTGGAGCTGGGCCAGCATGCGGCGGCGCTCATACCAAAAAAAGTCGGCGGTGCGACCTAGGCGCCGGCCATTGGGCCGGAAGGTGCGGCTGCGGGCAGGCACCACCACGTAGGTCAGCTGCGGGCTTTCGTGTACGAAGGGCGGGTCGTCGTCGCCCATCTTATCATCGAGGGTAATAGCTACTACGCGGTGTCCACGGCGCAAGTACTCCTTTATCAGGTTGCTAATCAGCGGCGCTCCTTCGCGCCCTCTCGGGTAGGGGCCGGCGTGCCGCTCGGCCAGGGGTAGCAAATCATTCGTGGCAATGGGGGCTACGACTCCAATATACATGCGTGCTACTTACGGCCGGGCCGGTTTGTTGAGGGGCAAAGGTCCAACGACGATGCCCTTTTGTTTGAGTTTTTGTTGCCAACTGCGCCATTCTCGCGCTTCCGTAGCCGGGGTGATGGGGCCCCGTAGGTGCACCGTGCCTATGCACGGCATACAGGCGCCCTCACTCAGGTCTTGGCGGTCGGGGCTAGGTGTGTGGCCGCCCCAGCGCACATAGCCTACCGTATTGTCCTCTACCCGGTGGTTAAAAAACACACTTGGCGGCTGGTGATAGTAGTTGAACACTCCTAGGGCGGCGTGACCCGCCCGAAAGCGCTGCCCGCCGGGTAGGCTGCCGCTCGTCACGGCCCGGTTGTGGTGGTAGTAGATGTCGTGGCCAGCGGCTAGGTTCATGGCAGCGTTGCCCGTTGCCACAAACTGATTATGGTCGGCCTCGATAAAAGCGGCGGCTTCCTCGGCCGTCTTTGCGTCGCCGTCCGAGGTTAGCCCGGTGCCCGTAAACTTATCGGCTGTGGCCGGAAAGGGGTAGGCACCCTGCACAAAATTGTCGTGCACGTGCAGCGGGCTTTGAGCCGTACCCGAAGAGTTATAGAGGTTAATATTATCCTCCACTAGGCTTTGGTCGGGGGCATTTATAACTTCATTGAACGCAATATCGACCCTAGGGAGATGCTGCACCGTGTTCAAAATCAAAAAGCTGCTGCGGGTGCTGCCCTGGCCATCGCGCCAGCGCCCATCTATGTTGCGCACCCGGTTATAGCGCACCGCTAGGGTGGGGCCAGGCTGGCCCACGCCGCTCCAGCGGTTCACTACGATGCCGCTGGTTTGAGTAAAATCGTTGTGCTCGACCACGAGGCGGCTAGGGCGGTACACGTCGAGAAAGCGGCCGGGGGCTTGCTTGTCGGTGGTGGGGGCGAGGCCCTGGCCGCGGCAGTTGCGCACGGTCAAGTCGGCGCCTTCGCCGGCTTCGATAAGATTGCCTGGCCCGGTGAGGGTGCAGCCCACCAGCACTACGGGCTCGGTGGTGGCTACGCGCACACAGGCCATGTCGGAAGAGGCGCTGCGGTAGGTACCCGTGTACGTGCCGCCGTGCGTAATTACCAGCGCCGCCGCCCCACCTAGGTGATGGTGCGTGCAGGCGGCGAGGCCGTGGGCCCCGCTGGCCCACGCCAGCCACAGCCAGCCCGTAATGCGCGTGGTGGCCGTCATTACTTAATGCAGGAAGTAACCCACCAGCCGCCTGGCGTAGCCATTCAGCAAGAAGTAGGGTAGGTAGGGCTTAGGGCAGTTCTTTAGGGCAAAATGCGTGAAATTCATCATGTTGCCGCCGCCCCGAATGCTAAATAGGTGCTGAAAATAACCCTTCAGGCTGCGCTGCTTGCGCGTGAGCGTTTGGCCGCTTTCTTCGGGATAAGTGCTTAGCTTGGCGTCGTAGTTGCAATACACCGGGAAGCCTGCGCGGCGGGCTACGCTGGTGTAGTCGAAGTCGGCGAGGTAATGCGGCAGGCGCTGCTCGTCAAACAAGCCAATCTTATCGGTGACAGCCTTAGGAATGAGCAGCCCGCGGCCCGGTAGGTACGTGACCGGGTGCAGGCCAGTGCGCTGAGTAGCCGGCAGCTCCTTTAGCAAGTTGTAGGTAGTATTAGTCCGAAAATCCAGCCGCTCGCCGCCGTAAATAGTTTCACCGGTATTTGCGTCGAACTCCAGCGCGCCCAACACAGCGCGGGGGTGCTGGGCGGCGGCGGCAAGCATCTGAGCCACGAAGTCGGGCGCAGCTACTACGTCATTGTTCAGGGTCATCACGCGGTCGGCACCTAGGGCCAGCGCCCGCCGGATACCCGCGTTCACGCCGGCCGTCCAGAAGAGATTACCATCGCCGGTTACTACCTCTACCTCGGGGTAATCGCGGGCCAGCGCCGCAGCAGTTTCGTCGGTCGAGCCATCGTCTACCACCACAGTGCGGAAGTCCTGGCTGGTTTGGCGGCGCAACGACTCCAGGCATTCGCGGGTGTAGTGCCAGCGGTTGAAAACAGGAATAACAATGTAAAGCATATTATAAGCGAAAGTGAGCGGTAGGAGCGAGGCTAAACGGAAGCCGCCGCCACGGCTGCCGGCTTGGACTGAAGAACTAGGCCAGTTAGTTCGGGAGCCAGTTCGGCAGCTTGTTGGTAAAGGCCAGCTACCAGCTTTTTGAGCGTGTAATTAGCGGCAAAGGCAATGCCAGCGCGGCCCATCTGCTCGAGCTCGGCAGGGTGGTCGTAGAGGTACTCTACGGCTCGCGCCAAGGCTGCCGTGGTGGCTTCGGCCGACTGCACCGGCACTTTGATGCCGGCCGTGTCCGGAATAAAATCGGCGGCACCGTGGTGGTCGAGGGTCAGAATGGGTAGCCCTAGGGCCATAGATTCCAGGTACTGGTTGGCATAGGTGTCGCGCAGGCTGCACAGCATAAAAAGGTCGTGGCTGAGGTACGCCGCACGGGTAGCCTCATACGGTACGCTGCCGTGCCAGGTCACGCGGTCTTGCAAGCCAGCTTCGGCAATCCAGTCTGGTACTAAGTGCCCCACCGGCCCGTCGCCCATGATATCGAGGTGAAACTTGACGCGCTTATCTACTTGCCCTAGGGCCGCTAGCGTGAGGTGCAGGCCCTTGCGCGGGTAAATGCGTGCCAGCCACAAGATGCGCAACTCGCGGCCCGCCAGCGCGGGGCGGGGTTGGTAGGTGGTGGTCCGAAAGCTCTCGGGTAGGGCCACACTCATAGTTAGGGCCACTCTATGGGCACCTAGGCGGCGAGCTAGGGTAGCGGTGTCGCTGTTGGCCGCCATCACTAAGGCAGCGTGGCGCATAGACTGCCGCACGTTGGGGTCAAACGTGCTCAGCAGATTGCTAATAAACGTGCGAACCGTTTCGTTCTTGAACCAATCGGGCAAATACCGACGCAGGGACTTGGGGGCTACCATGCCGCCACCCAGCGGCCCTAGCAGCAAGGGCTTTTTGAGGCGCCACAACCACGACGCCATTTGCAAGCTGTTGTAGGTGACATGGTGCACTGCCCCAAAATCTTCCTGCGCATCGAGCTGGCGAGCGGTACGCCATGCCCGGTATTGCCACACAATGTAGTGTAAGTATACGCCTGGCTGCCAGCGATAAACAAAATTTGCGAACTTGGGCGCGGCCACGTACACCGGGTGAATGCGCTGGGCAATGGGGTCGGTGGCGCGGTCGGCTAGTAGCTTGGTGAGAGCAGCCCGGCCGCGAGGTGTGGTAAGGCACCATACCTCGTGGCCCAGCGCCGCCGATTCCCAGAGCCAATTAAAACCGTTGCCCTCCTCACTGCCGTGGTTTGGGTTGCAGGCATATGCAGAAAGAAGCAGCTTCATAAATGTGAATAACTAGCCTGCCAGGCGGCTATACCTGGCTGACTAAGCGCCACAGTAGGCGATAGGTCAGTTAGTGATTGCTGGAGGCGTAGACTACGTAAATACCAGGTTTGGGTACAGGCATACGCGTAGCCGACACGGCCCATGGCCACTCGCTGTTCAGGATTGTCGTAGCAAGCTTCTACGGCACGGGCCAGCGCAGCCACCGTTTCGGCGGGGGTGGTCACAGGTGCCTTGAGGGCCGCTGCGGCCGGAATGAAGTCGCGTGCGCCCTGGTGGTCGAGGGTGATGATAGGCAGGCCAGCGCCCATAGCTTCCAGCAGCTGCATAGCAAACGAATCGCGTAGGCTGGCAAACATGAATACGTCGTGGGTGAGGTACATCTCGCGCACCTCCGGCCAGGGTAGCGTGCCAGTCCACGTCACGCGCCCCTCCAGGCCGTGCTGCCGAAGGAGGTCGGGCAGCTGCGGCCCTAGGTAGCCGTCGCCCACAATGGTGAGGTGAAACGGCACCCGCGGGTTTACCTGCCCTAGAGCCTCAAGCACCAGTGGCAAAGCCTTGCGCGTCACGAGCCGGCCCAGCCACAAGATGCGCAGTACTTCACCTTCAGCCCGCACCGGAAACTGCTCAGGTAGAAAATTATCGGGCAAGCCAGAGTCCACAAACATCTGTACGCGCCGCCCACCTAGCTTTTTGACCTTGGTGGCAGTTTCGTTATTCGTGGTGAGTACTAGTGTTGCATGCTGTAAAGATTTGCGGACGTTGGGGTCAAAAGTGGTAAGCAGCCAGGAGATGGCATTGCGCAAGGTTTCCGTTTTAAACCAGTCAGGCACGTAGCGCTTGAAGGCCACGGGCGCGTGCTGCCCACCGCCCAGCGGACCAATAACCATGGGCCGACCGAGCCGCCACAGCCACGACGCCATCTGGAGGCTGCCGTAAGATGCGTGGTGCACAAGGTCAAACGTTACTTGCTTGGTGAGACGCTGAGCCGTGCGCCACGCCAGAAACTGCCACACGATGTAGTGCAGATACACCCCAAACTGCCAGCGATAGAGATAGTCGATAACCTTGGGTACCTGCACGTACTGGATGTGCATGCGGGCTTGTTCGTCGGGCCCTAGGTGGTCCACGTAAGCATCGAGCGCGGGGCGGCCAGCGGGCGTGGTGAGGCACCATACCGCGTGGCCCGTATGATGCCATTCGTGCATCCAGTTAAAGCCAATACCTTCCTCGCCCCCGCGGGCGGGGTTGCAAGCGTAAGCCGAAACCAAAACGTTCATGATACTGTGGTCGCTAGTTTAGGGGCAGGCTGTTTGGGGCTCTGCAAACCCGAAGCTACGGGCTTCTGCCCGGCAAACAAGCGCCGCAATATCGTAGAAACGCGGCTCATCAAAAACTCGTTGAAGCGGCGGTTATCGCGCTTGCGGTCTTGGGCCACTGTGGCCGGGTGGCGCAGCGGGAAAACGAGGTCGCGGGCGGGCACTGCGCTCATCACATCGTTGCCGTCGTGGGTGTGCGTCGAGCCGTTGCCAAAACCGATGTTACCCACCAGGTTTACGGCCGGTACAATGTAGAGGCCCTGGTGCCGGGCAATGGTGTATTCCCACTGGTAGTCCCACACATCGGGCGGCTGGGGGAGGGCCAGCACGCCTGCCATTTTGCCCATGCGGTAGCGTTTTTCGAGCGGGCCCGTGAAGGTGCTGTCTAGCTCACCGGAGGCTTTCACGCGCTCAAAATCAGTGAGATGATAATCGTACAGCTGCCAGGCACGGCGCCAAGTAGCCCAGCCCCAGCTATTGCGCTGCGTCGAGAAATAATACGAGGGGTCGTTGGGCCCTAGAGGCTTGCTGGCCTCCGAGCCAAAGTTGTTGCCGCCGATGTGCATCACGCGAGCGTCGTCGCGGTAGCGGGCCAGCAGCTCGGCGCAAAACTGGAAAAAGCTCGGCGACGGCACGCAGTCATCCTCCAGGATGATGCCTTCGGGCTCGTGCTCAAAAAACCAGTTCATGGCCGTGACTGGGGCCAGCCCGCAGTTCAAGTTTTCTTCTTGAAACAGCGTAAATACTTGGCACGGCCAATCGACTTCCTGCACCACGGCGCGGGTTTCGGCGCAGCGCACGGCATCGGTGGGATGGCCGGCGCGGGGGCCGTCGGCGGCTACGTAGAGCCGGGTAGGGCGGGCCTGCCGGATGGTTTCGAACACGCGCCGAGTAGTATCGGGGCGGCTGAAAATCAGCAATAGAACCGGGGTTGTTAACGCTTCAGCAGAAGAAAGGGTTGGGGCAGCTTGGGCCATAACTAGCTTGGCTTAGTAAGAACAGAATATGTGTACCTAGGGGCAGCGAGGAGCGGCGACAACAGGATTTACGAAACCACTAGCTCGGCCGGTTCAGCGGCCCACTTTGGCGTCTCGTAGGTAGGGAGCGGCTGGGGCTGAGGCTCGGGCTCGGCTAAGGCGGCCAGGAGCAGCCCCAGCAGCCCAAAGTGGTAGGTAGACCAGTCGTAAGACGCGCCAAACGCCAGCAAGCACCCGAAATACGAAATGAGCAAGGCTGTATCAGCGCGCATGGGCCCGCGCTGCAGCAGCCGCTGCCCCACCCGAATGAGCGGTATCAGCAGCACCATCAGAATGCCAATGATGCCGAAATAATACGCACGGTCGAGGTAAAAGTTGTGAAAGTGGTGCCCGGTACGGTCGGCCCACATGGGCTTGTCGCTGCTGGGGTCGTAGAATTGCATGGGCACCTCAAAGCCTTCGAGCCGCCAGCCCGCTACCGGGCGTTTTTCTACCAGCGGCATATACGACTCTATCTGCTTCAGGCGCCAGCTGCCAGTGCCCTGCTTGTCGGCGTTGGCCATGTCCTCCACATTTTTTTGCATGCGGGTTACCACCTCCGGGTTGTTGAGCACTACCATTGTCACGCCCAGCGAGCCTAGCACGGCGGGCAGGCCCACCAGCATCACTACCTTGGTAAAGGAGAACCTGGCGCCCGGCGTGCGCAGCAGCAGTAGTAAATCGAGCGGTACGGCAATGGCCGTAGCAATCCACACCGAGCGGTGCTGCAAGAAGATGATGAGCGGCAAGCACACCAAGAAGCTCAGCAGTAGCAGAATGTTGCCGTGGGTGAGGTAGCGGTTGAGGCAATATAGCGCCACTGGCACAAACAAGTAAGCCGCTGCCGAGCCGAAGCCGCGCTCGTTCTCGGCGAAGGCCGACAAGCTCAGAGAATCGCGGTGAAAGACCAGCAAGTTGGCCAGCAGCACAAAAACCAGCACACCAATAAGCTGGCTCATCGAAGGTAGCCCAAAGCGCCGGTGAAAGGCATAGATGCCGAACATGATGAGCAGCACAAACAGCTTGCTAAACACGTGCGGGTAGGCCATCCAGGAGCCCTGGTCGGCATACGATTCCATCATCAGCCCCCCGATGCAAGCCAGTACCACGTACATCCACTTGCGAATGAGGGGCTCCATGTAGCGCCCGTAGAACACGATGGAAGTCACCGACAGCGCAAACAGCAGGTAGGTATATAGCTTGATGCCCTCCGGCTCCTGGTCGACCTGGGGGCCGTAAATAAATTCCCAAAAAGCCGCATTAGTAGCCAGCACGGCCAGCAAGGGCAAAATCAGGATAAAGCGCAAATTAATTTTCATGCGATATCATGCTAACTAAGTAATAACTAGCGGGAAAGGAATAGATAGAGCGAGGTAGTATAGCGCTAAGCGTGCGCTGCCACGGATTGCGGCTGTGGCGGGCTAAGCGGCGCCAGCCCCGCTGCCTCGCGGTAGAAGGCTAACGTATTGCGCACCATTGCGGCTACGTCAAAGCGACTGCGCGCGTAGGCATACTGGCGCTCCTGCAAGCCGAGCAGCGCGGCTGGGTCGCCGAGCAGCGTGGCTAGTTGAGCAGCCAGTGTGGCCGGTGCCGTGCTCTGGGGCACCGAGGCCTCAGGCGTAGCTGCCAGCAGCTCGGGGCTACCCCCGGCAGCCAGGGCCACGGTAGGGCAACCCGCCGCCATTGCCTCAATCACGGCGTAGGGACAGTTTTCGCGGGCAGCGGTGTGCACGTACACGTCGGCGCTGTGCAGCAGCGCGGCTACCTGGGTTTGGTAGCCCAGCAGCACCACGTCGTTACCTAGGTCTTGCTCCGTGATAAGACTGCGAAGTAGGGCTTCATCTTCGCCTTTGCCCACCAACACCGTGACGCAACCGGGGTATAGGTGCCGCAACTCGGCCGCCACGGCCACGAGGTAGCGCTGGTTTTTGCGAGGTTCGAGCTGGCCAATATTCAAGATGATAGGCCGGCCCGGAAACATAGCTCGCAGGTCGGGGGTAGTGCTCTGAGTGGACCTAGGCGCAGGCGCGAAGGCTGCCATGTCCACGCCATTGTGCGCCACGGCCGTGCGTGCGCCAGCAGGCAAAAAAGGTAGCGTAAGTCGCAGCGCGTACTCCGAAATACCTAGGAAAAACTTGGTGCGGCGCAGTAGAAAATTATACCAGCTCACCTCGAAGCGCGCGGCCCAGCTAGTAGGGGAGAGGCTAAGCTGCTTCACTACTTCCTCGCCGGGGTGGTCGTTGTAGTGGCCGGTTACCACTACCGGCACCCGGTTGCCGAGGGCCAGGCGGGCGGCCCAGCCGCTGCTCACGTCCTGCGCGTTTACCACGTCGTAAGGTTGGCTACGGTCGATGGCGCAGAAGATTTCGGCCACATTGCCAAGCTCGATGCCCACGCGTGCACCTAGGCGGCCGGGCAGCAGCCCTAGCCCCCGCCGCACCACCCCAATAGACCGCCGTACCCATGGGCGCAGGCTGTCCTGGGTCACCACCGTTACTTGGTGGTCCTGGGCGCGCAGTAGGGCTGCCAGCCGCTCGTAGTGCACCCGCACCCCCGAGGCAGCGCCCGGCACCTGCAACGAAGTCAGCAAAATGTTCATGGTACGAGGGGTTGTTCGAAAGCGTCCCAGGCCGCGAGCACGCCGGGCCGGCGGTCCAGAAAGTTGGTGTAGCGCGCCAGGCCAGGCTGCCAGGAAGCTGGCACCGCCCGCAGGCCACGCAGCTTACCTAGGCCCTGCCGCAGCATAGGCCGCAGCTCGTCGGAGGGCCAGCGCAGCACCACCGTGCCCAACACCAAGGCGCCGGCCGCCATCAGGGTCAGCAGCGCCAGCAGCGGCGGCAGATGAAGCGGACGAATGGCCATAGCTACCAGCAGTAGCCCTAGGCCCACCGCCGCGGCATTGAGCAGGCCAGGCTTGTAGATAGCCAGCAGCCGCGAATATGGAATATGGATGTCGCGGTGCGTAATGCGCATGTACAAGAACGTGCGCACCACCTCGCCCGTGCCGATGGCCCCGGCTATGCCGGCCAGGCCGTAGCCCTTCAGCAGCCAGAACAAGCCACCTAGGAGCGCCATGAACTCGAGGTTGAGAATAATCTTTTGCTGGAGGTTAGCACGCGCATCGGCCACTACGCCCGCAAACAGTGTCGTCATGCTTAGCGGAATAGAAAGACAGAGCACCCGCAAAATTGGTACCGAAGCTGCCCAGCGCGGCCCCAACAGCACCTGCACCAGCTCGGGCGCCGCTACTGCCACGCCCGCGCACACGGGCAGCACCACGGTAGCCACCAGCGTGCTGCTGGTGAGATACAGCGCCCGCACCCGCGGCAAATCGTCCTGAATTTTGCTAAACGCCGGAAAAGCCACCCGCGCCAAGCTATTGGTCAAGAAGTACATGGGTAGATACAGCAGCATGTAGGCGCGGTTGTAGATACCCAGCAGCACCGACCCTAGAAGCCGCCCAATGAGCAGCGTGTCGAGGTTGCCATTAATAAATTCGAGAAAACCTACTACCGACACCCGGCTGCCGTAGCCCAGCAGCTTGGCGTAGGGCTCGCGGCGAAAAATGAACCGCAGCGAGTGGCGGGCCACAGCGTAGTTCAGCGAGGCCGAAAAAAACTGCTGGGCTAGGCTAGCTACCACCAGGCTCCACACGCCCGCTCCGAGTGTGGCCAACGTGATGCCTACCCCGCCGTAGCCCAGTATGTAGGCTGCCACCTCAATCTTGGCGATGGCCTCGAAGCGCATTTCGCGGCGCAGCAGGCTAGTGGCAGTGGCACCTAGGCCCACTAGAATGAACCCTAGGGCCTGCACACGTACCAGCGGCACTACGGCCTTGTTTTCCAGAAAGAGCACCGCCAGCGGGGCAGCCAGCCAAGCTATAGCGGCCACGGCTAGGCCGAGGCCCAGCGAGGCGGTGAACGTAGCGCGTACATCATCGGCGTCGATATCGGTGCGCTGCACCAACGCGTGGCCCAGGCCCATCTCGGCGAAATAGCTGCCGAAGCGCAGCACCACGCCCGCCATAGCCACCAGGCCAAAAGCGGCCGGGTCAAGCAGGCGCGCCATCACGGCGGTGTAGCCGATTTGCATCACGGCCGTGAGCACCGTGGCGGCCGTGGTCCACTGCACGCCCCGCACCGCAGTGGAGGCGAGGTTTTGAGTTGTTACTGCCATACTACTATGCTTGCAAAAAGGAGGCGTGTACTACACCCCGTATTTATAAGCATTGGCCTTATAGCGGTACTCGTAGGATTGAGCAAAGTGCACATCGTTCATCACCATGTACAGTTGCTTGACGTTGTGTTCGCGGTGCATCTCGGCAATCTGCCCCACCAGCGCGCGGTCGGTGTAGTTCTGGCGCACCACGTAAATCTTGGCATCTAGGTGCTGCAGCAGCACCAAGAACTCCGACACGTAGCCCAGCGGCGGAATATCAACCAGAATGTAGTCATACTCCTCACGCAGCATCTGTATCAGCTCAGCCAAGCGCGGGCCCTCAATCAGGCGGGTGGGGTTGTGGGGCAACGGGCCGCAGCACATCACGTCGAGGCTGGCAATGCTGGTGGTGTGGCGGGCTTGATCAAGCGCGCTCTCGCCGGCCAGGTAGGTACTCAGGCCGTGCTCTCGGCGCGGGTCTATATCAAAATAGCTAGCCAGCGTGGGCCGGCGCATGTCGCACTCGAGCACAATAACGCGGCGCCCGCTCTGGGCCAGCTCGGCCGCCAGGTTAACGGTGCAGAAGCTTTTGCCCTCGCCGGGCACCGACGAGGTCACACCAATCACGCGCTTGTCGAGGCCTGCGGCTAGGTACTGCATATTCACGCGCACTGCCCGGAACGCCTCCGCAATGGGGCTGCGGGGGTCGTGCAACATGGTTTGCTTGTCCTCGGTCGTGCCGTGAGGAATTACGCCCAGCATCGGAATGTTGGTGAGGCGCGCCAGGTCTTCTTTGCTTTGCACGCGGCTATTGGTTTTCTCCTGCATCAGCACCAGGCCGGCCGGTAGCACCAAGCCCGCCAGCAGGGCCAGCAGGCCCACCAGCAGCGGCTTCGGCGACGAGGGCCCTAGGCCGCTCTGCTTAGCCGCATCCACAATCTTCTTGTCGGTCGAGTTGGTAGCCAGGGCAATAGCTGCCTCATTGCGCTTTTCCACCAAGTAGCTGTAGTTCTTCTCGTTGAAGGTGCTGGTATTGGTGAGCGTGCCCAGTTGGCGCTCGTTCTCAGGCATGCGGTTAAGCTCGCTGCGTACGGCACCTAGGCGCTGGTCAGCATCACGCAGGGCGTTGTCCGTGGCCGCTACTAGGCTAGTTAGATTCTGGATGAGTAACTCCTTGGTAGTGGTTATCTTCTCATCTGCCACCTTCACGATGGGGTTAATATCGCTGGCGCTCACGGTAAGGGCCGCCCGCTGGTTGTTCTGTTCCGATAGCTGCTGGATAAGGCCGGTGGTGGCCGGGTCTTCTACCCCGTTGCTGCTGAGCGTTACGGCGTCGCTAGGGGCGCGGTGGGCTTTCAGATAGTCCAGCATGTTCTGGTACACGCGGCGGTTGGTAACCAGCCGGGCCCGGTCGGAAGTCAGGGCGCTTTGCTGCTGAATGCTTGCGCCCGATTGGGCGTTTACGTCCACTACGCCGTTGGAGGCGCGGAAAGAACTGAGGTTCTGCCCGGCCCGCGATTTCGACTCGGCCAGCTTGGCAATCTCGTTATCTAGGAAAGCCACCGTTTTGCCGCCTACCTGGTTTTTCTGCTTCAGGTCATCCTGCACGTAGATGTTCATCAGCGTGTTCAGAAACTGTGTTTCTTTGGCGGGCACCGTACCCTGCGTAGTGAGCTCCAGAATGCGCGACTCGTGGTCGGTGGGCTTCACTTTCAGGCGCGTCTGGTAGTCACCTACCAGGCTGTTGATGTCATTGAGCTTAAAGAAGTACTGCCCGCCCTGGCCGGCGAGTTGGTCGGGCTCCGGTCGAAAAACTACCGTGAGCAGGGCACTGCGCAGCGTATCGCCGGCGGCCACTACCTGGTCAAACTTCACATCTTGCACCTCGCGCACCAGGTCGCCAGTAGCGAGCTGGCGCAGCTCGCCGCGCTTGGCGTCTGCGTGCACCCGAAACTTATTGCCGGCCAGTGCCTCTACGTAGATGGGCACGCCCGTTAGCTGAGGCCGGTTAGGCGCAGGCACCACCCAAAAGGGCATGTCGCCAGGCGCCCGCTCGCGCACTTGCAGCGGCTTCACGGCGTTCAGCCACGAGTCGGGCTCCACAAAGTAGCTCACCGCAAAGGGTAGCTGGGTCAGCGTCCGCCGCAGCATATCCGACGAAGTAAGCAGGCCCACTTCATCTTCTAGCTTCAAGCCCTTAGGCTTGCTGTCAAGTAGTTGTAGCAGCTCTTGGGCTTGCTTCGAGCCCGTTGACTGGTCGCCAATGAGCAGCGTCGCCTTGAAGTCGTAGGTGGGCGACTTTACCTTCAGATAGGTCCAGGCCAGGGCGCCGGCTACCAGCAGCGATATGACAAAGACCGGCCAGCGACGGCGCAAGTTGAAGAATAGCTCGTTTAGGTCTAGTTCGGCAGAGAAAGGTGCGGGGCGTGTGTCCATACTTTATAGCAGAATAAATGGCAGCCCGGAAGGGAGGGCCAGTAGTGTAATAGAAAAGAGCTTGTGTATTAGCGGTTGGCGATGTAGCTAAGCAGCAGCACCACCGCCGAAATGCCCGCAAACACGATACATAGGTTGGTCGCGTTGCCGCGGCTGGTGCGCGCCTTCATTGGCTCGACGTACAGCGCATCGTTGGGCAGCAAATAGTAATAGGGCGATTTTAGCAGGTTTGCGTCGGTCAGGTTAAGCAACACTACCTCCGAGCCCTTGGGCGTTTGGCGGATTAGCTTGATGTTCTCGCGGTTGCCAAACTCGGTGAGGTCGCCGGCCATACCTAGGGCCTCAAACACGGTGGCTTGCGGGTTGTAGATGAAGTAACGGCCCGGCGAGCGTACCTCGCCTAGCACTGTAATTTTGAAGCTCAGCAGCTTAACCAGCACGTTAGCATCGCGCACATAGGCCGCCACTTTTTGCTGCAGAAAGGAATGAACTTCTTCCATGCTCATGCCTTGCACCTTCACCCGCCCCACGGTGGGTAGGTTGATGCTGCCCGTATCGTCTATTGCGTAGCCAGTGAGGTAAAGGGTGCCGGGGTCGCTCGACGTGATAGTTTGCGGACCGGGCACGTTGAAGATGTCGCTCAGCACCGGCTGTACACTCTGCACCCGGATGCTCAATACGTCGCCGGGCTGCAGTTTATACGCGGGGCGAATATTTTCGGTCCGGAGCGGCTTCTCTGTCGAGTAAGCGCCGGTTTGTAGATAAGGTAGCTTGCTCTGGGTAACGCAGCTGCCCAGGCTTAACAATAACCCCCCTAAAATAAGTAAATGCAGTCGGAAACGTGAAATCATGCGTGGGCGTAGTTGGCCAAAGTGGTGAAAGTGAAGCGCAAAGTTTTAGGTAATATTCAAATACTAATTTACTTATCTATTTGCAGGAAGCAAAGCAGATGAGCTTCTAAAGTAAGGGGGTAGCTACCAAGCTTCGGCGGCAGATACGGAACACGGGGTGGGTAAGGTTGTGCGCCGCTACGTTGGGCTGCTCCTTGGGTTCGGTAGGAAATAAGAATAAACAAAGTGCCCAGCTTGAGGCAACTCCCGGCCCTAGGTTGCCGTAAGGGGCTGCTGGCGAGCTAAGCAGCTGAGGCCATGCGAGCAAGGGGCCGGCACCCGCCCCTGAGTGCGCTGCTAGCAGCGTCCGCATCAGTACAATTTAATTTTTATGAAACAAGCGTTGGTGCTAGCCGGGCTGCTTGCGGCAGGCAGCTGCAACTCGCCGTCGACTCCGGCCACAGCTACTACCCATACCGCTACCGCTGCGCAGCCTGCGGCCAGCACGATTCAACAGGCCGTGGCTGGGTACATAAAAGCCAACAGCGCCACTTTTGCAGGCTACGAGCCTGTGCGCTGGGGCCGCCCCGTAGCCTATACCAAAATGAGCGAGGCTACTACTAAAGGCTTGGCAGCTATACAGCAGTTTGACAAAGCCTTAGCGGCTCGTGCTAAAGCGCTTGCCGAGTATAATGCCGCGCTGGCCCGGCGCGAGACTTCGGCCAAAACGGAGGTTTTAAAAATGCGCTACCGCAATGCTACTAAGCACAACGACGCGCTGCTAGCCACTGCCAATAGCTTTGCCGGCGTGAAGGACACTACGCGCCTAGGTACTCAGCTTGTGCATGTCTACCGCACCAGAGCTAAAAGCGGCGTGATGGTACTCGACAGCGCCGCTTTTGTGGTGCATAACACCGGCGCGGTAGAGCAGTTGTAGCTGGCCTCAGGTACCGCGTAAAAGTGCAAAGTGATTCCTTACTTACTCATTTTGTGTAAGGTTACAAGGGTAACACAGTAGGTTACTTCGCCAGGAAGACGCTATTACCTCCTCCACTGGTTTGGCGCTGTAAGCCAGCGTTGAGGCTAGTGTACAGGTTTTGCATAATTAAAAGTTATTAAGCTATTGCATTAATTATTCGCGTACCTAGTAGATAATTTTTGAAACAGAACTACCACCACCTTGACCTCTGCCACTGCTTGCCCTATGGTGCCGCTGCAAAAAATACCGGATGAGCTGACGAATTTTATCGCCCGGCATAATTTGGTGCGGGCCGATGTATTAGCTGCCGAGCAGCCTGCGCCATTTCAACAAGCCCTAACGCAAGTAGCTGGCCTGACGCTGCGCAGCTTTGCCGAGCTAGCGGGCCAGCCCAGCAGCCGCGAGCTGCTGTGGAGCGCTGCACGCGAAGCCGCCGCCACGGAGCCGGGCGCCCCTGCAACCAATGCGGCGGGCAGTAGCCTGCTGCGCAAAGTGCTCGACGACCGCTACCACGGCACTGTGAGTTCTACGGCGGCGGCGGCGCACGTGTCGGCCGCTACGGTGAGCCACTTGCTTGAGCGGGTGCCTGCCGCCGCGCTGACCATCATCGGCGAGGCGGTGGCCGAGCAGCACTGGACGGCTCAGCAGCTAGCCGACTGGCTGCGGCCGCGCCGGCATGCCCCGCTGCCGCTCGCCCCGCCTCCGGCACCACCGGCGCCCCGGCCCCTACCTACTAAGGCGGAGCCAGAGGCGCCGGGGTGGTTGGCCAAGCCCACCAACGTGCTGCTGGTGCTGATGACTCTAGTCGCCGTAGGCGAGTTTGGCTACATCCTCAAGCTACGGTCGGGCAACTCGGCGGGCCCCGGCGCCGTGGGGCAGTATGCGGCTACTGCGGCTGTCAGCCAGCCGGCGCGCTCCACCGCGGTGGAGCCGGCAGTACTCATGCTCAGAGGCGAGGGGCGCCAGCTTATCAAAGCCAAATCGACCGAAAGCAAGCTTTATCAACTCCTGCTCACCCCTGATGAGGAAGCAGACCTCACAGACCCTGCCAGAAACCTGATTGGGTTCGACCGCATCTCCTTTACCGATAACGAAGCCAAGCTCAATAGCGAGGCGCTGTGGCAGCTGGCCAACGTGGCCAGTATCCTGAAGAGTTTTCCAAATGCCAAGCTCAAGATTGGCGGCTATAGCGGCAACTCGGGCAAGCCTCTCAACGACCTGCTGCTGAGTAAGCATCGAGCCGAAGCCGTCAAGAAAGCGCTAGAAAACTTTGGCGTAGCGGCCGACCATCTGACGGCCGTAGGCTACGGGGCACTAGACAGTAGCGCCCCTCGTGTCACTGAGGCAGGTCGTGCCCTCAACTACCGCGTAAGCCTGCAAGTGACGCAGCAATAACTGGCTGCTACCACTAGTCTATCACGGGGCTTTTAGGTTGGTAATATGTTGGTGCGAACATAGGTATATGTCTCCGATTGCCTCTGCTCAGGCCATTCAGGTGTGGAGCTATGCGCTGTTTTTGCTGCTCCATAGGCTGTTTTTCTCGCTTGGCCACCGCGCCCACGCACCTAGGGGGCTGCTAACCGACAATGACGGGCAAGCAGGTTTTAAAGCAAGTAGGCCAAGCTGGGCAACCTAGGTGGCCTACTTGCTTTAAGTTGCGCGTATGATAGAGAGGCTTAGCGGCTGCAATTCTCGGCTACTGGTTCGGCCGCGCGGGCTTGGCTTACTTGCGACCAGCTAAGCTCACCGGCTACGTAGCGGGCGTAAAGCTGCTGTATAGAGGGGCTGGCCTTCTTCAGAGCTGGTAAAATGCGCTGCATCTGCTCGAGTACCCAAGCACGCTGCTCGGGAGTTTGCGCAGCTGGACCAAACTTTGGGTTGTAAGACATAAGGCGTAGCTGATAGAGTACGCTACAAAATTCCTTAGTGTCGGGCAACTTGAAAAGAGCATTAGTGCTGATTTAACGCAATAGAAACACCTAATTGTACTACTAAACTACCTAGGTACTTCTCCTTACGTGAAGCAGCCAGCCTACTACAAGCTGCTACCTAGGCAGCTTGCAGTAGGCTGGCTATTGTGCAAATAATCAGGCTAGTGCAGTACAACACCACTATTCTCTGGTAAGCGGCGCATCGGCAGACGGCAAGGGCAAGCGAATAAAGCACTGGGCACCCTGGCCTGGTGCGCTGGTTACGTGTACCTCGCCCCCAAGCAAGGCCACCCGGCTACGCAGGGTGCGCAGGCCCAGCCCGTCGCTGGTGCGCGTGGGGTCGAAGCCGCGGCCATTGTCTTCGACACGCAGCACTATCCAGGAGGCCAACACTTCTACTTCTAGGGTAGCCTCGGTGGCGTGGGCGTGCTTGAGCACATTCTGGGCCAGCTCCTGCGCCAGCCGGTACACGGCGAGCTGCAGCAAGCCTGGCAGCAGCGGCTCCTTGCCAATAACAATATGGCAGTGCCAGCGCAGAGTAGGCGTGTTGAGAGAGCGGCAGATGCTATACAGCGTAGCCTCCAGGCCAAACTCCTCCAGTAGGGCCGGCGTGAGCTCGTGCGAGAGCTCGCGCGTCTGCCGAATGGCCTCGCTTAGCAAGCGCGCTGCCTCCTGGCGCGGTGCTAGCTCGGGGCTCTTTGGCAGGCGGTCGAGCTGCAGCTTGGTGGCGTAGAGCAGTTGTCCGATGCCGTTGTGGAGGCTTTCAGAGATGCGGCGGCGCTCTTCTTCCTGCGCCTCCTGCACAGCTTCAAACAAAGCCTGCTGTTGGCGTAAACGTAGGCGAAGGTTGTCGGCTTCGAGCTGATGTACCCGGCTGATGTCTAGGTCGACGCCCAGCAGGCGCTGGGGCTGGCCCGCCTCGTCGCGCACCAGCACGGCCTTGAGGCGCAGGGTACGTATCTCCTGGCCCACCCACAGGCGCAGGGTTTCCTCAAAGTCGGCGGGGGCAGTGGTTATGGCCTGCACCACGCGCTCGGCCACGGGCCGGTCGTCGGCCACCGCGCGGTCGAGGTAAATGGCGGGTTGCAGCGCCGCACCCGGTGCCAGCTCAAAGAGGCGGTACATCCCCGCCGACCAGCGTAGCTCGCCGGTAGCCAACTCATACACCCAGCTGCCTAGCCTGGCTACTTGCTCCGACTGCTCCAGCAGCCGCAGGTTTTGCAGTAGTTCTTGCTCGGCGTGCTTGCGTTCGGTGGTGTCGACTGTGGTCGTAGCCACGCCATCGCGCAGCTTCACGATAGACTGATGAAACCAGCCATCGAACTGCTCGCCGGTGTAGTGCCGCTCTTGCTGGTCGGGGCGCCCGGTTTCGACCACTTGCTTAAACGTATCAAAAATACCGGCCTCAACCACGCCAGGATTGTGCGCCAGCAGGCGCTGGCCAATGACATCGCCATAGCTTTCTTCCGAAACCCGGTTGTTCAGAATCCAAATAAAATCAACTATTTCGCCTTGGGCATCGCGCACCGCCTCAAATACCTGCACCATGTTGGGCGAGCTATCGAGGGTGGCCCGCAGCAGCTCGCGGCTGGTTTGCAGCTCCTGCTCGGCTTGCTTGCGGGCGCTGATGTCCTCGGTGTGCATCACAAAGCCATCGCCCATCTTCACCATCGTTTGGTGAAACCAGCTATCGAACTGCTCGTGGTGGTAGTAATACTCGTGGTCGACGGGCACGCCGGTCTGGGTCACCTGCACAAATTTCTCAAACAGCCCACTGGCCACCACGCCGGGGTTCTCGGTCAGTACCCGCTTGCCCACCGGCTCGCCATAGCGTTCGGTCCAGGCTCTATTAGCAAATACCCACGTAAAGTCTATAATGTGCCCGGCCTCGTCGCGCACTGCTTCAAAGGCTTGCACCACAAACAGCGTGCTGTCTAGGGTTATGCGTAGGCGCTCTTTAGCAGTGAAGAGCTCTTGCGCGGCTTGGCGCTCTTTGGTTTTGTCTTCGACCACGCCCTCTAGCCTGATGGCTATCCCGGCCGCATTGCATACTACCCGGCCGTGCGACTCGATGAGGCGCGACTGCCCATCGGCCCACCGAATGCGGCGGGTGTAGTGGTAGGGCTGCCGGTCGGCCAGGGCTTGGTCGAGAATCTGCCGCACGGCGGCCACGTCTTGCGGGTCTGTGCGGGCGTCGAGCCACGCCAGCGAGGGCCGAAAAGAGTAGGGCTCCTCACCCAGCAGCCGGTACAAGCCCTCCGAAAAGTGAAAGGCCCCGCTTACTAAGTCTAGCTCGTAGCTGCCAATGCCTGCCACCGCTTCGGCCGCTTTCAAGCGGGCCTCGCTGGTAGCCAGCTCCTGCCGGGCCGCGTGCAGCTGCTGGTTTTCTAGCAGCAGCGCCTGTTGCTGGGCCCGGGCTTCGGCTAATGCCTCCTGGGCCTGGGCCAGTGTGGTAATAGGAGCAGTAGCGTGGGCGGGGCTGCCAGCGCGAGTGGCCAGGGACAGAGCTTCTTCCATAGTGTAGTATAGGCTACAACCGGCACCGCAGCCGTTGGTAGCCAGCTGCCAGCAGCACTCAGCAATATAAGCAGCCTTGCTGCTGCGAACCAGCACTAAAAGTAGTAGCTAGGAACAAATTAGCGCGGCAGTTTGGCCCCAGCTGCCCAACCACCGCACTTACAATTAAAAAAGCCGATTAGGCAGCGCACAGTGCTGTCTAATCGGCTTTTTTAGTTTTGAGCTAGCTAAGATGCGATGAGCAAAGATGCTAGCTTACTTGTGGTTGCGCTTATATAGCTGCAAGGTGCGGATAGTATCAGGCCGCTTGCGGAAATTATTGGTAAGGCTATCCAGCGTGGCCTCCCCATAGAGCAGGAAGTTGTAGAAGCGGTTTTGGCGCTTCGACATGGCTTGCTGCAAGGTAGCCTTGGTAGCCCAGCTGGCAAAAAGTACGCGCCCTAGGGTGTTGCCAAACTGGTTTTGGAGCACGCGGCGCTGGTTACGCACGGCGTAGTACTGCTTCCAGGCCGCCGGCCACGGAATGCCATCGCGGTCGAACGAGGCGGGGTGGTAGAAAACGCTGCTGGGCACCGTTACTACCGGGAAGCCCATTTTCTGAGCCCGGGTCATGTACTCAACCTCATCGCCCCAGATAAACAGCTCTTTGTCAGGAATGCCGATGGCCTTTACCACGCCCGAGTGCACCAGCGTACCGTTGAAGAACGAGGCCACGCCGTATATCAAGTCAAGGCCTTTCATGTCGCTCACCTTGCGGTACGACACGTTGGGGCGGTCCACAAAAAAGGCTAGCTCGTCGCGGCTGTTTACGCTCACCGACATCGAGTTCTTGATGCAGGGCCCTAGGTTGGGCGAATTCAGCAAGTTGGCCAGCGCGTCGGGCGCGGCCAGGCAGTCGTCGTCCATGCACCACAGCCAGGTATAGCCCGCCTTGTAGGCCGTGTCGATGCCCGTAGCAAAGCCACCCGCTCCACCTAGGTTGGCCTGGGTGGTCACGCGCAGGTCCGACTGGGTAGCCAGCCATTCCTCGGTGCCGTCGTTGCTTCCATTGTTGATAACGAAGATGGTGTCGAGCGGGCGAGTTTGCTCGCGCAGCGTGTCGAGGCACTTCTTAAGGTCGGCGAGGCGGTTGTAGGTAACCACCACGGCAGCAACAGTTTCCATGATTATAGGGAGCTAGATTTGCGGTTTCGTAAGGTTTGGATGCGAGCCTTGGCAAACGCCAAGCCTTCGCGTAGGTGCGAGAGTTGCATCAGGTCGATGCCGCGCCACCGCAGGTAGAAGTACATGGCGGCGGTGATGTAGAGCTCGGTGAGTACCAAGGCGTAAGCGGCCCCTAGGTGGGCGTAGGGCCGCACTAGCAGCCAGTTGAGGCCCAGGCCGATGACGGAGCCACCCACCGTAATCCAGAAGAAAGGCCGGTCGAGGCGCAGATTGAGCATGGTGTGCAAGCCCAGCAGGTTGCTCAGGCCGATTATCAGGGGTAGCACTGCTACCACGCGTAGCACCGTGCCTGCTTCCTGAAACTTGGCCCCGTACAAGATGCCCAGCACCAGGGGCCCCACCAGCCACAGCCCGATGGCCACCACCACCAGCAGCCCCGCCAGCGGAAAAAACACCTGCCGCACCATGCGCAGCCCCTGCTCGCGCCCTTGCCCAAAGGCCTGGGCCACAATGGGGAAAAACGCTTGGTTGAGGGCCAGGCTGGTAAACGATTCGGCCATGCTCTCGAGCCGGGTGCCAGCCGCGTAGATACCTACATTGTAGGGCATGCTCAATAGCCCCAGGATGAAGGTGTTGGAGCTAGCGTAGATGGTGATAGCGATGTTGGAGAAAAACAGCGTGCGGTCTTCGCGGAAGCGCCCACGCAGCTCGGCCCAACTCGGCAAGCGCAAGTGCAGGCCAAAGCGCCGGATAGCCACGAACAGGGCCACAGCGCTCACCAGTATCTGCGCCACGCTGATGGCCAGGTTCTGGTAAATGTAATCGTCGGCTTTGCGGATGAGCAGCAGCACCGACAGCGAAAACAACAGCTTGACAGCTAGGTTGAAGATAGACACCCGCCCTAGGTCTTCCATAGCTTGGTACAGCCACAGCGGCGACAGCACCGTGCCGATGCACACCAGGTAGGTGCACACGTGCAGCCACAAGTGCGCCCGAAACTCGGGGGCACCCAGCGAAAGGCCCACAAAAATGACCGTCGAGATTGCCCACAAGAGCGTTTTGCCGGCCAGCACCTGGCTGACGATGCGATTGGTAGCTTCTTTGTCACCGCGGTTGGCGGCGATAGAGCGCACGGCCGCCATGTCGAAGCCGTAGTTGATGAGCAAGCTGAAATAGGTGACGTAGGCCTGCGAAAAATTTAGCAAACCTAGCTTCTCAGGGCCGATGATGCGTACCACGTAGGGCACCGTCAGCAGCGGCAATAAGAAGTTGGCAATCTGAACGCTGAAGAGCGAGGCCACATTAAGGGCAAAGCGCTTCATGGTGGGTTTGGCTATGCCCGCCTCGTTTTTTACAATGGTAACGTCGTTGCTCACTAAGCAGCAGAAATCAGGGGTGAAGCGGCAGGATAGGTAGAGTGGCGGGTGGGACTTAGTATAGTATTATTTATATTTTATTGGCTATTGGCCGGCCCAGTATACGGTAAATCGGACAAATAGGTAAGCCGATTTGCCCGTTAAATGATTATTAAGTTGGTTTACTTTCGCGTTATCAAGGATGAATTAGCGCAGCATTAAGCAGCCGTAGACTGCTGATAGTATGGCAGCATAGCGCAAGAGTCGGCGCGCGTGTCCGTGGCTTAATAAGCAGATTAAAACAACTAATTTTTAGTAACCTACTACCGGTTCACACGTAGCCCACCCCACATAAGCGCGGCAGTATAAGCCAGCAGAAAAGCCTGAAAACAAAAGCGGGCGGCCCCTAGGAGCCGCCCGCCGTGCCAGCCGTAGTTATGCTGCCAAGCACCTTATCGAATCAGCTCGACCCAGCCTTTAATGGGAGGGCGGCCATCGGTGGGCGTGAGCAGGAAGTAATAGATGCCGGCCGCCTGGCCACTGCCATCCCAGTTATTGAAGTAGGCCGGGCTTTCGTACACTTTCTGGCCCCAGCGTGTAAAGACTTGCAGCTTGGGTTGGCAGCCACCTAGGCGCGGCGCAAAGAAGTCGTTTTGGTTGTCACCGTTGGGCGTGAACACATTGGGCACCAGAGGCTCCTGCACCTGCACAGGCGCCAGCGCCACCTGCACCGAGCAGCTACTGCCGCTGTAGCGTAGTGTGGCCGTGGGCTGAAAGCTGCCGGCCGCGGTGTAGGTGTGCGTTACATTAAGGCCGGTGGCCGGTGCGCTGCCATCGCCAAAGTCCCAGGTCATTACCGCATCGGCTAGCAAGGTGGCCACGGGCTGGCTAAAACGCACCGTGTAGGGCGCTACGGCCGGGGCCAGTGTGCTGGCCCGCGACGAATCGAGGCGGCATACCAGCGGCTGCTCGGCCGGGGCCAACGTGGGCGCGGCCAGCAGCGTGATGCGCCGCGTGGCCGAGGTGGCGCAGGGGGTATTGCCGCCCATAGTGTAGACCATGGCCACAGTGCCCGGTGTGGCTGGCGGCGTAAACATGCCGCTGGCTGTGACGCCCGGCCCACTCCAAACACCCCCTGCTGGCAGAGCTCGCAGCTGAAACGCGCGGCTGCTGCCGGGGCACAGTGTCGTATCGGCTGGCATAGTCACCCGCACCGCGGCTGGCGATACTTCTACGGTCAGCGTGGCTTGGCCCGTGCAGCCGTATATCGAAACCACGCTGTAAGTCAGCGTTTGGGTACCTAGGAAGCTGGCACTAGGTGTGAAGAAATAGCCGCTCATGGCCGAGCCACTCACGCCGGGGCCCGACCAGGTGCCACCCGCTGGCTGACCCATCGTGAGTGCTACCGCGCTGCTGCCTACGCACATGCCCGGCAGGCTGGGCACGCTCACTTGGGGCCGGGACAGCACCGTAATGGCTTGGGTAGCAGTGGCAGCGCACGAGCCATCGGGCGCCGGTACACTGTATGTCAGGGTTTGGGTGGTGCCAATCATGGCGGTGGTGGGAGTAAAGAAGTAGCCGCTCGTGGCCGACCCACTTACGCCCGCGCCCGACCAGGCACCGCCCACCGGCTGCCCGCTGGTTAGGGCGACTGCCCCGCTGCTGGCGCACACCGTGAGCGCCGCGTCGGCCGTGGCCTGCACTACTGTCACCACACGGGTAGCGGCGCTGGCGCAAGGCGTGCCCGCGCTAATAGTGTAGGTGATAGTGTGCTGGCCTGGCCCCGCCGCCGCCGGCGAAAACTGATTGCCCGTAACCCCAGGTCCGCTAAAGACGCCGCCCGCCGGGCTCCCCACCAGCACAACAGGCGCCAGCGTGCTGCCCGGCTGCAAGCAATACGTTGCTTGGGGCAGTGCGGTGAGCACTGCCGGCCCCACTGGCACCACCGTAATGCGCTGCTGGCCCGTGGCCGTGCACATCGGAATAACCCCTGCTAGGGTGTACGTCAAGCTTTGCACGCCGATGAGCGCCTCGCTGGGCGTGAACACGTATCCCCCGGTCACCGTGCTCGTCACGCCGGGGCCCGTCCACACGCCGCCGCTGGGCGTGCCCGTCAGCGGCACAGCCGCCGCATTGGAGCACACCGTCTGGTCGAGACCCACGGTAGCCGACTGCGGTTCGAAGTTCAACTTAAAGGCTGCGTTGTTGCAGTTCGAGCTGTTGTTGGTGGTAGAGTAGGTGTAGGCGCCCGCTGGCACTGGAAACGCCGAATAATTAGAGCACGAGCACACAGCCGAGTACGCCACCCCACGCGGGTCAAAGCGCGACGTGCCCCCGTCCACGTGGTCGCCACTCGAATTAGGGTCCGCGTTGCCATAGTAGGTGCCATAAAGCAAGCGGGTAAGGCCGGGCGCAAACTGAGCCAAGTAAAAATCGGAGCCCGCACCCGGCGTATCGGGCGTGCCGCGCACCGCATTAGGCGTCACTGGCAGGCCGTGTGAGTAGCCGTTAAAATTGAACGTGCCGGAGCTATACACCCCTAGGTTATTATTGCCGCCCCAGCCGCACACGTACACCCGGTCGCACTGGTCAACCAGGAAAGCAGTGGGGGATATGTCAATGGTAGAGCGCCCGCTGCCAAACACCGTGCTCAGTAGACGCTGGTCGAGGTCGGCGTTGAGCTTCTGAATAAACTGGTGGCTGTTGGCATTGCTGTACGCGCTCGTCGTCACGGGCCAGGCACCCATCGTTTGGCCCAGCAGGTACACGCCGCCATCGGCCCCGAGCTGCAAGAAATACGATTGGTCGTAGCTGCTGGTGCCTAGGTAGGTAGCTTTCTGGATGCTGGCACCGTTGGCGGCGATGCGCGCCACAAACCCATCCACATTGCCTTGGGCGGTAGTGAGCAGCGCGCCGCTGGTCACCGGAAAGTTGGGGCTGAGCGTGCCACCAGTCACGTACACATTGCTGTTGGCATCGAGCTGCAAGGAGTAGGCGGCATCGGCCGCATTGCCACCTAGGTAGCCGCCCCAGGTCACGGTGTTGAGGGCGGCGGGGAGCTTTAGCACCACGGCATCGCTGCTGCCACCCCGGCTGCTGCTGCCAAAGCTGCCGCTGGTCACCGGGAAATTGGTCGAGCTGGTCACCGAGGCCACGTAGATGTTGCCGGCGGCGTCGGTCAGGACATCTCCCCGGAAAGCATCGCCATAATTCTGGGGTAGTTGGCGTACGGCCGAAGCCTTGTTATACGGCACCAGGCCATCGGTGCCGCTGCCGCCTAGGTAGGTTGAGGCAGCCAAGCCGCCGCTGCTGGTGAGGCGAGTGACCACGATGTCGGTACCGCGCGAAATGAGGTAAAAGTCGTTGCCAGTCGCATCGCCAAACGGGTCGGCCGCTGTGCCGCCGTTAAAGCGGCGCTGAAAAGCGTTGCTACTGACGGGATAATTGGTCGAGGACGTAGTGCCCAGCACCACCAGCTCGTTTTGGTTATTCACCACCAGGCTGCTCGGGTAGTCGTGCGAGTTGCCGCCTAGGTAGGTCGCCCACACCCGCGAGGCCGCCCCATTCACCGAGGTGTTGTACTTGATAATGGCAATGTCAATAATTCCCCCAAATGTGGTTTGAAATGCGCCGACGGTGGTCGGAAAGCTGGTTAAGGAAGAGCCAAATTCATTAAGCACAATGCCGCCCGAGTACATATTGCCCGCCGCGTCGTAAGTCGCCGTAAAGCCCCAGTTATCGCTCATCGCCCCGGTATAGGTCGAAAACTGCACCGTCGGGTCGATGACCAGCGGCCGGCTGCGGTCGTACTGCCCCAGCGCGAAAGTCACTGTGGAGTCGGCCAGGTTGAGGCGGTAGCGGCAGGTCACGGGCTGCGGCTGCCCAGTGGCAGGGTCGGTTTGGTAGGCTTGTGGCGCCAGCTCGGTGAGGTCGCCCACGGTAGTGCCCACGTGCAGGCGGCCATCGGCACCTAGGCGCAGGCTGCTAGCTCCCTGGTACTTGAGCTTTACCAAGGCCGGGTTGGCCCCAGCGGCCAGCTCAAAGTCGTATTCCAGGTGCTGCTGCTTATTCTCATAAAACCGCGCCCCAATGCCCGGCCACGGCGCTTGGTAGCGCACCTGCCGGTAGCTGGGCACGCCCTTGGCCCAGTGCGCGGGGTCGTTACCCTGCAAGTAGTTATAGACTTCACCCGTTGTCTCGGCCGGCACTAGGGGCGTGGCCACATCGGCGCCCACAAAGCGCACGCGCAGCTGGTGGCCCCGCACGAGGCTTTCGGCAGCCGGCAGGTGCGGCGTAGTCGAGGCCGTGCGCGTGAGCTGCCCGGTAGTTTTGAGGGCGTGGCCCCCGTGTTCGTGGGGGTGCCGAATGTCCTCCAGCAGCACGTAGTGCAGCCCGGTGGGCTCTAGGTAGAGGTGGCCGCCCGGCACCGCGCCAGCGTAGCGTACCGCCGCTGGCCACTGGCCCTGGTTCGGGACAAACTGCAGCGTGCGTCCGTCGGCCGGGGGCGTGGCTTGGGCCGCCAAACGGCTTGCGAGCAGCAGGATACAGGAGAGTAAGTAAAGAATTTTTTGCATAAAAACTAATCAACTATACCTCTGGTAAAGCTACACTAACACCGCCATCGCCTCACCACCAATTGAAAATTAAGTTAGCACCGCCGCCGGGGCGGGGCGTAGTTTTGCAGCTCCGGTAGCTACTCGGCTGGCGGCCTGAATGCGTTGGTGCGCCGCTTGTTTCGTTATCGTTTTACCTGGATAGTGCTCATAGGCTTGGCCCTGAGCGTGCTGCTGGGCGAGCGGGTGCCGGCCGGCCAGTGGTCGCTGGCGCCGTTGCTGGCCCTCACCGTGCCGCTGTGGCTAGCCCTGGTAGCGTTGGTGGTGCTCTACTGGCTGCGCCGAAGCTGGCGCGTGGCGCTGCTGCCGCTGGCTGCGCTCGTGCTGGCGTGGCCGCAGGTGCAGCGCGGCTTGCCGCTCCACCTAGGTAGTGCTGCGCAAGATGGGCTAGCGAAAGCGGTGCCCAGCAGCCCCCACGCACTAAGCCCTAGGTCCCAAGCACCAACCCTGCGCCTACTATCGTACAACGTGCGCATATTTAACGTGTACCCGCAGCTGCGGCGGCTCGACCCGACTGCCCCGGCCAAGGCCATTAAGTGGCTGGCGGCTAGCCCGGCCGATGTGCTGTGCCTGCAAGAATACTATCAGGAGCCGCCTGGTGCTCATTCGCCCGATGGCAAGCTGTTTCAGGTAGGCGAGCGGCTGGGAGCGGGCAGCGGCCGACAGGTATTTGTATCCAAAACCCTCACTAACGGCATCGGGGCCGAGTTTGGACTGGCCATTTTTTCGCGGCTGCCCATCGTGGGGCGGGGCGAAATCTCGTTTGGGCGCCTCACCCAAAACCACGCCATGTGGGTCGATGTAGTGGGCCCCGGCCGAAGCGATACGGTGCGGATTTTCAATACCCACTTGCAAAGCATGAGCCTCGACGAGAGCGATATTGTGGCAGCGGGCTCGTCGCGGGCGGGCTTCAAAAGCAAGGGCCGCAGCCTCCTAGGTCGCTTTGTGCGCGGCGCGGCGGCCCGCGCCTGGCAGGCCGATACGCTGCTGGCCCACGTGCGCCGCTCGCCCTACCCGGTGCTGCTGGCCGGTGACCTAAACGACCTGCCGTATTCTTATGCCTACTCGCAGTTGGCCAGTGAGTTGCAAAATACTTGGGCTACCGTTGGCTTTGGGCCTGGCAACACCTACCATGGGCGCCTGCCACCGCTACTACGCATCGACCAGCAGTTTGCCGGCCCGCAGTGGCGGGTGCTGGCCTGCCGCATTCATACCGAAATTCCGTATGCCGACCATTTCCCCGTGGAGGGGCTGTATCAGTTGGCCAGTAACGTGGACTTTCAGTCCGCGAGTAAGTAAGCGAGGCACTTGCGCCCCAACTTGCAGGCCGATAGCCCACGCTACTTGTTAATTAATCCTGAACTTTGCTGCCCGTTCGGCGTTGGGTACTACTTTGTTTTGCCAGCCAATCGCTGGCTATTTTTCTGACCTCCGAAAGCAAGGACGCTTTGCTTCTTGCTCATTGCTACTAACTTGTCATGCCGCTGACGCTCTATAATACGCTTACCCGCCAAAAGGAAACCTTCGAGCCGCTGCACCCGCCGCAGGTGGGCCTCTACCTCTGCGGTCCTACCGTGTACAACGACGCCCACCTAGGCAATGCTCGCGGGCCTATTGTGTTCGACGTGCTCACGCGCTACCTGCGCCACCTAGGCTACCAGGTGCGCTACGTGCGCAACATCACCGACGTGGGTCACCTCGAAAGCGATGCCGACACCGGCGAGGATAAGCTCGAAAAAGCGGCTAGGGCCAAGAAGCTAGAGCCCATGCAAGTGGCTCAGCAATATACTAATAGCTACCGGCAGGCTATGACCGCCCTAGGGTGCTTGCCGCCTGATATTGAGCCTCAGGACAGCGGACACATCACCGAGCAAATTGCGCTGACTGCCGAAATTCTGGAGCGCGGCCTGGCCTACGAGGCCAATGGCTCAGTGTACTTCGACGTGCCCAAGTACAACGCCGAAGGGGGGCAATACGGCCGCCTGTCGGGCCGCGTGGTGGAGGAGCTGCTGGCCGGCACCCGCACCGAGCTGGCCGGGCAGGAAGAAAAGCGCTCGCCCGCCGACTTTGCGCTCTGGAAAAAGGCCTTGCCGCAGCACATTATGCGCTGGCCCTCGCCCTGGGGCGAGGGGTTTCCGGGCTGGCACTTGGAGTGCTCGGCCATGAGCCGCAAGTACCTAGGGGCCGAGTTTGACATTCACGGCGGCGGGCTCGACCTCATGTTTCCGCACCACGAGTGCGAAATAGCGCAGAACGAAGGCTCGCACACGCCCAGCCCCGGCGCTCGCTTCTGGCTACACAATAATATGCTGACTGTGAACGGGGCCAAGATGAGCAAGTCGCTGGGCAACTTTATTACCCTGCCCCAAATGTTCAGTGGCCAGACGAGCGCCTTGTCGCAGTCGTACTCGCCCATGACGCTGCGGTTTTTCTTCTTGCAAGCGCACTACCGCTCGCCCATTGACCTCAGCGACGATGCCCTGCAAGCCGCCCGTAAGGGCTACCGCAAGCTCATGAACGGCCTGCGCCTGCTCGATAAGCTGGTAAGCGACCTAGGGGAGGCAACCAACGAGGAAGTGAAAAATGAAGTACCCGCCCAGCCCGGCCCGCCTAGCCCGGCCCAGCAGCTACTAAACCTGGCTGCCAAGCCCTTTGGCTTCCTCGACGATGACCTGAATACGCCCCGCGCTGTGGCAGCAGTATTCGACCTGCTCAAGCGCTTCAATACCTTGGCTACCAACCCGGCCGCGCTGGCCGAGGTGGGCCCCGCCGCCCTGCGCGAAGCCGCCGCCGCTTACCGCACGCTGGTGCAAGACGTGCTAGGCCTGCGCGACGAGCCCCGCGCCAGCACCGAAGACCTGCTGGGCCTCACCCTAGGCTTCTACCAAGAGGCCAAAGCGGCCAAAGCCTATGATAAGGTAGACCAGATTCGGGCGGCCCTTAAGAGCCAGGGCATCGTTATTAAAGACACCAAAACCGGGGTAGAGTGGGCTTACAGCGAAGAGTAAGCTGCCTTGCGCCTCCCGAACTACCTTGCCTCTCATCCTGTTAGACCCCGCGTGAAAAACCTTCTGCCCCGGCTCGCGCTCCTTGGCGCTGCCACCGTTCTGCTCACCGCCTGCCCTTCCGAAAAGCCGGCCGAAACTGCTAGCCAGCCCGAAGCCGACGCCGCGACCCCGAAGGCGCCCGCCTTCAACGCTGATTCGGCCTACACCTTCACGGCCAAGCAGGTAGCGTTTGGGCCCCGCGTGCCCAACACGGCCGCGCACGTAGCCTGCGGCAATTATTTGGTGGCTAAACTCAAGCAGTTTGGCCTGTCGGTGCGCGAGCAGCCGTTCACGGCCATGACCTTCGATGGCACGCAGATTAAGGGGCGCAACATCATTGCCCAGTACCAGCCGCAGGCGGCGCGGCGGGTAGCCATTTTTGCCCACTGGGATACCCGCCCCTTTGCCGACGCCGAGCAGGACAAGGCCAAGCGCAAGCTGCCCATGGACGGGGCCAGCGACGGGGCCAGCGCGGTAGCTGTGGCAATGGAAATGGCCCGTACCCTCAGCCAGCAGCCCGAAAAGCTGGCGCCCAACGTGGGCGTAGATATTATTCTGGTTGATGCGGAGGACTGGGGCTACGAGGCCGGCGCCATCGAAGGGCAGAAAAATATGCTCGAAGACAACGGCGATGGTTGGTGCCTGGGCTCGCAGTACTGGGCCAAAAACATGGTGCCGCCTAACTACAAGGCAGAATATGGCATTTTGCTCGACATGGTGGGCGCCAAAGATGGTCACTTCACCCGCGAAGGCACCTCGCTGGAAAAAGCCCGCAGCGTGGTTGATAAAATCTGGAACACCGCCGCCAAGATTGGCTACTCCGATTATTTCCTCTTCAAGGATACGGGCGCCATCACCGACGACCACGTGTACATTAACCAGGCTGGTATCCCAACGGTGGATATCTATGACCACCCCGCCTACGGCGAAGACTTCTTCCCGGCCTACCACCACACCACGGCCGATAACATGAGCATTATCGACCGCAAAACCATGAAAGCAGTGGGGCAAACGGTACTGCAAGTGCTTTATAACGAGTAAGTAAAGGTAGTAGTAAATGATTAGGGGGTAGTGATTAGTAGTTGAGCAAACTCACTAATCACTACCCCCTAATCATTTACTACTGCCTTTCTAGGTGTGCTTGGTAGCATTGGTGGCAAGGGCTTGCTCTGCCTGCTGTATATAGCGTTTGTAGTTGGCTACCAGCGTTTCCAATACGTCGGTGAGGCGAATTTTGAGCCAAGGGTATAGGGGGTTGGGCACGCGCACGGAGCCGGCATCTACTTGGCGAGCCAGCAGCAGTAGGCGCAGCAGTTCGTCGAGCTGCCGGGTGAAGGCCTCGACTACCGTGCCCGTGAGGCGAACGCCGGTGGGCGCGTACTGCTTGGGTACCCGGAAAACGGCATCCGAGTTTTTTTCTTGCCGGGCGGCGCTGGTGAAGCGCCGGCCCAGCCAGCCGCTGCGCACCGACTGGCGGGCCGCCGAGCCACGGGCCTGCGCCAGCTTTAAGCTGGTTTTGACCAGGGGTAAATAGTAGCCACTGAGAATGTTGAGGTGCTCCAGGCACTGGCCCACGCTCCACTTGTCGTAGCCGGGGCGGCGATTAAGCTGCTCGTTGTTGAGCGGGCGCAGCCGCTGGTGAGAAGCCACGCGCAGGGCCAGCACCTGGTTGGTCAACTGGTCAAAAAAGTCGTTGGTATCGCGCGAAGAAGCACTCATGCAGTAGGCAGCAGTCCAGCTTAAGAAAACATTAGGGTTGTAATATTACGGCGCGGGCTGGAATCAGGTCGGCTGCTATCTACTATCCGGTGTCCACTTATGTTATCAACTCTGTTTTCTAGGTGCCACTGGCAGCGGCTGGCGGCTTGGCTGCCATGGCTGCTGACTACGGCCCTAGGAGCCCAGGCACAGGCCGTGCCCAACCCCGGCGAAAACATCGAGTACCTCATCACGTTTGGCGCTAAGGCCGACCCCGCTTGGGGCGACGATGACTTTACGCAGACGTTCTTCTTCCTGGTGCCCCAGGGCCAGCGCCAGCCGGTGTACCTGCGCGTGTATGACCCCGACTGCGGCGGCAAGCTCGACTCGCAGAAAGGCACCTACGACACGCGCACCAGCTTTAGCATCTACGGTGGGCCGGGGGCACACTCGGGAGCCGGCGCCCGCGACCCGCGCCCGGCCCTTAAGCCCCTGCCCGTAACGGGCCGCCTGCTCCAGGAAAAGACCTTTGGGAGCGAGCCACAGTACGACGAGAACTACTACACTTTTGGCCCGCTCAACCCGTTGGAGGGCGAACTGGTAGACGAGTTTAAGGGCTACGTATTTAAGGTGATAGTGCGGGGCCTGAGCGGCAACGACGGCAACGTGTACCGCTTTTTCTTCAGCACCGAGCGCGCCGCCAATAATGCGGTGCCCGGTGGCAATGCCTTCACCTATGAGTACTGCTTTCGGCTGCCGCCCGCGCTGCGCAAAGCCACGGTACACCTCTATCCCTTTGTTAATGACAAGGTGGTGAGCATAAAGCAAAGCAACTACGATGTCGATAAGTCGGCGACGCTCACGGTGTTCAGTGTTGCCAAGAATGGTCATCCCGGCGTGGTGAGCGGCGACAAGGAGTGGAGCAGTAATGTCATTCCGATTACTGACAAGGAGCGCGGCTTGTCGCTGGATTTTCGCCTGACCAGCACGACCAAAACGCCCAACGATATGGTCTTTTATGTCACCGACCAGTACGATACGGCGCTACCTTTCTTTGCAGTACCCATTGGCGGCCCACCGCGCTACAAGTACGACATCGACATGAAAATCCACCGCTAGGTAGGGCGGAGCTTCATCTGAAGACAAAACAAAAGGCTGCCTGATAAGGCAGCCTTTTGTTTTGTCCTGCTCAGCGCAGCCGAAGTCTCTCCTAGGTAAGCTAATCTTGACGCTAGCAACAAAATGCTTCGACAAGCTCAGCAGGACGGACGCTTCATTCGGAACCAATCTTACTTGCTAGGTTCGTCGCGGCCGGCGTTGCGGCGGGGCCCGGGGCCGTAGTCGCCCTCTTCAGGTTTGTCGTTGTCGGCGGGGCGGTAGTCGTCACGTTGGTCCTGGCCGTAGTTTTTAGCTTTGTCCTGCTGCGTAAAGTTGTCGTACTCTGGGCCGCGGGCGCCGGGGTTTTCATCGTCGTACGAGCCACCCTCCGAGCCGTGGCCTTGGCTAGTATCGCCCTCCTTAGAGCCACCTGGGCCGAAGCCGTTGCGTGAGTCGCCCGTATTGGGGTTGCCGGGTTGCTCTTGCTCGCTGCGCTCGTGACCGTAGCCGTAGCCTTCGGTCTGGGGGGCGTCGGGCGAGTTGACGGGCGCCGGGGCCGCGCCATCGCCCGCGGGAGCGCCGCCAGGCTGCTGGTCGTGGCTGCGGCCGCCCTGGCTACCTTGGTTATCGTAGCCACCACGCGAAGAATGCTGGTCTTCTACCTCGCCGTGGCCGTTAGGCCCTAAGGGTAGGTGGCGGTCGGGGGTGCCAGCGGGCAGGCCTACGCCACTGGTATGGCCGTAGTCGGCGGCGTAAGCCGAGCCCACGGTGGGGGCACCATTATCGTTCTGAAACGCGGCATCGGGGCCGGTTTTACCGGGCAGGTTGCGAGTGTCCTGGGCGTTGCCGCGGCCATCGGTGGGCGTATTGGTGGGCTGGCCGGTACGAGCCTGGGGTGCGGGTGTGTCGCGCACAGCTTGGCCTTGCTGGTCGGGCACAAGGTCGCGGCCATCGTAGGCGCGGTAGGAGTTGTGCTGAAGACCGGGCTGGGCTGCACCCTCGCCATAGTATTTCTCCTCAGTAGCCTCGGCCCTAGGGTGCTCCACGGCCGGGTTGGTTTCGCGATACTGGTTGCCGTAGCCGCCGTGGGTGGCGCCCTGGTTGTATTCCTGTTGGCCTAGCTCGCCGCGGTTAGCGTCGGCGCGCTGGTTGCTGGCTCGGTCGTGGTCGTGGTAGCTGCCCTGCACGTCGTTGCCAAAGTTGCCGCCATACACATTGGGCTGGGTGCTATTGGTGGGCGGGGCGGCCGTCAGGTCGTCGGGGTTGGCTTCTTTATTTTCCTGCTCGCCGCCTTCCTCTACGGCGCCTTTGCCAGCATCCATCTCGCTGTCTACCAGCTCCTGGCTAGCGGGCGGCGTATCGATGGCCGGTTGGTTGGGGTTGTTGGCCAAGGTGTTCTGGACGCCAATACCCATTTTGGTATTGTTGATAGAGTCGGGAGTATGGTTGCCCGCAACAGAGTTGGTGCCGGGGTTGGCTTCGTCGTTAGTCATAAGAAGGAGGGCCAAAGGTGGGAGGAGGGGCGAAAGTGCCCAGGCTATACGCCGCCGCTCGAAAGGGGGTTGACGCCTAGGTCGGGCAGTAGCCCATTTGGGGGCCAAAGACGAGCTTTTGGCAACTGCCCGCTGGACTTACATTTGAAATCTTGAACCTGCCCTCGTTTTATGAAGCGCCGCCAATTTCTACGCCAAAGCACCCAAGTCACCCTTGCCTCCAGCCTGTTGCCACTCGCGGCTGGCGCTTTGCCCGCCGCTCTGCCTACCACCACACCTAGGAGCCCCACCGCTCAGCCGCAGGACAAAGGCCTGGACCTGAGCGAGCGTACCATTGCCGACTTGCAAGCTTATTTGCAAAGCAACCAGGGCAGTAGCCGGCGCCTATGCCAGCTCTACCTCGACCGCATAGAATCACTCAACGCCAAAGGCCCGGCCATTAATGCCATAATCGAGCTAAACCCCGATGCGCTGAGCATCGCCGATGCCCTAGACAAAGAGCGCAAAGCCGGCAAGCTGCGCGGCCCGCTGCATGGTATTCCGGTGCTGCTAAAAGATAATATCGACACCGGCGACAAGATGCAGACCACGGCCGGCGCGCTGGCCCTGGCTGGGCACCGCGCCGCCAAAGACTCTTTTGTGGCCAAGCAGCTGCGGGCGGCGGGCGCCGTGATACTAGGCAAAACCAACTTGAGCGAGTGGGCCAATTTCCGCTCGACGCATTCGGCCAGCGGCTGGAGCAGCCGCGGCGGCCAAACCCATAATCCCTATGTGCTCGACCGCACGCCCAGCGGCAGCAGTGCTGGCTCGGGCGCCGCGGTGGCCGCCAGCCTCTGCGCCGTAGCCGTGGGCACCGAAACCAACGGCTCCATCGTGTCGCCTTCATCGGTCAATGGCCTTGTGGGCCTCAAGCCCACCGTGGGCCTGGTGAGCCGCACGGGCATCATCCCCATCTCGGCCACCCAGGACACGGCCGGCCCCATGACGCGCACCGTGCGCGACGCCGCCCTGCTCCTAGGTGGCCTGGTAGGCGCCGACCCGGCCGATGCGGCTACCCAGGCCCCCACAGCCCCTAAAAAGCCGCTGGACTACACACGCCTGCTGCGCCCCGAGGCTCTAAGAGGCCAGAAGCTAGGCGTGGAGAAAGGCCACCTCGCCAGCCAGACCGCCGCGGGCGAACTACTGCGCCAGGCCGTGGCCGTACTGAAGGCGCAGGGCGCCACCGTAGTCGAAGTAGACGTGCGCAGCGCCGTAGCGCCCGTTGGTGAGTCGGAGTTTGACGTGCTGCTGTACGAGTTCAAGGATGGTGTAAACAAGTACCTGGGCCAAACCAACGCGCCTGTCAAAACCCTGGCCGATGTCATTGCCTTCAACAAGGCCAATGCTGCTAAAGCCATGCCCTTCTTTCAGCAAGAAACGCTGGAGCTAGCCGAAAAAACTGAGGGCCTAGGTGCTGAAAAATATAAAACGGCCCTGCGCAAAGTGGTAGACACCTCGCGCCAGGCCTTAGACGCGGCCCTCAAAACGGACGGGGGACTGGCGGCCATCGTGGGCATTACTACCGGCCCGGCTGCCTGCATTGACCTCGTTAATGGCGAGTACGGTACCGGCCCCGGCTTCTCTGGTCCGGCTGCCATGGCTGGCTACCCGCACCTCACGGTGTCGATGGGTAACGTCCACGGCTTACCCATCGGTATTTCCTTCGTGGGAGGTCCTTACAAGGAAGCGGAATTGCTGAGCCTAGGCTACGCCTACGAGCAAGCCACCAAGCACCGCCAGGCCCCGACCTTTCGGGCGGTAGTGGGCTAAAAATCGTTTGTCATTGCGAGGAGGCACGACGAAGCAATCGCACCTAAATGGACCCTAGGGGAATACATTCAGGTGCGATTGCTTCGTCGTGCCTCCTCGCAATGACAAGTGGGTTAAAATATCTTCCCCGGATTTAGAATGCCGTGCGGGTCAAATACTTGTTTGATGCCGCGCATCAAGTTGAGATTGGCTTCGGCCAGGGCGATGTGCATAAAGGGCTTTTGCACCAGC
>Ga0265798_10001141_pt1 | contig 42099 bp, 30 predicted proteins | sample P3T30metagenome_FD_192430 | JGI IMG/M metagenome (GOLD analysis project Ga0265798, IMG submission 192430) | Plant litter microbial communities from East Loma Ridge, Irvine, California - P3 T30 | ecosystem: Environmental > Terrestrial > Plant litter > Unclassified | place: USA: California... | reverse complement strand
TGTTGTGGGAGGCGGCTTGCCGGCGATGCAGTCGACGCGGTATGCCAGGAAAATCGCGTCATCGTTCATCGCCGGCAAGCCGCCTCCCACGGTCCGGTGTTTGCTGCGCGACAGCGCTACGTCGAACACGTTGTGGGGCCTCCCACAGTCAGAAGTTGAACGAGGCGGCCTGCTCGTCAGCGAAGAGTAACCGGCCTGCTATTTCAGCAACTCGGGCTCCGTAGAGGCGTGCGGTTTCCAGATCGCCCGGAGACATTTCTTCGGGCGTCGCGTCGGCGGGCGTCTGTGCCATCGGGCCGATGAACGAGCCCATGCGGTTGAGATCATCACGCTGCGACGCCTTTGTATTGGCCGACTTCATTCCCACGCCCACCCAGATGCCGCGATGCTGTGCGGCGAGCAAGGTGAAATACTGCAGCGTCGAGAGCTTGTCGCCGTTGATGCTCGCACTGTTGGTGAATCCGCCGAAAATCTTGTCTTTCCACATGTCCTCGAACCAGGGTTTGGATGAAGCATCCGCAAACTTCTTGAACTGCCAGCTCGGTCCTCCCATGTAGGTGGGCGAGCCGAGAATGATGCAGTGCGCCTCCTTGATCTGCGTCCATGCCTGCTCGGGTAATTCACCTTCGGCGTCAATCGGCAGCAGGCTCGCTTTCGCGCCTTGCGCTACGGCCTCGGCCATACGTTTGGTGTGGCCGTAGCCGGAGTGGTAGATGACAACGCCTTTCAAGCCAGAAGAAACAACGCTCATGGTAAAACCCTCATTGCTGGATGGACTCACTGGTTCTGGTTGCGCTGCGACAGGGGGGCTTCACGATGGGGTCGCAGAGCCGGGTGGCTCGGACTGAAGGCCGTCACCAGGGTTGCGACTATGGGCGGTTACATATTTGCTATAAAGTATGCCAATCGGAACTCACCGTTATCTTTTGGGATAACAATGCACGACCTTGAATCGTTGGCAATTTTTGTCCGTATCGCCGAGATGGCCAGCTTCACCCAGGCTGCGCAGAGCCTCGGTATCCAGAAAGGGCGAGCGTCCAACGTGGTACGTCGCCTTGAAATATCAATGGGGACGAGGCTGCTTCACCGCTCGACCCGCGCCGTGCAGTTGACTGAGGACGGGCGTGCGTTTTACGTGCGTGCACAGGCGCTGCTCGCCGACGCCGAAGCGTTGGGTTCGATGTTCGCGGGAAGTGAAGCGCCGCTACGTGGCCGTTTACGCGTTGACTTGCCTACAGAACTCGCCCGCACGACGCTCATGCAGGCGCTGCCTTCTTTCATGTCTCGCCATCCTGAAGTCCAGCTGGAAATATCGAGCACCGACCGGCGTATCGATCTGGTGCTGGAAGGGATGGACTGTGCGGTGCGTGTGGGGGACATCGTCGACGAGACACTGGTTGCTCGGCGGCTGGGTGTCTTGCGCATGGTCAATGTGGCAAGCCCTGCCTATCTGCAACGCCATGGCGTGCCTCACACGCTGGACGACCTGATTACGCAGGGCCATCGCATGATTCATTACACGCCAACGCTGGGCAGTCGGCCTTTCGGCTGGGAATACCCCAAGGATGATGGTTACGCCACGATGGAGCTTGCCGGCGCGCTCAGCGTCAACAGTGTGCAGACCTATCATGCGGCGGGTTTGGCGGGGATCGGGCTTATACAGGCGGGGTTATCCAGCCTCAGCGATCATCTGGCCAAGGGTGAGTTGATCGAGGTGCTTGCTGATCTGCGTCCAGAGCCATTGCCGGTCTCGGTGGTGGTCGCTCATCGGCAGAATATGTCCCGCAGGGTGCGAGGCTTTGTGGAGTGGCTGGAGGAGGTGCTGGAGCCTTATCTGGATCACTGAATGGAACAGGGGCATGCTCGATAAACCGAGACATGCCCCTGTGTCTGATCAGCCGATCGTCATCAAGCTCGCATTACCCCCCGCCGCTGCGGTGTTGACGCTCAACGCCCGTTCGATCACCAGACGTTCCAGCGGGATGTTGGTCTCGCCGTGGGACAGGCCGTTGACGCCGACGATGGCACCGCTGCGTTGGGCGATCTGCTGGCAGATGGCGCGCAACTGGTCCGAGTCGCCGTGGTGCAGGACCGCGTCGATAATCACTTCGTCCTTGGTCCAGTCAGGCACCAGCTTGATGCGCGCCTGAACCTCTTTCGGCAGACGGGCGCGCAGCGGTTTGCTGACTTCGGTTTCCGGCCAGACGGCCGAGCTGCCCACCGCCAGCACTGCGGCCAGTTGGGTCAACAGATCGGTTTCATCATCCGCCAGGCACAGCACGTGCTCGCGCGGCAGGATCGCGTAGCTGTTGCGCTCGCCGGTCGGGCCGGCCAGTTGACGCGTGATACCGCTCTGCGACTGCTCGGCGTACTGGCTGCACAACACATCCAGTGCAGCATGCTGATGGCTGGTCGCCCAGCTTTTCAGTGCCTGCAACGGCTTGCTCATCGCTTCGCGCAGACGCAGATCAGGGGCCGACAGCGCGTCGCCGCGCACGAACGATTTCTCGATGGCGTCCTGAGGACGGGTCGACAGCAGGCGGTACAGGTACAGCGGACCACCGGCTTTCGGACCGGTCCCGGACAGGCCTTCGCCGCCGAACGGCTGAACGCCTACCACGGCACCGACGATGTTGCGGTTCACATACACGTTACCGGCATGGACATTGTCGATCACCTTGGCTATGGTCTCGTCGATGCGGGTGTGTACGCCCAGCGTCAGGCCATACCCGGAAGCGTTGATCTGGCCGATCAACTGGTCCAGTTCCTTGCGCTTGTAGCGCACCACGTGCAGCACGGGACCGAAGATTTCGCGTTGCAGTTCGTCGAAGCTTTCCAGCTCGATCAACGTCGGCATCACATAGGTGCCGCGCTTGAGTTCGGCGCTGTCGGCAATGGCCACCTGATACACGGTGCGGCCCTTGTCGCGCATGGCCTGGATGTGTTTCTCGATGCCGGACTTGGCCTCGGCGTCGATCACCGGACCGATGTCCACAGACAGACGCTCAGGGTTGCCCAGACGGCTTTCGGCCATCGCACCCTTGAGCATTTCGATGACGCGGTCGGCGGAATCTTCCTGCAGGCACAGCACGCGCAATGCCGAGCAGCGTTGACCGGCGCTGTCGAAGGCCGAGGAGACGACGTCGATCACCACCTGTTCGGTCAGCGCCGAAGAGTCGACGATCATCGCGTTCTGGCCGCCGGTCTCTGCGATCAGCGGAACCGGACGGCCCTGCGAGTCCAAGCGACCAGCCACGTTGCGTTGCAGCAGACGGGCGACTTCGGTGGAGCCGGTGAACATCACGCCTTTGACGCGCTCGTCACCCACCAGTCCGGCACCGACGGTTTCGCCGCGACCCGGCAGCAGTTGCACCACGCCTTCAGGAATACCGGCTTCCAGCAGCAGGCGCACGGCCTGCGCGGCGATCAGTGGCGTCTGCTCGGCAGGCTTGGCCAGTACAGGGTTGCCTGCGGCCAGTGCAGCAGCCACCTGACCGCTGAAAATCGCCAGCGGGAAGTTCCACGGGCTGATGCAGACCACAGGCCCCAGCGGGCGATGGGCGTCATTGGTGAAATCATTGCGCGCCTGCACGGCGTAATAACGCAGGAAGTCCACGGCTTCGCGGACTTCGGCAATGGCGTTGGCGAAGGTCTTGCCGGCTTCGCGGACCAGAAGGCCCATCAGCGGCTGGATCTCGCCTTCCATCAGGTCGGCGGCACGTTCCAGAATGGCGGCGCGTTCGGCAGGCGGCGTGGCCTGCCAGATCGGACCGGCGCTCAGGGCGCATTGGATGGCGTTGTCGACATCCTGAACGGTGGCTTCCTGAACATGGCCCACCACGTCACGCAGATCGGACGGGTTCAGTGCCGCGTTGGCGACGCCTTCGCTGGCCGGACAGCCGAGCATCGGCGCGGCTTTCCAGTCATTGTGTGCCGTGGCCAGCAAGGCCGAAGACAGCGACGCCAGACGGTGTTCGTTGGCCATGTCGATGCCGCTGGAGTTGGCGCGTTCGCTGCCGTACAGGTCGCGTGGCAACGGGATGCGCGGGTGCGGCAGACCGAAACCGCCTTCCTGCGTCGCCATGCGTTCGATCTGGTTGACCGGATCGGCCACCAGTTCCTGAATGGAGATGCTGTGGTCGGCAATGCGGTTGACGAATGACGTGTTGGCGCCGTTTTCCAGCAGGCGACGTACCAGATAAGCCAGCAGCGTTTCATGGGTGCCGACCGGTGCGTACACACGGCACGGACGGTTCAGCTTGCCATCGGCGACCTTGCCTACAACCTGCTCGTACAGCGGCTCGCCCATGCCATGCAGGCATTGGAACTCGTACTGGCCGGGGTAGTAGTTCTGACCGGCAATCTGGTAGATGGCCGCCAGGGTGTGCGCGTTATGTGTGGCGAACTGCGGGTAGATGACTTCCGGTGCCGCCAACAGCTTGCGGGCGCAGGCGATGTAGGACACATCGGTGTACACCTTGCGGGTGTAGACCGGATAGCCTTCCAGGCCTTCGACCTGAGCGCGCTTGATCTCGCTGTCCCAATAAGCGCCTTTCACCAGGCGAATCATCAGGCGATGGCGGCTGCGTCGGGCCAGATCAATGACGTAGTCGATCACGTACGGGCAGCGTTTCTGGTACGCCTGAATCACGAAACCGATGCCGTTCCAGCCGGTCAGCTGCGGCTCGAAGCACAGGCGTTCGAGCAGGTCCAGCGACAGCTCCAGACGATCGGCTTCTTCAGCGTCGATGTTCAGGCCGATGTCGTATTGCTTGGCCAGCAGCGTTAGCGACAGCAGGCGAGGGTACAGCTCTTCCATCACGCGCTCGTACTGGGCGCGGCTGTAGCGAGGGTGCAGCGCCGACAGCTTGATGGAGATGCCCGGGCCTTCATAGATGCCGCGTCCGTGGGAGGCCTTGCCGATGGAGTGGATAGCCTGCTCGTAGGACGCCAGATACTTCTGCGCGTCGTGTTCGGTCAGCGCGGCTTCACCCAGCATGTCATAGGAATAGCGGAAGCCCTTGGCTTCGAAGCGGCTGGCGTTGGCCAAGGCTTCACCGATGGTTTCGCCGGTGACGAACTGTTCGCCCATCAGGCGCATCGCCATGTCCACGCCCTTGCGGATCATGGGTTCGCCGCTCTTGCCGATGATGCGGCTCAACGATGAAGTCAGGCCTGCCTCGTTGTGCGTGGCGACCAGCTTGCCAGTCAACAACAGGCCCCAGGTGGCGGCATTGACGAACAACGACGGGCTGTTGCCCAAGTGTGGCTGCCAGTTGCCGTTGCTGATCTTGTCGCGAATCAGCGCATCGCGGGTGCCCTTGTCCGGAATGCGCAGCAGCGCTTCGGCCAGGCACATCAGCGCGACGCCTTCCTGCGACGATAACGAGAATTCCTGCAGCAGACCTTGAACGATACCGGCACGGCCGCCAGCGCTCTTCTGGTTGCGCAGCTTTTCAGCGATGGAGGCGGCGAGCTTATTGGCGGCTTCTGCCATGGGCACAGGCAGGCGCGCCTGCTCGAGCAGCATGGGCACCACTTCAGGCTCTGGGCGACGGTAAGCGGAGGTGATGGCGGCACGCAGGACGGACTGCGGCTGGATGCTTTCGGCAAAATCCAGGAAGCATTGCAGCCCGGCGTCGTCGGCCAGCTCGCCACGGTCATCGCTGTCCTTGCTCGCCGAACCGTTGAGTTCCAGCAGGGTTGCACCACTCTCCAGCTTTTCCAGGTAATTGAAGATCGCCTGCTTGATCAACCAGTGCGGGGTCCGGTCGATGGAGTGGGCGGCTGCTTTCAATCGCTCGCGGGTCGGGTCGTCCAGCTTGACGCCCAGAGTGGTGGTGGCCATGTATTGTCCTCATTGTAGCCACTACGAACGTGGCATCGGCTTTGGCGCAGATTAGCCTCGCACTGGTATGAGGTGCAACCGGGTGCAACCTTTTTTTTCAGAATATTTCACGCCGGTGTCACAGGTTTATGATCAAAAACAGCGAGTTGCTCTTTCACAGGGCGGATTTATTTGATCAACGCCGGTTTGCCGCCCCAAAATAGGGCGCCGAAGCCTGAAAAACAGGTTTTCGAGAACAGGTGCAACTTGCCTGTTGAAAGTGGTTGCACCTTATTCAAGTTGTTTAATAGGATTCGTTCCCACGGTGCAACCGTAGTCATTGGGTGTTCATTTCCATGAAATGGACAGTCAGCGCGGTGTCGGGTGCAAGGGCATGGGTGGGCTGAGTTTCAGTTGTCATCCCCTTGGTCATCAGGTGCCAACATAAAAACAATGCCAAGGCAGAACTCATGAGTGTCAGCAACCCTACCTTGATCACGTTTGTGATCTACATCGCGGCAATGGTCCTGATCGGCCTCATGGCCTATCGCTCCACCAACAACCTCTCCGATTACATCCTTGGCGGACGCAGCCTGGGCAGTGTGGTCACCGCCCTGTCGGCCGGTGCTTCGGACATGAGCGGCTGGCTGCTGATGGGCTTGCCGGGCGCCATCTACATGTCGGGCCTGTCGGAAAGCTGGATCGCCATTGGCCTGATCGTCGGTGCCTACCTGAACTGGCTGTTCGTGGCCGGTCGTCTGCGTGTGCAGACCGAGCACAACGGTGATGCCCTGACCCTGCCGGACTATTTCAGCAGCCGTTTCGAAGACAACAGCGGCGTGCTGCGCATCATCTCGGCTGTCGTGATTCTGGTGTTCTTCACCATCTACTGCGCCTCTGGCATCGTCGCTGGCGCACGACTGTTCGAAAGCACCTTTGGCATGTCCTACGAAACCGCCCTGTGGGCCGGTGCGGCTGCGACCATCGCCTACACCTTCGTCGGCGGTTTCCTGGCCGTGAGCTGGACCGATACCGTGCAGGCTACGCTGATGATCTTCGCGCTGATCCTGACGCCGATCATTGTGCTGTTGGCGACTGGCGGCGTGGATACCACTTTCCTGGCCATCGAAGCGAAGGATCCGAGCAGCTTCGACATGTTCAAGAACACCACCTTTATCGGCATCATCTCGTTGCTGGCCTGGGGCCTGGGTTACTTCGGCCAGCCGCACATCCTGGCGCGCTTCATGGCGGCAGACTCGGTCAAGTCGATTGCCAAGGCTCGCCGTATCTCGATGGCGTGGATGATCCTCTGCCTGGGCGGTACCGTGGCGGTCGGTTTCTTCGGCATCGCGTACTTCTCCGCGAACCCGGATGTTGCAGGTCCTGTCACTGAAAACCCTGAGCGGGTGTTCATTGAGCTGGCCAAACTGCTGTTCAATCCGTGGGTTGCAGGCGTGTTGCTGTCGGCAATTCTTGCGGCGGTCATGAGCACGCTGAGCTGCCAGTTGCTGGTGTGCTCCAGTGCGTTGACCGAAGACTTCTATAAAGCGTATCTGCGCAAAGGCGCTTCGCAGCTGGAACTGGTCTGGGTCGGCCGTGGCATGGTGCTGTTGATTGCGATCATCGCCATTCTGCTGGCCGCCAACCCGGAAAACCGTGTGCTGGGTCTGGTGAGCTACGCGTGGGCGGGCTTTGGCGCCGCATTCGGTCCGGTGGTGCTGATTTCGGTTCTGTGGAAAGGCATGACCCGCAACGGCGCGCTGGCCGGTGTGATCGTTGGTGCCGCCACCGTGGTGCTCTGGAAGCAGTTCAGCACCATGGGCCTTTACGAAATCGTTCCGGGCTTCATCTTCGCCAGCATCGCCATCGTGGTGTTCAGCCTGATCGGCAAAGGTGCTTCGGAGTCGATGCAGGCGCGCTTCCTGGCGGCCGAGAAGGACTTCCAGGCTAACCGCTGATCCGCAACGTTTCAGCGTTCATAAAAAAACGGCCCGTGCTCTGGTGAGTGCGGGCCGTTTTCGTTTATGGGGTCGCGTGTCGCTCAGGTCTTGTTGTGGTCGATATCCAGGTTATAGAACGTGGCCTTGCCGCCTTCGCTGCTGTAACCGGTGTGGTCCTGGGTGTAGACGCCCGCCTTGAAATAAAGAGGCTTGTCTCGCCAGCTTGAGCTGATTTGCGTGTCCCAGTTCACGTCCCGCGCGCTGACGCTCAGCTTGCCGCCGGGGCTCAGGTGAATGATGTATTTGAATTTCTCGTTGAGCGGCACACCTTCGGCAATCTTGTAGACCTTGCTCTTGTCGTCGTCGAAGCGTTTGCGCACCTTGACCACGATATCTCCCGCCTTGTCCTGCTCCTTATATTGGTACTCGACCTTGAGCATCGGTTCGGTACTTTCGTAGGCGTGTATCTGGCCGATGACGATCTTGCCGGAAGAGGGCACCTGATCCACTTCCAGCGTGGCATTCAGAAAATTATCCGCGTCTCCGTACATCCAGTTACGCAAGGTGCCGTCAGGCCAGGTTTCACGAAGTTCGCTGCGTGCGTATTTGGCGTTGTCGGTTTTGGCACCCGTAACAGGCGCCCAGAAGAAAATCGACTTGGAAGTGGATTCGAAGTACTTGCCGTCGTAACCCTTTACCAATTGTGAGGTCTCAATGGTCTTGGGTGGAGAGCCTATCGGAATACTGAGTTGCCACGTCGCAAGATCTATCATTTTGGTCCATCCGAATTTATCTGTTTGCCAGCAAGGGAAGCCTCTGGCCAGAGGGTTGCAGCGTGGCTTTATACGGCTTGTAGGACAATTTGTTAACGCAAAATTGCCGGTCGAATGACGTCAAAGTGCTGTCACTTTTCCTACAGGGCAGTGTGGGTAAGGCCTACAGGAAATGACCGTTAGTCGGGTAATTGTATGTTTGATGATGGCAAACAGCTGGCTAGCTTCTGCTTTTTCCAAGACGCGGCTAGAGTTGATTTCATATGTATGACGGTCTTCCTGAGCTTCAGGCGTCGTACCACAGATAGAGAAGCAGCATGGATCGCGCGCAATTCGGGCCAGCCGATGGCTCCTCAGTGTTACTGGTTGTAGATGACTATCCGGAAAATCTGGTAACGATGTGCGCTGTCCTGCAAAGGACAGACTGGCATATCGTCACGGCCAGCTCGGGCCTCGAGGCCCTCACCATTCTGCTGGAGCAGGAGGTGGATCTGGTGTTACTGGATGTGCAGATGCCAGACATGGACGGCTTTGAAGTGGCCCGTCTTATGCGTGGCAGCCAGCGTACCCGTCTTACGCCCATCATCTTTCTCACCGCCAACGAGCAGAGCAAGGATGCGGTACAGAAGGGTTACGCCAGCGGCGCGACGGACTACCTGTTCAAACCCTTCGATCCGAACATACTCAAGCCAAAGGTCCAGACCCTGCTGGAACAGCAGCGCAATCGTCGTGCATTGCAGGCGTTGTCGCAGGAGCTGGAATCGGCGCGAGCATTCAATGCCTCGGTGCTGGCCAATGTGGCCGAAGGCATTCTGGTCGTGGATGAACAGGGCGTGATCAGCTTCGCCAATCCGGCCATCTGTTCGCTGCTCAACGCCACCGTCGAGCAACTGTGTGGCACGCGAGTGCTGGATTACATCCAGGAGCCGCAGGTTGCAGGCTGGCTGGACTCGGGTTTCTACAAGCACTATCGAAGGGCCGACACCTATCGCGTGCACGATGCCGTTTTGAGAACGACCGAGGGGCGCCAGTTGCCGGTCGCGTTGTCCTGTGCGGCGTTGCCTGCCGAGCAGAAAGCCATGGTCCTGACCGTTCTCGACATGTCGGTGGTGCGTGATCTGTATCAGCAGCTGGAAAAGCAGGCGGTCACCGATGCCCTGACCGGGCTGCTCAATCGGCGCGGTTTCTATCAGGCTGTCGAAGGCATGCTCGGGCGCAACGATCAGGTCGGCAAATGCCTCGTGGTCCTGTACATGGACCTCGATGGCTTCAAGCAGATCAATGACGCGCTGGGCCACGATGCGGGCGACGAGATTCTGCTCTGGGTGGCCGAGCAACTGAAAGAAAGCATGCGTCCCTACGATGTTCTGGCGCGTATCGGCGGTGACGAGTTCACGGTGGTGATCGACGGGCTCGATTACCCCGAACAGGCCGCAAAGATTGCGGAAAAACTGATCGAGCGCGTCTCGGGTCGCCGGCACATCGACGGCGTGGAGATCAGCATGGGCGCCAGCGTGGGGATTGCCACGTATCCCGACTGCGGCGCCAACCTCGACGGATTGCTGCGCGCTGCCGATATCGCCATGTACGAAGCCAAGCGGGCAGGGCGTCAGCAGTACCGATTCTATGACCACAACATGAACGGCCGTGCCCGTTCGCGATTGATGCTGGAAGAAAGCGTGCGCACGGCCATCGACGGCAAGGACTTCTCGGTCGTTTACCAGCCTCAGATTCATGTGGCGGACGGCAGATTGCGTGGCTTCGAGGCGCTGCTGCGCTGGCAGCACCCTGCGGTGGGGGACGTACCGCCAGCCTTGTTCATCCCGTTGCTGGAAGAAACCCGGCTGATCAACAAGCTGGGCAGCTGGATCTTCGATCAGGGGGCCGAGCAGCGGCAGGCCTGGGCTGGCGTGTTTGCCTCCGATGTGGTGCTGAGCGTCTGTGTCAGCCCCACGCAGTTCTGCATGCCCAATCTGGTGTCGGAGCTCAAGCGTGCCATGGACCGCTTCGGCCTCAAGCCGGGCCAGCTGGAGGTGGAAATCACCGAAAGCTCGCTGGTGCACAACCTCTCTCACAGCCACAAACAGTTGGCGGAGTTGCATGACATCGGAGTACGCATCGCGCTCGACGATTTCGGCGTCGGCGAGTGCTCGCTGTCGCATTTGCGCAACCTGCAGCTGGACACCCTGAAGCTCGACCGGCATTTCGTGGCCAACATTCTGGGCTCGCCGCGAGAGGCTGCGATGGCGCGAAGCATCATCGATCTGTCCCGCAACCTCGACATGCTGATCATTGCCGAAGGCGTCGAGACACAGGAGCAGTACCAATGGCTGGCCGACAGCGGCTGTCAGGTCGTACAGGGCTTTTTCGTCGCCCATCCTATGCTGGCGGAGGAAGCGCTGCACTTCCCGGCACAGTTTGAGGTGCCAGGCTTGAAACGGGGCTGAGTGCGGTAGACTGGCGTCTTTCACACCGTGCCCCGACGTCATGACCAGCCACGTTCCACTCAAATACCTGCAGGCCTATCCTCAGGCGCTGCAGGATCAAGTGCATCAACTGATTGCGCAGGGACGGCTTGCCGACTACCTGCAGCAACGTTACCCGGCGCGTCATCAGGTGCAGAGCGACAAGGCTCTGTATGCCTACGCGCTGGCGTTGAAGCAGGATCATCTGCGCAATGCGCCCAGTATCGACAAGGTCCTATTCGATAATCGTCTTGACCTGACCCATCGAGCGCTTGGCTTGCATACTAAAATTTCAAGAGTGCAGGGCGGCAAGCTCAAGGCCAAGAACGAGATTCGCGTGGCGTCGCTGTTCAAGGAAGCGCCACCGGAATTTCTGCAAATGATCGTGGTGCATGAGCTGGCGCACTTTCGTGAGTCCGACCACAACAAGGCGTTCTACAAGTTGTGTGAGCACATGCTGCCCGGTTACCACCAACTGGAATTCGATTTGCGCGTCTACCTGACGTACCGCGACCTGCAATCCGCCTCTGGATCGATCACCTGAACAATGCATTGAAGGATACGACGATGGAGGTCAGCAAGACCAAAAGCAGTTTCTACCGCCGCCTGTACGTGGCGTACCTGATCGACTGCCAACTCGCCAGCAGCGTCCCGGAGCTTGAGAAAATCACCGGCATGCCTCGCCGCACGGCCCAGGACACCATCGTCGCACTGGCCGATCTGGACATCCAGTGCGCGTTCGAACAACAGGACGGTGCCCGCAACCTTACCGGGCGATACCGCATCATCAACTGGGGCGCCATCGACCGCGACTGGATCACCCATCACCTGACCACGATCAAGGCGGTGTTGGGGTATCCGTAAAGAGGCGTGCGTTTGCGCTCCGGTTGGCTTGATCTGATGATAGTTCCCACGCTCCAGCGTGGTAACGCTGCCCAGGACGCTCGCGTCCGCTCTCGATGTGACGCGGAGCGTCACGGGATGCATGCCCACGCGGAGCGATGGGCACGATCAGTGTTCGGTGTAACGATGGGCTCCGCGTCCAATTCTGAAATGACGCAGACCAGCTGCTCTCACTCCAGATCCCGACGCATGCCGATGTGCGGGATGTCGTCTTCCAGATAGACCTCGCCCACTGGGTTGAAGCCATAACGGCTGTAGTAGCCCTGCAGGTGCGCCTGCGCCGACAGGTAGATGGGCTGGTCGGGCCATTTGCGTTCGGCGTGTTCCAGTGCCTGGACCATCAGTTCATGACCAATGCCTTTGCTGCGAATCGAGGGCGCCGTGACCACGCGGCCGATGGTCACGTCGCCGCCCTGCTGGATAGGGTCGAGCAAGCGCAGGTACGCGACCAGTTGGTCTTCCTGCCATGCCATCAGGTGGCAGGTGTCACCTGTCAGGTCCTGTCCGTCGACGTCCAGGTACACACATTGCTGTTCCACCACGAACACCTCGGCGCGCAGTTTCAGCACGGCGTAAAGCTGTTGGACGTTCAGCTCGGTGTGGTGTTTGCAGATCCATTTGATAGACATGTTGCCGACTCGCAGAGAAACCAGAAGCGAAGTCTAAACGCATCTGGCGTCATTCCCAATAAACGCTGACACTGGGATGAATATCGTCCCGGGAAGCATCGCAACAGCGGCCAGCCTCATCGCCTGCAATCAGGCCTGTGCGGCGCCGCGACGAAGTAGACTCTGCTGCACGCTTTTGACTTGTTTATTGGCTGTTTTGGGTCTTCACTCAGGCTCAGCGTCATCCTTATGAGGGGTGGCCTCGCCGTTGTCAGGTGTTGACCCGGCAAGCGTCCTTTCAGGAATCCAGGCATGCCGTATCTGCTTCGAGCGTTGGGGTTGCTGGTGGTGTTGGCGATAGCATCTGCCAATGCCGCTGAAAGGCTGCGTCTTGTTGCCGACCCGTGGCCACCTTTCACCGACGCCCTGCTGCAAAATGGCGGGCTTGCGACCGACATTGTCAGCACCGCACTCAAGCGTGCCGGTTACACGGTCGAGTATCAGCAGGTGCCTTGGGCCAGAGCCCTGCTGGCCCTGAGCGAGGGGCGTCAGGATGTGCTGGTGAATGCCTGGTTCAGCGAGGACAGAAATCTGATCGGGCAGTTTTCCCAGCCTTATCTGGTCAACCGCATACGCCTGCTCAAGCGCAAGGACTCGCCCATCGCGCCGCAGACTCATCAGCAACTGCATGCCTACATGATCGCCATCGTGCGCGGCTATGCCTACTCGCCTGAATTCGACAACGACTCGCTTCTGCAAAAGATACCGGTGCAGAGTTTCTCGATGGCGATCCGCATGCTGGCGGCCGAGCGCGTGGACCTTGCGATCGAGGACGAATACGTGGCCCGCTACAACCTGTCGCTGGAAGCAGAGGACGTACGTGAACGGGTAGAATTTCTGCCCGGCTCAGTGAGCGAGAACGGCCTGCATATTCTGGTCAGCCTGAAGAACCCCAGGCATGCCGAAATCGTTGCGGACTTCGACCGGGAAATTGCCGCGATGAAAGCTGACGGCAGTTACGACGAGCTGTTCAGACGGCATGGTCTGGGACCGCCTGCGGCGCTTTGATCAAATGAGCCGCCAGGGTTCGTAGTGGGGCGAGCTGGCGACAGATCAACGCGAGCTGGGTCTGCACCAGTCGCTGGCTTTCATCCATCTCTTCCGGGATCTGCTCAAGCTGCGCGGCCAGTGCCTCTTCTTCATCGCTCTGCACGGCGACGCTTTGTTTCTCGGCCAGACCACGGGCAATTTCGTCGATGCTGGCGGCGAGTCTGGCGCCTGCGCCGTCGATCAAGTGCTCGTGAACATCGCTGGGCAGCTGTGTATCCCGGTGCGCACCGAGGCCTGACAGATAGCTCAACAGCGTGTGCGACAGCACCAGAAAACGGAACCCGACGTCGGCTTCCTTGCGGAAGTGTCCCGGCTCCATGAGCATGTTGGCCAGCGTCGTCGACAGCGCTGCATCGGCGTTGTGGGCGTTGCGCCGTGCCAGTCGATACGCCAGATCGTCGCTCTTGCCCTTGGCGTACTGCTGCATGATCTGACGCAGGTAGGTGCTGTTGCAGGTCAGGGTATTGGCCAGCACCTTGTTCAGGCGCCGTCCCTGCCAGTCCGGCAGGAACAGGAACACGGCAAGGCCTGCGATCAGGCTGCCCAGCAGCGTATCGAACAACCGCGGCAGGAACAGCCCGTAGCCGTCGCCCACCTGGTTGAAACAGAACAGCACCATGACCGTGATCGCGGCCGTCGACAGCGTGTAGCGCGTGGTCCGGTTGACGAAGAACACCACGCCGGCCAGCACTGCGCACATCGATTGCAGAATCGGGCTGGTGACCAGATCGAACAACACCCAACCGACCGTCAGGCCGATGGCCGTGCCGATGATCCGCTGTCCGAGTTTGCGCCGGGTCGCGCCGTAGCTCGGCTGGCAGACGAAGACCGTGGTCAGAATGATCCAGTAGCCTTGCGAGGGATGAATCAGATGCACCATCGCATAACCGATCGTCAGGGCCAGCGGCAGGCGCAGCGCGTGTCGAAACAGCAGCGAAGTCGGGGTCATCTGCAGGCGCAGGCGCGTCCAGACATCCTTGAGGTTGCGCGGCGAGCGGTCCAGCAGGCTGCTGTCAGTCGCATCGGCCACGGCATCCGGGTTGCTGGCGTCGCTGATCAACCGGTCCAGGGTAGTGAGGTTGGCGGCCAAGGCGCGCAGCGAGCGCAACAGCCCGCGCCAGGCCGGGTTGCTCTGGATGCGCAGGTGTTCCAGCGAGGCATGCAGGTCTTCCATGGCCTCGGCAAAATTGGGGTCGTAGACGAATGGCTGACGCAACTGGATGGATTCCGACAACGCCTGGCACGCACTGCCTTGTTGACGCAGCAGGCGCTGGCAGCGGAACAGCACGTCGCTGTGGAAAAACGCGTCGGTCAGCGAGTTGTAGGGGTAGTGCGACGAACTGGCGCGCTCGTGAATGTCCTGAGCGATGAAGTACAGCTTCAGGTAGCGGCTGACTTTCGAGCCCGGCCGACCGCTGCCGACCCGGTGCAGAATGATTTCCTTGGTCGCGTTCAGTGCAGCGACCACCTTGCCGTTCTGCTGAGCCAGTTCAAGACGCCGGGCTTCCACGTTCAGGGTGCGGATGGGTTCGAACAGCGTCGATTTGAGCTTCAGGTATTGCCCCAGCTCGCGAAAGAGGCGGGCAAGCGCCTGCTGCACCGGCTGGTTGGAAAACAGCATCTGCCACACCACCGACAGCAGGCCGTACCACGCGGCACCGGCGACCAGCAGCATCGGTTCATGCCAGAAATCCAGTACCTCACCGCCGCGCTGATCCACGCCGATCATGGTGTAGACCGACAGAATCAGTGTGCCGTAGGCAATCGCGCCGTAGCGTTCGCCCAGCGCGCCGAGCATGGTCAGGCAGAAGCTGGCCAGCGCCAGCGAGCAGACGAACAGCCAGGGGTAGGGGAACAGTAATTCGACGGCGAGGGCGGCAATACTGAAACACACCAGCGTCACGGCCAACGCATTGAGGCGGCCTTGCCAGCTGTCGTCGGTCTCGGCCAGGGCGCTGGCGATAATCCCCAGGAACAGCGGGATCAGCAACGCCATCTCGTTCTGATACCAGCACAGCGCCATGCTGCCGGTCAGGGCAATGAAGACTCGAACGCTATAACTGAATTTATCCAGCGCCCACAAACGGCGGAACGTATGACGAAGCGATTTCGATGCCATGAATTAGCTGAAGGCCTTGTGCTCAATTAATCGATCCTGCAGGAGGATATGTACAGACCAAACGGCTGGCTGTACATCCGACTCGCAAAATTTATACCGGCATTCAGTGTTGCGTCACACGTATTGCGCTGCGGCGTAGGCCGATGCCCACGCCCATTGGAAATTGAAGCCGCCCAGGTGGCCGCTGACGTCCAGCACTTCGCCGACAAAATACAGACCGGGCGATTTCAGCGACTCCATGGTCTTGGAAGACACTTCACGTGTGTCGATCCCACCCAGCGTGACCTCGGCGGTGCGGTAACCTTCGGTGCCCGCCGGAATGACCTGCCAGCTCGCCAGTTTCTCGGCGATGTCGGCAAGCTCGGCGTGGGTGTACTGCTTCATCGGTTTGGAGACGAACCAGTGCTCGGCGATCAGGTTGGCCATCTTCTTGGTGAAGATCTCGCCCAGCAGCGTCTTCAGCTCACTGTTGGGGCGTTCGGCCTGTTGCTGCGCCAGCCAGGCTGGCACGTCATGATCGGGCAGCAGGTTGATTTCCACGGTGTCGCCAGGCAACCAGAACGAGGAAATCTGCAAAATCGCCGGGCCGCTGAGGCCACGGTGAGTGAACAGAATGTTCTCGCGGAAGCTGGTGTCGTTGCAGCTCACCAGACAATCCACCGAGGTGCCCGACAACTCGGTACACAGCGTTTTGAGCTGATCGGTGATGGTGAACGGCACGAGGCCTGCGCGCGTCGGCAGCAGCGTGTGGCCGAATTGCTTGCCGACCTGATAGCCGAAGCCGGTCGCACCCAGTGTCGGAATCGACAGTCCGCCGGTGGCGATCACCAGTGATTGGCAATCCAGCGTGCCGAGCGTCGTTTGCAGGCGGTAGCCTGAGTCGGTCTTTTCGATCTGCTGCACCGAGGTGTCCATGTGCAGGCTGGCACCGGCCTGTCGGCATTCCTCCAGCAGCATTTCCAGAATGTCGCTGGACTTGTTGTCGCAGAACAGCTGGCCGAGCTTTTTCTCGTGATAGGGAACGCCGTGTCTGGCGACCATCTCGATGAAATCCCACTGGGTATAGCGTGCCAGCGCCGACTTGCAGAAGTGCGCATTCTGCGAGAGGAAGTTGGCAGGCTCGGTGTACATGTTGGTGAAGTTGCAGCGCCCGCCACCCGACATGAGGATCTTCTTGCCGGGTTTGTTGGCGTGATCAATCAGCATCACCTTGCGCCCGCGATTGGCAGCGGTAAACGCACACATCAAACCTGCGGCGCCAGCGCCAATGATTACAACGTCAGTAACGGGCACAGCATGGTCCTCGGGAATCGCCTGCATGGACGCTGCGCGTCCGCTTCTTGAAATGACGCAGAGCGTCACGGGCTGCGTGCCCACGCTTGCCGTGGGCACGATCATCGTCGGTAAAGGTTACAGAATCCGTACGCGCAGCGACTTGCCTTTGATCTTGCCGTTGTTCAAGCGCTCCAGCGCCTGTTTGGCCATGCTGCGCTCGACCGCCACATAGGCCTGGAAATCGAAGATCGCGATCTTGCCGACCTGAGTACCCGGAATGCCGGCTTCGCCTGTCAGCGCGCCGAGGATGTCGCCGGGACGCAGTTTGTCCTTGCGACCCGAGCCGATGCACAGCGTGGTCATGGCGGGCAGCAGCTTGCCGCCTTCCTTGATGCTCAGCTGGTCGTACTGCTGCCAGTTCAAGGGTGCTTTCTGCAGCTCTTCGATGGCACGGGCGCGCTGGCTTTCCGACGGCGCCACGAGGCTGACCGCGATGCCTTTCTCGCCTGCACGACCGGTCCGGCCGACGCGGTGGATATGGATTTCCGAATCGCGTGCCAGTTCGACGTTGATCACCATGTCCAGTGCATCGATGTCCAGACCGCGTGCCGCCACGTCAGTCGCGACCAGCACCGAGGTGCTGCGGTTGGCGAACATTGCCAGCACCTGATCACGGTCGCGCTGCTCCAGATCGCCGTGCAGGCCGACGGCGGACATGCCCTTGGCGGTCAGGTGGTCGACGACTTCCTGAACCTGCTGCTTGGTGAAGCAGAATGCGACGCAGGAGGTCGGGCGGAAATGACCCAGTACCTTGACCACCGCTTCCAGACGCTGCTCGGGGGAGATTTCGTAGAAAATCTGCTCGATCTGGCTGTCGGCGTGCAGCGCCTCGACCTTCACGGTCTGCGGATCGCGCATGAACTTCGACGACAGCTGTTTGATGCCGACCGGGTAGGTGGCCGAGAACAGCAGGGTCTGGCGACGCTGCGGGGTCTGCTCGATGATGTCGGCGATGGCGTCGTAGAAACCCATGTCCAGCATGCGGTCGGCTTCGTCGAGGATCAGCGTGTTCAGGCCGTCCAGCACCAGCGAGCCTTTGCGCAAGTGCTGCTGAATACGGCCCGGCGTGCCGACGATGATGTGCGCGCCGTGCTCCAGCGAGCCGATCTGCGGGCCGAACGACACGCCGCCACACAGGGTCAGCACCTTGATGTTGTCTTCCGAACGCGCCAGACGACGGATTTCCTTGGCCACCTGATCGGCCAGCTCACGGGTCGGGCACATGACCAGCGCCTGACAGCCGAAGAAGCGAGGATTGATCGGGTTCAGCAGACCGATGCCGAAGGCGGCGGTCTTGCCGCTGCCGGTCTTGGCCTGAGCGATCAGGTCCATGCCCTTGAGGATCACCGGCAGGCTCTGCGCCTGAATCGGTGTCATTTCGGCATAACCAAGCGACTCCAGGTTAGCCAGCATGGCAGCGGACAGAGGCAGAGTATTGAAAGCGGTGTTTGTCACGACGATGGACCTGCAAAACAAAAATGTCGCGCAGTGTATCAGGTCCGGGGGACGGCTCAGATGGCGATGTCGATAAATGGCTTATCGGCGTGCTGTTCAGTGCACGGTGATGATCGTTCCCACGCTGCGCTCATCGTTATACACAAGTCCGCAAGACGCGCAAAACGGGGGGCAAAACGAAAGTGACTGACTGAATGCATACCCCGTGGGAGGCGGCTTGCCGGCGATGGCGTCAGTTCAGTCACTGATAGATCGCTTCAGAAAAAGCTTCGCCGGCAAGCCGCCTCCCACAGTCCGTGGTCGCGGCAAGACTCGGGTATAACGCTGAGCACAAGCATGGGCATGATCGGCGTGCTTGAGATCACGCTGATCGTTCCTACGCTCCGCGTGGGAATGCCTCCCTGGACGCTTCGCGTCCGCTCTTGAATGTGGCGCAGATGCGTGGACAAGCTCCAGCGTTATCCACGTCATGCGCTCGGCTCACTGAATCCGCAACCTGTGCCATTTGTGACGCGGAGCGTCACGGGAGGCATGCCCACGCGGAGCGATGGGCACGATCAGTGCCCGGTGACGATGATCGTTCCCACGCTCCAGCGTGGTAACGCCTCTCAGGACGCTCCGCGTCCGATTCCGGACGCGGCACGGATCCACTCATGTCACCTTCTTGCGCCCCTCGTTCGCAGGCAGTTGCAGGAAGATCCCCGCCGCGAACATCGCCAGGATGCCGACGCTCAGGAAGGTCATGTGGAAAGCCCCCAGCACGTCGCTGACTTCGCCTGTCGCCACCTCGTCACTGAATCCGCCCAGCAGGGCTGCGGCGCTGGCCACCCCCAGGCTCAGCGACAGTTGCGCCACCACCGAGAGCAGGCTGTTGCCGCTGGCAGCGCTGGCGTCATCCAGATCAATCAGGGTCACGGTGTTCATGGCGGTGAATTGCAGCGAGTTCACCGCACCCAGAAGCCCCAGATGCACCAGCAACACCCAGTAAGGCGTGTCCACCTCTACCAGTGCGAAACTCGCCAGCAGTACGCCCAGCAGCAGCGTGTTGCTGGTCAGAAGGGTGCGATAGCCCAGGTGCTCGATCAGCCAGCGCGCCACGGTCTTGGCGAACATCCCTGCAGCGGCCAGCGGCAGCATGCTCATGCCCGCCTCGGACGGCGAGTAACCCAGCGCGACCTGAAGCAGCAGGGGCACCAGAAACGGCAGCGCGCCGCTGCCGAGTCGGGCGAACAGATTGCCCATGATGCCGACCGCAAAGGTGCGCGTGCGAAACAGTGAGGGCGCAAACAGCGGCGCGTCGATGTGTCCTGCTCGCAGCCAGTACGCCGCCAGACAGCCCATGCCGGCGAACAGCAACAGCACCACGCGCATGTGCGGCAGGTGCAGTTCGCCCAGACCTTCCAGTGCAATGGTGATCAGCACCATGGCCGCGCCGAACAGCACGAACCCGACCCCGTCGAAGCGGGTACGACCGCCGCCGGGAATGTCCGGAATGAAGTGCTTGACCGCATAGCAGCCAATGATCCCGACCGGAATGTTCAGCAGGAAAATCCAGTGCCAGCTCAGGTATTCGACCATCCAGCCGCCCATCGTCGGACCGAGCAACGGACCGATAAGCCCCGGCACTGTGATGAACCCCATGATCCTTACCAGCTCCGAGCGTGGGTAAACCCGCAGCACGATCAGCCGCCCGATGGGCACCATCAACGCGCCGCCCAGCCCCTGGATCACCCGCGCACCCACCAGCATGCTCAGCGAGTTGGACAGTGCACACAGCAGCGAGCCGAAGCTGAACAGCAGGATGGCGCTGAAGAAGATCCGCTTGATCCCGAACCGGTCGGCAATCCAGCCCGAGGCCGGGATCAGCAGCGCAATGGTCAGCATGTAGGCGATGACCACCGACTGCATGCGCAGTGGATCTTCGGCCAGTGAGTTGGCCATGGACGGCAGGGCAGTGTTGAGAATCGTGCCGTCCAGGCTTTGCATGAAGAACGCGATGGCGATGACCCAGGGCATCCAGCGCAGGGTCTTGTCGTCCATGACGTGCGTGGCAGAGTTGGCCATAAGCTCCTTTTTACAACGTGAGGGTCAGTCGGCTGATCAAAGCACCCGGCAATTGAATGGATCCTGTCTGGCGCTGACTGTAGGTGCTCGATTGCAGAATGAGTTCCCTTTCATGCGTCAGATCTTCCAGTGCGCTGCCCAGCAGGCTGTAAGCACTGTCGTCGAAACGCATGGTGCTGACCGGCGCGACGATTTTGCCATCCTCGACCCAAAAGGTCGCAAAACGCGTCATGCCGGTCAGACGGCCTGCAGCCTGATCGGAAAAGTTCAGGTACCAGAGGTTGCTGATGTACAGCCCTGTGCCCAGCTTTTGCAGCACCTGATCCAGCTCCAGTGAACCACCGGCAATGGCCAGTGCGCTGGGCCATTCGCCGTAGTCGGCACCGTTGGCCTGCAGGTCGTATTCGGCGGCGCTGCTGGAATCCACCAGTTGCTCGCCCGCCTTGCCGTTCGCGACGAGGGTCAGATCCTTGCGCGGATAGCCCTCGCGGGAGAACGCAGGCGACAAAGAGCCGCTGACCTTCTCCTCGATGCTGACCAAGGGACTGAATTGCGCGTCGCCGTTGTACAGGCGCTGCAACGGGCTGCGTTTGCTGGCAATTGCCTGTGCGGAAAACCCGCCCCAGCTCAGCATGCCGATGACTTCGTCCAGCGCCGCCGGAGCGAGATAGGCGCGGTACTGCCCAGGGTCAAGCGTATGCAGCGGGCGACTCAGATAATCCAGCTGCTCGCGGGCCTGCTCGAAGCGGCGCGTGAACGCCTCGTTGTCCCAGTCGTGACCGGCATAGTTGGCTTTGACGGCCTGACCGTTTTCGTGAAACAGGCTCCAGTCGAAGTTGAAGCTGTTGGCCTGATGCCAGCCCAGCGCACCCCATGAACTGGCGAAACCCCGGTACAGCGGGCCTGATGCGTAGAAACCGACCAGATCCAGCCCTTGAGCCAGTTCGCCGATCCGTTCCACAATCTGCCCGCTGTCAGGCAGCGGATTTTCCTGAACGTTATTGCTCTGCCACGGCTGCATGTTGGGCAACAGATACGGGTCCTTCGACAGCAGCGGCAGCGTTTCGCGCAGTTGCTGCAGGGCATCGGTCAAACGTTGCGCATCGGTGTCGGTGTCTCCGGACAGCGTCACTTCCAGGTTGGCGTGGCGGCCGTCATCGATCAGCTTCAAACTCAAAATGGCTTGCTGCACCTGTCCTGCCTGGCGCACCTGGCCGTGGTTGAAGCGGATGAAATCCGACGCCTCGGCGTCATAAGCCAGGGTGAACTGTTCGGTCGGGCGGATGGCCGCCTTGAGCAAGGCGACCAGTGCTTCGAATTGCTGTTGCTGAGCCATCAGGCATCTCCTCCAAACACATCCACCTGGCTGAAGACACACGCGGGCGTCGCGTGGCCGACCCGGATCACCTGGTTAGGCTCACCCTTGCCGCAGTTCGGCGTGCCCAGCACTTTGAAAGTGCTGGCATCGCCCACGGCGCTGAGGCTTTTCCAGAAGCGTGCAGAGATCGCCCGATAGTTGGGGTTCTTCACCACGCCCTTGAGTTCGCCGTTCTCGATCAATTGGCCCCATTCGCAGCCGAACTGGAATTTGTTGCGCGCGTCGTCGATGGACCACGAACGGTTGCTCGACATCAGAATGCCGTGCTCGATGTTGCCGATCAGGCTGTCCATCGATTGGTCACCCGGCTCGATGTTCAGATTGGCCATGCGATCGATGGGCGGACGGTTCCAGTTGCTGGCGCGGCTGTTGGCCACGCCATCCAGGCCGCTGCGATATTGCGACAGTGCGCCGCCCAGCGGGCGTTGCAGCAGACCGTCGCGGATCAGGAACTGCTTGCTGGCCGCCGTGCCTTCGTCGTCATGGCCGTAACTGGCGAGCTGCTCGGGGATGTCCGGGTCGAACGTCACGTTGAGCAGGCTGGAGCCGTACTGCAGGGTGCCGAAGTCCGACATTTTGACGAAGCTGGTGCCTGCGTAATTGCGCTCATCGCCCAGGATCCGGTCCAGCTCCAGCGGGTGGCCGATGGACTCGTGAATCTGCAGCACCATCTGGTCCGGCATCAACAGCAGGTCGCGCGGGCCTGACGGTGTGTTGGGCGCCAGAATCAACTGCAACGCCTGATCGGCGACTGTCGCAGCCGCGCCGATCAAACCGCAGTTGCCGAGCACTTCAACGCCGCCCTGCTGACCGAAATTCTGACCGCCCAGGCTGCGGGTCTGGCTGTCGCTTCCGTCGTAGGCCGTGACGCTCATGCCCGGAAAGACAAAGCGCTGTGCCTGACGCAGTTCGGCACCTGCCGTGTTGAGATAGATCTGCTCGACGGTCTCCAGCCCCAGCTCGGCCTGCCAGTTGACCAGCCGTTCGTCTTTCGGGACGGCCGTGGACTCGCTCATCAGCAGGCCGATGCAGTCGCTCAGCGGCGGGAACGCCTGGTTGAAGTTTGGCGAGAAGTAGTCGGCCTTTGCAGTGGACACGGGTTGTGCACTCAGGTCCAGCAGCGCATGCGGCGCCAGACGGCGGGCCATGGCCTCGGCCTGATGCAGGGCAGCCTGCAGGCCGTTCTGAGATATGTCGTGGGTTGCGGCGTAGGTTTCAACGCCATTGAGGCGAACCGTCAGCATCGCGCCTTCATCGGTGAACAGCGAAGGCGGCTCGGCCACGTTCTTGCGCACAGACAGACGCTGGCCGTTTCGACGGACATAACGCACGGAAAAGAATTGTGCATCGCTCTTGAGGGCAGCAAACCGCTGCTTGAGCTGAGCGGAGAAATCGAACATGCAGACAAGCTCCTTCTTGAGGGCGGTCGGTGAAGTCCGGACGGTCTTGTGGACCGATTGCCTTGAAGACGGAGATTAACCCGAGGACGGGCCGTGCTGCACCCGTTGGGTTGAGATAGACGCTTGCGTGATTCTGGTGTGGAGCCCTGCGCCTGCTCCCGAATGGGACGCGGAGCGTCCCGGCTACGTGCCCACGCGGAGCATGGGCACAATCATGAACGGTCAGATGATCGTTCCTACGCTCTGCGTGGTAACGCCTCTCAGGACGCTCTGCGTCCGGTCTTGAGTACGACGCGGAGCACGATCATCAGCGGTTCAGGCCTGATGGCTGATCTCACGCAGCGGCTTGCCACGCGCTGGCTTGTCGCCGGCCACGAAGTAGTCGGCAGTGCTGCGCGGCAGGGGCTGGCGGCCGCGGATCTTGTCGGCGATTTTCTCGGCGATCATGATCGTGGGCGCGTTCAGGTTGCCGGTGGTGATGATCGGCATGATCGACGCATCCACCACACGCAGGCTCTGCATGCCATGCACACGGCCCTGGCCATCGACCACGGCCATTTCGTCGGTGCCCATCTTGCAAGAGCACGACGGGTGATAGGCCGTCTCGGCGTGTTCGCGCACGAACTGGTCCAGCGCCTCGTCCGACTGCACATCAATACCCGGGCTGATTTCGCGGCCACGGTACGGATCCAGCGCAGGCTGCTGCATGATTTCGCGGGTCAGGCGGATGCCGTCGCGAAATTCCTGCCAGTCCTGCTCGGACGCCATGTAATTGAACAGGATGCTCGGGTACTCGCGCGGGTCCTTGGACTTGACGTGCACACGGCCACGGCTTGGCGAACGCATCGAACCGACGTGTGCCTGGAAACCATGCTCCTGCACACCCTTCGTACCGTTGTAGTTAATCGCTACCGGCAGGAAGTGGTACTGAATGTTCGGCCACTCGAACGCTTCGCTCGAACGGATGAAACCACCGGCTTCGAACTGGTTGCTGGCGCCGATGCCGGTGCCGAGGAACATCCACTCCGCACCAATTGCAGGCTGGTTCCACCACATCAGGGAAGGGTAGAGCGACACAGGTTGAGTGCAGGCGTACTGCAGGTACATCTCCAGGTGATCCTGAAGGTTCTGGCCGACGCCCGGCAGGTCGTGAACCACTGGAATGTCCAGCGTGTTCAGCAACTCGGCAGGGCCGACGCCTGAGCGTTGCAGGATCTGCGGCGAGGCAATCGCACCGGCACACAGCAGGACTTCCTTGCGTGCACGGGCTTCATGACGGGTGTCGCTGTCGCCAACCAGGTACGCGACGCCGACGGCACGCTTGCCTTCGAACAGAATGCGGTCGGTCAGCGCGTGAGTGACGATGCTCAGCGTCGAGCGCTTTTTCGCTTCGTCCAGATAGCCGCGCGCGGTGCTGGCGCGACGGCCCTTGGGCGTCACGGTGCGGTCCATCGGACCGAAGCCTTCCTGCTGATAGCCGTTCAGGTCATCGGTGCGCGGATAACCAGCCTGCACACCGGCCTCGACCATGGCGTGGAACAACGGGTTGTTGCCTGCCTTGGGCGTGGTGACGCTGACCGGACCTTCGCCGCCGTGATAATCGTTGGCGCCGATATCGCGGGTCTCTGCCTTGCGGAAATATGGCAGGCAATCGAGGTAGCTCCAGTCTTCCAGCCCCGGTTCCTTCGCCCAGCCGTCATAGTCCATCGCATTGCCACGGATGTAGCACATGCCGTTGATCAACGACGAGCCGCCAAGGCCCTTGCCGCGACCGCATTCCATACGGCGGTTGTTCATGTGCGGCTCTGGCTCGGTCTCGTAGGCCCAGTTGTAGCGGCGGCCTTGCAGCGGAAACGCCAGTGCGGCAGGCATCTGGGTACGGAAGTCCAGACGATAGTCCGGGCCGCCGGCTTCCAGCAGCAGAACGGTGACGCCTTCGTCTTCGGTCAGACGGGCTGCCAGAGTGTTACCGGCCGAACCGGCACCAATGATGATGTAATCGAATTCCTGGGACATAAATGCGCCCTCTTCAAGGTAGGTGGGGCAAATGCAAATCAGCGCGGGTCAAGCAGCTTGTGGCTCGACCCCTGGCACCCCATGCCAGTGCGCTACTTGAGGCGGGCCATTCACGAGCACGCTCGCGAAGGCCTCGCCTCAGACGAAATTCAACTCAACGAACCTCAGAAAACCGACGCGTAGTCACCCAGCTCGATCTGTACCGACTTGATCCGGGTGTACTGGGCCAGCGAGCTGATGCCGTTTTCACGGCCCACGCCCGACTGCTTGTAACCGCCGACCGGCATTTGCGCCGCCGACTCGCCCCAGGCGTTGATCCAGCAGATACCGGCTTCCAGCAGGTGGATCACACGGTGTGCGCGGTTCAGGTCACGGGTCACGATGCCGGCTGCCAGACCGAAATCGGTGTCGTTGGCGCGGCGGACCACTTCGTCTTCGGTGTCGTAGCCGAGAATGCTCATCACCGGGCCGAAGATCTCTTCGCGCACGATGGTCATCTCGTCGGTGCAGTCGGTGAACACGGTCGGCGCGACATAGGCGCCTTTGGCGAACTCACCGCCAGTCAGGCGCTCGCCGCCACACAGCAGGCGTGCGCCCTGTTCCTTGCCCTTGGCGATGTAGCCCAGCACGCTTTCCATATGCTCGAAGCTGACCAGCGGGCCGAAGTTGATGTTTTCGTCTTCCGGGTTACCGGCACGAATACGCTTCACGCGCTCGAGGATCTTCGCTTCGAACTCGGCTTTCAGTGCGTTCGGCACGAACACGCGGGTGCCGTTGGTGCAGACCTGACCCGAGCTGTAGAAGTTGGCCATCATGGCGATGTCGGCAGCACGATCCAGATCTGCGTCGTCGAACACGATCAGCGGCGACTTGCCGCCCAGCTCCATGGTCACTTCCTTGAGCGACGAACTCGAGGCGCTGGCCATGACTTTCTTACCGGTGTCGGTGCCGCCGGTGAAAGAGACTTTCTCGATCCGCGGGTGCTCGGTGATCCAGGTGCCGACTTCACGACCGCTGCCGGTCAGTACGTTGAACACGCCATTCGGGACGCCCGCTTCGGTGTAGATTTCAGCCAGCTTCAAGGTGGTCAGCGAGGTGACTTCACTTGGCTTGAAGATCATCGCGTTGCCTGCCGCCAGCGCCGGTGCGGATTTCCACAGGGCGATCTGGATCGGGTAGTTCCACGCGCCGATCCCGGCCACCACACCCAGCGGCTCGCGGCGGGTGTAGACAAAGGAGGAGTCGCGCAGCGGGATCTGTTCGCCTTCGATGGCGGGCACCAGGCCTGCGTAGTACTCCAGCACGTCAGCGCCGGTGACGATGTCGACGTAACGGGTTTCCGAGATGGCCTTGCCGGTGTCCAGGGTTTCCAGAGCGGCCAGTTCATCGTTGCGCTCACGCAGGATGTCCACGGCACGACGCAGGATGCGCGAACGCTCGACTGCGGTCATGGCGGCCCAGATTTTCTGGCCCTTTTCGGCGGCGACCACGGCGCGCTCGACATCTTCCTTGCTGGCGCGCTGGATCTTGGCCAGTACTTCGCCGTTCGCAGGGTTGATGGAGTCGAAGGTCTCGGTGTTGCTGGCATCGACATAACCGCCGTCGATGTAGAGTTTTTGCAATTCAAAACGGGCCATAAAGTCCTCGCAAATTCAGTGGGGGAGGCGATGACTGATTCTGTGTGCCGGAAACATTGGGCAACACGGCGTTTCAGTCGTTCGGTGATGGCGCTTCGAAAGCGCTCAGTTCGCCGATTTCGCCAATTGAAAATCCATGTATTCGTAAGCGATCCGTTGCGCTTGCTCGGTGTCGAATGCATCGCCTGACAGCGCGCCTCTCAGCCACAGCCCATCAATCAGGGCTGCGAGCCCGCGGGCTGCGTTGCGTGCCTGTTCCAGCGGCAACGCGCGGCGGAACTGACAGCACAGGTTCGAATACAGACGGTGGTCGTTGATGCGCTGCAAACGGTGCAGCGACGGGTGATGCATGCTGGTTGCCCAGAAGGCGAGCCAGGTTTTCATGGCCGGGCCGTTGACCTGGCTGGCGTCGAAGTTGCCTTCGATGATCACTTGCAGATGCGCACGCGGGCTGTCGTCGGTCAGGGCCTGACGGCGGTCTCTGACGGTCTGGATCAGTGCATTCATCAGATGGCGCATAGTGGCTGCGATCAGGCCGTTCTTGTCCTGAAAGTAGTGACTGATGATGCCGTTCGAAACGCCTGCAAGACGGGCGATCAACGCAATACTGGCGTCGCCCATGCCGACCTGATCGACCGCGGTAAGCGTGGCCTGGATCAACTGTTGGCGGCGGATGGGTTGCATGCCGACCTTTGGCATAAACGCAATTCTCCCGAGTGGCTGAAGTGATCGTTATACCGAAATGGCTGGCACAGTCTAAAGATTTTTAATTGAACGATCAATCAATAAAAAATGACAGGCGTGTCCATTGATCGTGCCCATCGCTCCGCGTGGGCATGCCTCCCGTGACGCTCCGCGTCACAAATGGCACAGACTGCGGATTCAGTGAGCCGAGCGCATGACGTGGATAACGCTGGAGCCTGGGCACACATCTGCGCCACATTCGAGAGCGGACGCGGAGCGTCCTGGGAGGCATTCCCACGCAGAGCGTGGGAACGATCAACATCGTATTCCTCCAGGAGGATTTGTGTATAACGCTGAGCGCGGAGCATGGGCACGATCGGTGTGCTTGAGACCCCTGATCGTTCAGCCGTGGTTCTTGCCCAGTAGCGCGTGGTACAGCTCGGTATCGCCAAGAATGCCGACGACCTGGTTGCCGTCCTGCAGCACCAGTTTGTTGCCGGTCTGGTAGCGGATCTGCAAGGCGTCGCGCATGCCGATGTTGGAGTGCACGAGCGTCGGGCGGCGGTCGAGGGTGTTGACGTCCTGGCCCGGTGTCCAGTTCTGCAGGTCCAGCGTGCCGGTGCCCTGGCGTGCGCCTTTGATGACATTGCCGTCGGCCAGGTCCAGCCAGGAATCACCACCCGGATCCAGGCACACTGAGCCGTTGACTCGGGTGCACTGGTCAACCGTGCGCATCAGGCTGCGGCCGCACAGCACATTCAGCGGATTGGTGTGGGCAACAAAGGTCCGCACGTATTCATCCGCCGGGTTGAGCACGATCTGCTCCGGCACGCTGTATTGAACGATGCGGCCGTCTTTCATGATTGCGATGCGGCTGCCCAGTTTCAGCGCCTCATCCAGGTCATGGCTGACGAACACAATGGTCTTGCTCAGCTTGCTTTGCAGCGCCAGCAGTTCATCCTGCAAACCCTGACGAATCAACGGGTCGAGCGCCGAGAAGGGTTCGTCCATCAGCAGAATGTCCGCGTCCATGGCCAGCGCACGGGCCAAGCCCACGCGTTGCTGCATGCCACCGGAAAGCTCGTCCGGCTTCTTGTTGCGCCATTGCGTCAGGCCGACCAGTTCCAGCTTCTCGTCCACCAGCTTGCGTCGTTCCTTTTCAGGGCGACCCTGCATTTCCAAACCGAAACTGATGTTTTCACGCACTGTCAGCCAAGGCATCAGGGCGAACTTCTGGAAGACCATGGCGATGCGCTTGGTGCGCATCATCTTCAGCTCTGCCGCCGAGCAACTGGCAATGTTGATCTGCGAGCCTTCATGCTCGACGAACAGCGAGCCGCGGCTCACGGTATTCAGACCGTTGATGCAGCGCAGCAGGCTGGATTTGCCGGAGCCGGACAGGCCCATCAGTACGCAGATTTCGCCTTTCTCGATTTCCAGAGTGGCGTTTTCCACCCCTACGATCTGCCCGGTTTTCTTGAGGATCTGGTCACGCGTCAGGCCTTCGTCCAGCAGCTTCAGGGCCTCACGCGGATCCCTGGAGAAGATGACGTCTACCTTGTCGAATTTGATGATGCTCATGCGTCGGACCCTACCTTGCCTTCGGGTTGTTTGCAGATGCGGTCAAGCATGATGGCCAGCAGTACGATCGCCAGACCGGCTTCGAAGCCCAGGGCGATATCAGCGGTGTTCAATGCGTTGACCACAGGTTTGCCCAGACCGTCGGCACCCACCAGCGCCGCAATCACCACCATCGACAACGACAGCATGATGCACTGGGTGATACCGGCCGCGATGCTTGGCATGGCGTAGGGCAGTTCGATTCGTGTCAGCAACTGGCGGCGCGAGGAGCCGAATGCCTTGCCCGCGTCGAGCAGTTCCTGTGGAACGTCGCGGATGCCCAGGTACGTCAGGCGGATCGGCGCGGCGATGGCGAACACCACCGTCGAAATCAGACCGGGCACCACGCCCAGACCGAACAGCGTCAGCGTCGGAATCAGATAAACGAAAGTGGGCACCGTCTGCATCAGGTCGAGCAGCGGGCGGATGACGGTGTAGAACATCGGCTTGTGCGCGGCAATGATGCCCAGCGGCACGCCGATCACGACACAGACCATCGTGGCGAACAGCACCTGCGCCAGGGTTTCCATGGTTTCCTGCCAGTAATGCAGATTCAGGATCAGCAGGAACGAGAGGATGACGAAGACCGTCAGGCCCCATTTACGCTGGATAAAGTGTGCGAGTGCGGCGATCAGGCCAATCAGTACGAACGGGTTGAACCAGGTGAGGGCGAAGGTCAGCCCGTGGATCATCATTTCCAGTGTCGAGGCAATCGCATCGAAGTAGTCGGCGCCGTTACGCGTCAGCCAGTCGACGAACGCCGCGATGTACTCGCCCAGAGGGATTTTATGATCAGTCAGCATGATAGTGATTGTCCGCTTGCGGGGAAAAATGAAAGCAACAGGCGGGCCCCGCCCGCCTGCCGCCGGCTTACTGGGTCAGCTTGGCCTTGGCAGCCTCCAACCCTGGTTTGCCGTCAACAGTGGTCACACCGGCGAGCCAGGTGTCGAGCACTTGAGGGTTCTTCTTGATCCACGCCTTGGCGGCCGCATCCGGCTTCATCTTGTCTTCCAGAACGTTGCCCATCAGCGTGCTTTCCATGTCCAGCGTGAACGACAGGTTCTTGAGCAACTGGCCTACGTTGCTGCATTCCTGGGTGTAGCCCTTGCGCGTGTTGGTGTAGATGGTCGCCTGACCGAAGTTGGGGCCGAAGAACTCATCGCCACCGGTCAGGTACTTCATCTTGAAGCGCTTGTTCATCGGGTGCGGTTCCCAGCCCAGGAACACGACGTCGGTGTCGCGGCGGGTCGCGCGATCCACCTGCGACAGCATGCCGGCCTCGCTGGACTCGACCACCTTGAAACCTGCGTCTTTCAGGCCGAAGGCGTTCTTGTCGATCATGCTCTGGATCAGGCGGTTGCCGTCATTGCCTGGCTCGATGCCGTAGATCTTGCCGCCCAGTTCCTTCTTGAATTTGGCGATGTCGGAAAAGTCTTTCAGGCCCTTGTTGTAGAGCGCTTCAGGTACAGCGAGGGTGTACTTGGCGTTTTCCAGGTTGGCTCGAACGGTTTCGACGGTGCCGGCTTCGCGATAAGCCTTGATGTCGTTTTCCATGGTCGGCATCCAGTTGCCCAGAAACACGTCCATATTCTTGCCGTCCGCCAGAGACTTGTAGGTCACGGGAACGGAGATCATGGTGGTCTTGGTCTTGTAGCCGAGGGATTCGAGTACGGCGCTGGTCACTGCGGTAGTGACGGTGATGTCGGTCCAGCCGACATCGGAGAAGTTCACGGTATGACATGCCTCTGGTTCGGCGGCCTGGACCAGCATCGGGGTACAGAGCGTGGCGGCCAACAGCAACGATTTGGAAGCTTTCATGGGGTGGACTCCTGTGAGTTTCTTCTGGTCATCAGCAGGTGAGCGCTGACGCGACTTATGTGTTGGCAATGCATTTCGCGAAGCTCCATCACTGCGCCTGGCGATCGAGTCGAGGCCGATCATGTAACAGGCAAAATCAAACGCATACTGGGGGCGTCGTATCCAGTACAGGCGGGGTCGCATCCAGTGTGCGCAAGGTCGCTTACAGATTTATTCCAACGTGCAAGCGCACTTCTGCAGGGGTGGAGCAGCCAGAAAACGGCCAAAAACGTCTGCTGGCTGTGCTGCTCGAGGCCTATGGCGCTGATGGGTATGGGCATGTCGGTGCCGGGCGTCGAGCGCTTGCGTGAAGGCCCATGCTGCGGGCGGTGCGGCTCCAGCGTAGCAGAGCAGGGCACAGGCACTCGGGCCTGAAAACCGGTCATGAACCCGTTCATGACGAGCAGCGCCTTCGCGAACGCGGTCTTTTTGAGGGGGTTGTTCCGGGTTAGTTCCGGGATGGCAGGGTCATGGCCCGGCCTTGCAGCTGCAAACGGCTGCTCGATTTTTGAACACCAGCCCCGAAAGCCGCCACCTTTTAGCGCGAAATCGGGGCTGGCCGCTTGCCTGCTCCCCTGTGCTTTGGGTAGCACTCCCCGAGTAGTCACGCGGTTGCCGTTTCCTTGCAGTGCTACCGAATTGCTCACACGGCAACGTCTTGCGCAGGCCTCCACGTCGCAAACAGACAGGCACGTCGCTACCGGATAGACGCATCGCGACGTCGTTTTCAGGGGTTATTGAATGGCTGATCAAATTCAGGCACGGGATTTGCGATGTCATTGCAAAGCCCTCGATGGATGAAGGCTATAACAAGAGCCTCGCCTGAGGCCGACCCCCGCCACGTGAGAGGAGATAGTGTGATGACATCGTTCAATCAAGGGGCTCAACCCCAGAACCGCGCCCCACAATCCATCGGCTTTTTGCTGCTGGACAACTTCACACTGATCTCCCTCGCGTCAGCGGTAGAACCTCTGCGAATGGCCAACCAGTTGTCTGGCCGTGAGCTGTATCGCTGGACCACCCTGAGTGTGGACGGCGGTCAGGTCTGGGCCAGTGACGGTCTGCAGATCACCCCGGATGCAGCGATGCATCAGGCACCGGTCATGGACACCGTGATCGTCTGCGGCGGTGTCGGTATTCAGCGCACTGTCACCCGCGAGCATGTGAGCTGGCTGCAAAGTCAGGCGCGTCAGTCCCGTCGTCTGGGTGCGGTGTGCACCGGCAGTTGGGCGTTGGCCTGCGCAGGTCTGCTGGACGGTTTTGATTGCAGCGTGCACTGGGAATGTCTGGCGTCCATGCAGGAAGCCTTTCCGCGAGTGGCGATGAGCACACGTCTGTTCACCCTCGACCGTAACCGTTTCACCAGTTCCGGTGGCACCGCACCGCTGGACATGATGCTGCACCTGATCAGTCGCGATCATGGTCGTGAGCTGTCGGCAGCGATTTCCGAGATGTTCGTCTACGAGCGTATTCGCAACGAGCAGGATCACCAGCGCGTGCCGCTCAAGCACATGCTGGGCACCAATCAGCCCAAGCTTCAGGAAATCGTGGCGCTGATGGAGGCTAACCTCGAAGAGCCGATCGACCTGGACGAGCTGGCCGTTTACGTCGCCGTGTCACGCAGGCAGCTGGAGCGGCTGTTCCAGAAATACCTGCATTGCTCGCCGTCGCGCTACTACCTGAAGCTGCGTTTGATTCGTGCCCGGCAACTGCTCAAGCAGACGCCGATGTCGATCATCGAAGTGGCCTCGGTCTGCGGCTTCGTCTCCACGCCGCACTTTTCCAAGTGCTACCGCGAATACTTCGGCATTCCGCCGCGTGACGAGCGCGTAGGTTCCAACACCGCACAGCAGGTCGCCATGATGCCGATCCCGCAGGCCTTGGTATTGGCTCCGCTTTCAGGGCCGATGTCGGCACTCAGTCAGGCACGTAATGAATCGACGTTTGCGAGTGTCAGGCTGTAGAGACGTCATCGCGTTCGGGATCGGACGCGGAGCGTCCTGAGCGGCATTCCCACGCGGAGCGTGAGGAACGATCAGTTACGTTGATCGTTCCATGCAGAGCGCGGGCAGGGCGCTGATCAGAGGGCGAATCGCCCCACCATGCTGTTCAAATCAACCGCCAGGCGCGACAGCTCGGTGCTGGCGGCGCTGGTCTGGTTGGCGCCGGTGGTGGATTGTGCGGACAGGTCACGGATGTTGACCAGATTACGGTCCACTTCACGCGCCACCTGCGCCTGTTCTTCGGCTGCGCTGGCGATCACCAGATTGCGCTCGTTGATTTCCTCCACCGCAATGTTGATGGTGTCCAGCGCCAGGCCTGCACCCTTGGCGATGCTGAGGGTCGATTCGGCCCGCTCGGTGCTGTTGCGCATCGACGTCACAGCCTGTTCCGTACCGCCCTGAATACTGCCGATCATGCGTTCGATTTCACTGGTCGACTGCTGAGTGCGATGGGCGAGGGCGCGAACTTCGTCAGCCACAACCGCAAACCCGCGACCGGCTTCACCGGCACGGGCCGCCTCGATGGCCGCGTTGAGTGCCAGCAGGTTGGTCTGGTCCGCGAGGCCCCGAATCACGTCCAGCACCTTGCCGATGTCACGGGATTCATTCGCCAGATTGCCGATCAGTTCGGCAGTTTCCTTTACGTCACCGCTCATGCGCTCGATGGCGCCGACGGTTTCCAGCACCAGGTCACGACCGTCACCCGCCGAAGCGGTGGCGTTGCGTGAGGCTTCGGAAGTGCTGGTGGCGTTGCGCGCGACTTCTTCCACTGCGCTGGTCATTTCATTGACCGCAGTAGCGGCCTGCTCGATCTCGTTATTCTGCTGCACCAGACCGCGTGCGCTTTCATCGGTCACGGCATTCAGTTCTTCAGCGGCGGACGCCAGTTGCGTGGCTGAACCTGAGATGCGCTGCAGCGTGTCGCGCAGCTTGTCCTGCATGGTTTTCATGGCCTGCAACAAGCGACCGGCTTCGTCAGTACCGTCAACCTTGATAGGCTGAGTCAGGTTGCCCTGGGCAATGGTTTCGGCAGCGTGCAGTGCAACGGCAATAGGGGTCGTAATGCTTTTGATCAGCATCCAGGCAAACACCAGGGTCAGCAGGGTGGCCGCGACCAGCAGGGCGATGACCATGTCGAACGCCGACTCGTATTCCTCGGCTGCCTGCTTCTTCACCTGCATCAACTGCGCGGTGTTGATTTCGACCAGCTTGATCAGAACGGCATTCATCTGATCGGAGTTGCTGAGCATGTCTTTATTGAGCAGGTCCTGCAGCTCGTCGACCTTGTTGGCGAGCGTCAGCGTCTTCATGCGCGACTCAAGCTCACGGTATTGCCCGAGCAACTGCACATATTGGTTGTAGAGGTTGCGCTCGTTCGAATCGCTGATCAGCTTCTCGTAGATGGCCTGGGCATCGTTGATCTGCTTGTTGCGCATGGCCAGCAATTCGATGGTCTTCTGCTGGATCTCCGGCTCGCGGTTGACCAGCAGACGGTACGACAGAACGCGCAGGCGGATGCTGACTTCTGCAAAACGATCGAGGCTCTTGATGCTGGGCACGTTGTTGTCGGCGAGCACTTCGGTCGCGCTGCGGATCTTGCTCATCTGAGAGAGCGCGAAGACACCGAGGATCAGCATCAATGCGCCGATCATGGCAAAACCGAGAAAGGCGCGCGGCGCGATATTCATATTGCGAAGGGACATAGATGGCTTCCAGAGTCAGGGTGCGCAATCCATGCGGCAGAAACAATAAGTAACGTGAATGCGTGCCTATCGGTCGAACGACTGGAGACTTGAGCGTTATGGGATGACCCATAGACGTTCGATTGATGACGTTTTTTTCATCCACATGCGATTACCCTCGCAAAGCCTTGAAAGTACTGGCGATAGGGCGTTTCGGCATATGGCACCTTGCCCATGGGCTGTGCGTTTATGTCGCAGGCCGGGACGGTCTGACGAACAGCCGGAACAAGATCCCAGAATCGCAGTCACAAGGCCCCCATGCGTTCCGTTACAGACGTGTCCATGGCGTAAGACGCCAGTGCCGCAGGGCCTGAGCGCTGGCATGCGCAGTGACTTTTCTTTATCGTGTGCGCCCGTTGAAATTTGCTCGAGTAATCAGAATGTTGGAAGCCTCCCTAAGCCAGTTGGAACACCTTGTCGGTGATCTGGTGCAACAGAACCAGAACCTGCAGAACACGAATGCCCAGCTCACTGCCGAGCTGGCCAAAGTCAGGGATGAAAACGACAGCTTGCAATTGAGCCTGATGGAGCAGGAAGAAAAGCAGGGCAGCACCGCCGCCCGCATTCAGGCACTGGTTGACCGGGCGACCAGCGCAAGCGCTGTCGAAGCATGAACTTCGACCGAAACGGGGTGACGGTCCTGTCCATCCTGGGTAACCAGTATTCGGTGAAGGCGCCGGAAGGCGAGGACGTCAAACTCCTGCAGGCCGCCGCGATGCTCAACGCCTCGCTGGCCGACACCAAACGCAAATACCCGACCCTGATCGGCGACCGCCTGCTGGTGCTGGCCGCCCTGAACCTGTGCTCCCAGCAGATCGACCTGAAGGACAAGCACAAGGGTGAGCTGGCGCGGTATGAAGATCAGGTCAGTGCGACGGTTGATGTGATTGCCAAGACCCTGTCGCAGGGTTGAGGGCTGGCTTGCCGCAGACACTGGACCGTGGGAGGCCCCACCACGTCTTCAACTTAGCGCTGTCGCGCTGCAAGCACCGGACTGTGGGAGGCGGCTTGCCGGCGATAGCGTCAGTTCAGTCGCTTGCCTGGCGCCTGAAAAACCGCTTCGCCGGCAAGCCGCCTCCCACACGAATCATGTTCGTCAGTCGGGTACGTGTTGTCTGAAGAGGGACTGCGCGTCACACCCGGCTCAGCCCTGACTCTGTCTGTACGCCGCCAGCGCAGGCAGCAGTTGCTGGTCGATGGCCTGGCGCACGGCGGGCAGGATGGTTGCGCTGCCGGTCAGGAGTTGTTCGACCAGACGCCGAAGTGCGGTGGCGCGTTCGGCGTTGAGGCCGCGCACCACGTGGGCGCAGGCCTGTTCGGCTGTAGCGCCGCCGGGCATGTCGAAACCCAGCGCCCTGAATTGGCCAATCAGGTCTTCTTGATCAATCAGGTCCGCGTGCATCATGACGTGTCTTTCCTTGTTCGAATGTGCCTCGATTCTGGTAGCAGCCTTGCGCTCGGGCAACCCTCGTTGATCAACAATGGCTGGATTGGCTATGAACGTGTCGTTTTCAGTCGGTGGCCATGCTGTCCAGCGTCAAGTCGACCATGGTTTTGGCCATTTCCGTGAGGTGCATGATCGACAGGGTCAGGTCGCGTTGCGCGCCGCTCATGCTGTCGCTGAATTCGTAGGCGCTGGTGACGGCGCAGCGCAGCAGGTCGCTGGCGTGCATCAGTGCGTCTTCATGGCTCAGGTCGGGGTTGGCTTTGAAGGCGGGTGGGGCTGGAACGACTTTTAGCATGTGATGTATCTCCTGAAATTTCAAAGAAGACCATCACCTTCGGCTACTAAACGAGGGTGGTGATCATGCGCAGGTAGTAGCCCGGTCCAGGAGCCCGGTGCACCCGAAGATGCCCCACGCACGACCACCATAAAAGCAGGCCGCAAAAAAGCGCCTTGCATAAGGTGGCGCAGTGCGCCTGGAGAACGAGGGCTACTATTCCTCATCGCTGAATTTGCAGCGACCGGCGCAGAGTAGTGACCGGGATCGACAGGCACAAGGGCCGGGGAGTTTCTCGGAAATGTCCTGCAAAGGAAAGGGATCGGTCCCGCAAATTCGTTACAAATTCTTGTTCACCGCTCAGTTTTGCTAAACTGCGCAGCCTTCCAGGAGCTGCCATGAATTACCGTCACGCCTACCACGCCGGCAACCACGCCGACGTGTTCAAACACATCGCACTGACTCGCTTGATCGCCCTCATGGCGCGCAAGGAGCAGCCGTTCGCCTACCTCGATACCCACGCAGGGCTCGGGCTGTACGACCTCAAGGGTGATCAGGCCACCCGTACCGGCGAATGGCTGGAAGGCATCGGCCGTCTGTGGGAAGCGGCGGACGTGCCTGCGCTGGCTGCCGATTACCTGCAAGTGCTGCGCGACATGAACCCGGATGGCGAGCTGCGCTATTACCCCGGTTCGCCCGAGCTGGCCCGCCGCCTGACCCGCGAGCGCGAGCGTGTGCTGCTCAACGAGAAGCACCCCGAGGATGGACGTCTGCTCAAGGAAAACATGAAGGGCGACCGCCGCGTTGCCGTTCACCTGGGCGAAGGCTGGCATGTACCGCGTGCCTTGCTGCCGGTTGCCGAAAAGCGTGCCGTGATGCTCATCGATCCGCCGTTCGAACAGCTCGATGAAATGAAACGCTGCGCTGTGGCGCTGAAGGAAACCATCGGACGCATGCGTCAGACCGTTGCCGCTATCTGGTACCCGATCAAGGATCCGCGCTTGCTGAGGCGCTTCTATCAGGACCTCGCCGAGACCGGCGCACCCAAGTTGCTGCGCGTTGAATTGTACGTCCACCCGCTGGACACCCCGGCCAGCCTCAACGGCTCAGGCCTGGCCATCGCCAATCCGCCGTGGGGCCTTGAAGAAGAGCTGCGCGAGCTGATGCCGTACCTGGCCGACAAACTGGGCCAGACCCAGGGCGGCTGGAAGATGGATTGGTTGATTGCGGAGTGAATGACTGATCGTTCCCACGCTCCAGCGTGGTAACGCCTCTCAGGACGCTCCGCGTCCGCTCTCGATGTGACGCAGAGCGTCACGGGATGCATGCCCATGCGGAGCGATGGGCACGATCAGTCAGCCATCAGGCCGGCAGACAAACCCCGGTACCGCCCAGGCCGCAGTAGCCCTGCGGATTCTTGGCCAGGTACTGCTGGTGATACGCCTCGGCGAAGAACACGGTCGGTGCCTCTTCGATTTCTGTGGTGATCCCGCCCAGACCGGCCTTGCTCAGTTCTGCCTGGAAAATCTCGGCACTGGTCTTGGCTGTATCGAGCTGTTCAGGCGTGGTGCAGTAGATCACCGAGCGGTATTGCGTGCCGATGTCGTTGCCCTGACGCATGCCCTGTGTCGGGTTGTGCGCTTCCCAGAACACCTTGAGCAGCGATTCATAGCTGATCTTTTCAGGCTCGTAGACCACCAGCACCACTTCGGTGTGGCCGGTGAGGCCGGAGCAGACTTCTTCGTAAGTCGGGTTCGGCGTGTGTCCGCCCGCGTAGCCAACCACGGTGCTCACGACACCTTCCTGTTGCCACAGGCGACGTTCTGCGCCCCAGAAGCAACCCATGCCGAAGATGGCGAATTCCACGTTGTTGGAGAACGGCCCGAGCAGCGGGTTGCCGTTGACGTAATGGGTTTCAGGCAGCGCCATGGGTGTTTCGCGGCCCGGCAGTGCTTGTTCTTTGGTAGGCAGTACGTTCTTGTTCACTAGAATTTCCGAGCGCAGAGTCATAAACCATATCCTCTCGTTTAGAGACAGGCAGCAGGGGCCAGGACAGATGAATGCAATTACATAGGTCCCGTTACACGTAGAAACAAGTGCTGCCGTGTAAAAACAGAACGACAGTGTGCCCGACTGGGCTGGGTGCAGGAAGAGGGATCAGGCCGACGGTCGGCGCGGGTAACGCTGCAGCTTCTCGATCAGCGCTTCGCCCGGGATCGGTCTGTCGAACAGATAACCCTGTCCGACGTCGCAGCGATGACGGCGCAGGAAGGCCAGCTGGGCGGCGGTTTCAATGCCTTCGGCGACCACCTTGAGCTTGAGGTTGTGTGCCATGGCGATGACCGCCGACGTGATTTCCATGTCGTCTTCGTCATCCGGAATATCGCGGATGAAGCTGCGATCGATCTTGATCACGTCGATGGGGAATTTCTTCAGATAACTGAACGACGAATAGCCGGTGCCGAAGTCATCCATGGCCAGCGACAGGCCCAGCTTCTTCAGCGAGTCCAGCTGCTGGCGCGTGTCTTCGGTGGCTTCCAGCAAAAGGCCTTCGGTCAGCTCCAGTTCCAGCAGCGAGGCGTCCAGCTCTTCCTCCTTGAGGATCGAGGCAATCGAGGACACCAGCTCCGGGTCGGAGAACTGTTTGGGCGAAACGTTGATGGCCACTTGCAGATTGCCGAAGCCCGCTGCGGTCAGGTCCTTGCTCATGCGGCAGGACTGGCGTGCTACCCACTTGCCGATCGGAATGATCAGGCCGGTTTCTTCCGCCACGCTGATGAACTGGTCGGGACGAATCATGCCTTTTTCAGGATGGTTCCAGCGCAGCAGCGCTTCCATACCGATCAGCCTGCCGGACAACAGGCACAGCTTGGGCTGATAGAACACTTCCAGCTCGTTCTGCGTCAGGGCACGGCGCAGGTTGTTCTCGACGAACAGCTTATAGCTGGCCTCGGCGTTGAGTGCTTCAGTGAACACCTGTACCTGATGTTTGCCGTTGGCCTTGGCTTTGTGCAGCGCCAGCCCCGCGTTCTTCATCAGGGTTTGCGGATCACGTCCATGCAGTGGCGCGCAGGCCAGGCCCACGGAGCCGGTGACGCTGATCAGCTGATTGTCGACGAACATCGGCTTGTCCAGCGTCGCCAATACTTCGCTGGCGATGTTCTGACCCGCTTCCTGATCGGTGTTATCGAGCAGCACGGCAAACTCGTTACTGGCAAAACGCGCCAGGACGTCCGTCGGGCTCAAGGTGTTACGCAGGCGGCGTGCAAGGCTGATGAGCAGCTTGTCGCCGGTCTGGTGGCCGAGGCTGTCGTTGATGCGCTTGAAGTTGTCGATATCGACCAGCAGCAGGCTCATGGGCGTATCGGTGTCACGGTCGAAGCGTTCGTCCAGATTGCGGATGAACGCGGGTCGGTTGCCCAGGTTGGTCAGGTTGTCGGTGTAGGCCAGGCGCTCGATGCGCTGCTGGGCCAGCTTGCTCTGGGTGATGTCTTCGTAAATGCCGATGTAATGCGTCAGCTCGCGGTTGTCGCCGTAGACCTTGGAGATCGACAGCTGACTCCAGTAGGGTTCCAGATTCTTGCGTCGGCTCTTGAACTCGCCCTGCCAGCTGTTGCTGGTGGTCAGGCTGGAATTGGCTTCCAGCAGCAATTCGTTGAGGTTTTCCAGCGCAGGCAATTCAGAAAGCTTGCGGCCTGCGACCTCTTCGGAGCTGTATTGGGTGATGGCCGTGAAGCTTGGGTTGACGTACTCGACCACGCCGTCGCAGTTGACCAACAGAAAGGCATTGGCGCTCTGCTCGACCGCGCGCTGGAACAAGTGCAATGCATTGGTCGCGGCGCGGCGGTTGAGGTTGTTGATGACCTGCGCGAACTGGTCGGCCAGCTCACCGGCAAAGGCGATCTCATCGGACTGCCATTCACGCGTTGAACCTGTCTGCTCAAGGCACAGCACACCCACCACCTGGCCGTCGATGCGAATGCTGGCGTCCAGAGTGGCGTTGGTTTGCTGAGGACGGAGGCTCTCGGCCAGCTCACGCGTGCGCGGATCGGACTGAATGTTGAACGCATCAATCGCCCGGCTGGTGTGCAGTGCCTGCAGGTAGCTGGGGTAAGGGCTGACATCAATGACTGCACGAGACCGGTAGTCGCCGGTCAGCCGGTGGTAATCGGCGATCGGCTCCATGCACTTGTCATTGAGGTTCCAGATGCTGGCGCGGTCCACGTCGTAGATGACGCAGGCGCTTTTGGTGATCAGCTCTGCAGCTTCCAGCAGGGTATTGGTGGTGGTGTAGCGATGCCGCGTCAGGCGCAGGATCAGGTCTTGCTGGGCGCGGACGCGCTCCAGGTGAGCGTACTGATCACGCTGCGCGCGCTGGTTCAGTTCCAGGGCGATCTGCAGGCGTGAGTTGCGGGTTTCCAGGTCACTGTCGACCGCCACTTCGCCTTCTGCAAGAGCGTCTTCGACGATAAGGAAATAACCGCGCAACAGATGACGATTGTGCTGCTTGTAAGCCTCACCGATTTCCAGAAGGCCAAGCGGGCCTCTGGGCGTGTGCAGTGTGTAGCGAATGCTGTAATTGTTGGATGTCGCCAGTTGCAGTTGCACCTCGTCATGCAACTGATAGCGCGCTTCGGGCTCCATCAGGCTGGCGTAGGGCGAGCCAATCAGGGCGCAGAGATCCACGGCAGGCAGGCCGAACTGTTTTTCACAGTTAGCGTCGAGGTACAACAGCGCCCAATTGGCTTCGTTAAGCCGCTCGAAACGCAGCATGCCCAGGCGCGAAGGCACGGGCAATTGCGTCACTACCTCGGCTGCGGATCTACCGGCAGCATCGGTCTGGCTCTTCATCAACAAATTCGCTTCCGGAATACTGATTGCGTTGGGCCAAAGGCCTGTTTCCGCGTATGGCAAGGTTGCATCATGCGAGCAATGCTTACAAGAGACCACGGTGGCTTAGTGCTATAAAAGTGTCGGCCGCAAGCGCCAGTTCTTCAGCGCAAATGGTCGGATAGGCGAAACGATTCAGTTTTGAGCGGAAAAAGGCGTGTTTCTGTTGGGGCATGCCTATGCATAGCGCTCATCGTTATACACAAGTCGGCCTCGACGCTGATCGTGCCCATCGCTCCGCGTGGGCATGCCACATTCAAGTGCGGACGCGGAGCGTCCTGAGCGGCATTCCCACGCGGAGCGTAGGAACGATCAGCGTGATCTCAAGCACGCCTCCGAGTTATACCCAAGTCTTGCTGCAACCACGGACTGTGGGAGGCGGCTTGCCGGCGATGCTTTTCTGAAGCGACATATCAGCGACTGAGCTGACGCCATCGCCGGCAAGCCGCCTCTTATCAAACATAAAATAACCCATTGTTTTTGCTCTTAAAACTCAAGCCGCTTTGACCAGTTGCAATCCCAGCTTACGAGCCTTGCGCTCTAGGGCGCGTA